>Ga0255182_1000070_pt1 | contig 106758 bp, 94 predicted proteins | sample Atl_UVDOM_RepA_8_FD_188420 | JGI IMG/M metagenome (GOLD analysis project Ga0255182, IMG submission 188420) | Freshwater microbial communities from Altamaha River, Georgia, United States - Atl_UVDOM_RepA_8d | ecosystem: Environmental > Aquatic > Freshwater > River | place: USA: Georgia...
ACCGCGGCGCGCGAGCGACCGACCGCCTCGGAAACCTCCTGGTGCGTCATTTCGAATTCGGTGATCAGGCGCTGCAGGGCGAGCGCCTCCTCCAGCGGATTGAGCTGCTCGCGCTGGATGTTCTCGATCAGCGCGATGCTCATGACTATCCGGTCAGGGACGTCCTTCACGATCGCGGGGATCTCCTGCAGGCCGGCGAGCTGCGTCGCGCGCCAGCGTCGCTCGCCCGCGATCAGCTCGTAGCGCGAACCATCGGGCAGCGGCCGCACGACCACGGGCTGCACGACCCCCTGGGCACGGATCGAGTCGGCGAGTTCCTGCAGCGCTTCGGGCTTGATATCCAGCCGCGGCTGGTAACGTCCGCGCTGGATCAGGTCGACCGGCAGCACGCGCAGCTGGTCGCCAGCCGCCGCCGTCGGGGCGGCCGTCGCGTCCTGTGCCGGGGCGGGGGCTGCGCCCATGCCGAGCAGCGCGTCCAGCCCACGCCCGAGCGCTCTTTTCTTCGTCACTTGGGAGTCCTCATTTTCCGGCTGCGAGACGTTCGGCGTCGTCCTTGCGCAGCATTTCGCCGGCCAGCGCCAGGTAGGCCAGCGCGCCAGCCGACGACTTGTCGTAAAGCAGGGCCGGCAGCCCGTGGCTCGGCGCTTCGGCCAGGCGCACGTTGCGCGGGATTATCGTGCGATAGACCTTCTCGCCGAAATGTTCGAGCAGCTGCTGCGAAACCTGGTTCGCGAGGTTGTTGCGCGGGTCATACATCGTGCGCAGGAAGCCTTCGATACGCAGCGCGGGATTGAGAATCTTGCGGATCTTCTCGACCGTTTCCAGCAGCGCCGAGATGCCCTCGAGCGCGTAGTACTCGCATTGCGTGGGCACGATCAGCGCTTCGGCGGCGACCAGCGCATTGACGGTCAGCATGTTCAGCGACGGCGGGCAGTCGATGATGACGTGCGTGTAGCGGCTCGCCACCGGCTCCAGCGCGAGCTTCAGCCGCAATTCCCGCCCGAATTCCTCCAGAAGGCCCACCTCGGCGCCGGTCAGGTCGGCGTTCGCCGGCAGCAGGTCGAGGCCGAGGTCCGGCAGGCGGCGGGTGGCCTCGGCAAGCCCGCAATGCCCCATCAGCACGTCGAAGCTGGACAGTTCGAGCTGGCGCTTGTCGACGCCGCAGCCCATGGTCGCATTGCCTTGCGGATCGAGGTCTATCAGCAGCACGCTGCGGCGCGTTGCGGCCAGCGAAGCGCTGAGGTTGACGCTCGTCGTCGTCTTCCCGACGCCGCCCTTCTGGTTCGCGATTGCGAAGACTGTCGCCATGGATCGCTGGAATGTCTGTTCAGGAATGGAGATGCCGGCGCGCGGCGGTGAATCCTGTCCGCAGACCGGACGGAGGCGCCTGATTATGGCACAAAGCGCCCGGCTGCCCGCACCTTGCCAAGTTCAGGGCAGCCGGCTGCAGTCCACGCGCACGAGATGCCGTTCCGCCCAGCCCGGCACCTTCAGCCGGATGATTTCGCAGGCCTCGGCGGCCGGGCCGAGTGCCGCGAGTTCGGCCTCGGGCCGCTGTCCCTTGAGCGCCAGCACAGTCCCGCGGTGGCCGTGCAGGTGGGCTGTCACGCCGAGGATGTAGGACAGCGAGCCAACCGCCTGGCAGATGATGGCGTCGACCGGGACCGGCGGGGTCCAGTCCTCGATGCGCGCGCAGTGCACCACGACGTTGCCGAGGCCCAGTTCGATGCGTGCCTGCTCGAGAAAGCGGGCACGCCGGGCGCGTGGCTCCACCAGGTGGAATCGGACGTCCGGCTTGAGGATCGCGAGCACCATGCCCGGCAGGCCGGCGCCGCTGCCGAGATCGGCCACCTGCGGCCCCTCGATCCAGGGCGCGACCGCCAAGGCATCGACGACGAACTTGCGCGCAAAATCCGCGGCGCGGCGGGCGCCGGTGAGATTCGCGACGCGATTCCACTTGATGACGAGTTCGCTGTAGCGCGCGAGCAGGTCCACGGTCGACGCCGCGAGTTCCAGCCCCAGCGCGGCCGCGCCTTCCACGATGAGCCGGGCCGGAGTCACCGGCGCCGGCGTCCACGGCCCGCGACGCGCGGGAGACGGGCCACGACGAGGCTCACTGGTTGACCACCGCCGGCGCGCGGTGCCGCTTGACGTAGACGAGCAACAAAGAAAGCGCGGCAGGTGTGACGCCGGGAATGCGTGCCGCATGGCCCAGCGTATGGGGCCGGAATTCACTCAGCTTGGTGACGATTTCGCGCGACAGGCCGGGCACCGCACGGTAGTCGAAGTCGGCCGGCACGACGGTATCGGCATGCCTGCTGGTGCGATCTATTTCTTCCTGCTGGCGTGCGAGGTAACCGCTGTAACGCGCGTCGATTTCGATCTGCTCGATGACCTCGGGGTCGTCTACCCCCGGCCCGACGCCCGGCAGCCGCATGAGTGTCGCGTAATCGAGTTCCGGCCTGCGCAGCAGGTCGGCGAGGCTCTGTTCCTTGCGCAGCGGCTGGCCGAGCACCCCGGTGGCGACGTCCGCCGGCAGTCGCTCAGGTGTCAGCCAGTGGCCCGCGAGGCGCTTGCGCTCCCCTTCGAAGTGCTCCCGCTTGCGCTCGAAGCGCGCCCAGCGCAGGTCGTCGACCAGCCCCAGTTCCCGCCCGGTCGGGGTCAGCCGCAGGTCGGCGTTGTCCTCGCGCAACAGCAGGCGGTACTCGGCCCGGCTGGTGAACATGCGGTAGGGCTCGGTGGTGCCGCGCGTGACGAGGTCGTCGATCAACACGCCGAGATAGGACTCGTGCCGGCGTGGATACCACGGCTCGCGCGCCTGGGCACGCAACGCCGCGTTGATTCCGGCCACCAGGCCCTGGGCGGCGGCCTCCTCGTACCCCGTGGTGCCGTTGATCTGGCCGGCGAAGAACAGCCCCTCGATCTGGCGCGTCTCCAGCCAGGGCTGGATGCCGCGGGGATCGAAATAGTCGTACTCGATGGCGTAGCCCGGGCGCGTGATGTGGGCATGCTCGAAGCCCGCGATCGAACGCACCAGTGCCAGCTGCACGTCGAACGGCAGGCTGGTCGAGATGCCGTTCGGGTAGATTTCGCGGGTTTCCAGGCCCTCGGGCTCAATGAAAATCTGGTGTGATGTCTTGTCGGCGAAGCGCATCACCTTGTCCTCGACGGACGGACAATAGCGGGGTCCGGTGCTGGCAATCTGGCCGTTGTACATCGGCGAGCGCGCGATCGAACTCCGGATGAGCTCGTGGGTGCGCTCGTTCGTGTGCGTGATGTGGCACTCGACCTGCCGCGGGTGCTGCGCACGGTCGCCGAGGAACGAGAACACCGGCGTCGGTTCGTCGCCGGGTTGTGGCTGCAGCCGGGAGAAATCGATCGTCGTGCCGTCGATGCGCGGCGGCGTGCCGGTCTTCAGCCGTCCCACGGGCAGGGCCAGCTCGCGCAGGCGGGCCGACAGCCGGTTGGCCGGCGGGTCGCCGGCCCGGCCAGCCTGGTACTGCGCTTCCCCGATGTGGACGAGGCCGGCGAGGAAGGTGCCAACGGTCAGCACCACGGTTTCCGCGTCGAAGCGCAGCCCCATCTGGGTCACCACCGCGCGCACGCGGCCGTCCTCGACGACGAGGTCGTCGACCGCCTGCTGGAAGAGGTCGAGGTGGACCTGGTTTTCCAGCCGGTGCCGGATGAAGGCCCGGTACAGCGCGCGGTCGATCTGGGCGCGCGTCGCACGGACCGCCGGCCCCTTGCTCGCGTTCAGGCGCTTGAAATGAATGCCGCAGTGGTCGGCGGCCACCCCCATCACGCCCCCCATCGCGTCGATTTCCTTGACGAGATGCCCCTTGCCGATACCCCCGATGGCCGGGTTGCAGGACATCGCGCCGAGCGTCTCGATGCTCTGGGTCAGCAGCAGCGTGCGCACGCCCATCCGCGCGCTAGCAAGCGCCGCCTCGGTGCCGGCGTGGCCGCCGCCGACGACGATCACGCCATATCGTTGGGGGTGTTGCATGCTGGGACAGCCATGGATCCGGAAGGCAGGCGCCGCAGGATAATCCGAAACGGGGCCGCAGTCAGCGGCGCGCGGTGGCACGGGCGGCCGCGCCGGCCGGCAGGCCGCGCGCGAACTTCTGTGCCTGCGGAAGGTCTGCCCTCGGCAGGTTGACGCTCGGAATCGGCTGTGGAACATTCCCCTGCCGCCAACAGGCCACCGCGGAACAGCGGCGGGCGCTACCATGAACGCCGGACCCGTCGTCGGCCGACTCAACCAAGCAAAAAAATCGTGACTGTGGGAACACGGCCCGCGCGCCGCGCCGTCGCTCCCGAGGGCAATGTCGCACATGGAAAACCTGATCGAAGTCAGCGATCTGCACAAGTCATTCGGCCAGCTGAAGGCCGTGGACGGCGTGTCGCTGCAGATAAAGCGCGGCGAAGTCCTGGGCTTCCTGGGACCGAACGGCGCCGGAAAATCGACGACGATGAAGATGATCACGGGCTTCATCGCGCCAAGTTCGGGCAGCGTCCGCGTCTGCGGCCATGACGTCGCGAGCGCCCCCATCGCGGCCAAGACCTGCATCGGTTACCTGCCCGAGGGCGCGCCCGCCTACGGTGAGATGACGCCGGCCGCCTTCCTCGACTTCATCGCCGACATCCGCGGACTGGCCGGGGCACGCAAGGAAGCCCGGATCCGCGAAGTCGTCGCCAAGATCCACCTCGATGCAGTAATGACGCAAACAATCGAGACCCTGTCCAAGGGCTTCAAGCGCCGCGTCGGGCTGGCCCAGGCGATCCTGCACGACCCGGAGGTGCTGATCCTCGACGAGCCCACCGATGGCCTCGACCCGAACCAGAAGCACGAGGTCCGCTCGTTGATCGGCGAGATGGCGCCCCACAAGGCCATCATCATCTCGACCCACATCCTCGAGGAGGTCCACGCGGTCTGCACGCGGGCGGCCATCATCGCCCGCGGGCGCCTGCTGTTCGCCGGCACGCCGGCGGAGCTCGAGAGCCGCTCTCGCTATCACAACGCGGTGACCCTTACGGTCGCCAATGCCATCACCGACGCCGTCACCGCCGCGCTGCGCGCGCTGCCCGACGTGACCGCGGTCGAGACGCGCGCATCCGGTGCGAATCAGCAACGGTTGACCGTCACGCCGCGCGACGGCGTGAGCATCCTGGAGCAGGTGCAGCGCGCGGGCCGCGACGGCGGCTGGCCTTTCGACCAGCTCTTCGTCGAGTCGGGCCATCTCGACGAGGTCTTCCGCACGATAACCACGACGGCCGGCAGCGCCGGCGAGGTGACCCGGACATGAGCCGCATCCAGACTCTTTTCAAGCGGGAATTCCGCGGTTACTTCGCGACCCCGGTCGCGTACGTCTTCATCGTCATCTTCCTGTTCCTGACCGGGATCTTCACTTTCTACGTCGGCGGCTTCTACGAACGCAGCCAGGCGGACCTGGAACCCTTCTTCCGGTACCACCCATGGCTGTACATGCTGCTGATCCCCGCAATCTCGATGCGCTTGTGGTCGGAGGAGCGCAAGAGCGGCACCCTGGAGCTGCTGATGACGCTGCCGGTGTCCCTCTTCGAGGCGGTGGTCGGCAAGTTCCTCGCGGCCTGGGCGTTCACCGCGATCGCGCTGGCGCTGACCTTTCCGCTGTGGCTCACGGTCAATTACCTCGGCAATCCCGACAACACGGTGATCGCCGCCGGTTACCTCGGGAGCCTGCTGATGGCCGGCGGCTTCCTCGCCATCGGCTCGTGCATCTCGGCGCTGACCAAGAACCAGGTCATCGCGTTCGTGATCAGCTTCGTGATCTGTTTCGCGTTCAACCTGAGCGGCTTCCCGCTGGTGCTCGATTTCTTTCGCGGCTGGGCGCCGCAGGCGATCGTGGACGTGATCGGCTCGTTCAGCTTCCTGACGCATTTCAATTCGATCCAGAAGGGCGTCATCGACCTGCGTGACCTGATCTATTTCGCCACGCTGATCGCGTTCTGGCTGTACGCGAACATGCTCGCGATCGATGCCAAGAAGAGCAGCTGAAGCGCTGCGGGAAAAGGACGAATCATGCAGACCAAGTCTCAGACCCTGACCAGCATCGCGATCGCCGTGGTGCTGTTCATGGGTGTCAACATCATCACCAACGAGACGCTCACCTCGAGCCGTCTCGACGTGACCGAGAACCGGCTCTACACGCTGTCCGACGGCACGCGCGGCGTGCTGTCGAAAATCGACGAGCCGATCACGCTGCGCTTCTACTTCTCGGCGCGGCAATTCGCCGGCGTGCCGCAATACCTGAATTACGGCAAGCGCGTGCGCGACCTGCTGGAGGAGTACGTCGCGGAAGCGGACGGCAAGCTGAAACTCGAAGTCATCGAACCGGAACCGTTCTCCGAGGCGGAGGACCAGGCGGTCGGCTATGGCATCGAGCAGCTGCCGCTCAACGCGACCGGCGACATGGGTTACCTGGGACTCGCCGGCGCGAACACGATGGACGACGAACTCGCGATTCCCTTCCTGAACCCCGAGCGCGAGGATGCGCTGGAATACGAAATCAGCAAGCTCGTCTACGCGCTCGCGAACCCGCAGAAGCGCGTGATCGGCCTCATCACCGACCTGAAGCTCAACGGCGGCCCGCCGATGGGGCCGGACGAGCCGCCGCAGCCGGCCTGGGCCAGCATCAACCAGCTGAAGGAAGTGTTCGACGTGCGCGACCTCGCGCGCGACGTGAAGGTCATCGACCCGTCGATCGACACCCTGCTGGTGATTCACCCGAAGGATCTGCCGGCGAAGACGCTCTATGCGATCGACCAGTTCGTGCTCGGCGGCGGCAAGGCCATGGTGTTCGTCGACCCGCTGGCCGAGGAGGACCGCCCGGAGCGCGACCCGAGCAACCCGATGGTAATGCCCAAGGTCGACTCCAATCTCGAGCCGCTGTTCAAGGCCTGGGGCATCACGGTGGCGACCGACAAGGTCATCGGCGACGTCGAGGACGCGGTGCGCGTCAGCTTCAGCGGCAGCCGCGGCCCGCAGGAAGTGGAGTACCTGCCCTGGATCCAGCTGCACGACGAAAGCATGAACCGCGATGACTTCATCACGAGCAAGCTGCAGGGCATCAACGTCGGCACCGCCGGCTACATCGAACCGCTGAAGGATGCGTCGACGAAACTCACACCGCTGCTGACGACCGGGCCGAAGGCCGGATTCCTCGAGCGCGACGCAATCTTCTTCGTGCGCGATCCGAACGGTCTGCGCGAAGGCTTCAAGCCCGGGGATCGCAAGCTGACGCTGTCGGCGCGCATCACCGGACCGGCGAACACGGCCTTTCCGGATGGACCGCCGCTCGATGAGCAGGAGGAGCGGGGCCCCGGCGACGCGAACCAGCTGAAGAGCTCGAAGGACGGGATCAACGTCATCGTCACCGCCGACACCGATCTGCTTGCGGATCGCTTCTGGGTGCGCATCGAGCGCTTCCTCGGCATGCAGGTGCCCAATCCGTTCGCGAACAACGCGGATTTCCTCATCAACGCCATCGACAACCTGGGCGGCAACGACGACCTGATCAGCCTGCGCAGCCGCGGCGAGTACGCGCGCCCGTTCGAGGTCGTCGAGAACATCAAGCGCGAGGCCGAAAGCCGGTTCCGGGACCGTGAGCAGGCACTGCGGGCAAAGCTCGAGGAGACCGAGAACAAGCTGCGCGAACTGCAGAAGGGCCAGGGCACCGAGGGTGAAGCCATCCTGACTGCGGAACAGCGCAAGGAGATCGAGCTGTTCCGCAGCGAGCAGCTGAAGACCCGCAAGGAGCTGCGCGCCGTGCAGCACGAACTCGGCAGGAACATCGAGCAACTCGGCAACACGCTCAAGCTGCTGAACATCGGGCTGATCCCGCTGCTGCTCGCGCTGATTGCGATCGCGGTGGGCGCGCTGCGCAAGCGCCGTTGGAACTGAAGGATACCCGCATGAACACGAGGAAACTCCTGCTGCTGGTGGTCGCAGGCGTCATCGCCTTCGGCGCCTACCAGGTCTCGCAACGCAAGGCGCCGTCGACGGAAGTCGGAAGCGCACTGCTCTATCCGGGCCTGCTCGACCAGCTCAATCAATCGCGCAGCATCGAGATCCAGACCGCCGACGACAGGTTCACGCTCAGGCGTGACGGCGAAAAATGGTCGATGGTCGAGCGCAACGGCTATCCGGTGTACGTCGACAAGGTGCGCGAGGCGCTGGTCCAGCTGGCCGCGCTCAAGATCCGCGAAACCAAGACCTCGAAGGCCGGGAACTATCCGACCCTCGGCGTCGCCGACACCCCGGCAAGCGGCAGCGACTCACGTCGCGTCACCGTGCGGGGCGAAGCGGATGAGCCGCTGGTGGACCTCCTCGTCGGCAAGGCGCGGCAGGCGAAGGGCGTCGAGAGCCCGGGCCACTACGTGCGCCGGCACGGGGACGCGACGGCCTACCTGGTCGAAGGCGAACTCGGCATCGCGGTCAAGCCGAACGACTGGATCGAAACTGCGATCGTGGATATCCCGGTCGACCGCGTGCGGCAGGTGACGCTCGGGCACTACGGCGCAACACCGGTCACGGTGTCCAAGAAGGACCGCAAGGAGCAGTTGTTCACGTTGCAGAATCTGCCGGAGGGTCAGGACGCCCGCTCGACGGCGGTGGTGTCGAGCATCGGCGGGCTGCTGCTCGACATGCGTCTGGAGGACGTCATCGCGGCAAGCAGGGTCGAGAGCGGCACGCCGCGCACCATCGTCGATGTGCAGACCTTCGACGGCCTCGTCGCGACACTCGAGCAATACGACGTCGACGGTCGCGTCTTCGTCACCTTCAAGTTCGCCTTCAACCCTGACCTCGTCACGCCGGCGGATCCCGCCAAGCCGGACCCCACTGCCAAAGACGCCGAGACCGCGGCCGAGGCGGCGCCCGACGCGAGCGCGACGCCGGATGTGAAGGCGGAGGTCGAGAAGCTGAACGCGAGGGTGCACGGCTGGGCGTATGAATTGCCCGACTACAAGACCCGCATCATCGACAAGAAGATGGAGGACCTGGTCAAGGCGAAGGGCCAGCCACTGCCGCCGGTGGAGCCCATCGAAACGATGGAATGATGTGGGAAGGGGCGCCAGTAGCGCCCCTTTTTTTGACCTCAGTGCCGGACCGAGTTGGCCCCGGCCGGCAGCGCCGACGTCATCTGCCGCAGCGTGTGCCAGCCGTGGCTGCTGCCGGCCTCGCTCCACAACTGGAACGCGCTCAGGGCATCGAGGCAGGGCCCACCCTCGTTCAGCTCGCGGATGTTGAGCAGCACGTCCAGTGTCGGCACGAATCGTTCGCCCAGCGCGTGAAAGAGCCCGCGCTCACCGGCCGGCACCGTCGACGCATGTTCGTGATAAGCGTGCTGGCCCATCTGCACGAAATACGACAGCGGAATGCGCTGGCGGATGGCGTGGTCGGGAAACAGGCCGGCAAACAGCAGGCTCTGGTCGCCGACGGCCGCCAGGTTATGCGCATTGGACGCCCCGGCGTTCAGCAACTGGCGGGCGAATCCCGCCGAGCGCAGCGAGAGGTCGGCGCTGGCGCTGCCGAGCATCCGGTACAGCAGGCACACCACGTACTCCTCGACCACCTCGGGCAGGAAGACGCCCGCGCGCTGCTGGGCCTGGGTCAACAGACCGCGCCAGCCGGCGGCTTCGGGCAGATGGAGGTCGATAGTCACGCTGAGGGCTCCATGGCGGGTTCGAACCCGTATCGGCCATGCGCACCGTGACTTGAGGCCGTGCGGCGTAGGCACTACCGGGGGCAGCGGCTATACTGGCGCGCCGTCGGCAATGAGTGCCGCCGAGCCAGCGCGAAGCACTGCAAATGACTGAGATCCAGGCCCCTCCCGGCACTTTCCAGGAACTGATTTTCCGCCTCCAGTCGTTCTGGGGCGAACACGGTTGCGTCATCGCGCAGCCCTACGACATGGAGATGGGCGCGGGCACCTTTCACCCCGCGACGTTCCTGCGCGCGATTGGCCCCGAGCCCTGGCGCGCCGCTTACGTGCAGCCTTCGCGTCGGCCGACCGACGGGCGCTACGGCGAGAACCCGAACCGTCTCCAGCACTACTACCAGTTCCAGGTGATCCTCAAGCCCTCGCCGTCCGATCTCCAGGACCTCTACCTGCAGTCGTTGGCGATGCTGGGGATCGACCCGCGGGTGCACGACATCCGTTTCGTCGAGGACAACTGGGAGTCACCGACGCTGGGCGCCTGGGGCCTCGGCTGGGAAGTCTGGCTGAACGGCATGGAGATCACGCAGTTCACGTATTTCCAGCAGGTCGGCGGGCTGGACTGCCGGCCGGTCGCCGGTGAAATCACCTACGGGCTGGAACGCATCGCGATGTACCTGCAAGGTGTCGATTCCGTGTACGACCTGGCCTGGGCCCGCCACGAGGGACGCACCGTCACTTACGGGGACGTCTACCACCAGAACGAGGTCGAGATGTCGACCTACAACTTCGAGCAGGCCAACACCGACATCCTGTTCGGCTGGTTCAATCACTGCGAAGCCGAGGCGACGCGGCTGATCGCCGCCGGCCTGCCGCTGCCGGCCTACGAGATGATGGTAAAGGCGTCCCACACCTTCAATCTGCTCGACGCGCGGCGTGCGATATCGGTGACCGAGCGGCAGCGCTACATCCTGCGGGTGCGCACCCTCGCCCGCAGCATTGCCGAAGCCTACTACGCGGCGCGCGAAGCGCTCGGCTTCCCGATGCTGCCCGCCGCGGAGCGCGCACAGGCGGTGGCGCCATGAGCAGCACGCGCGACCTGCTGATCGAACTCGGCACCGAAGAACTGCCGCCGAAGGCGCTGCCGGGCCTGTCCACCGCCTTCCACGACGAGTTGACGCGGCGCCTGCGCGTCGCACGCTTCGCGTTCGACGCGAGCCGGGCCTATGCGAGCCCCCGGCGCCTCGCCGTCCTCGTCGAGAACCTCGAGGCGACCCAGCCCGCGCAGCAGGTGGAGCGCCGCGGGCCGGCCAAGGCTGCGGCGTTCGGCGCAGACGGCAGACCGACGCCGGCCGCGCTCGGTTTCGCGCGCTCCTGCGGCGTCGATTTCGAGGCGCTGGAGACCCTCAGCACGGACAAGGGGGAATGGCTGGTCTATCGCGCCCACCAGGCGGGCCGCCACATCCGGGAACTGCTGCCGCAGTTCCTCGAGGAAGCCCTTGCGGCGCTCCCCATCCCCAAGCGCATGCGCTGGGGCAGCGGCGACGCGGAGTTCGTGCGGCCCGTGCATTGGCTGGTCGCGCTCCACGGCACGGAGGTGCTGCCCGCCCAGGCCTACGGCGTCAGCAGCGGCAACACGAGCCGCGGCCACCGCTTCATCGGCGAGCAGGCCATCGTCATTCCGCAGCCACGCGACTATCCCGGGCTGCTGGAATCGCGCGGCAAGGTGATCGTCGACTTCGACGTCCGGCGCGAGCGCGTGCGGGCCCTGGTGCAGGAGGCAGCCGCGGCTGCCGGCGGCCAGGCACTGCTGGACGAGGCGCTGCTGACCGAGGTCACCGCCCTGGTCGAATGGCCCGTACCGGTCACCGGCAGTTTCGACGCCCACTTCCTCGAGGTGCCCCGGGAAGCGCTGGTCGCGAGCATGCAGGGCCACCAGAAGTACTTCCCGCTGGAGGACGCCCGGGGCAACCTGCTGAACCTCTTCGTGACGATCAGCAACATCGACAGCCCACGGCCGGAAGCGATTCGCGACGGCAATGAACGGGTGATCCGGCCCCGCCTCAGCGATGCCGCATTCTTCTGGCGCAAGGACCGCGGGGTCACGCTCGCGTCGCGCCTGATCCGACTTGGCGACATGGTGTTCGAACGCCGGCTCGGCTCGCTGCTCGACAAGAGCCAGCGCGTCGCCGCGCTCGCGGGCGAACTGGCGGGTGCGTTCGGCGCCGCGCCTGCCGCCGCACGGCGCGCCGGCGAACTGTCGCGCTGTGATCTGCTGTCCGAAATGGTCGGGGAATTCCCTGAACTGCAGGGCACGATGGGCAGCCATTATGCGCGTCACGATGGCGAGTCCCCGGAGGTCTGCGTCGCACTCGCCGAGTTCTACCAGCCGCGCTTCGCGGGGGACGCGATTCCCGGTTCGCCCGCCGGCCGTGCCACCGCGCTCGCCGAAAAGCTTGACAGCCTCGTCGGCATCTTCGGGATCGGCTCTGCGCCGACCGGTGACAAGGATCCCTATGCGCTGCGCCGAGCCGCGCTGGGCGCGCTGCGTATCTGCGTCGAGGGCGCGGCGGACCTCGATCTGCTGGCGGCCCTGCACCACGCCGCGGCGGCCTATGGCAACAAGCTCGCGGCGGACACCGCAGACGAAGTCTTCGCCTTCGTCATGGAGCGCGCGCGCGGCTACTTCGGCGATCGCGGCACGCGCGCCGATGTCGTGGAAGCCGTGCTGGCCGTGCGCCCACTGCGACCGCTGGACATCGCGCGGCGACTTGCGGCCGTCGAGTCCTTCCTGCAACTGCCGCAGGCGACCGCACTGGCCGCGGCGAACAAGCGCATTGCGAACCTGCTGAGAAAGGCGCCCGAAGCCGACGGCGGAAGCGTCGATTCCGCGCAGCTCGTCGAACCGGCCGAGCGGCAGCTCGCCGCCGCGGTCGAACGGGTGGAAGCGGATCGCGCGGCCGACTATGCGGGCTACCTGCAGCAGCTTGCCGCCCTGCACGACCCGGTCAATGCATTCTTCGACGGGGTCATGGTGATGGCCGAGGACGAGGCGCTGAGGGCCAATCGCCTGCGCCTGCTGGCCCGCCTGCAGCGCCTGTTCCTGCACGTCGCCGACGTGGGCCTGATTGGCGGCTGACCGGGCGTGCGGCCGACGACAGCATGCGACTTCTGATCGTCGACCGCGATGGTGTCATCAACGAGGACTCGCCCGAGTTCATCAAGACGCCTGCGGAATGGCATCCGATCCCGGGCAGCATCGAAGCGCTCGCCGCAGCGACACAGATGGGTTTCTCCATCTTCATCGTCTCGAACCAGTCGGGCATCGCCCGCGGCATCGTCGACATCGAACAACTGCACCAGATCCACGGCCGCCTGCTCGCCGAGGTGCAGCGCTGCGGCGGGCGCATCGATGCGATCCTGTTCTGCCCGCACGGACCGGACGACGACTGCCACTGCCGCAAGCCGCGTCCAGGGCTGCTGGAGGCAATCGCGACGCGCACCGGCGCCTCGCTGCGTGACGCGATTTTCGTCGGCGACCGACAGAGCGACCTGGACGCCGCGCGCGCGGTGGGCGCCCGCGCAGTGCTGGTCGAGACGGGGCACGGCCGCAGCACGCTCGCGAAGCTGCCTGCGCACGACCGCCTCACCGTGTACCCCGACCTCGCGGCAGTCGTGAACCGCCTGCGCTGCCCCAGCCCATGATGACGAACCTGCGCTCGTTCCTGTTCTACCTGGGCGTCGCCCCGGCCACGGTGCTGTTCAGCCTCGTCGGCATCCTCATCCTGCCGCTGCCCCGTCGCTGGCGCTATTTCGTGATCACTCGCTGGTCACGCTTTGCGATGTTCTGGCTGCGCGTGACCTGCGGACTCAGCTGGCGCGTGACCGGCGCGGAGAACATTCCGCACGTCCCGAGCGTCATCCTCTGCAAGCACCAGTCGGCGTGGGAAACGATCACGCTGCAGATGATCTTTCCGGCCCAGTGCCAGGTGCTGAAAAAGGAATTGCTCCGGGTGCCGTTCTTCGGCTGGGGCCTCGCGAGCCTCAACCCGATCGCCATCGACCGCGCCGCGGGCGCCAAGGCCCTGCGGCACATGCTGGCGGCCGGCAAGCAGCGCATCGCGGACGGCTGGTGGGTTCTCATCTTTCCCGAGGGCACCCGAGTGCCGCCGGGCAGGCAAGGGCGCTACTCCTCCGGCGGCGCAGCCCTAGCCGTGCAGGCGAACTGCCCGATCGTACCGGTCGCCCACAACGCCGGCGTGTTCTGGCCCCGCAACTCGATGCGCAAGGAAAGCGGCGTGATAGACGTCGTGATCGGACCGGCGCTGGCGACGGACGGCCGCAGCGCGGCCGATCTCACACGCGAAGTCGAGGCATGGATCGAGGCGCGTTGCGCTGAACTGCCGCTGACGCCGGGTGGGCGCGCCGCCGGGCATTGAGCCAGGGCGCGGCGCCAAGCCGGTCCCCGTTATACTGCCGCCAACGACGCAAAGCGCTGGAGAAAACCCATGACCGACTGGCCCCTCGCCCCGTATCCGCGACATCGTCCACGTCGCATGCGCGCCGACGCCTTCACGCGGCGGCTGATGCGCGAATCGACGCTGACCGTCGACGATCTGATCTGCCCGCTGTTCGTCTGCGAAGGCAAGGCCCAGCGCGAGGCAATCAAGAGCATGCCGGGCGTCGAGCGCCTGAGCATCGATCTGCTGGTCGCGCACGTGCGCGAGCTGGCCGCGCTCGGCATTCCAGCCGTGGCGCTCTTCCCGGTCACTCCCGCACCGCTGAAGTCCGAAGATGGCCGCGAGTCGTTCAATCCCGACGGCCTGACCCAGCGCGCGGTGCGCGCCATCAAGGACGCCGTGCCCGAACTCGGCGTGATGACCGACGTCGCGCTCGATCCGTTCACGACGCACGGCCACGACGGCGTCGTCGACGCGAATGGCTACGTGCAGAACGAAGTGACGGTCGAAGTGCTGGTGAAACAGGCCTTGTCGCAGGCGCGGGCCGGCGTCGACATCGTCGCCCCCTCGGACATGATGGACGGGCGCGTCGGCGCAATCCGCGATGCGCTGGAGCGGGAAGGCCACGTCAATACGCGCATCATGGCCTACTCGGCCAAATTCGCGTCGGCGTTCTATGGTCCCTTCCGCGACGCCGTCGGCTCGGCGCCCAACCTCGGCAAGTCCGGCAAGCAGACCTACCAGATGGATCCGGGCAACAGCGACGAGGCGCTGCGTGAAGTCGCCCTCGACATCGCCGAGGGCGCCGACATGGTGATGGTCAAGCCGGGCATGCCCTATCTCGACATCGTGCAGCGGGTGAAGCAGGCTTTTCGCATGCCGACCTATGCATACCAGGTCAGTGGCGAGTACGCGATGCTGATGGCCGCTGCGCAGAACGGCTGGCTCGACGAACGCGCGGTGGCCCTGGAGTCGTTGCTCGCGTTCAAGCGCGCCGGCGCGGACGGTGTGCTGAGCTATTTCTCGCCGCGCGTGGCGAGGTGGCTGCGCGACGCTTGACGCGACACTGCCGGGCTGTGGACGGGCGATCCCTTCGGCTGTTCAACGCTCGGTGCACGGAACGAGGCTTACGACCCGCCCCATCGACGATTGCATTCGCGTGCCAGGTGTCCGCTAGGACTCGAGCCCCAATTCCTTGATCTTCCGCGTCAGCGTGTTCCGGCCCCAGCCGAGGAGGCGGGCCGCGTCGTGACGACGCCCGTGCGTACGCGCGAGCGCGACCCGGATCATCGTCGTCTCGAACTTCGGCACGGCCTCGTCGAGGATCGGCACCGGCGACGACGCCGCGTGATGTTCGGCCCAGCGCCGCAGCGCGACTTCCCAGTCGGTCCCGAGCCGGTCGCCCTGCACGCTCTCGCTCGCGGGTTCGGCCGTCAGCTCGCGCGGCAGATCGTGCACTTCGATGGTCTGCGTCGGCGCCATGATCGTGACGCGGCGGCACACGTTCTCCAGTTGGCGCACGTTGCCCGGCCAGGTGTACGCGCGGAAGGCTTCCAGCGCCTTCGGTGACAGGCGCTTCGGTTCGACGTCGAGTTCCTGCGCCGTTGCGCGCAGGAAATGTTCGGCCAGCTCGCCGATGTCTTCTATGCGGTCGCGCAGCGGCGGCAACTGCAGACGAATCACGTTCAGGCGGTGGAAAAGGTCTTCGCGGAAAGAACCCTCCTTCACGCAACGCTCGAGATCCTGGTGAGTGGCGGCGATCACGCGCACGTCGACGTGCACCGGGTGGTGGCCGCCGACGCGGTAGAAGTCGCCCTCGGCCAGCACGCGCAGCAAGCGTGTCTGCAGCTCGGCCGGCATGTCGCCTATCTCGTCGAGGAACAATGTGCCGCCGTTGGCCTGCTCGAAGCGACCGACGCGCTGCGCGGTGGCGCCGGTGAAGGAACCCCGTTCATGGCCGAAGAGTTCCGATTCGAGCAGCTCGCGCGGAATGGCGGCCGTGTTGAGCGCGATGAAGGGCTTCGCGGCGCGCGGGGAGTGGCGGTGCAAGGCCCGCGCGACGAGTTCCTTGCCCGTGCCGGATTCCCCGGTCAGGAGCACGGTCATGTTGGACTTGGACAGGCGCCCGATGGCCCTGAACACCTCCTGCATCGCCGGCGCCGCACCGATGATCTCGGCCGAGACCCGCGTCGGCTCGTCGACTGCGGGCGTCGGCGCCAGCTCGTCCGACTTCGCGAGCGCCCGGCGCACGATGGCGACCGCCTCGTCGACATCGAAGGGCTTGGGGAGGTACTCGAAGGCGCCGCCCTGGTAGGCGGCGACGGCCCGGTCCAAGTCCGCATAGGCGGTCATCACGATGACCGGCAGTGAAGGGTCGGCCTGCTGGACCTGTTCGAGCAGGGCGAGACCGTCGGTGCCCGGCATCCGGATGTCAGTGACGATGACGTCCGGGCGCTCACGCTTCAGTCGCGCGAGCGCCTTGTCCGCAGTCTCGAAACTGTGCGTCGCGATGGTAGCCTGCGACAGCGCCTTTTCGAGCACCCAGCGTATCGCCCGGTCATCGTCGATGATCCAAACTTCAGGCTGCCTGTTCATGGAGTGTTCCTTATGGGTAGCCAAACCGTGAAAACCGTGTTGCCCGGTGCGCTGACGAAATCGATCAGGCCCCCTTGCCTGTTGACCAGGGACTGCGCGATCGGCAGGCCGAGGCCGGAACCCTCTGCCCGTCCGGACACCATCGGAAAGAAAATGCTGTCCGCCAGCTCCGGACTGACGCCCGGACCGTCGTCGATGATGTCGACCCGAATCACGAGACGATGGATCACGCTGCCGATCGTGAATTTGCGCTGGGCGCGCGTGCGCAACGTGACGTTGCCGCCGCGGTCCTTCAGTGACTGGACTGCGTTGCGCACGAGATTCAGAAAAGCCTGGATCAGCTGGTCGCGGTCAGCCTGCAGGTCCGGCAGGCTGGGGTCGTAATCACGGTGGATGACGACGCTGCGGCCTGCTTCGATCTCGACGACCTGGCGCACGTGCTCGAGCACTTCGTGAATGTTGAAGATGGACGGCAGCAGTTGTCCGCGCGGCCCGAGCATGCGGTCGACGAGTTTGCGCAGGCGGTCCGCCTCGCCAATGATGATCTGCGTGTATTCGCGGTGTTGCGCATCGCCGAGCTCGCGCTCGAGCAGTTGCGCGGCGCCACGGATGCCGCCGAGCGGATTCTTGACCTCGTGGGCAAGACCCTGCATCAGCGCGGTGCTGATCTGGTTCTGGATGAGCTTGTTCTCCTCGGCCTGGATGCGCTGCTGGCGCTCGGTGCTCGACAATTCGAGGATCGCGCCATGGCCGCCCTGGAGCGGGGACACCGTGCAGTCGACGCGCATCGGCTCGAGGTTGGTCCGCGTGAGCAGGACGTCACGCTCGGTGAAGGTGCGTACGTCACGCAGGGACTGGCGAACGGCGTGCATGAAGACCGCCTGACCCGGGAAAAGCCGCTCGAGTGCAAGCCCGCGCAGCTTGTGGATGCTCGTCATCACGAGGCTTTCCGCCGCCGGGTTTGCCTCACGGACGCGCAGGTGCTGGTCCAGCTGTATGACGGCTGTCGCCAACTGGTTCAGGATGCCGTTGCCGTCTTGCTCGCTAAACATGCGTTCCTGGATGGTCATGTTCTATTTTGGTGCATTATACGTCCATGGCCTGCAGCAAGGTCGCGCGCCTGGCCGCGGTTTTCTCCTAGAGACAAGCACTTGGCCTCATTTCGGATCGAAACTGGGGTGTACTCGCCCTAGCACAAGGTCGATGCATCCTCCTTCGCAAGAACCGGACCAATCGACGGTCCGAAAGGAGGCGGTGCGACGACGCCTACTTGGCGCCGGGTTTGGCGGGCGGTTTCGTGCGCTTGACGGCAGCGCGGTGGAGGTGGAAAGAGGTGGTCGGCGAACTTGCAAGCGGTGCGTCGTCCGCGCCGATGACGACGGCCTGCAGCGTGTGGGTGCCCCGGTCGATTCCCGTCAGGGAAAAGTTGGTGGCCGTGCCGGTCGACACCGGCTCACCGTCGAGCAGCAGTTGCAATCTGTGTCCGAAGGGCGCCTGCAGCCCCGGCTTCAGCGTGACGCTGACGAGCATGTTGCCCGAGTTGTCGCGCACGGTTTCCTGATCCAGCGGATCGGTGATCCGCACCTGCTCATAGGCGACTGCGGTGCCGGTTGGGATATCGCTCGCGGCAGTCTCTGCCGGCGGCGGAGTCCGTATGGCGGGCGCGCGCTGCGCCTCGGGGATGACGATGCGCTCGGCGCCCGGACGCGGGGTGTCCGAGAATTCGACGCCGTGCTCGGGGTCGACGTATCGATACACCTCGGCGGCGCCGGACGGGAAGATCCACAGGAGTGCAAGCAGAAGCGCGCAGACTCTCATGCCCGGGAGCATAGTCCGCAGGCGCGCGCCCAACAAGGGAAGTGTCGAAAAGGGCGAGGCCCCGACTCGCGGGGCCTCGCCTGTACGCCTCGGCGATCTCAGACGCTGTAGTACATCTCGAACTCGACCGGATGCGGGGTCATGCGGAAGCGCGTGACCTCCTGCATCTTCAGCTCGATGTAGGCATCGATCATGTCGTCGGTGAACACGCCGCCGGCTTTCAGGAAGTCGCGGTCGCGGTCCAGGGACTCGAGCGCCTGGTCGAGCGAATGGCACACGGTCGGGATGTGCTTCGCCTCTTCCGGCTCGAGGTCGTAGAGGTCCTTGTCCATCGGCGCGCCCGGGTCGATCTTGTTCTTGATGCCGTCGAGGCCGGCCATCATCATCGCCGCGAACGCGAAATACGGGTTCGAGGTCGAATCCGGGAAGCGGACTTCGATGCGGCGCCCCTTCGGATTGCTGATCCAGGGGATGCGAATCGACGCCGAGCGGTTGCGGGCCGAGTAGGCCAGCATGATCGGCGCTTCGAAGCCGGGCACCAGGCGCTTGTAGCTGTTCGTGCTGGCGTTGGTGAACGCATTCAGGGCCCGGGCATGCTTGATGATGCCGCCGATGTAGTGCAGCGCCGTCTCGGACAGACCGCCGTAACCGTCACCGGCAAACAGGTTCGTGCCGCCCTTCGCAAGCGACTGGTGCACGTGCATGCCACTACCGTTGTCGCCGACGAGCGGCTTCGGCATGAAGGTCACGGTCTTGCCGAAGCTGTGCGCGACGTTGTGTACGACGTACTTCAGCAGCTGCGTGGAGTCGGCGCGCTTCACCAGGGTGTCGAAACGGGTGCCGATCTCGCACTGGCCGGCGGTTGCGACTTCGTGATGGTGCACTTCGACCGGCATGCCCATCTGCTCGAGCACGTTGCACATCGCCGAGCGCAGATCCTGCAGCGAATCGACCGGGGGCACCGGGAAGTAGCCGCCCTTGATGCCGGGGCGGTGGCCGGGGTTGCCGCCATCCATCTTCTTCGACGAGCTCCAGTAGCCTTCGTCGGAGTCGATTTCGTAGAAGCCGCCGCGCATTTCCTGGCTGTAGCGCACATCGTCGAAGATGAAGAACTCCGGCTCGGGACCGAAGTAGGCGGTGTCGGCGATGCCGGTGGACTTCAGATAAGCCTCGGCCCGCTTGGCGACGGAACGGGGATCGCGCTCATAGCCCTGGCCCGTGGAGGGCTCGAGGATGTCGCAGCGAATGATCATCGTCTTGTCTTCGAAGAACGGATCGAGCACCGCGGTGGACGCATCGAGCGACAGGATCATGTCGGACTCGTGAATGCCCTTCCAGCCGGCGATGGAGGAGCCATCGAACATCTTGCCGTCTTCGAAGACATCCGCATCGATCTGGTGCGAAGGCACCGTGACATGCTGGTCCTTGCCGCGGGTGTCGGTGAAGCGAAGGTCGACGTACCGGATTTCTTCGTCTTTTATCGTCTTGAGAACTGTTTCTACGGACATGGGCTCTTTCCTCCAGGCCATGGCTTATTGCGAAATCGACCCCGGCTCACCAATCAACACGCGTCTAGGGCTTGTTCAACGCGCGCCGGCGGCAGTCGCCAGTTGCTGAGCTTAAAACTGGAAATTCTCGGGAAGCGCACACCGGGCGCTCTGAACGCCCGGCTTTTCTGCATTTTATATGCCACACATAAGGGCTTGATTTGCCGGTCACGCAACAAGCCCGTTCAAATTATTGCACACACATGGTGCGTTTTCGGGAGAGAACGCACTATTAATGATCATTCGGGAGGAGCGTCTCGCCCGAATACAGGGCGGGAATGGTCTCGCGGGCACGAACCAGATGAACCTGTTGCGCGTCGACCATCACCTCGGGCGGACGCGGCCGGGCATTGTAGTTCGAGGCCATCACGTGTCCGTAGGCGCCAGCGCACATGATCGCGAGCCGCGCGCCTGCCTCGATTCGCAGCGGACGGTCGGTGGCGAGGAAATCCGCGCTTTCGCACACGGGTCCCACCAGGTCGTAGCGCTCGTCGGGCGCGCCCGGCGCCGCTTCGTCCAGCGGCAACACGTCGTGCCAGGCCTCGTACAGCGCCGGCCGGATAAGGTCGTTCATCGCGGCGTCGACGACTGCAAATTGGCGTTTCGGCGTGCGCTTCAGGTATTCGACGGTGGTCAGCAACACCCCGGCGGCGCCGACCAGCGAGCGCCCCGGCTCGATGGAGATTTCATAGCGCGCGGGAATGGCCCGGCACACCGTCGCGACATAATCCTCGACCGAGGGGGGCTGCTCGTCCCGGTAGCGGATGCCCAGGCCACCGCCCGCGTCGACGTGCGAGAGTTCGATGCCGGACTCCGCGAGGCGGGCGACCAGCATCATCACGCGCTCGAGCGCGTCGGCAAACGGCGTGAGGCTCGTGAGCTGGGATCCGATGTGACAGGCGACGCCCGTGATGTCGATGTTAGGCAGTGCCCGCGCCGCCCGGTAGACGTCGGGCGCCTCGGCCATCGGGATGCCGAACTTGTTCTCGTCGAGGCCGGTCGAGATGTAAGGGTGCGTTTTCGCGTCGACATCGGGGTTGACGCGCACCGCAATGCGGGCGCGCCGCCCCACCCTTCCGGCCACGCCGTTCAGGCGTTCGAGTTCCGCAAGCGACTCGATGTTGAAGACGCCGATATCGGCCGCCAGCGCGGTTTCCATTTCCGCCACGGTCTTGCCGACGCCGGAAAACACCACCGAACGGGGTTCGCCGCGCGCGGCGAGGACCCGGGCCAGTTCGCCACCGGACACGATGTCGAACCCGGAACCCAGGCGCGCCAGGGTGTCCAGCACGGCGAGGTTCGCATTCGCCTTGACCGCATAATGGATGCGATGGGCGCGCGCGCCGAACGCGCGGTCGTAGGCTTGCCAGGACTGGGCGATGTCGTTGCGGGAATAGACGTAGCAGGGCGTGCCGAATTCGTCCGCGATGCGTTCCAGCGCGACGCCCTCCGCGTAAAGCCTGCCTTCACGGTAGTAGAACATGCATCGATTTCCGTAGTTGCCTGGATGGGACGGCGGTGGTGCGTGAGGTCAGAGTCGGCGGGGTGCCAGGCCGGTTGGCCGGCTTCAGCGCCCGGCCCGCGCTTCCGGAGACTCGTCGGGCAGATAGAGGTCGCCCTTCTGGCCACACCCAGCGCAGAGCGCGGCCAGCAGGACGAGCAGCGCGGCGGCCGTCCTGATGCCGACGCGGCGGTCCCGGTCCTCCTCCGGGGAGCCAGGCAGCGGGTGCTCCGGGAGGGTTCGCCCGCGCCGGAGCGACGGCCCCCGTCCACTTGCTTTATCCGCGCAAATCGGTCGACAATCCTTCAACTTATCCCCGTTGGAGCGTCTTGAATTCATGAGCAGCGAGCATATCGTCTACGTCACGGACAATTCGTTCGAGACGGACGTACTGAAATCCGAAAAGCCCGTGCTGGTCGACTACTGGGCTGAATGGTGCGGGCCGTGCCGCATGATCGCGCCCATTCTAGACGAGGTTTCCGGCGAATATCACGATAAATTGACGGTGGCCAAGCTCGACGTCGACGTCAACCAGGCGACGTCGATGAAGTACGGCATCAGGGGCGTCCCGACGCTGATGCTCTTCAAGGATGGCAACGTCGTCGCCACCCACGTTGGCGCCCTGACCAAGTCCCAGCTGACGGCCTTCATCGACAGCAACGTCTAGGCGCCGCACCGTCAGGTGCGCGACCGCCGCCCACCCCCACCGAGCGCCGGATGGGGGTCGGCAATGCCTAGACGACACCAGAGGCGCGTGCTATTTTTCCTCGCACAAGCATCTGAACAGCCGTTCCAGGCTCTTCGCTTACACCCTTAAGAACCTCTTTCACGCCGAGTCGCGTCCGCGATATCGCGCGCCGTCCAACCCTTATCCGTGATTCGTAAATTGCAATGAACCTGACTGAACTGAAGCAGAAGCCAGCCTCGGAGCTGATCGCGATTGCCGACGAACTGGGCCTCGAAGGCGTCGCCCGGTCCCGCAAGCAGGACGTCATCTTCGGAATCCTCAAAGCTCAGGCCAAGAAGGGCGAAGACATCTCCGGCGACGGGGTACTGGAGATTCTGCAGGACGGTTTCGGGTTTCTGCGCTCCAACGACTGTTCCTACCTCGCAGGGCCGGACGACATCTACGTCTCGCCCAGCCAGATCCGCCGCTTCAACCTGCGCACCGGCGACACCATCTCCGGCAAGATTCGCCCGCCGAAGGATGGAGAACGCTACTTCGCGTTGCTGAAAGTCAGCGAAATCAACTTCGAACCGCCGGAGAACGCCAAGAACAAGGTGCTGTTCGAAAACCTCACGCCGTTGTTCGCACAGAAGCGCCTGAACCTCGAACTCGGCAACGGCAGCACGGAAGATCTCCCACCGCGCGTCGTCGATCTGGTCGCCCCCATCGGCAAGGGGCAGCGCGGCCTCATCATCTCGCCCCCGAAGGCCGGCAAGACGATGCTCCTGCAGAGCATCGCGCATTCAATCGCGATCAATCACCCGGAGTGCTACCTGATCGTCCTGCTGATCGACGAGCGCCCGGAAGAAGTCACCGAAATGCAGCGCTCGGTGCGCGGCGAGGTCATCTCGAGCACCTTCGACGAACCGGCGAGCCGCCACGTGCAGGTCGCGGAAATGGTAATCGACAAGGCGAAGCGCCTCGTCGAGCACAAGCGCGACGTCGTGATCCTCCTCGATTCCATCACCCGCCTCGCGCGCGCCTACAACACCGTCGTGCCGGCCTCCGGCAAGGTGCTGACGGGCGGCGTGGATGCGAATGCCCTGCAGCGGCCGAAGCGCTTCTTCGGCGCGGCACGCAACATCGAGGAAGGCGGCAGCCTCACCATCATCGCGACCGCGCTGATCGACACCGGCTCGCGCATGGATGACGTCATCTACGAAGAGTTCAAGGGCACCGGCAACATGGAACTGCACCTCGATCGCAAGATCGCGGAGAAGCGCATCTTCCCGGCCGTGAACATCAATCGCTCCGGCACGCGACGCGAGGAATTGCTGACGCATCCGGACGAACTGCAGAAAATGTGGATTCTCCGCAAGCTGCTGCACCCGATGGAGGAACTCGCGGCGATGGAATTCCTGCTCGAGCGCCTCAAGGCAACGAAGAACAACAGCGATTTCTTCGACTCGATGAAGCGCTGAGCGTCGCAGCAGCGACGCGCAGCGGAAAAGGCGGCCCCCCGGGCCGCCACGATCAACCCGGGGGCCAGCTGAAAGCGCGCCCCGCCAGCACGTGAAGGTGCAGGTGGAAGACGGTCTGGCCGGCGCCGGCCCCGTTGTTCACCACCATCCTGAACGCATCCCCGTGACCGTGTTCGCGCGCCACCCTGGACGCGGCGAGGCACAGGTTCCCCAGCAGTTCCGCATCGTCCGCCACCGCATCGGCAACCTTCGCCAGCGCTTTGCGTGGAACCACCAGCACGTGAAACGGCGCCTGGGGATTGATATCCCGGAAGGCCACGCAGTGCTCGTCTTCATAAATGATGTCGGCGGGGATCTCGCGGTCGATGATCCGCTCGAACAGTGTCTTGTTGCTCATGGTCGCCCTCCGCTGCCGCTCGTGTTGCGACTGATGATACCGAATCGGGAGTGAGGCATCGCCGACGGCCAGCCCTCCCGGCTCAGCCGTCTTCGCGCGAGCGCCTGCGCACGAAACGCTTGTCGTGCCAGTTCGGGCTGATGTCCCCCAGGTGCACGCCGAATTCGGCGCGTCGGCGGTCGTCGAAGAACAGGCGCAGCGTGTGCTCGATCGTCGGAAACGCAAGCTCGCCCCAGGGGATGTCCTCCTCCCGGAACAGCGCCACGTCGAGGCTCTCGGCGCCCGGACTGAAATCAAGGTCGAGCAGGCGGGAGCGGAACATCATGTACACCTGGTTGGTGTGCGGGATGTTGAGCACCGTGTAGAGGTGCAGGATCTCGACCCGCGCGTTCGCTTCTTCCAGCGTCTCGCGCTCGGCCGCTTCCGGCGTCGTCTCGCCGTTCTCCATGAACCCTGCCGGTAAGGTCCAGTAGCCGTGCCGGGGCTCGATGGCCCGCCGGCACAGCAGGATGCGGTCGTCCCACTCGGGGATGCTGCCGACGACGATCTTCGGATTCTGGTAGTAGATCTCGTTGCACTCGACGCACACGTGGCGCGGCCGGTTGTCCCCGTCGGGGACCTGCCAGACGATCGACTGGGCGCCACATTGGCTACAGAACTTCATTGCTGCGACTCACCGGCTGCGCGGAGTTTTGATTCGATCACGGGCCACACCGACTCGAGCATCCTGGGCTGGGCGGCGGCCGTCGGATGCAGCCCGTCCGCCTGCATCAGGGCCGGGTCCAGCACCACGTCCTTCAGAAAGAACGGCGTCAATGATACAGGAGGAAACCGCTCCGGCAGCCCGGCGTAGACGTCGGCAAAGCCGGTCGCGTAGGCACGACCGTAATTCGGCGGCACCTGCATCGGCACGACGACCGGGGCCGCACCGGCCTCGATGACGGCTTCGACCAGCTGGTGCATGTTGCCTGCGAACTCGTCCAGCGGCAGCCCGCGGAGGCCATCGTTGGCGCCGAGCTCGATCACCACCACGCTAGGCCGGTGTTCCTCGAGCAGCGCGGGCAGGCGCACGAGCCCCCCGCGCGTGGTTTCGCCGCTGATGCTCGCGTTGACCACGTCACAGGGATGCCCCACGCTTTCGAGCTTGCGCCGCAGGAGGTCGGGCCAGGCCTCGCCCTGCTTCAGTCCGTAACCGGCGCTCAGGCTGTCGCCGAGCACGAGCAGAACCGGAAGGGGGGCGGCGGCCGTACTTGAGAGGCACCACACCAAACCGGCCACCAGCGGAACGATGCGCGAAGCCATAGTCACTGTTGAACGTCTGACCATGAAATTTGACAGTCCTGTCGGCTCACTGACGGTGCTGGATGATATCAATTTCACGGTGAATCGCTCGGAGTCGGTTGCCATCGTCGGCGCCTCGGGCTCGGGCAAGTCGACTCTGCTCGCGCTGCTCGCGGGCCTCGAGACGCCGAGCGCGGGCCGCTGCGTGCTGGCCGGCCACGATCTGGGCCCGCTCGACGAGGACGGTCGGGCGCGGGTGCGGCGCGAGCACGTCGGCTTCGTCTTCCAGCAATTCCACCTGCTGCCCTCGTTCACCGCGCTCGAGAACGTGATGCTGCCGATGGAACTCGTCGGCGCGGCCGATGCGCGCGAACGCGCCCGGACGACCCTGGCGGAAGTGGGACTCGCGGCGCGACTGCACCACTATCCACGCCAGCTCTCCGGCGGCGAGCAGCAGCGCGTCGCGCTGGCGCGAGCCTACTGCATGCGGCCGGCCCTGCTGCTCGCCGACGAACCCACCGGCAACCTCGACGAGCGCACGGCCGAACAGGTCATCGACCTGATGTTCCGCCTGAATCGCGAAGCCGCGACCACCCTGGTGCTCGTCACGCACGACGAGCGTCTCGCCAGCCGCTGCGACCGACGCATCAGGCTGCATGCCGGGCGCATCGAGCATGCCTGAAATGCGGCACGGCAGGCTCCCGGCCGCCGCGACGCTGGGCCTCGCCGCGCGTCTCTTCAGGCGCGACCTGCGCAGCGCGCCGTGCATGATCATCCTGCTGGCCGCCTTCGTCGCCGTGGCGGCGATCACCGCGGTGGGCTCCTTCACCGACCGCGTGCGCCTCGCGCTCGAACAGCAGTCGAGCGCCCTGCTCGCCGCCGACCTCGCCCTGGTTTCCAGCGCGCCATTGCCGGCGGCGTTCGGCGCCCGGGCCCGCGCGGCAGGTCTCGCGGTCAGCACGACGCTGTCCATGCGCAGCGTCGTCGCCCATGGCGACGAGTTGCAGCTGGTGGAACTGAAGGCCGTCGCCGACGCCTACCCGCTGCGCGGCGAGCTGATGATCAGCGAAGGACCGGGGCAGGCCGTCCGCGCCGCGCCCGGCATTCCCTCGCGGGGCGAAGCCTGGGTCGAAGCGCGCCTGCTGCAGAGGCTGGGACTCGCCCTCGGCGATGAGGTTGCGGTCGGCGACGCGCGCCTGAAGCTGGCCAGGCTGCTCGTGCTGGAGCCCGATCGTGCCGGCAGCTTTTTCGCACTGGCCCCCCGGGTGATGATAAATATCGACGACGTGCCGGCCACCGGCCTCATCGCGCCGGGCAGCCGCGTGCAGCACACCCTGCTGCTTGCCGGCGAGCCGGACACGCTGGCCCGGGTACGTGCAGGCATCGCGCCCGGCCCGCATGCGCGCTGGCATACGCCGGCCGATGCCCGTCCGGAGATCCGTGCCGCGCTGAACCATGCGAGCCAGTTTCTCGGCCTCGCCACGCTGGTGGCCACCACCCTGTCGGGAGTCGCCATCATGCTGGCGGCGCGCAGCTTCGCGCGCTCGCGCTTCGATGCGGTAGCGCTGTTGCGCACGCTGGGCGCGACGCGGGCCCAGCTTGCATCGCTGCTGCTCGGCGAGTTCCTGCTGATCGGCCTCGCGGCGTCGACGCTCGGAGCGCTCGCGGGCTATGCGCTGCAGTTCACGCTCGCGACCTTCCTGAAGGACTGGACCCAGGCCGCGTTGCCGCTGCCGTCATGGCGTCCCGCGGTGGGCGGCGTGGTGGGCGGTGTCGTCGCGGTCGCCGGCTTCGCGCTCGCGCCCCTGTTCGAGCTGCGCGCAGTGCCACCGGTACGCATCCTGCGCGCCGACGTCGAGCCACCGCAGGCCCGCGCCGCTTCTAGCGTGCTCTACGCGGCGCTCGCCGTGGGCCTGCTCGCGCCGTGGGGCAACGGCGACTGGCGAATCACCGCCTGGTCGCTGGCCGGCTTCGCGGCAACGCTGCTCGCGCTCGCGCTGGCCGGCAGCGCGATGATCGCGCTGCTGGCGGCGCTGCGCCCCCGGGTCGCCGTCGCGTGGCGAGCCGGCTTCGCCAATCTCGTGCGACGCCGGCGGCATAGCCTGTGGCAGATCGTCGCCCTCGGCCTCGGCGTCCTCGCGCTGCTGCTGCTCGGCATCATGCGGGGCGACCTGCTCGCGCAATGGCGTTCAACGCTGCCCGACGACGCGCCGGACCAGTTCCTGATCAACATCCAGCCCGACGAGGTCGAGGCGCTGCGCGGCTTCCTGGACGGACGCGGTCTCGGCGACGTGCAGTTCTATCCGATGTACCGCGCGCGGCTGCTGGCGATCGGCGGACGCAGCGTGAACCCGGACGAGTACGAGGACCCGCGCGCGCGGCGGCTCGCCGAGCGCGAGTTCAACCTGTCGTCCGCGCTGCACCTGAAGGCCGACAACCGGGTGGTCGCCGGCCGCTTCTGGCAGAAGGACGGCCCGGCGGAATTCTCGGTCGAGGTCGAACTCGCGCAGACGCTGGGCATCGCCCTCGGCGACACGCTGCGCTTCAGCATCGCGGGGCGTGAACTGGAAGCGCGCGTGACCAGCCTGCGCGAGGTCAGCTGGGACTCGATGCAGGCAAACTTCTTCGTCGTCGCGCCCCCGGCGGCGCTGCGTGACCAGCCCGCCACGTACATCTCGAGCTTCAAGCTGCCGGCGGACGGCGCGGGACTGTTGAGCGCGCTGGTCGCACGCTTCCCGAGCGTGACGGTGCTCGACGTCGGCGCGCTGCTCGAGCAGATCCGCGCCATCATGGCCCGGGCAACCGGCGCGGTGGAGTTCGTCTTCATGTTCACGCTGGCGGCGGGCTTCGTCGTGCTGTTCGCGGCGCTGCAGGCCACGCAGGCCGAGCGCCTCTACGACTGCACGATCATGAAGACGCTCGGCGCGTCGCGACGGCTGATCGCGCAGGCGATCGCCGCCGAGTTCACCGCGCTGGGTGTCTGCGCCGGGCTCATCGGCGCGAGCGGTGCCTGGGCGACCGGCTGGTTGCTCGCGCATCGCGTGATGCACGTCGACTACGGCTTCCACCCCTGGCTGTTCGTCAGCGGCATCGCCATTGGTGTCGCGGGGATCGTCGGCGTCGGCGTCTACGCGATTGTCCGTGCGCTGCGCGAACCGGTCGTACGCATCCTGCGTCGCCTGTGACGATGCGGGGTGCTCATTCCACGCGCCGGTCGCCCGCGGCAATCCACGGCGGACTGACGATCGCCGCGAAGCGCAGCGGCACCTCGCCCACGTTCTCGATCCACTGCACGGCACCCGCCGGCACCAGCGCGGCGTCGCCCGGCCCGAGCAGCGCGGTCTCTTCGTCGACGTGCAGGCGACCGCAGCCCGCCAGGACGCAGTACACCTCGATGCGGTCGAGGCGATGGCGGAAGGTCGCCTCGCCGACCGCGACGTCGGCGAGCGCGAGCGAATACGGCAGCACGCAGTCGCCGTGCGCGGGATGAAGGACTTCGCGGATGCTGCAGCCGTCGTTGGCGATGAAAGACGCGCAGTCGGCAAGTCGTTTGATCAGCATGCGAATCGGCCCTGTTAAGATCGTTGCCCCGGATCGTAGCGCGCCCGCCCGTCGCGGGCGTCCGCCCGGCGCACGCGGAGCATCCACGACATGACACGTTACATCGGCACCACCGGCTTCAGGCACGGCGCCACCACCCCGCTCGGCGTGCTGGTCTGCAACCTGGGCACGCCCAGGGAACCGAGCACCGGCGCCGTGCGCCGCTACCTCGCGGAATTCCTCTCCGACCCGCGCATCGTCGAACTGCCGCGTGCGCTGTGGCTGCCGATACTCCACGGCGTCATCCTGAACATCCGCCCCCGGCGCTCCGCGCACGCCTACCGCCAGATCTGGACCGAGCGGGGTTCGCCGCTGATGGTGCATTCCGAAGCGCAGCGCGACGGACTCGCGGCGCGCCTTGCCGCCCGCGTGCCGGGTGGCGTGGTCGTCGCGCTCGGCATGCGCTACGGAGAACCGTCGATCGCCGGCGCGCTGCGCACGCTCGCAGAGGCCAACGTGCGTCGCGTGCTGGTGCTGCCGCTGTACCCGCAGTACTCCGCGCCATCGACGGCCTCGGTGCTCGATGCCGTCAGCCTCGAATTGATGCGGTGGCGCTGGGTGCCCGAACTGCGCACCATCACCGATTATCACGACGACCCAGCCTACATCGCCGCGCTGGCCGCCTCGGTCCGGGAATACTGGGCGAGCCATGGCCGCGGACAAAAGCTCCTGATGTCCTTCCACGGCATTCCGCGCAAGTATTTCCTCGCGGGGGACCCCTACTTCTGCCATTGCCAGGCGACCGGGCGCCTGCTCGCCGAGGCGCTCTCGCTGCGGCCCGACGAATGGACCTTGACCTTCCAGTCCCGCTTCGGACGCGAGCCCTGGCTGCAGCCCTACACCGATCACACGCTCGCCGCGCTCGCGAAAGACGGTGCCAAGGAGGTGGACGTCGTGTGCCCGGGCTTCGCCGCCGACTGCCTGGAAACGCTGGAGGAGATCGCGGTGCAGAACCGCGAGGCCTTCGTCGCGCAGGGCGGCGGCGCGCTGCGCTACATCCCGGCCCTGAACGCGCGGGACGACCACCTCGACGCGCTGGCGTCGCTGGTGCTCAGGCACTGCCAGGGCTGGCCGGAACTGGCGCAATCCTTCGATGTGACGAGGGCCGGAGACGCCGCGACGCGCGCCAGGGCGCTGGGCGCCGAGGCCTAGGGCGTCACTTCCACGCCGCGCCAGAACGCGAAGTAGCCCTCGATGTGCTTCGCGTCGGGCTTGCACGCCGGGTAATACCAGCACGCGTCGCGATTCACCGCATCGCCGACGACGATGTCGTAGTAGCTCGCGGTTCCCTTCCAGCCGCACACGCTGTGCGTGGCACTGTCGCGTACGTACTCGCGGCGCAGCGCCGACGGCGGAAAATAGTGATTGCCCTCGACGATCCTGCATGCGTCGGATTCGGCGATGACGACCCCGTTCCAGACTGCCTTGGTCATGTTGTCCTCCTCGCGACTCAGCCGCCGCGGTTACCCTGCACGGTGACGATCAGCGAACGCCGATGGGCGGCCCGGCGATGCTCCCAGACGTAGATCCCCTGCCACGTTCCCAGCGCGCAGCGCCCGCCGCGGACCGGCACCGTGAGGCTTACGTCGGTCAGCACGCTTCGGATGTGCGCAGGCATGTCGTCGGGCCCCTCGTCCGAGTGACGGTGGCGCGGATCGCCATCCGGCACCAGGCGCGCCATGAACGCTTCCAGATCCTGATGGACCGCGGGGTCGGCATTCTCCGACACCAGCAAGGACGCACTCGTGTGCTGGATGAACAGGTGGCACAGGCCGGTCTCGATGCCGGCGGCCCGCACCACCGCCTCGACCTGGCGCGTGATGTCCAGCGTCCCGCGGCCCTGCGTCGTGACGCTCAGCACGGACTGGTGGAGCACGACGACACCGTCGGCCGCGCGCGCCGTGTCAGTCGACATGGCGCAGGACTTCGGCGAGCGGGCGCCGGGTCTGCGCCGGTATCGTCTGCGGATACCCGAACCACACGAGGCCGACGGCGAACTCCTGCGCCGGATCGGCGCCGATGGCCGCGAGAAAACGCGGATCCCGGATGACCTTGCCGGTGGACCACTTGACGCCGATCCCGGCTTGCCACAGGTAGAGCGCGAAATTGTGGATGGCGCAACTGCAGGCCGCGTAGTCCTCGCGCTCGGCCTGGGCGTCCTCGCTGCGTCGGCAGGTCACCGCGAGCCAGCCCGGCATCGCGAGCCAGCGCTGACGCTTCGCCTGCGCGGCGCTCTCGCCGTTCCTGGCGCGCACGAGTTCGGTGTTCAGCTCGACCACGCGCGCCACGGCGGCGGAGCCCAGCAGGTAGAAGCGCCACGGTTCGGTGCGGTGGTGATTGGGCACCCAGCGAGCGTGATCCAGCGCCGCGAGCACCGTCTCGCGAGGGGGTGACGCCGGCGCGAAATCGTGGATGGTCCGCCGCGACCGGAGCAGGTCCGACAATGTCGCGCGCAGCGGGTCGGGGGTCGCTTCTACATTCATGCACGAGACTCCGTGGTCGGTCGTTGCTTCGCTGACAGGCAGTGGCGACAATGCGCCGTTGCCATGAATTTTCGCATACTGCCCTGCCTGCTGCTGCTCTGCGCCGCCCTCGTTCGCGCCGACGAACCCGTCGCCGACAGATCCCGCTTCCGTGCAGCCTACGAGGCCGCGCTCGCCGGCCGCCACGACAGCGCCGCGCTCGCCGCGCGCGGTCTCGAGCACTATCCGCTGCACGCCTACATCGAATACCTGGCACTGCGCCAGCGCCTGCCGTCACTGCCGGTCGCGCAGGTCGAGGCTTTCCTCGAGAAGGAGCGCGACACCTATCTCGGCGATCGCCTGCGCGGCGACTGGCTGCGCACCCTCGGCCAGAACCATCAATGGCAGCTGCTCGTGCGCTTCGCGGCGCCGACGCGCGACCCGATTCTCGGCTGCCTGGTCCTGCGTGCCCGCATGGAGACGGGCAAGCTCACACAGGTCACGCCCGATGTCGAAGCGCTCTGGCTGGTCGGCAATTCGCAGTCGCCGGCATGCGATCCCGCGTTCGAACACCTCCGCCAGCGCGGCCTGCTGTCCTCCGGGCTCGCCCTGCGCCGCGTATGGCTCGCCTTGCGCGAGAACCGGCCGAAGCTCGCGAGCTTCCTGTTGCGCAGGTTCGCGGCCGGCGGTTCGCGCGGCGTCGACGCGACCGTGCAGAAGGTCGCCGCGAAGCCTGGCGATGCGCTGCAGCTGGCGGGCCTGCGCACCGACTCCCCCCTTTCACGCGCCATCCTGGGCTACGCCGTCGTCACGCTGGCGAACCAGGACCCGGGTCGGGCACAGGCACTGTGGCGCCAGGCGCGCAGCCGCTATCGCTTCGTCGACCACGAGGCCGCGGTGATTCTGCGGGCGGTCGCGCTCGGCGCCGTCGCGCGCCAGCATCCGGAGCGTCGCGCGATGCTGGCCAACGTCCCCACCGAGGGGATCGATGCGAGCGTCGAGCGGGCGCGCATCCGCGAAGCACTGCTGGCCCGGGACTGGATTCGGCTCGCGAACTGGACCGCGGAGCCCGCGGTGGCGCCGACCAACACCCTGCGCTGGCGCTACTGGCACGGCAGGGCGCTGCTCGAGCAAGGCAAGTCTGCGGCCGCGGCCAAGGCCTTCGAGGCGCTGGCAGAGGAGCGGGATTACTACGGATTCCTCGCCAGCGACCGGCTGGACCGGGAATATTCGATGCAGAACCGGCCGGTGGCGCCGACGCCGGCGGAATATGCCCGCGTCGGCGCCGACCGCAACCTGCTGCGGACACGCGAGTTCTATCGCCTGGGCCTGCGACCGCAGGCCAACCAGGAGTGGCAGTGGCTGCTGAACAATCGCCCGCGACGCGACGTCGAAATCGCCGCCCACTTCGCGCGGGAATGGGGCTGGCACGACCGCGCGATCATCGCCCTCGGCGCGGCCCAATCGTATGACGATCTCGAGCTGCGTTTCCCGCTGCTGTTCGAGGACACGGTGCGCGCCGCCGCGAAGCGGCGCGACATGCAGCCGGCCCTCGTCTACAGCATCGTCCGCGGCGAAAGCGCCTTCGTCGTCGACGCGAAGTCGGTGGCGGGCGCGCTCGGCCTGATGCAGCTGCTGCCGGGCACAGGCGAAGAGACGGCGCGTCATCTCGGCGTGCCGTGGCGCAATGCGAACGACCTGCTGAACCCGGCACGCAACATCGATCTCGGCGCCGCCTACCTGCGCCGGGTGATGCGCCAGTTCGGTGGCAGCTTTCCGCTCGCCGCCGCCGCCTACAACGCGGGTCCCGGGCGGGTGAAGTCCTGGCTGCCGCGCCTCGGCTGCGTCCCGCCCGACGTATGGGTGGAGCTCATCCCCTTCGTGGAGACCGAGGGATACGTGCGCAGGGCCCTGTTCTATGCTGCGATCTACGAGCACCGGATGGGCGAGCCCATGACCTCCCTGTCGAGCAGACTGGCAAACCTCGCGCGCACCGCCCCCGCCGGCGGCGGCTGCTGAGCGGCCCAATCCAAGGAGCGCATGACATGAACCTGAAGGTACGCCGGGTCGCCCTCATCGGCGGCAGCGGATTCGTAGGCCGTCACCTCAGCGAGCACCTCGCCCGCGCCGGCATCGAGCAGAAAGTGCTGACCCGCGCGCGCCTCCATGCCCGGGCCAGCTGGCCGCTGCCCGGGGCGACCTGCATAGAGTGCGATCCCTACTCGCCCGCCGCGCTGGCCGCCGCGGTGCGCGACTGCGACGCGGTGATCAATCTCGTCGGCATCCTCAACGAACGCGGCGACCGCGGCGACGGTTTCCAGCGCGCGCACGTCGAACTGACCCGCAACGCGCTCAACGCCTGCGCCAGCAGCGGCGTAAGCCGCTACGTGCACATGAGCGCGCTGAACGCGGCGCCGGTCGCGCCCAGCCACTACCTGCGCACCAAGGGCGAGGCCGAGCGCCTGGTGCGGGCGGCCCCCGGCGCGCTCGCGACCACCATCTTCCGGCCGTCGGTGATCTTCGGCCCTGGCGACGGACTCGTGTGCCGCTTCGATGCGTTGCTGGAATTCTCGCCGGTGCTGCCGCTGGCCTGCGCGACCGCGCGCTTCCAGCCCGTCTACGTCGGCAACGTCGCCGAGGCCTTCGTCCGCAGCCTGGATCACCGGCCGAGCTTTGGCGCTTCCTACGATCTTGGAGGACCCGAGGTGATGACTCTCGAACAGATCGTCAGGCGGGTGCTCGAGGCGCGCGGCCGGCGGCGCTTGGTGCTGCCGCTCGGCATGGTCGCGTCGCGGGTGCAGGCGGAAATCTTCGAGCACCTCCCGGGCAAGCCCTTCTCGCGCGACAACTTCCGCTCCGCGACGGTCGACAGCGTGCTGCCGGGACCCAACGGCCTCGCGCAACTCGGCATCGCACCGGTGCACCTGGCGTCGGTGCTCCGCAACTGCCTCGGCATCGGTGGGGAGCGCATGCGCTACGACCAGTTGCGGCGGCGCGCGGGTCGCTGAACCCACCTCAGGTCGACGACGGTGCAGGTCTATCGCGTCGGTGGCTACGTCCGTGACCGCCTGCTCGGCGTGCCGACGGTCGATTGCGACTGGGTCGTCGTCGGCGGCTCCGAGGACGAGATGCTCGCGCAGGGCTTCCGCCGCGTCGGCAAGGACTTCCCGGTGTTCCTGCACCCCGAGACCCACGAGGAATACGCGCTTGCCCGTACCGAGCGCAAGCACGGCAAGGGCTACACGGGATTCACCGTCGACGCCGCCCGCAGCGTGACACTCGAGCAGGATCTCGCACGCCGCGATCTGACGATCAACGCGATGGCGGAGGCCGCCGATGGCAGCCTCATCGACCCTTACCACGGTCGCGCCGACCTGGAGCGGGGCGTCCTGCGCCACGTCACCGCCGCCTTCGTCGAGGATCCGCTGCGCGCGCTGCGCGTCGCGCGCTTCGCCGCGCGCTTCGATTTCACGGTCGCGCCGGAGACCATGGCGCTGATGACGGCGATCACGGCCTCCGGCGAACTGGCGACGCTGACGCCCGAGCGCGTGTGGCGCGAGCTCGAACGGGCGCTCGGCGAGCGCTACCCGCAGCGCTTCGTCACTGTCCTGCGCGAGTGCGGCGCGTTGCGCGTGGTGCTGCCGGAGGTCGACGCACTCTTCGGCGTGCCCCAGCCGGCGCATCACCATCCGGAAGTCGACTGCGGCGCACACCTGCTGCTGTGCCTGGAACAGGCGGCGCTGCGCGGCGCGAATGGTCGCGTGCGCTTCGCGGTGCTGACCCACGATCTCGGCAAGGCCACCACGCCGCCGGCGCGGCTGCCGCAACACATCGGTCACGAGGAGCGCGGCGTGGGCTTGCTGCACGCACTCTGCGAGCGACTGAGGGTGCCGCAGGCCCACCGGGAGCTGGCCACGCTGGTCGCGCGACACCACACGAACGTGCACCGCGCGCTCGAGTTGCGGCCGGGCACGCTGGTCGACCTGCTCGACAAGGTCGACGCGTGGCGTCGCCCCGACCGCTTCGAGGAAATGCTGCTGGCCTGCGAAATCGATGCGCGGGGTCGTGGCGGGCTCGGCGACGCGGCCTACCCGCAGGCGGCCCGCATGCGCTGGGCGGCACGGCACGCGCGCGCGGTGGACGTCGCCGCGCTGGTGGCCCGGCACGGCGCCGGCCCGCAGATCAGGCAGTTGCTGCGCGAGGCGCGGGTCGCCGCCCTCAAGTCAGCCCCGCCTGACTGGCGCGACGCGGCTCAGCTGCAGACGTAGTGCAGCGTCGCGAAGTCGCCCTGCCGCTTCGCCGATCCGAGCTCGAGGGTTCCCCTGCCGCTCAGGACGCAGGTCTCGTGCCGCACGACCTGCCTGCCGCCGGCCACGGGCACGACGACGGTGCCGTTCGTGCTCTTGTCCGTGATGGAGCAGCGGCCGCGGCTGAACTGCGCGGTGAGATGCTGGCGCGAGACGAGCTCGTTGTGCAGGACCAGGTCGTTCTGGGCGCCACGCCCGATCGAGATCACCGGGCGGTCGGCATTGACGACGATCGTCTGGGTTCCGCTCGAGAAGCTGACCTGCGCATAGCGTTGCTCGCCCGGCTTGGTATGCGACGCGGATGCCACTGTGATCGAGTCCACGTCCCAGATGATCTCGTACAGCGAGACGTGCTCGAAGGACACGAAATTCCAGGTTTCGTCGTCGACATAGCGCGAGATCGCGCGATAGATCCGCGGCAGCGCGTCGATGACCGGCACGGTCGCCAGCGTCTGCTCGGCCTTCGCGTTGCGCGCGGCCCAGTGCGCGATTTTCGCTGTTTCGCCGACGAGGTCGTCCCGGTTGCCGGCGACCGCACCACTGTGCATGCCGATGCGCAGCTTGAGAGCCGGACAGCGCGCGTCCCCCGGGAATGCGGCCTCGATGCGCGCGTGCATGTCGCAGGCCGCCGCCGCGGCATCCGCGGGGTCATCGAAGAAGCACATGACTTCATCGCCGAGCTCCGCCGCGACGCGACCGTGGCGCTCGCGGGCCACGGCCTTCATCAGGTCCAGGCATGCGCCGGTCACTTCGCGCGCGAGTTCGTCGCCGATGGTTTCGTAGAGCGCGGTGCTGCCGACGATGTCGGCGAACAGGATGACCTGCTGCGGCGGGACGCCGCCGGCTTCGGATGCTTGCATGACCTTCTGCCCGTGCGCGTTTCGAGGGTCGACGGATTCGCGGTCGCTGGTGCCCCGCGTCGCCATCCAGCATAGGGGAATTCGGCGCCCCTTGCCTCAGGCCGCGCGGCGCTGCGTGCGGGCGGCGCTCAATGCGCTGCGTTGCCCCACAGCTCGCGCAAGCGCTCGTCGCGCCCGCAGTTGTAGCGGTAGAACTTGTAGCGCACCGGGTTCTTCCGGTAGTAGTCCTGGTGATAGTCCTCGGCGGGGTAGAAAGCCGAGGCGGGCACGATCTCGGTGACGATGCGTCCGGCGAGACGCCCGCTCTTCGCAAGCGCATCCCGGCTGGCCTCCGCGGCACGGGCCTGCGCATCGTCGTGCACGAAGATCGCCGAGCGGTACTGCTCGCCGGCGTCGCAGAACTGCCGGTTCGCAGTCAGCGGGTCGATGTTGCGCCAGAACACCTCGAGCAGCCGCGCATAGGACACGCGCTCGGGGTCGTAGAGGACGCGCACCGCCTCGGCATGCCCCGTCCCTCCCGCCGACACCTGCTCATAATCCGGGTCCGCCAGGGTACCGCCCGTGTAGCCGGAGATGGTCGCCACCACACCGTCGAGTTCGTCGAAGGGCGGCTCCATGCACCAGAAGCAGCCGCCCGCGAAGGTCGCCACCGCCTGGCCCGGACCGGGCTCGAACGATACCCGGGTGTCGGCGGTCGCGGTGAGGCCGCCGAGCAGCGTGAGCAGCAGCATGAGCAGGCGCGATTTCATGGCGGTTCTCTCCAGGCGGGGATGGCGTCATTCGACCGCGCGGTCTTCGCGAAGTTGCCGGCGCTCACAGCCGGTGCCGCTCGTTGCGCAGGGCGAAACCGAGCAGGGGCCGGGCGAACTCCCGGCCCAGGGCGATCACCTTGCAGCGCGTGCCCATCTCGCTAGGGAGCAGCAGCACGCGGGCCTGCATCGCGAGGCGGGCACAGGCCGCTGGATCGTCCGCCTGCCGCTGCACGAGTTGCTCGATGCCGCAGGCGAGCAGGAAATTGGCCTGGGTCGCGAAGCCCAGCACGTCGAACCCCGCGTCCACCGCATCCTCGGCAGCGGCCGTGAAGTCAACCGACGCGGTGATGTCCTGCAGGCCGGGGTGGCGCAGCGGCTCGTCGTGAACGCGGTGACGCCAGTAGCAGCGCAGGCTGCCGTGGTGCCGGCTCGCGTGGTAGCGCTCGTGGCGGGGATCACCGTAATCGATCAGGAACGCGACACCCCGGCGCAGGAAGCGCGGGAGATCGGCGATCCACACCTGCTGGCGGAGGTTGATTTCCGAGCTGTAATCATCGGGTGGCGCGGCAGGCGCGAAGCAGCGCGCGATCGCGGCCTCGAGCAGCGCGTCGGCAGGCCACGTGGTCCATTCGAACTCGTTCCGCGCATCGCAGGTCACGCCACGCTCGAAGCTTGCGCCGCCCCGGCGCTCGAACAGGCGCACCGGCAGCGCGTCGAGCACTTCGTTCGCGAGCACCACGCCGTCGAGCGGCGCCGCCGGTGCATCGTGCAACCAGCGCACGCGATCCGCGACCTCGGGCGCCAGTTCCAGGAGCGTCGCGCGCTGGCGCTCACGCAGTTCGGGGCTCAACTCGACGATGTAGTAGTGCGCCGGGCAGGCGTCGAGCCGCGCGAGTTCCGCGAGCAGGCTCGCGGCCAGCCGGCCGCTGCCGCCACCGAACTCGAGGATGGAGCCGCCCGTCACGGCCAGCACTTCCGCGCACTGTCGCGCGAGCGCGGCGCCGAACAGGGGCGAGATCTCGGGGGCCGTCACGAAATCGCCGTCGCGGCCGAACTTGTGCGCCCCGGCGACGTAGTAGCCGAGACCCGGCGCGAACAGCGCGAGGTCCATGAAGGTCTCGAAGGACAACGCGGCGCCGGCCGAGCGGATGGCCGCGACGATGCGCTGGCGCAACGCCTCGCTGTGCGCTAACTCATCGGCGTCGGGATCGGGTAATCTCGGACGGGATACCATGATGACTCCTCGGCGGTGATCGCTTCGCCGCAGCGCATCGTAAGCAAAGCCATGGACAAAGTCGCTCTCATCACCGGCGGCGCGCGCCGACTGGGCGCGGCCATCGCGACCGCGCTGCACGCAACCGGCTTTCGCGTCGCGATCCACTGCCAGACCTCGACGGCCGATGCGGCGACGCTCGCCGCGACGCTCAATGCAGCCCGCGCGGATTCCGCGCTGACGCTGTGCGCGGATCTCCGTGACGCGGAAGCCGCCGACTCGCTGGTCGACGCCATCGCCGCGCGATGGGGGCGGCTCGACGCCCTGGTCAACAACGCAGCGGTGTTCCAGCCCTGTGCACTGGAGGCCGCCACGCTCGCCGACTGGTCCGGCACGATGGATGTCAACCTGCGCGCGCCCTTCCTGCTCGCGCAACGCGCCGCGCCGCTGCTGCGTGCGAGTGCGGGCGCCATCGTGAACGTCACGGACATCTACGCCGAGCGGCCCAAGGCCGGCTTCGCCATCTACTGCGTCGCGAAGGCGGGATTGGCCGGTTTGACGCGGGCGCTCGCGCGCGAACTGGCGCCGGAAGTACGTGTGAACGCCGTCGCGCCGGGCGCGATCCTGTGGCCCGAGGAATCGAGCGCGGGCGCGCAACAGGCCCTGCTCGATCGCACGCCGCTCGCGCGGCGCGGTGAACCGGCGGACATCGCCGAGGCGGTGGTCTATCTCGTCGGCGCGAAATTCGTGACCGGGCAGATTATCGCCGTCGACGGCGGGCGCAGCCTCAACGACTGATTTCGCGCGCCACCGGCCCGCTGTAGAGCTCGAGCATCGGTGAGCCGAGGTGCCAGCGCTCGGCCTCGCGGTCGTACCACCAGTACTGCTCGTCGCGCATCGACTTCGCCACGCGCGTGTCGACGTCGTAGAACTCGACGTGCGCGATCACGCGCGCTTCATCGCCGTCGTTGCTGACGAGCTGCTCGCCCGTGCTGTAAGCGGAAATCTTGTAGCGCGCGTAGGCCGCGAAATCCGGCTTCTCGAGCAGCACGTCCTTGCCCTTGAGGTACTGGGAGGCTTCCTCGAAATAGCCCCAGCGGATGAGCTTGCGGTAGGTCGTGATGGCCTGTTCGAAGGCCTTGTCCCGACGCTCATCACGTGGACTTTTGACCATCGGGCAACCGGCCAGCGCGGCGACACCGGCCAGCACGGCGAGGCAAGCTTTGCGCCTGTTCACGGACTCTGCTCCTTGCCCGGAACGGGCTTTTGTGGAATCGCCTCGAGGCCCGGCAGCGCCACGAGTTCCAGCGCGGACGCGGACGGCCGCATGACGGCCCACAGTTCGGCGTAAGAGCGCTGCAGCACCGGGTGGCGTTCGCCGCCGGCGATCTCGGCAAGCGGCCCGAGCACGAAGGCCTGCTCGGTGATTTCAGGCCGCGGCAGCACGAGCCCGCCCTCCTCGAGCACGGCGTCGTCCCAGGTCAAGACATCGAGATCGAGGGTGCGGGCCGAAAAACGCGCGCCACCGCGCTGGCGTCCGCGCGCATCCTCGATTGCGCGCAGTCGCGCCGCAAGCGCACGGGGAGGCGTGTCGGTGTCGAGGCCGACGACCATGTTCAGGAAGTCCTCGCCCGCGAAGCCGACGGCCGGAGTGCGGTAGACGCCGGAGCAGACCAGGGGACCGAAGGCGTCGGCCAGCAGTTGCAGGGCCGCGAGCACATTGGCCGCGGGCTCGATGTTGCTGCCGATGCTGACGTAGGCGCGGGCCATCGCGGGTTCAGCGCGTGTCGCGGGCGCGCTCGATCATCACGCCGACGTCGCGGACCTGGCGCACGGCGGATTTCTTGTTGATGCGCACGCGGATCCAGAACACCTCGAACTCGGCGAGGATGGCCGCCGCGATCGCCTCGGCGAGCGCTTCGACGAGCAGGAAACCGCCGGTTTCGGCGAGTTTCATGATGCGCTTGGTGACGGCTTTGTAGTCGACGGTGTCGTCGATCGAGTCGCTGCGTCCGGCCTTGCTGATATCCGTCCCGAGATCGACGTCGATTTCGAGGGTCTGCTTGAACTGCCGTTCCCAGTCCCAGAGGCCGATCACCGCATCGACCTTGAGGCCATGCAGGAACACGATGTCCATTGCGCCTTGAGTGGCCTTCTTCGTCACTTGCGAACCGCCGTCGAAGAGTTGATCCGCGGCGGAGTATAAAGCGAATCGGGCTTGATCCGCCGGATCGCTTCGATTCCAATGCGACGATGATCATCGCACTCGTCTTCGCCGTCGCGGGCTACCTGCTGGGTTCGATTTCCTCGGCCATCCTCGTGTGCCGGGTGCTGGGCAAGGGAGACCCGCGCAACACCGGGTCGGGCAACCCGGGCGCCACCAACGTCCTGCGCAGCTTCGGCAAGCCGGCGGCCGCCGCCACGCTGGCTGGCGACGTCGCCAAAGGACTTGTCCCCGTGGCGCTCGCCGGCGCGTGGGGGCTCTCGCCGACGGTCGTCGCGCTGACCGGGCTCGGCGCGCTGCTCGGCCACCTGTTTCCCGTGTTCTTCGAGTTCCGCGGCGGCAAGGGCGTGGCGACCTTCATCGGCGTGCTGCTCGGCATGTCGCCCTGGCTCGGCGCAGCGTTCTGCGCGACCTGGCTCGCGACCGCGGCCATCACGCGTTACTCCTCGCTGTCCGCGCTGGTGGCGACCGCCGCGGCACCGCTGGTGGCGGCCGCCGCCGGCATGCCCGCGCCGATCGTCTTCGCGCTGTCCCTGATGGCCGCCGCGATTTACTGGCGACACCGCGACAACATCGCGCGGCTCCGCGCCGGCACCGAAAGCCGCATCGGGCAGCGTAAGGCCTGAACCGGCTCAGGCGGCGGACACAGGCGGCAGCAACTCGGCCAGCGACCAGCGCGGGCGCACCGCGTAGGCCGCGCCGGACGTTTCGCCCGCGGCGAGGCGCAGGTAGCCCGCATGGGCCACCATCGCGCCGTTGTCGGTGCAGAATTGCGGCGCCGGGTAACAGACCCGGGCGTCACATTCCCGGCCCAGGGCATCCAGCGCGGCGCGCAGCATGCGGTTCGCGCTCACCCCGCCGGCCACGACCAGGGTGCGCCGCCCCGTCTGTTTCAGGGCGCGCCGGCACTTGATTACGAAGGTATCGACGACGGCATCGGAGAAGGCACGCGCGATGTCGGCCGCGGCTGCCGGCTCGTCGGCGTGGGCACGCACCGTCGTCGCGGTGTAGGTCTTCAGGCCGCTGAAGCTGAAATCGAGCCCCGGGCGGTCGGTCATCGGGCGGGGAAAGCGAAAACGCGCCGGATTGCCGGACGCCGCCAGGCGCTCGATCGCCGGACCGCCCGGATAGCCGAGCCCAAGCAGCTTCGCGGCCTTGTCGAAGGCTTCGCCGGCGGCGTCATCGAGTGACTCGCCGAGCACCTCGTAGCGCCCGAGCCCCGTGACGTCGACCAGCAGGCTGTGCCCGCCGGACACCAGCAGCGCAAGAAATGGGAACGCAGGCGGTGCGGGTTCCAGCATCGGGGCCAGCAGGTGGGCCTCCATGTGATGCACGCCGAGGGCCGGGATCCCGAGCCCGAAGGCGAGCCCCTGCGCTACCCCGGCGCCGACCAGCAGCGCGCCGATCAGGCCCGGCCCGGCGGTGTAGGCGACCGCGTCGAGATCATCACGCCCAATGCCGGCGGTGGCCAGGACCTGGTCCACCAGGGGGAGAACGCGCCGCACGTGATCGCGCGACGCCAGCTCGGGCACCACGCCCCCATAGGCGCGGTGCATGTCGATCTGGCTGAACAGGGCATCGGCCAGCAGGCCCCGCCGGCCGTCGAAGACGGCCACGCCGGTTTCGTCACAGGAGGTCTCGATGCCGAGTACGCGCATGGGCACTGCTTTCATAAGGGTGGACATTGTAGGGGAGCGTCGTTAGGATTCGCGGGTTAACTGACGCGACCTGTCGCCCAACCAAACCGAGAAGCCCAAGTCTATGCCTTCTGTGCGAGTCCGCGAAAACGAGCCCTTCGACGTCGCCATGCGCCGCTTCAAGCGCGCCTGCGAAAAAGCCGGCGTGCTGGCCGAAGTCCACAAGCGCGAATATTACGAAAAGCCGACGCAGGAGCGTAAGCGCAAGGCCGCCGCCGCGGTGAAGCGCTGGCAGAAGAAGGCCGCCCGCCAGATGGCGCGCCGGACCCGTCCGTACTGATTTGCTCGCGCCGGCTCCGTCCGGCGCCAGGCCCGCTCCGCATGGCTTCCGCGCTCAAAGACCGCCTCACCGCCGACATCAAGACCGCGATGAAAGCGGGCGACAAGGCTCGCCTCGGCACCCTGCGTTTCATGCTCGCGGCCATCAAGCAGCAGGAAATCGACACCCGGCTTGAACTGGACGACACGGCGGTCACGGCCATCCTGACCAAGCTCGCCAACCAGCGCCGCGAGTCGATTTCGCAGTTCCAGAACGCCCAGCGCGAAGACCTCGCCGCCAAGGAGCGGGAGGAACTCGGCATCGTGGAGACCTACCTGCCCACCCCGCTGAGCGCCGCGGAAATCGACGCCCTGGTCGCGGACGCGATCGCCCGGCTCAACGCTGCCAGCATCAAGGACATGGGCAAGGTCATGGCGGAACTGAAGCCCCATCTCGTCGGCCGCGCCGACGTCGGGGCCGTCAGTTCGCAGGTGAAGGCGAAACTGGGCGGCTGATCGCCCACCGCACCGGGCACAGGCCCCGGTGCTCCGCACGCTCCCCCTCATCACGCGCGGCCACGCCGCGGTACTGGCATTTCGTGCGACGCATTATCATGTCCGCGCGCATGCGCCCCGTTCGCGGGCGGCGTGACCGCACACTGAACGGGGCATCGACTTGGCAGGCAAAATCGCGAAATCCTTCATCGACGACCTGCTCGCCCGCGCGAACATCGTCGAGGTGGTCGAGCGCGTCGTCCAGCTGAAGAAGGCCGGGCGGGATTTCCAGGGCCTGTGCCCGTTTCACAACGAGAAGAGCCCTTCGTTCACCGTCAGCCCCGAAAAGCAGTTCTACCACTGCTTCGGCTGCGGGGCCCACGGCTCGGCCATCGGTTTCCTGATGAATCACGACGGGTTCGGTTTCGTCGAGGCCGTCGAGGAACTGGCCGGCATGCTCGGCCTGGACGTGCAGTACGACTCCGCCGCGCCGAGCGCACCTGCCGCAGACTACTCCGGACTCTACGAGATCATGGACGAAGCGCAGCAGCTCTACACCCGCCTGCTGCGGGAGCACCCGTCGCGACAACGCGCCGTCGACTACCTGAAGGGGCGCGGCCTGACCGGCGAAATCGCCAAGCGCTTCGGCATCGGCTACGCCCCGGCCGGCTGGGACACGCTGTGCGACACGCTGGGCACGGACGTACCGCGGCGCAAGCTGCTGGTCGATGCCGGCCTCGCGGTGCTGCGCGACAACGTGAAGTTCTACGACCGCTTCCGCGACCGGGTCATGTTCCCGATCCGCGACCGCCGCGGGCGCTGCATCGCCTTCGGCGGACGCATCATCGACGCCGGCGAGCCGAAGTACCTGAACTCGCCCGAAACGCCCGTTTTCCACAAGCGCAGCGAGCTTTACGGCCTCGACCAGGTCCTCAAGCGCGGCAAGCGTCCCGAGCGCGTGCTGATCGTCGAAGGCTACATGGACGTCGTCGCCCTCGCGCAGTTCGGGGTCGACAACGCGGTCGCGACGCTGGGCACCGCGACCACCGGCGAGCAGGTCGAGCAGCTCTATCGTCACGTCAGCGAAGTGGTGTTCTGCTTTGACGGGGACGCGGCCGGCCGCCGCGCCGCCTGGCGGGCGCTGGAGACAGTGCTGCCGCTGCTGAAGGAGGGGCGACGGGCCGGCTTCCTGTTCCTGCCCCAGGGCCACGACCCCGACAGCCTCGTGCGCAGCGAGGGGCCCAGCGTGTTCGCGGCGAAGGACAAAATCACGCCGCTGTCGACTTTCCTGTTCGATGAACTGAGCGCGAAGGCCGACATCAGCACCCTCGATGGACGCGCCCAGCTGGTGGCACTGGCCAGGCCGTTGATTTCCAAGGTACCTCCGGGTCCGCTGCGCCAATTGCTGGGCCAGCACCTCAAGGACCTGGCGGGCACGACGGTGCGCGAGGCGTCGGCCCCGGCCGCGCCAGCCCCGCGGCGCGAGCCCCCTGCGCCACCGCCGCGCGGCGCGCGCGTGGGCCGACAGGTGCCGTCGCTGCTGACCCGAGCAATCGCGATGCTGGTCCGCCAGCCGTCACTCGCCCCGCTGGCGCGGGACCTGCCGGCACTCGACGTCGCGACCAATCCGGAGTCCGCGCTGCTGGTCGGGCTGCTTGAAAGACTCGAAAGAGACCCCGATATGACGACAGGTGCGCTGCTGGAAAGCCTGCGCGATACGCCGCAGGGCGAGCTGCTGGACGGGATCCTCGCGTTGCCGCTGCTGCTCGACGAAGCGCACTGGGCAGCGGAATTCACCGGCGCGATCGAGCAGATGCTCAAGCGCAGCCGGCGCGGCGAGCTGACGCGCAGGGTCATGGACAGCCTCGCAAAGGCCGCAGGTCCGACGGACGGCGGCAGCGGCGGCGAACCCTGATGCGTCCGTAGGGGCTGCCGTAAACGCGCATTCTGGGCTAGAATCGGCGGTCACTCGCCGCGTCTGGCGAAACATCGACGCTGAACTACACTCTAAGCCGAGCGAACGGGACTGCCGCACGCGGGCAGCCGCTTTCGTGTTCCCCCAACGAGCCACGGCCGATCTACAGGTAGATTTTTACACGATGGAACCCCTTGAAGATCTGGAAACGAACGACGAGCAGTCGCAACTCAAGCGGCTGATTGCCAAAGGGAAAGAGCAAGGCTTTCTGACCTATCACGAGGTCAACGACCACTTGCCCGACGATATCGTCGACCCGGAGCAGATCGAAGACATTATCAACATGATCAACGACATGGGTATCACGGTGCACGAAACCGCGCCGGATATCGATGCGCTGCTCATGACCGAGACGGATGTCGACGAAGAGGCCGCCGAGGAAGCGGCCGCCGCCATTGCGGCCGTGGACACCGAATTTGGCCGCACGACCGACCCCGTGCGCATGTACATGCGCGAAATGGGCACGGTGGACCTGCTGACCCGCGAGGGTGAAATCAAGATCGCCAAACGCATCGAGGACGGGCTGAACCAGGTCCTGTCCGCGCTGGCCGACTTCCCTGCCGTCTCCGAGACCTTCCTCTCCGAGTACGACCGCGCCGAGCGTGGCGAGATCAAGATCACCGAGATCATCAGCGGCTTCATCAACCTCAACGAGGAAACCGCCGAGCTGCCGCAGGAAATCGAGATCGTCGAGGAGATCGCCGAGCCCGCGGCCGGCGCCGAGGACGAGGAAGGCGACGGCGAAAGCGATCCGATCCCGAACCAGCTGGACCCCGAGGAAGTGCGCACGCGCTTCGAGGACTATCGCCGGCTGTTCAAGAAGGTGCAGACCACGGCCAAGAAGCATGGCCGCGCGAACCCGAAGACCGACGAGGCGCGCAAGGAACTGCAGGAGAAGTTCCTCGAGTTCAAGCTGATCCCGCGCATGTCGGAGCAGCTTGCGAGCATCGTGCGCAACGTCGTCGAGGAAATCCGCCAGCAGGAGAAAGGCATCATGGACATCTGCGTCAAGCAGTGCCGGATGCCGCGCAAGGATTTCCTGGCCGTGTTCGTCGACGCGGAGACCAACCCGAACTGGGTCAAGAACCTCGTCAAGGCGAAGAAGCCCCATGCCGCCGCCATCAAGGAGCGCATGGAGGAAATCGAAGCCGCGCAGGCCCGCCTCGCCCAGACCGAGGAACAGGCCGGGGTCTCGATCGCCGAGATCAAGGACATCAACCGTCGCATGTCCATCGGTGAAGCCAAGGCCCGCCGCGCGAAGAAGGAGATGGTCGAGGCCAACCTGCGCCTCGTGATCTCGATCGCGAAGAAGTACACGAACCGCGGCCTGCTGTTCCTCGACCTCATCCAGGAAGGCAACATCGGCCTGATGAAGGCGGTCGACAAGTTCGAATACCGCCGCGGCTACAAGTTCTCGACCTACGCGACGTGGTGGATTCGCCAGGCGATCACCCGCTCCATCGCGGACCAGGCGCGGACCATCCGCATCCCGGTCCACATGATCGAGACGATCAACAAGCTGAACCGCATCTCGCGCCAGATCCTGCAGGAGAAGGGCCGCGAACCGACGCCGGAAGAACTGGCGCAGCGCATGGAGATGCCGGAGGACAAGATCCGCAAGGTGCTGAAGATCGCGAAAGAGCCGATCTCGATGGAAACCCCGATCGGCGACGACGAGGATTCCCATCTCGGCGACTTCATCGAGGACCAGAACATCCAGGCGCCGGTCGACTCCGCGACCTTCGAGGGCCTGTGCCGCGCAACGCGCGAGGTGCTCGAAGGCCTCACGCCGCGGGAAGCGAAGGTGCTGCGCATGCGCTTCGGTATCGACATGAATACCGACCACACGCTGGAAGAAGTCGGCAAGCAGTTCGACGTCACGCGTGAGCGCATCCGCCAGATTGAGGCGAAGGCGCTGCGCAAGCTGCGCCACCCGTCCCGCTCGGAGCGCCTGCGCACTTTCCTGGATTGACGACAAACCTGCCCGGCGCGCACCACGGCGCCGGGCACCTTCTTCGACGGTTCTCCGTCACGGGCCTGTAGCTCAGTCGGTTAGAGCAGGGGACTCATAATCCCTTGGTCCTCGGTTCGAGTCCGAGCGGGCCCACCATCTTCCGCAATTTGCCAAGCACTCGCTGCCGGCAACCCGCCGTCACCCCCATCCGGGTACGGGCTTCCTGTGATCAAGGGCAGGGTGCGGCATTTATGTCGGGTGCTGCCGAGGCAATCACACGGGCCGCCTGCGCAAACTGACCAGCAGAATTTCCAGGAATCACCGATGCCCTCTCGAACGCTGATCGCGGAATCCCTGACTCCGGACGGTGAACGCCTGAGCCTGACGCTGGAGGAAGGCCACCACGTCGTGCGCGTGCGCGGCGAGTTGTTGATGTCGAGCCGCCTCAGTGGTTCGGAGGAGGCGCTCGCGAAGCTTGCCCTGTCCGGGTGCGCCAGCGGCGCGGCCTCGCGCGTGCTGGTCGGCGGACTCGGCATCGGCTTCACCCTGCGCGCGGTGCTCGACGAACTCGGGCCGTCAGCGCGCATCGACGTCCTCGAATTGCTCGAGGCCGTCGTCGACTGGAACCGCGGCCCGCTCGCGACCCATGCCGGGCACCCGCTCGGCGACCCGCGCGTCGCGGTCATCGTCGACGACGTGCTCGCGCATCTCACGGCGGTCGAGTACGGCTACGACGCCATCGTGCTCGACGTCGACAATGGTCCCGAGGCCTTCACGATCAAGGCCAATGCCAGGCTCTACGCGCCGGCCGGCCTTGCGACCCTGCACGCTGCACTGCGTCCCGGCGGGGTGATGGTGCTGTGGTCGGCGTTCAGGAGCCCGGACTTCGAGCGGCGGCTGCGCCGCGCCGGCTTCGGCGTCACGACCGAGACGGTGCGCGCGCGCGGCGCGGTGCGCAAGGGCGCGCGCCACACGGTGTTCAAGGCGGTACGCGCGCACAGCTGAGGCAGTCCCGGCCCCGGTTGCCGTGGACCGCGGCGCGGCCACTTGCATTGGAAGCACGTTTTCACGGCCGCTGCAGGCCCAGGTCCCGCGCCGTCATTACTTAGTCAGCTGCCACCGTCGCGAGCCGCTCAGCAGTGCGTTGCGGAAGTACAGTTCGACGAAGCTCAAGCTGCCGCCGGACACCGTCCAGTAGCGGACCTCGGTGCGCAAGGGTCGCGACGTGCCGGCGCCCGGCGCCCGGTTCTTGATCACGAACGAGATCCGGTCATCTTCCAGCGACAACAACTCGACCTCGTTGCCCACCAGGTTGATCTCCCCTGCCGATTCCACCGCGTTGAAGTACAGCGCGTCCGCAACCCGGAACTTGATGAACAGGCGCTGGCTCTCCTGTTCCTCGCCGGCGACCTGGCTGTCGACGACCAGCATCGAATCGACCGGGCTCCAGGTCGCGGCGGCATCGTCCACGTCGAGCACGACGGTGCGCGGCTCGCCGGCCGGCGGATTGCCGAGGCAGGTGACGTCCTCGATCTGCCCCGCCCAGTGCCCCTCGGCACTGCGCATCAGCGCCTGCAGGGCCGAGCGCTGCTCCGCGCTCAACAGGGTCGGGGTTACGGGCGCGAAGGCGGCACCGACGGGCGACTGGACGAAATCAGCCAGCGGCGCGAAGCACGGCATGTCCTGCGGATTCCGCGCGGCGGTGGACGGCAGCGGGGAGGCTGGCGCCCCGGCGGCGGGTGCCGGCTGTTGGATGAGGCGCTGGCGTGCCTGCTCCAGCCGGTCATCGAAGCGCTGCTTCGCGCGCTCCACTTCCGCCGGCGTCGGCACCCTGGGCATCTCGACCGGGCGAGCGTCCGTCCCGGGCGGAGGCCGATCCCCGAACTGCACATGTCCCGCCTCGTCTACCCACTTGTAGACCTCGCCCACGGCGGCGCCGACCACCAGGCAGGACAACAGCGAAAGCCAGAGTCGACGCGTCACGCCTCGACCCGTGCACATGCACCGGGCGGGCGCGGCACACGGCGTCTGCGCACGCGTATTGGCCTGGAAACACGCGGACGCATCACGCCGGCCTCAGAAGGCGGGCCCCGAGGTCGCGGCGCCGTCGTCGTAGGCCTGCCTGATCGCGGTGATCGTCAGCACGTGCAGCTGCTCGCTCCAGGAGTGGGGATGGTCGGCAAGGTATTCGAAGATGATCTGCGCGAGCTGGCGGTCGGACAGCGTGTCGGTATAGGCGTCGAACCAGGCCAGCTGCTGCTGCGTCCCGCCGAACAGCGGCGCCAGCGTGACGCCGTTGACGACACCCATCGCATAAGCGCGCCGCTCGATTTCCGTCATGTTCATGAAATCGCGGCCCGTTCCAAAGCCGTTCTGGACCCAGACGTCGTCGGCGCCGGCGGGCGAGCCGTGCACGGTGGCTACGATCAGGGCTGTTGCAAACCGGCTTCTGCATGCACGCATCGGCACCCTCCCCCGGTTATCCGGCCGCGAGGCCGCAGGAATACGGGACTCGCGGGCACTTCCGTCTACAAGGAATATTCCATCGCAGGCGAAAAAGCCAGATTGCCGGCGAGCGGCGGCGAACGCTATTCCTCGCAGACCGTGAAGTCCGACTTCGGCGAGCCGCAGGCCGGGCAGATCCAGTCCGCCGGCAGATCCTCGAACCGCGTGCCCGGCGGGATGCCCTCGTACGGAAGACCCGCAGCTTCGTCGTAGATCTCGCCGCAGGTCCGGCACTGCCATTTCCTGAACGCGCTCGTCATCGCGGCCTCCTCAGTGCATCGTGAAGCGGATTGGCACCGACTTCGGACCGCTGACGAACTCGGACTCGGCCATGCGCACCGGCCCGGTCAATTCCACGTGTTCCAGGCGTGGCAGCAGTGTCTCCCAGAAGGTCTTCATCTCGAGCCGCGCGAGATGCTGACCGAGGCATACGTGCGCCCCATAGCCAAAGCCGACGTGGCGGTTGGGTTGCCGGTCGAGGCGGAATTCGAAGGGTTCGGGAATGGCGTCCTCGTCACGGTTGGCGGAGAGGTAGGAGATGTAGAGGAGATCACCCTTGCGAATCAGGCGCCCGCGCAGTTCGTAGTCCTCGACCGCCGAACGCACGAAGTGCTGGACGGGCGTGGCCCGGCGGATGGTTTCCTCGACGAAGGCCGGCAGCAACGACGGGTCGGCCTTCAGTTGCGCGAGCAGATCCGGCCGCTCGGCGAGGATCGACATGCCAGTCACGGTCGTCGCGGAGGTGGTGTCGTGGCCCGCGGTCGACGCGATGACGAGGTAGGAGATCATCGCGCGCTCTTCCATCTCAGAGCCGAAGACCTTGCCGTTCGCAATCAGCGAGACGATGTCCTCGCGCGGATGCGCGCGGCGGTCCGCGATGATCGGCATGTAGTAATTGCGGAACGAGTTGTAGACGATGTTCCAGGTTTCCGTGATCTCGATCGGGTTGCTCGGGTCGGCGCCCGGGCGTTTCAGATCCGGATCGGCCCAGGTGAACAGCCAGTGCGTCAACGTCAGCATCTTTTCGTGGTCTTCGGGTGGCACGCCGATCAGGTCGAGGATCACCTTCAGTGGATAGCGGAAGGCGATGTCCGGTGCGAAGTCGCAGGTCGTGCCGAGGGCCGCCATCCGGTCGACGAACAGACGTGCGGTATCGCGCACGCTGTCGGCGAGTTTCGCGACCGAGCCCGGCATGAAGATCGCGGAGAGCACGTCGCGGTAGGCGCGATGCTCGGGCGGGTCGAGCTGGACCAGTGAACGGAAGATGTTCCGCTGGCCGCCGGTGTACTGCATCACGAGTTGCTCGCCGGCCTGCGAAATCAGCGTCTTCGAGCGATCGCCGCCGTGGAAAAGCTCGTCCTGGCGGGTGATTTCCCGGACATCGTCGTAGCGAGTGACCACCCAGTGGGGGTCGTAGCCAGGGACTTCGGCGACAGACAGCGGGTAGTCGCGGCGCAGGCGGGTGAACAGCGCGTGCATCGCCGGCCGGTCGGCGAAGCTCGCCGGGTTGAAGGCCGGTGCGATCAGCTCGACCGGGATGATGGAAGAGTCGGTCATGTCTGCCCCCCGTGCTGCGTGTGCTCGAACGAAACCCCAGAACGCGTAAAGACACTACGCGTTTTGGGCGGTACCATCAACGCACGCCCGCGCCGCGCCGCGCCGGCATTGCCCGCAGCCCGGATACCGCCCCCACCGATGAAGATGCGTGAGCTCGAACGCCGGACCGGCGTCAACCGCGAGACCATCCGCGTCTACCTGCGCGAGGGCTTGTTGAAGGCGCCGCTGCGCCCGAAGGCCAACGTCGCCGAATACGACGAAAGCCACGTGCAGGGGATCCTCGCGATTCGCGAGTTGCAGCGCACGCGCGGACTGAAGCTGCCGCAGATCAGGCGCGCGCTCGCGGGCGACATCGCCGCGCTGCCGACGGATCCGGGCGCCTATCCACACCTGGACGCGCTGGTGGCCACGCACCTTGGCGTCGATGGCGCGCTGGTCCCGCTCGCACGCCTGCGCGAGCGCAATCCGCACGCGGCGCGGGATGCGCGCGCGCTGGCCAGCGTGGGCGCCGTGCGCCTGCTCCGGCGTGACGGGCGGGTGCACCTCAGCCCAACGGATGCGCAGATCGTCGGCCTGTGGGGCGAGATGCGGACGGCGGGCTTCACCGAAGCGCTCGGCTTCGCGCCCGGCATCACCCGTTTCTACGTGGAGGCGGCCCATGGGCTCGCCCGGGAGGAGGTGTCGCGCTTCCTCGAGATCCTCGGCGACCGGCTCGACCCGGCGCCCACCGCGGACCTGGCGAAGGCGGCGGTGGAGCTGATGTTGCCTTTCTTCGGATTGTTGCGCGTGAAGGCGGTGCTCGAGGCATTCGCCGCGCACGAGCAGTCGCGGCGTCCCGACTGACGCCGCGCCGCACGCGGCGCCAGCCGCGGCGACGCTCAGGCCCGTTCGAACACCGCGGCGATGCCCTGCCCGCCGCCGATGCACATCGTCTCGAGGCCGTACTTCGCGCCGCGCCGCTTCATCTCGTGCATCAGCGTGGCGAGGATGCGCACCCCGGTCGCGCCGATCGGGTGGCCCAGCGAAATGCCCGAGCCATTGACGTTCAGTCGTGCCGGGTCGTGCCAGCCCCAGCCTTTCAGCACGGCCAGCACCTGCATCGCGAAGGCCTCGTTGAGCTCGACGAGGTCCATGTCGTCGAAGGACAGGCCGGTGCGCGCGAAGAGCTTCTTCACCGCCGGCACGGGGCCGATGCCCATCGTGCCCGGCTCGCAGCCCGCCGACGCCCAACCGTGCAGGTAAGCCATCGGCTCGAGGCCGAGTTCGGCGAGCTTGTCCTCTGCCACCACGAGGCAGGCGGCTGCCGCGTCGTTCTGCTGGCTCGCGTTGCCGGCGGTCACCGTGCCGTTCTTCAGCACCGGCCGGAGCTTCGCGAGCGTCTCCATCGAGGTCTCGGGGCGCACGCCTTCGTCGCGCTGGAAGACGACGGGGTTGCCCTTCGCCTGCGGCACTTCGAGCGCGATCACTTCGTCGTCGAAGCGCCCGGCCGCCCAGGCGGCGGCCGCCTTGCGATGGCTCTCCACGGCATAGGCGTCGGCCTCTTCGCGCGTGATGCCGTATTCGCGGCCGAGATTCTCCGCCGTTTCGGGCATGCCGGAGATGAAGCCGAAGCGTTCCTCGGGCTGCGAGCGCTCGCGGCCGCGCTGCAGGCGGTCGTGCATCTTCACCGTGCCGGCACGCGCGCCCCAGCGGAGATCCGTCGTGTAGTACTCGATGTTGCTCATGCTCTCGACCCCGAGCGCCACCACCACGTCGGCGGCGCCGCTGGCGACGATCATCGATGCATCGATCACCGCCTGCAGGCCGGAGCCGCAGCGACGATCGAGGGAATAGCCGGCGACGCTGGTCGGCAGGCCTGCCGCGAGCGCCGCGTAGCGCGCGATGCACGGCGCCTCGCCGGACATGTAGGACTGCGCGGCGACGACCTCGTCGATGCGTGCGGGATCGATGCCGCTGCGCTCGACCAGTGCCTTCAGCACGGCGGCCGCCAGCATGTCGGCGGTGAGTGGACGCAAGCTTCCGCCGAAACCGCCGACGGCGGTGCGCAACGGGCTGACGATGGCGGCTCTACGCATGGGCGTGCTCCCTTCTGGAAACGGCTGGACGTGTCGACTGGTGGCGGACGGAGCCCGCACCACTGGATGCCGGCGATGGTATCGGTCGACCCGCGCCACGACCAGCATGGCTAGGCCCGGTCGCCGCGGGTGTCGCTGAATGCGACAGTGGCGCCGTCAGCGGAAACGGGGCAGACAGGCCTCGGCGATGCAGCGCGCGTGGGTCGCGTCGGTGCCGCAGCAGCCGCCGACGATGTTCACCTGCGGCAGGCGCGCGAGCAGCGCTCGTCCACCAGGCCGCGCCAGCATCGGGGCGCGCGGCCATGCCCTGCCGCAGCCTTGGCCTAGGCGCCGACCGCCGCCATCAGCCCGGCGTGGCTGTCCAGCAGCCTGAGCGTGGCGTCGCGGCTGTCGGCGGGGCAGGCGAGGATCACGCGATGCACGCCGAGGTCGCGATACCTTTTCAGCTGGTCGACATTCGTCGGCGCCCAGAAGAACGAAATCTCGATGTCGGACAGCTTGCGCCCGTGACGCACGAGGCGCGCCTCGAGATCCTTGAGTTCCTCCGCGATGTTCTTCATCTGCGCCGGCAGCGGCACCCAGCCGTCGCAGTAGCGCGCCACGCGCTCGCGGCCCCACGGCGACGCCGCGCCCATGTTGATCGGCGGATGGGGCTTCTGCACGGGCTTCGGCCAGGACCAGATGTCGTCGAAGTTCACGTGCCGACCGTGATGGCTCGAGTTGTCCCGGGTCCAGCAGGCCTTCATCGCCTCGATGCGCTCCTCGAGCACCTGCCAGCGCGCCGCGAAGGCCGTGCCGTGATTCTCCATTTCCTCGGCGTTCCAGCCGGCGCCGATACCGAACAGGAAGCGCCCGTTCGACAGCTGGTCGAGCGAGGACACCGCCTTCGCGGTGACGATCGGGTCGCGCTCGGTGACGAGGCACACGCCCGTCGCGACCTTGATGGTCTTCGTCGCGATCGCCGCCGCGGTCAGCGCGACGAAGGGGTCGTGGAGATGCCAGTACTCGCGCGGCAGATCGCCGCCTCCCGGAAACGGTGTGCGGCGGCTCGCGGGAATGTGCGTGTGCTCGGGCAACCACACCGAGTCGAAGCCGCGTTGTTCGCTGGCGACGGCGAAATCGTCCGGCCGCATCGCGTAGTCGGTGGAATAAAGCATCGTGCCGAATTTCATGGGACGCTTCCTCAGGGTTCGGGCAGCCCGATCTCGCGCGCGATCGCTGCCGTGGATTCAGCCGACAGCTTGTCGCATCCCCCGCAGCCGCAGCACTCCTGTACAGCTCAGGCGCGGGGGGCGGTTGGCGCGCCTGCCCGGCGCTGGGCCCGCCGCTGCGGCAGCAGTGCGTCGAGTTCGGCGGGAGACAGGTTGCGCCAGCGACCAGGGCGCAGGTGATCGAGGCGGATGTTGCCGATGCGGATGCGGCAGAGCTGTCGCACGTGGAAGTCAAAGGCCTCGCACATCAGGCGGATCTGCCGGTTCAGGCCCTGCACCAGCACGATGCCGAAGGTGAACTTGTTGACCCGATAGGTCCGGCACGGCAGCGTCCTGGTGTTGTGGATGCGCACACCGCGCGACATGCCCTGCAGGAAGGCGGGCGTGACCGGCTTGTCGACGACGACGAGGTACTCCTTCTCGAGCTTGTTCTCCGCACGCAGCACCTGGTTGACGATGTCGCCGTCGCTGGTCAGGAGGATGAGCCCCTCGGAGTTCTTGTCGAGGCGCCCGATCGGGAAGATGCGCTGAGGGTGGTCGACGAAATCGACGATGTTCCCTTCGACCTCGTGCTCGGTCGTGCAGGTGATGCCGACGGGCTTGTTCAGCGCGATGTACACGCGGGAGCGGCGGCCCTGCTTGAGCTGCGGGCTCACGACCTCGCCGTCGACGCGCACCTCGTCGCCGTCCGTGAGCTGCGTCCCGAGGTCGGCGAGCCTGCCGTTGACGGTCACGCGCTCGGCCGCGATCAGCTGGTCCGCTTCTCGGCGCGAGCAGAAGCCGGTTTCGCTGATGTATTTGTTGAGTCTCATCGTCTGTCCTCGCGGCGCGGCGGCGAGAATGCACGACTGGCCTTGAGGCGGCATTGTCGCCGCGAACGCCCCCGGCGTCACGGCGCATCGGTCGCAGGTGAGCGGCGCTAGGCGCGAATCGCCTGCAGGGAGCGCACCGGACGCTGGCCCACGACTTCGACGCTGGTGACCAGTCCCTTGGGAATGAACAGGAAATCACCCGGCTGCAGCACGCGCGCCTCGCCCTCGAGTGCAACCCGCAGCTTGCCCTCGACGATCGCCTCGACGCGATCGGCCGGCACACGCCGCGATGGCTGCGCCTGGCCGGGCGGATAGACCCTGGGCTCGGCCGCGTAACCGAGGAGCACGAGCTTGCTGCGGAGCTTGTCCTCCGTCAGCGCGCCCTCGTTGACCGGATCCCAGTGCTCGACGCGGATGCTCTCGAAGGTGCGGTAACGTACGGAACGATCCCCGCCCTGGAACTGGGCTTCGTACAGTGCGGCCTCGACCCGCTCGCGCAGCACGGCAGGTTCGAGATCGCTGCCCGGAATCACGGTCGCCATGCCGACGGTCACGGTCAGCACCTTGTGGGGGGACGACGGCGCGGCGGCGATGCCCAGCTGCCTGACCCGGGCCCGCACGCCTTCGGCGAGGCGACCTACGTACTTGTATTCGGTCTCGGGGAACAGCAGCGCGAACAGGCCGGGTCCGAGGCGGGCTGCGACGTCGCCCGGCCGCTGGCCCGAACTGCGGAACACCTCGCCGAGGCGCTTCAGCGCCGCTTCGAAAGCCGCCTGTCCGTGCCAATCGCGGAATTCGTCGAAGCGATCGACCGAGCACAGGAGCAGGCTCAGCGGCGATTCCTGGCGCTGCATGCGCGCCCACTCCCGCTGCATCACATGCGTGAACTTGGCCGCGGTCAGGAGCCCGGTTTCGATATCGCAGGGGTTGACCCGCTGCAGCACCGACGACAGCGCGCCGGTCTTGGAGCGCAGCACCGCGAGTTCCTGCTTCGCCGCATCGAGTTCGTGTTCGAGCCGCTCCCGGGTCTCGCTCGCGCCACGGGCTTCGATCTGCAGGCGCCCGACGTGGTCGGAGAGGCTTGCGAGCCGCGCCTCGCTGTCGAGTCGACGGCCCTGCTCGGCGCGCGCCAGCGTCGCGTGGCGATCGCGCGCGCGCACCAGTTCGACGGCGCCCAGCGCGCTCAGCACGACGAACGCGGCGGCCGGCGCCAGCTGGCTGTCAGCGCTGCGAGCGGTCGCAAGCAGCAACGGCGCGCAGGCGCCGGCGAGGAACAGCAGGTGGGACCGGAGGCTCGCGGCGTCCGACAATCCGCGCAGCAATGACACGGTGGCCAGGATAAGAAACGGCAGCGATGCCTGCGCCGCTGTCACCCGCTGGAGCAGGCAAGCCGCAGCCCATCCCCAGGCCAGCCCCTCGACGGTCGCGACCAAGGCCGGGGCCGGCAGGCGCCGACGCAGCAGCCCAATCGACAGCGCGCCCGCCAGCCACCCGCCGATCCAGCCCGCCGGCAGGCTCGGCAGCGCACTCGCCGCGGCCGCGCACGCCGTGACGGCGACCAGCACATGCGGCGCCATCGCCGCCTCGTCGCCGCCGGCTGCCGGCCCGCTGTCGTCGCTGGCTCGCCCTGGTATGTTCAATGGCATCCCCCCGTATCCCGGTTGCCGGCCGTGACCGACAGCAGACAAGAACTGCGCCAAGGTTATCGACAGCGGGGGGCGGTCATTGAGATTCCGCGGAGTCATTCAAATTCCGGGAATTTCTCCGGGAAGCGAACTGGCGCGCAGGGCGGGGATGGCCGCTGACAGCGGACGGCAGGCGGAGCGGATCGCGGAAAAGAAAAACATGCGCCCGGGGAACCCCGGGCGCCAAAGTCAGGCAGTACAAAAGGGGATCGCAAAGACCGCACGCTCCCTGCCCGCCAGCGGCAGCCAGGACTCGTAGAGCCTTTGAGCGCGCAAAGGCGCCCTACATGGCAGCAAGCACACTGCGCCTGGACTTGTGTCCCCGCGCACGCAATACCTACTTCCCCCCTCCACTTCGCGATTCGAAAAATATTGGGCTCGACCAGGACGAGGCATCGCCCAAATTGATTAGCCCAAGTAAACTCGGCCCACCATGGCCCTGCTGCTGGCACTCGACCAGGGAACCACCAGTTCGCGGGCGCTCGTCCTCGACGAGGGCCTGCAGGTGCTCGCCAGCGCCCAGCGTGAGCTGACCCAGCACTTCCCAGCACCGGGCCGCGTCGAGCACGACCCGCTGGAAATCTGGCACACCGTGCGGGACGTGGCCCTCGAAGCACTCGCGCGGGCGGGCGTGACGCCCCGCGATATCCACGCGGTCGGGCTCACCAACCAGCGGGAAACCGTCGTGCTGTGGGACCGCCGCACCGGCCTGCCCTTGCACCGGGCGCTCGTCTGGCAGGACCGGCGCACCGCCGATACCTGCCGGCAGCAGCGCGAAGCCGGCGTCGAGTCCTGGGTGCGCGAACGCACGGGTCTCCTGCTCGACCCCTATTTCTCGGCAAGCAAGCTCGCCTGGCTGCTCGAGCATTGCCCGGGCGCGCGGCAGCGCGCCGCCCGGGGCGAACTCGCGTTCGGCACCGTCGACAGCTGGCTGATGTGGCAGCTGAGCGGCGGACGTGAACACCTCATCGACCTCACCAACGCGTCGCGCACGCTGCTGCTGGACCTCGCGACCGGTGACTGGGACGAGGAACTGCTCGACCTGTGGTCGATTCCGCGCGCGCTGCTGCCGCGGGTCGTCGACTGCACCGGCCTCCATTTCGAAATCTGCGGGCTCGGCGACCTGCGCGCCCCGCTGGCCGGCGTCGCGGGCGATCAGCAGGCGGCCCTGTTCGGGCTGGGCTGCTTCGAGCCGGGCGACGCGAAGTGCACCTACGGCACCGGCTGCTTCATCCTCGTCAACGCCGGTCCCGAGGTGCCGCGCCCGGGAGCCGGCCTGCTCGCCTCCCCTGCCTGGCGCATCGATGGCCGCACGACCTACGCCCTCGAGGGCAGCGTGTTCATGGGCGGAGCGCTCGTGCAGTGGCTGCGGGACGCGCTGGGCCTCATCGACACCGCCGCGGACATCGAGGCGCTGGCCGCGAGCGTGCCCGACAGCGGCGGGGTCACGCTGGTGCCGGCCTTCACCGGCCTCGGCGCGCCGCACTGGGACCCGGACGCGCGCGGCCTGCTGATCGGGCTGACGCGCGGCACGGGCAAGGCCCACATCGCGCGCGCCGCGCTGGAAGGCATCGCGCTGCAGGTGGCGGACGTGCTGGACGTGATGCGCCGCGATCTGCCGCGACCGCTGCGCAGCTTGCGGGTCGACGGGGGCGCATCGCGCAATGATCTGCTCATGGCCATCCAGGCGACGGTACTCTGCGTCGCACTGGAACGCCCGCCCGCCCTCGAGAGCACCGCGCTGGGCGCGGCCGCGCTCGCCGGGATGGGCGCCGGCCTGTGGCCCGATCTCGCCGCACTGCGCGCGCGCGGCAACCCCGGACAGTGCTTCCCGCCAGCGCCCGCCACCCTCGATGCCGCGCAGTTGCGGCGGCGCTGGAGCGCCGCGGTCGGGCGCGCGGGCGGCTGGGCGAGGGAACTCTGAACACCCGCGAGGAGATGCTGGCCGGTGCCGGGCCGCGTGCCGATTTCGTGGTGATCGGCGGCGGCGCGACGGGTGCCGGCGTGGCCTGGGAAGCCGCCACGCGGGGTCTGCGCGTCGTGCTGCTGGAAGCCCGTGACTTCGGCGCAGGAACCTCGAGCCGCAGCACGAAACTGATCCACGGCGGCGTGCGCTACCTCGCCCAGGGCCGGCTCGGTCTCGTGCGCGAGGCCTTGCGGGAACGCGCGCTGCTGCGCCGGAACGCGCCCGCCTTCGTGCACCCGTTGCGCTTCGTGGTGCCGGTCGACAACTGGCGCGAGCGCTGCCGGTATCGCCTGGGGCTCGCCGCCTACGACCGCCTAGCCGGGGCGGATGGCTTTCCGGCGTCCGCCTGGCTGACGCGACCGGCGCTCGAAGGGCTCGTGCCCGGCCTGCGGCCGGGTGCGTTCACCGGTGGCGTGAGCTACCACGACGCCCGCTTCGACGAGACCGGCCTGTTGCTGGCGGTGCTGGACGCTGCGTGCGCGGCCGGCGCGCGCTGCCTGAACTACGCCGAGGTCACCGGGCTGCTGAAACGCGCCGACGGTCGGGTCTGCGGCGTGCGCTACGTGGATCGCGAAGCCGGGCGCGAGCATGAAATCCTCGCGCCCCGCGTGATCAACGCGACCGGCCCAGGCACTGCCGCGGTGCTGGGCATGGACGCACCCGGCGGCGCTCCCCCGCTGCGCCTCAGTCGAGGCAGCCACCTCGTGCTCGACGCCGCGTTCCTCGGCGGCGACACCGCGCTGCTGATGCCGCGGGTTGACGATGGGCGCGTGATGTTCGCGATTCCCTGGCTAGGGCACACCCTCCTCGGCACCACCGACGTCGCGATGGAGGCCTTCGAAACCGAGCCGGCGCCGGCGGCGGACGAGATCGCGCTGATGCTGGAAACCGCCGCCCGCTACCTGCGGCGCGCGCCGGGCCGGGCCGACATCACCGCCGCGTTCGCCGGCATCCGCCCGCTCGCCGGTCCGACCGACCTGCGGACCGCGCGTGTCTCGCGCGAGCACAGCCTGCACCGCGCCGACAGCGGCCTCGTCACGGTGATCGGCGGCAAGTGGACGACCTTCCGCCGCATGGCGGTCGACATCGTCGATTTCGCGCTCCGGGGCAGCGGGCTCGACGCGCAGGCCTCCGCCACGGCGGATGCGTCGCTGTCACCACCGTGCCTGCCGGCGGGCGCGCCCTCGCCTTGCTTGCCGGGCCTCCAGCTCAACGAGAGCGCGGTGCGCGCCGCCGCCCGCCATGCGATGGCACGCCGCACGGAGGACGTGCTCGCCCGGCGCTGCCGCGCGCTGTTCGTTGATGCGCGGGCAGCGCTGTCCGCCGCGCCGCGCGTGGCGGCCATCCTCGGCGAGGAACTCGGGCGCAGCCCGGCCTGGGTGACGCGGGATCTCGACGAGTTCCAGCGACTCGCCGCGCGCTATATAGTCGGCCCCGCCTGACGCATCGGCGGCAGGCGACGGCGCGCAGCCCGCGCGCGGAGCGACCGCATGACACGCAAGAAAGTTCAGACCACCCCGGCGCCCGCCCGCTTTGCCGGCTTCGCGCCAGCCGCGCTCGAATTCCTGCACAAGCTCTCGCAGAACAACAACCGCGAATGGTTCCAGGTCAACAAGGCGGTGTACGAGCGTGACCTGCTCGAGCCGGCGCTCGATTTCATACAGGCCATGGAGCAGCCGCTCGCGCAGCTCTCGCCCCGCCTGCTGTGCGTGCCGAAACGCATGGGCGGTTCGTTGCTGCGCATCTATCGCGACACGCGTTTCGCGCGGGACAAGCGGCCGTACAAGACGAACCTGGGCGTTCATTTCCGCCACGACGCCTTTCGCGACATCCACGGGCCGGGGTACTACTTCCACATCGGCCTCGACGAATGCTTCATCGGCTGCGGCATCTGGCACCCGGAAACGGACGTCGCGAACCGCATCCGCCAGCACATCTGCGATCAGCCGCGTGCATGGTCGCGGGCCCGCTCGGTCGCCGCCGACGGCGCCGGCTTCCAGTTCTTCGGCACAGCCCTGCAGCGGGTGCCGCGCGGATTCCCGGCCGATCACTGCCATGCGGCGGATCTGAGGCGCAAGGACTTCATCGTCACCCGTGCGTTCGATGAAGGCCTGCTGTATGAACCGGGGCTGTTGGATTTCGTGGCCGAGAGCTACGCGGCGGCGGCGCCACTGATGCGTTTCCTCTGCACGAGTCTCGGCGCGAAGTTCTGAGCGCGCCGCTCACTCCCACTCGACTTCCCGAAAGGCCTTGCCCGCGTTGCGCGCGTGGGGGGCCGTGAGCAGCCAGCCGGCGGGCGACTCAGCGGCCGCGGCGGAACTGACGTCCTCGAGGAAACCGCCTTCCGCAACCGCCGCGCGGGCCCGCGCCAGCAGCTCCGAGAGATACGCTTCCTCGGCGTCCAGTGCGGACGGCCACGCGGCGGATGCGGGCCCGTGGCCCGGCACCACGCGCCCGGCCTGCTGGCTGCGCGCCTCACCCAGCCACGCCAGCCAACCGCGCAGGCTGCCGTCGAGCACGGGCAGGCGCTCCATGAACACAAGGTCACCGCTCAGCAGCGTCGCGGTCGCGTCGTCGTAGACGGTGAGATCGGCCGTCGAGTGCGCGTCGGGCACCGCGCGGAGTTCCAGCTTGCGCCCCCCGAGATCGAGCGTCATGCGCTCGTCGACGACGAGGTCGGGGCCAATCACCGCGTCGCCGCGTGCCGGGCCGCCAAGTTCGTCGGCGAAGCGGGTGGCGAAGAAATCGCGGCTCGCCTCGAGCGCGGCGGCCAGGTTGGCGTGCCCGACGAACTGCGGCGCGTCGCCCCGGAATGCCGCGTTACCGAGCACGTGATCGAAATGCGCGTGGGTGTTGATGACGTAACAGACGGGCAGCGGCGTCGTGCGCGCGATCGCCGCCCGCAAGGCCTCGCCCGTCGCGACGCTGCCGCCGCTGTCGACGACGGCGACGCAGCGCTCGCCGACGATGAAGGCCAGGTTTGCGCTGTCACCTCGCGCGGGGTCGTCGAGGCCGGCGTGCTGGCCGCGGTGTACGTACACACCGTCAGCCACCTTGGCCAGGGGCCAGTCGGCGGACGCGGCCGGCCCGGACAGGACGAGGAGGCCCGCAAGCAGCGCCCACCGGCGCGCGCCGCGTGCGGGCCGCTCAGGCCTCGCGCGCGAGGGCGACGTTGGCCTCGGGCTGGCGGGCGAGGTCGAGATTGCGGTAGAGGCTGGCAAGGATTTCACGCCCGTCCCTGGTCTGCTTGAGATAGCGTTCCGAATCGACGATGAAGGGCGCCACATTCCGGGCGAAGAACGCGGGGTAGGCGCTCAACAGGTCGCCGGGCTTGCGGTAGCCGGTCTGGCTGTTGAAGCCGATTTCCTCGAATTCGAAGAACACCGCGGAGAGCTTGTTGAGGTAGCGCGGGTCGGACAGCTGGCCGATCAGGTCGGCCCCGCGCACGAGCCCGGGGTAATCACCGGTCGCCAGGTACCAGGGGTCGTCCGGCACCGGAAAACGCGTGCGCTCGATGCAGGACTGCACGGCTTCGATGTCGACGAGGGAATCGGCGCCGGCAAAGCGCTCCGCGACGTAGCGCTTGCCGCGATCGACGTGCAGCGGCATCAGCGCCGCGTCACTGACCCCTTCGGGCAGCCGGGTCGACTGGTTGCCGATGCCGGTCGCGAGCCGGTCCACGCCGTCGCTGGCGCAGATGCCCCGCACGTAGCCGATGTCGTGGCACAGCAGGGCGGTGACGACGTTGAGCCAGTCGGCCGGCGTCACGTCAGCGGCCACCACCTGCCGCCCCAGCAGGATCTGCATGCCGACCACCGTGACGTACACGGAGTGTTCGACGTTGTGGTACAGCGCGTCGCTGGTGGCGATGCTGTTCAGGGCGCGTCGGGCGATGTCGGAGGCGGCCGCCAGCGGGCGGGGATTTGCGTCACCGAACATCACGGCATAGTTCGAGCCGAGACGGTTCGTGACCTCAGTCGCCAGCACCTGCGTGATGTTCAGCATCGCTTCGTTCCCGCGCTCAGGGTCCTGATCTTGCGGCCGTTTGTCGGGCGGCGCCGCGCGCCGCCCCGCCGAGCATATCGGCGCACCGGTGCCGAAGTATAGGCAGCCCGCCCGCGGCGTGCCCGGGAACGGTGTCTCAAATATGAACGCCCGCAGGGTGCTGGCCGGGCCAACGGCTTCAATCGCAGTGCAGCGTCGCCCCGCGGAAACGGGCCTGGAGTAGATTAACGTTCCCCAAGCGCTTCAGCTTCGACAGTCGAGGAACCGGTACATGAGTGAAAAGACCCTTGAATACACGCACGAAGGCAGCACGCTGGAAGCCTACGCCTGCATCCCGGAGGGTGCCTCGGCCCCCCTGCCGGCGGTGCTCATCGCCCACGCCTGGGCCGGCAGATCCGCGTTCGAGGTCGAGAAGGCGCGGGCCCTCGCGGCTCACGGCTATGTCGGCATCGCGATCGACATGTACGGCAAGGGCGTGCTCGGCAGCGGCCCGGAGGAGAACGGCGCGCTGATGAAACCCTTCCTCGATAATCGCGCGATGCTCCAGGCCCGCTTCCATGCGGCGCTGGCGGCGGCGCGCCGGGACCCGGCGGTCGACCCGGCGCGCGTCGCGGCGATCGGCTTCTGCTTCGGTGGTCTCTGCGTGCTGGACCTCGCACGCAGCGGCGCCGACGTGCGTGGCGTCGTCAGTTTCCACGGCCTGCTCGGCAAGCCTGGCAATACCGACGGCCGGGGCATCACGGCGAAGGTGCTCGTCCTGCACGGCAATGACGACCCGATGGTGCCGGTGTCCGACGTGGTGGCGCTGGAGGAGGAGCTGAGTGCGGCCGGGGCCGACTGGCAGATTCACACCTACGGGAACACCCTGCACTCGTTCACGAACCCGGAGGCCAACGACCCCGGCTTCGGCGTCAAGTACGACGCGAACGCGGATCGCCGTTCGCGGCAGGCCATGCTCAATTTCCTGGCAGAGGTGCTGGCCTAGCACCCGGGGACCCGGGCGGCGGGCGATAAGCCCGCCGAGGACGCGAGATGCCGGCCGCCACGCTCTTCATGGCGGCCGGCAGGCAGTGACGCGGGCTCAGGGCTTGAGCGCGGCGAGCGGGCTCTTCTGGCGGGAGAAGTAATCGCCGAGCGCGACGATATCCTGCTCGGACAGCTGCAGCGCCTGGATCTGGGCTCCCATGATGGGGTTGTTGCGGCGGCCATCGCGGTAGTGGCGCAGGGCCGCCGCGATGTAGTCGGCCGGCTGGCCGGCGAGGATCGGGTAGTCGGGGGCGAGCGGCTTGTCGCCGTTCTCGCCGTGGCAGGCGCCGCAGGCCGCGAGCTTCTGCTTGAATGCCGCCGGATCGGAGCCCGCGTCGGTGGCGAGCGCGGAACCCGTCGTGAAGGCAAGGGCGAGCAAGGCGGCGAATCTGGTCTTGTTCATGCTTTGGAATCTCCCGGTTCGCGCTGGCTTACTTGCCCTGGCTGGCGAAATACGCCGCGATGTTGGCAATGTCCTGATCGCTCAGGTTCGCCGCATTGGCGTTCATGGTCTCGTGCTTGCGGCCCCCGTCACGGTAAGCCTTCAGCGCCGCCTCGATGTACGCGGCGCTCTGTCCGCCCACCTTCGGCACGTGATAGGTCGGGTAGACGTTGAAGTAGCCCTCGACCGCATGACAGCCCAGGCAGGTTTCCGCCGCCTGGCGACCAGCCGTGGCATCGCCCTCGGCGACGGCTGCCATCGACAGGACGGCCAAACCACCGGCCAGCAATCCACTCAGAATTCTTTTGGTCATTCAGTACTCCTCACCGAGCGGCGTATCGCGATCTCAACCGCGCGCGTCGGGCATTGCTATTCGCGGGGGCGCGTCCGACTCGTGGATCCCCTCAGCCCACGTCCTGAACGCGAAGCGGGCATACTACTAAAACGCCCGTGCGCGAGGGAAGCAATGACGCCGCCGATGAATCCGCAGGTCGCCAACGGCGGCACCGGCGGGCGCGCGGGAGGCCGCGGGAACCCGCGGCGGCAGGTCCGCACGTCGCGGCTTCAGGGCCCGCGCGACAGGGCCCCAAACGGCCGTTGCGCTGGCCAATGAAAATGATTAAGGTGCGTCATCCCTAAACATGAGAAATATTTCAGGTTTAGCGGGTAATCGCCTGCTCTTTAAGGTGAATTAACCGGAGGTAGGACCGTGGCAAAAGCCAACAAGAAGGCGCCGGCGAAGCCCGCTGCAAAGCGGCCGGCAGCCCCCAAAGCGAAGCTGGCCGCCAGCAGCAAAGCCACTGCCGCCGCGACGAAGAAAAAGCCCGTCGCGACGAAAGCCGCGGGCAAGCCCGCGATGAAAAAACCGGCCTCCTCGAAGGGCGGCGCCGCCGCCGTGAAGAAACCTGCGGCGACGAAGGCGCAGCCGAAGCAGGCCGCGGCAGTGAAGAAGGCCGCCGCCGCGCCGGCGCCTGCCAAGGCAAGCCCGAAAGCGCAGGCGAAACCGGCGAGCGCCAAGTCGACGCCGAAGCCGGCCGCAAAGCCGGTTGCCGCCGCGAAGCCGGCGGCGAAACCCGCCGCGACGAAGCCGGCGGCGCCGAAGGCGCCGGCCAAAGCGGTCAAGCCTGCGGCCGCTCCCGCTGCCGTCGAGGCCCCGAAGGCAGCCCCGGCGCAGCCGGCAGCCAAGCCGGTCGCCAAGCCCGCAACGCCGCCGCCGGCGCCTGCGGAATCCCCCACGAAACAAAAAACCAAGGCGGAACCCCAACGCAAGCCAGCCGCGCCCGCGCAGCTGGCCGGCAAGACGACCGCCCAGACAGAGAAGGCTGTTATCAGGAAGGTGACAAATCTAGACGAAGTCAAACTCCCGCAGGGCTATCGACCGAGCCCGGACGAGGAGTACATGAACCCGATGCACATGGCGTACTTCAAGCAGAAGCTCGAGAACTGGCGCCAGGAACTGATCGCGGAATCGCAGGAAACCCTGGAACACCTGCGCACCGAGACGCGCGACGTGGGGGACGAAGCCGAAAGGGCCAGCCGCGAGAGCGACAACATCCTCGAGCTGCGCACGCGGGACCGTTACCGCAAGCTGCTGCACAAGATCGAGGAGGCCATCAAGCGCATCGAGGACGGCAGCTACGGCTACTGCGAGGAAACCGGCGAGGAAATCGGCCTCGGGCGCCTGGAGGCGCGGCCGATCGCCACGCTGACGGTCGACGCCCAGGAACGGCGGGAGATGTTCCAGAAGCAGTTCCGCGACGACCACTGAGTCGCAGGGCGGCGAAGCGCGACCGCCGAGCGACGATGCGGCGCGGTGCAATACGGACGCACCGCGCCACCCCAATATAAAGAATGCGCAAGTCAGGCTGACAGGAAATGGACACATCGCACAGCAGAGGCATGCGCCGATCGGCCGTAGCCCGGCTGGCCGCGGCCGGCGCACGGACACCGCGCCCGCGGTTCGGAGCCCGCCATGGCGGGTGAGCAGATCCTCGTCGTCGAAGACCAGCGCGCTGTCGCCGGCGCCCTCAAGATGCGGCTGCGCGGTCTCGGCTACGACGTCGCCGCGATCGCAAAGGACGGCTTCGAGGCCATCGAGAAAGCGGCCGAACTGCACCCCGATCTGATCCTCATGGACGTCCGGCTCGGCGAAGGCATGGACGGCATCGAGGCCGCGAGACGCATCCGCTCCACGCTCGACATCCCCGTGATTTACATCTCGGCACACGTCGACCAGAAGCTGCTCGAGCGCGCCCGCGCCACGCGTCCGGCTGGCTTCATCAACAAGCCGTTCACGACCAAGGACCTGCTGACGGCGATCGACCTCGCGCTGCACGGCGGCCAGCCCCGCCAGCCGGCCGGGGAGCGCAGCCCGGAAGCCGCCAACGATCCGTCCGCGGCGGACGGCCTCGTGACCACCGACAGCGAAGGCCGCATCAGCTTCGCCAACCGCATCGCCGAGGGCATGCTCGGCGTCAACCGCCGCCAGCTGATCGACCGCCCGCTCGGCGAGCTGCTCGCCAGTTTCTACGACCTGCCGCCCGGCCGCGCCAAGGAGCTGGTCGCCCGCGTGCTGCGGGGGGACGGCGAGGAACACCTCGACCGCGCGATGGGCCAGCGCAGCGGCGGCGCCCAGCGCCAGCAACGTGACGTGCTGACCCCGCTGTTCGACGGGCGTGGCCAGACCTACGGGGTCGCGCTGAAGCTCGTGACCTCACTGAAGCCGGTGACCGAACGCGGCGGCAGCGGCAACGAGCCGGCGTTCGCGCAGGCGCTGGACACGATGCCGAACGGCATCCTGATCCTCGGCCCCGACCTGCGCATCCACCACATGAATCGCTCAGCGCGGGAAGTCCTCGGCCGCAATCGCGGCGTCGAGTGCCGCAACGGCGTGTTCTCGGTGCAGGACAAGCTGCTCGAGCAACGCCTGCGCGAGCTCGTCCGCGCCGCGATCGGTCGCGGCCGCCAGGACCAGACCGACGCGACCGGCGCGATGTTCGTGCGCGCACCGCTGTCGCGGGAGCACGTCGAACTCATCGTTGCGCCCGTGCCGGGCGGCAGCGGCGACGAGCAGCAGGCGCGCGTGCTCGTCTATCTCTTCGACGCGAACAGCCCGCGACAGGTGTCGCACGACATCCTGACCGGCCTCTACGGCCTGACGCAGACCGAGGCCAAGCTCGTGCAGCTGATGAGCAACGGCATGACCCTCGACGAAGCGGCGCAGGAACTCGAGATTTCCGTCAACACCGCGCGCACGCACCTGAAGCACGTGTTTCACAAGACCGGCATCAATCGCCAGACGGAACTGATCCATCGCATCGGCTGCGGCCCGGCCTCGCTGCTGATCCGCTACCTGCCCGCACTGCCTGCCTGAGCTGCCGGGCGCCTCCGCCCCGGGCGCGCCCGTCGCGCGTTCCCCCTAGAATCCGTTCCGCCCGCGCCACGCGCAGGATGCGCCGCCGCGGGGCACTGTCTCCGACAACACTCAAGGATCGAGGTACACGACATGGAGCATCGTCCGCAGCGGCCGCGCGTCGCCGCCTGTTCACTCTTCCTCGCGCTGTCCCAGGCGCTGGCCGCGCCGGTACAGTCGGCAACGCTCGCCACCTATGACTTCGACGCCGGCGACGGCGGTTTCACCATGGCCCCCGCGACACTCGCGCCCGAGGTCGTTGCCGCGCCCTGGCGGGACGCCGACGGCAGCCTGACCTCCTTCACCGGCTCACCCGGGCGTGCGCTCGGCGCCCGCCACTTCGCCGACGGCAACAGCCTGCTGTGGTCGGCGCAGGCCTCGAGCGGCCGCCAGCTGCAGCTCGACGGCCTGCGCTTCGACCAGCAGGCCTCCTCCAGCGGGCCGAAGTTCTGGGCCGTGCGCGTCAACGGCGAGCTCGTCGCGAGTGGCGCGACGACCCTCGCGTTCACCGCCGTGCACGTGCCGCTCGCGCTGCCGGCGCGGGACCGGGTCGACATCGCCCTCGACGGCTTCGACGCCAGTTCCACGCAGGGCACCTGGCGCATCGACAACTTCCAGCTGCTGGGCGCGACGGCACCGGTGCCCGTACCGCCGGCGCTGCCGCTGCTCGCGTCCGGGCTGCTGCTCCTCGCGCGTCGGCGCGCGCACCGGCGCTGAGCCGGACCTGCGTCAGGCCTCTTCACCTCTCCCGGGGCGGGCTGTTTCTTAGTCACATCTGAGTTCGGGCGTAGGTTGGGCTGACGCAGGAAGCCCAACAGCGGGCGAAGCCAAAATGCCCTGCCTGCACCGTCACGGGCTCGAGGGTCGAATGGCCGCCGAGACCTCGGACACGGCGTGCCTGCCGGGGTCGCGGCCGTGCGTTGGGCTTCCTGCGTCAGCCCAAGCTACTGACCGTGGCAGGGGCGAGTTCCCTCGATTCGCCGTGCCCTCCGAGTCCTCCGGGGTGAAAATCCGGCTTCCCGTGTCGCGGAAATGCCTGGTTTGACCACGGAGCGCACGGAGGACACGGAGACGGCGCCCACCCGGGACTCCTGCAAGGAATCAGCGCGGCCGGTACCGCCACTCGCGCCAGCCGTCGAGCAGCGGAAAGTACAGGCCGAGCGCGATCGGGCGATCCTCGAGTTCCCGCAGGATCCGCGCGTAGCGTTCGAGCTGCGGGCGGTAACGCTCGACCTCGGAATCCATGAACGCATCGGCCGACCCGCCAAGGTGTTCGCCGGTCTTGAAATCGACGATCCAGCGCACGCCCTCGGCGTCGATGAAGCTGCGGTCGAGCACGGCCTCGCGCAGCGCGCCGTCGAACACCGCGGTGTACCGCCGTTCGCTGGCGGCATCGCCGTGCGCGGCGTCGAAAATCCAGCGGCCGCGCGCGCTCCGCAGGGTATTCTCGACCGCGAGCCGCACGCGGGCGGCGGCGGCGTCCACTTCGCGGCGGGTCACGCCGCGCGCAGCGAGTTCGTCGCGGATGAAATCAAGCCGGGCCGGCAGGGTTTCCGCGTCCCAGGCCGCGAGCCCCTCGGTCCCGATCAGCTCGAGCAGCAGGTGCGTGACCGTGCCGACGTGCTTTGCCGTCGGGCTCGCCCACTCGAATTCCGGCGTCGCCTCCACGAGCGCGTCGCCCGGCGTCTCCACGCGCGCCGGCGCCACCGGCAGGCTCGCGCGCGACAGGCGACGCCGCGTCGGCTGCGGTGGCAGCGCCACCGTCGCGCGCGGCGCGGCGGGCAGGTCCGCCAGCGTTCCGGCCAGCGTCTGCCACAGCATGCCGAGAAAGCTGCCCGCGCCCCCCTTCGCAAGCTCGCCATCGACCTTGAACCTGCGCCGCACGCACAGGTGAAGCTCGTCGCGCGCGCGCGTCAGCGCGACGTACAGCAATCGGTAGCCCTCCGCCGCCTGCTCCTCGGCCTCGAGGCGGCGCAGGTAGGTGTAGATCGGTTCCTGCTCGGGGCCGGGCGGAGACAGTGGCGCGAGGAGCAGCGCGTCCGCCACGTGATGCTCGTGCCACAGGGCGAGCTGCTTCTGCTCGGCGCGCGGCTGGCGGTCGAGGCCGGGCATGATCACGATGTCGAATTCGAGCCCCTTGGCCCGATGCACCGTCATGATGGCGACCGACCTGCCATCCTCCCGCGGCACCGGCGCGTAATGCCGGGCGATGAAGGCCGTGAGCCCCTCGGCGCGCAGCGGCTCGCCGGTCGCCTCGAAGCGCGTCAGCAGCTCGAAATAGCGCTGCACGTGGCGCAATTCGGCCACGTCGCCGACCAGTGCCGGGCCATTCAGTGCGAGCCATGCGCGCTCGACGAGCGGCGTCCACGCCACCCGGCGAGCCTGCGGGAGCAGCGCGCCGAAGACGGCACACAGCGCGTCCACGCGAGCGCCCTCCTCGTCGTCGAGCGACGCGCGCCAGCGCGCATCCTGCAGGGCCTCCCACACCAGCGCGTCGCGGCGGCCCGCCGTCAGCGTGGCGAGCGAGGCCAGTGACAGGCCGCACCACGGTGCGCGCAGCAGTGCAAGCCAGGCCACGCGATCGGCGGGCTGCGCGAGCGCGCGGGTCAGCACCAGCAAGTCGTTGACGACGGGCAGCGCGGCGAGCGGCTCGATGTCGGTGGCGGCCACGGGCACGCGCGCCGCGGCGAGCAGCGCAGGCAGCAGGCCCAGGTGGCTGCGGCTGCGCACGAGCACCGCGATGCCGGCTTCCGGCCGGCGCTTGCGCGCCGCTTCGACCACGCCCAGCAACGCGAGCGCCTCGGCCGTGCCGTCGTCGGCGTCGACGGCGTGCACGCTGACGGCCGGTGCGTCCGCCGCATCCCGCATCGCGCTCAGCGGGACATAGTCCGGCAGGCTGTCCGGCGCGTCGGCGAAGGCCCGCGCCAGCGCGCCGTTGATCCACTCGATCACAGGTGCGGTGGTGCGGAAATTCGCCGTCAGCCGCAGGGTCTCGAGCGGGACGTTGCCGAAGCGGCGGCGGCGCGTCGTCTGCACGAACAGTCGCACCTCGGCCTGCCGGAAGCGGTAGATCGACTGCAGCGGGTCGCCGACGAAGAACAGCGTGCGGCCGTCGTCGCGGGTCCAGCCGGCGGTGAGCGCGTCCAGCAGTTCGTGCTGGGTCTGCGAAGTGTCCTGGAATTCGTCGACGAGCAGGTGCTCGAGCCGATAGTCGAGTGCAAGCGACAGGTCGCTCGGCGCGTCCGCCGCGCCGAGCGCCTGCTGCGCGGCGTGCGTGATCGCGGTGAAGTCGCAGCGCCCCGCGTGCGCGAAGGTCAGGTCGAGCTGGGCGACCGCGAGCTTCAGCAAGCCGTACATTGCGTCGATCGTCCGCCACTGCGCGCCGGTATAGGCGCCAGGCGGCAGGCCGCGCGCACGCTGCAGGCGCGCGCAGACCGCGGGCGCCGCGCGCAGTGCGGCGGCGAGCGGCGCGAACAGGGCCTTGAAGAGCTCGCTGGTTTGCGGCTGCACGCCGAGGTTCTTGTCCAGCTTCACGCGCACCGTTCCGCCAGCGGTCAGCAGCAGTTCCGCGAGCCCGGCGCAGATCGCGGCGTCGAAGTGGCGGCCATCGAAGCCGGCGAGCGCATGCAGCGGCGTCTCCCTGCCGGACTGCGCGACGCCCGCCGCGGCGAGGTGCGCGAGCTCGACCAGCGCCGGCAGCTGGGCGGCCGGCAGGGCCGCCAGCAGTCCCTCGCGCAGCGCGTCGACCTCGGTCGCCACGGCCGCGGCGAGCGCGGCCTCGGCGACGTCGCGCGCCGCGCCGCGCACGACGCGGGTCAGCCACAGGTCGCGGCGGGAGAGCATGTCGATCAGCAAGGCTTCGAGCCGGCGCGCGTCGTTGTCGAGATGCTCGAGCACCTCGGCGACGGGTTCCGCGTAGACGCCGTCCTCGAACAGGAGCGCCAGCGTGTCGCGCGCGGCGAGGCGGTAGAGATCGCTCGCGTCGTCGACGACCTCGAGCTGCGCGGCGAGGCCAGCCGTCAACGGCAGCCGCCGCGCCAGGCCCGCGGCGAGCGCGTCGAGGGTCTGGATGCGCAGCCGCGCCGGGTGCTCGCGCAGACGCCAGCCGCGCGCCGCGTCGCGCGCGAGCACCGCGCTGGCGAGCTCCCAGGTCAGGCGTTCGTGCGGCGACGTCGGCGCCGGGCCGTCGGCATCGGCCAGCGCCTGCAGCACGCGCCCCCGCATCTCCTCCACGGCCTTGCGGGTGAAGGTCACGGCAAGCACGTTCTCCGGCTCGTCGACGCGGGCGAGCAGCACGAGGATGCGCTGCGTCAGCAGCGAGGTCTTGCCCGAGCCCGCTGCCGCCTCGACGATGAAGGACGTGTCCGGCGCCAGTGCGCGCCGGCGGGCGGCGGCGTCGTCAGGACTCATCGCCCGCCTCCTCGTCCTGCGCGACCAGCGCCCGCTCGTGCACGCGGCACAGCCCGCTGAAGTCGCAGTGGCGACAGGTCGCCTCGCCGTCGCGCGGGTCGACGCGCGCGACGCCCGCGACGAAGTCGGCGGCGAGCGCCGCGAGTTCCCGGCGCCAGTCCTCACGCAGCACCGCGAGCTTCGCGTTGCCGGCCGCGCTGCCGAGATCCTTGCCCGGCTCGGCGACGAGCTTGCACTCGCCGGGCTTGAGCTGCGCGAACGCGATTGCCGCGAGCGGCGCGTCGGCCAGCACCAGCGCGTACGCGAGCAGCTGCGGCGCGAGCGGCCGCGGCAGGGCCCAGTCCGCACGCCTGGCCTCCCCCGTCTTGTAATCGATGATGACGAGCGCACCGTCGTCGAGCCGGTCGACACGGTCGATGCGCAGGCGCAGCGGCAGGCCTGCGAGGATCAATTCATGCTGCGCCTCGATCGCGATCACTTCGAACGGCGCGCGCTGGAGATCCTTGGCCACCGCCTGCGCGACGAGGCGCTGCAGGCGCCGCGCCTCGAGCCCGCGCGTGCGCGGCGGAAGGTCGGGCCGCTCGCGCAGCGCGGTCTCCACCGCGACGGCGATGGCGTCACCGAGCTCGGCCGGGGACAGCCGGGCCGCCGTGCTGCTGCGCCTCAGGCCCGACCACAGCGCCGCCATCACCGCGTGCACCAGCTCGCCGCGCTCGCGCGGGTCGAGGCCCGGGGCGGCCTCTTCGAGCCCTTCGGCGTCCAGCCGGTACGCGGCAAAAGCCCTGAACGGACACGCGGCCTGCGCGGCCAGCACGCTGACGCCGCCGCGCTGGCGCGTCGTCTCCGCGAGGGGCACCGGCGCATCCTCGGGCGCCGGCTCGAGCTCTATTCCTGCCAACGGCGCGCGCCAGCGTGCGGCCAGCGCGGGGGCGGGGGAGATCGCGCGCGACGGCCAGTCCAGCGCGCCGCTCGGCCGCAACGGCGTGTCGCCCTCGTGCGCGGCGTGGCTCAGCACGATCTCACGCGCGTGCGCCAGCACCGTGTCGAGCGCGCGACGGGCCCGGGCGGCGTCGCGCGCGAAGTCGGCACCGGGCACGCCGGCCCGTCGCAGCAGCGACTGCGGCAGCAGGGGATTGACCGTCGGTGCCGAAGGCCAGGCCGCGTCGTGCAGGCCGAGCACCCACGCGCGGGCGGGACGCACGACCGCGGCTTCCTCGGCCCCCAGAACCTCGATTGCGTCCGGCGCGATGGCCTCGGCGCTGCCGATGCCGCGCGCCGCCTGGCGCAGGCGCGCGAGCGCGGCCGTCGCGGACTGCTGCGGCGACAGCACGAGATCCAGCGCGGCCGCCGTGTCGAGGGCGCGCAACCACGCATCCTGCGCCGCCTGCTCCTGCGCGCTCAGGACCTGCTCGCCGGGCCAGCCGAAGGCGCCCAGCCACTGCTGGAAGCACGCAATCCAGGCCGGGATCGGCTGCGTGCGCCGCGCCGCGGCGTGCAGGTCGCGCACGCGCTCCAGCAGCCCGGCAAAGACCGGGCAGCCACCGTCGCGGGCGAGGCCTGCGAGTTGCGCGAGCGTCAGCGGGTCGACCCGCTCGCGCTGCAGGCGCGCCGCGAGTTGCGCGCGGCGGGCGAACTCCGCCCGGGCGCCGCGCACGAAGGGACTGCCGAGGAGTTCGAGCGCGTCCACCACCGGCAGCGCCCGCCGCGGATCGTCGGCCAGCGCCGCGCGCAGCGCGACGAGCGCGTGGGACACCAGCGGCGCGGTGCCGGCGCGCACGGCGCTGCCCAGCACGGCCGGGGCGCCGAAGGCGGTGTGCAGGTCGGCGGCCGCAAGCCAGCGCGCCGCCCGCTGCATCAGGCCGTCCGCGGCGCGCGGGTCGGGGCAGACGATTGCGACCGTGGAGCCGCCCTCTTCGCGCGCAGCCAGGGCCCAGGCCAGCGCCGCGTCGAACTCCTCCTCGACGCTCGCCCAACGCCGCCACTCGGGCACGGCGGGGAGCCCGGCCCCGGCGGCGGTCTCCGGCGGCGGCAACAGGCGGCGCAGCGCCGGCCCGGCGTCGTCGAAGCCACGGCTCGCCGCCCCGGCGGACAGGTCGAGGCCGGCCCGCGCGCAGGCCTCGAGCAGCATCGTGCGGGTGCCGACGCGCAACTGCCTGCAGCGTGCGCGGAAAGCCGCGCGCCACTCGCGCGCGAGGGTCTGCTCGTGGGTCAGGCCGACACTCGCCGACCACGCACCGGCGAGTCCCCAGGCGAAGGCGGTGTCCTCGGCCTCGGCCATCAGGCGCCCGAGCGCTTCGGCCTGTGCGACCTCGAGCCCGCCGTCGTTCCCGATCACCTCGGCCCACAGCACCTGGGCCTGCGCCTGGCTGAGCAGCGCGAACGAGGGGCCGAGCAGTCCCGCGCTGCGTGCGGGCAGCGTCGCCTGCACCAGCCAGGCGCCGAGCCCGAGATGATTCGGTGCCTGCCATACCGCGAGACCCTGCCGGCGCTGGCGGCGCGCATGATCGCGGCGCAGCACGGCGGCGAGTCGCGCGGAAGGCACGACGAGTGTCGGTTGCGGGGCGGGGAATGCGGTCACGGTGTGGTGGGCTGCGATGGCCTTGGTGTTGCCCGGGCGGGCATTCCGGGTATCTTAAACGTCGAATCCAGACAGGAGGGTCCGCCCCGCCATGTCCATCGTCGTTCGCGCCCTGTGCGCGACCCTGTTGCTGCTGGTGGCCTGCAGCGCGTCGGCCCGCATGTACCAGTGGGTCGATCCACGCAGCGGCACGGTGCAATTGTCCGGGTCGCCGCCCGCCTGGTATCGCGGCACGCAGACCGGTCCGCGCGTGTTCGTGTTCGAGAACGGTCGCCTCGTCGACGATACCGCGCGCGCGGTGGAACCGGCGCAGGCGGCGACGCTGCGCGCCGACGCCTTCGGCAGCACGGCACCGGCCGCGGCGACGCTCTCTCCGCACTCCCCGCTGCGCGCACCGATGTTCGAAGCGCCGGCGCAGGCGCCGGCGGCCGCCGTGCCGCCCGCGGTGGAGGACAGCACGAGCGCCCAGATCGCGGAATTCAAGGCGCTGCTCGAATCCTACGACCAGACGCAGGCCGCAGCGGCCCGCGAGGCCCTCGACGAGGCCGGCACCGCGCGCACGCCCATCGAGCCCATCGAGCCTAGCGCGCCCAGCCCTTGAGCAGGCGCCACACGCCGCCGGATTCCGTCCCCGCGAGTTCGGTCAGCAGCGGCAGAGCCTCGTTGGTGGGGTCCATCTGCCGCGCCAGCGCAATGTGCAGCCGCGCCTGATCTTCCTTGCCCTGCGCGATTTCCCGCTCCGCCATCAGTGCGAAGGCAGCCCCGATGTCGCGAAAGCCGGCCGCAACCGCCGGATGATCCGGCGCCAGCTGCCGCAGCCGCGAGAAGTAGTAATAGGCATTGTCGCCGGGTGGCGCGGTGAGCTTCAGCTGGCTGATGCTGTGACGGCCGAGCCAGGTCAGGGCGCCGATCACTTCGTCGGTGGCGACCGCTGCCGCCGCCGCTGCCGCTGCCGTCGGCGGCACCTCGTCCTCGGCCGGCAGCGCCACCTGGCTGCCGGTGTCGACACTCGCCACCGGGGCCGCGAGCCGCCGCTCGACGACGAACAGCGCGCCATAGGCCAGCGTGACGAGCCCCAGCAGCCCCAGCAGCGCCACCGTCGGCCTGCGCCACTGGCGGGACGCGGACGGCCGGCGCAGTTCGACCGTCGCGTCGGCGGCATCGCGCGCGTTGAGCTTGTCGATCACGCCGCGCTCGCGCAGGACCTGGATGTAGTGCAGCAGCGCGTCGACGTCCTGGAAGCGATCGGCGCGGGACTTCGCGCACATCAGGTCCAGCAGTCCCTGCAGCGGCGCGAAGCGCGCGGGCAGCCGCGGCATCGGCGTCTTCTTGTGCATGTAAATGACGTCGATGATCGAGTTGGAGATGAACGGCTTCTGGCCGGTCAGCATCTCGTAGAGGATGATGCCCAGCGCGTAGATGTCGGCGCCGTTGTCGACGGTGCGCGAATCGACCTGCTCGGGCGCCATGTAGTTCGGGCTGCCGAGGAACACCCCGGTGCCGGTCAGGTCGCCGTCCGTGACACGCGACTTCGCGATGCCGAAATCGGTCAGCACCGGCGAGCCGTCGCGCCGGAAGAGGATGTTGCCGGGCTTCACGTCACGGTGGATCACGCCGTGCCGGTGCGCGTAGCCGAGCGCCGAGGCGATTTTCTCGATGACGTCCAGCGCGGCTTCGACCGACATCGGTCCCTTGGCGAGACGCTGCTTGAGGTCCCCGCCCTCGACGTACTCCATCGACAGGTAGACGTAGCGCCCCGAGGTCGCGATGTCGTGAATCGTGATGAGATGCGGGTGATGCAGCGACGCGATGAGGCGGCCTTCGTTCAGGAAGCGCTGCACGGCGGTCGGCGTGTCGGCCAGCTCCGTGTCCAGCACTTTCAGCACCACCGGGCGGCCGAGCGAGACCTGGGTCGCCAGGTAGGCCGCCGCCGTGGCCCCCTGGGCCAGGCAGCGTTCGATCTCGTAACCGGCGATTTCCATTGGCATGATTATATCCGGGTGCCGTTGCCGGAACCCGACGAATCCGCGTCCTTTTTACGAGCGTTTACGCGCCGCGTCGTCGGGGCGGGCGTCCAATCACAGCGAGGGAGCACCAGTGGAACGGTCCAAGCCTGACGCCGCGGCATCCGCCCGGCAACCCCGCACGGGAACACTTCACCGCATCGAGGAAATGCTCACCCAGCGCACCCGCATGCTGAAACTGCTGTGGCAGCTCTCGGAGCAGGATCTCGCGCATGACGACGAAACCCTGCGCGAAACGCTCGACGATTTCCTCAGCGTGCTGGTCGACTACATCGCGGGCGGTCACTTCAGCCTCTATGAACGCATCGTCGAGGGCCACGAACGCCGCGCGCAGGTCGTCGAGACGGCACGGGAAATCTACCCGCGCATCGCCGACACCACGCAGAGTGCCGTCGAGTTCAACGAACGCTATGCCGCGGCAGATTCGCGGCGTCTCGAAACCCGCCTCGCGCAGGATCTTTCACGGCTCGGCGAGCGCCTCGCCACGCGCATCGAGCTGGAGGACCTGCTGATCCGCGCCATGCTCGGCCCGGACTTTCGGGTGCCGGGCGCGGCCTGAGCGGCGCGGTTCAGCCGGCGTCCGTCACCGCGAGCTTCGCGCTGATGAAGTCGCGATGCGAGAGGTGCAGCAGGTCGGCGACCTTGCGCAGGTAATACTCTTCGTAGTAATCGATGCGGCCGTCGGCCTGCGCGACGCGCCACAGCTCGCGCAGGCACTGCCGCTTCTGTGCGACCGACAGCTCGCGGTTCAGCACGTCGGTGAACTCGTGGAAGGAAACCGCTGCCTCGACCGCCGATGCGGCGTCGCCGAGGAGCCCGTTGGACTCGTCTTCCGTGATGTCGAATACTGCGGCCGCCGCGCGCACGACAGCCTCGAGCTCGGCCTGCGTGAGGCTGTGATCGGCGCGGCCGATCTCGAGCAGCAGGGCGACCACCGCGAGCTGCAGCGAATGACGGCCGGCCGGCGTGTCGGTGCCCGCGGTCAGGTGACGGACGATGTTCCTCAAGGACTTCAGCATGTTTGCGAAAACGGGTTTCCTGCACGGCGGGAACGATAAGGCCTGGGGCACGCGATGACCCCGCGCATCTACAGCGCGGCGCCGCTCGCCAGCGGTGAGACCATTGTGCTGGACGCCATCGCCGCCCGCCACCTGCGCGAGGCGCTGCGCCTCTCGCGTGGCGACGCCGTGGTGCTGTTCGACGGCCGCGGCGGCGAATACGCGGCGTCCGTCGTCACGGTCAGTCGCGAGCGCGTCGAAGCGCAGGTCGGCGCCCACCTCGCGGTCGACCGTGAATCCCCCCTGGCCATCACGCTCGCGCAGGGCATCTCGCGCGGCGAGCGCATGGACTACACGCTGCAGAAGGCGGTGGAACTCGGCGTGCGTCGCATCGTGCCGCTGGCCACCGAGCGCAGCACCGTGCGGCTCGACGACGAGCGCGCGCGGAAACGCCTCGAGCACTGGCAGGGCATCGCGCGCCACGCCTGCGAGCAGTCCGGCCGCACCGCGCTGCCGGCGCTCGAGGGCATCACCACGGTGCCGGCACTGGCGGCGGCGGAACGGGGGCCACTGCGGCTGATGCTGGATCCGTCGGCGGCGGCCCCGCTGAGCGAACTGGCGCGGCCCGCCGCGGCAGCAGCCGAGGTCTGCCTCGCGATCGGGCCGGAGGGCGGTTTCAGTCCCGCCGAGCGCGCCGTGCTCGAAGGCGCCGGCTTCGTCGGCGCGCGCCTCGGCCCCCGGGTGCTGCGCACGGAAACGGCCGCGCTCGTCGCGCTGAGCGTGCTGCAGAGCCGGCTGGGCGACCTGGGCTGAGCGACGCGGCTCCGTTCAGAAGGCCAGCCGCAGGCCGCCCCCGCAGCTGAACCGGGCACCGGTCGCGAAGCGCTCGTAGCCGACGCTCGCGACGAGCGAGGCCTGGTCACCAAGCTTCAGCTCGGCCCCGCCGTCGATGCGGAGCGCGTGCATGCCTCGATTCTCGCCCCAGGTGTCGAACACGCCGGCCGCGGGCGAGCCGACGAAGGCGGCGCGCAGCGATTTGACGTCGGCATCGTCGCCCAGTGCGTCCAGCGTGTAGGCGAGCGCGAGGCGCGGCGTGAGCGCGGCGGTCCGGTTTGCGCCGAGCATGAGCGGCGCCGTCGTCAGCGCGAGGCCGAAGCGGCTCGTGAAACTGTGCGCGGTATGCGCGTCCACCGCCAGGTTCAGGCCATTCGTGCCGCGCTCGCGGAAGTCCGCCTGCCGGTACGCGCCCCACGCGAGGCCGAGCACGGGCGTCAGGTAGGCCCGCGTGCGCGCGCCGGGGGCGCTGAGCGCCAGCTGGTACTCGGCCTCGAGCGCGACGGTATAGCCGTCGGCGTCGGGGCTCGCCGTCAGCGCGGCGCCGTTGCCGATGAAGGCCACCCTGCGGCTGCCGTCGACATCGAAGTGGCTGTAACCGGCAAGGCTGCGCAGCCGCCAGTCAGCCGTGGGCCGATACATCCCGTAGACGCTGCCGCCGTTGACGTCGGCGTCGACGAGGCCAACACCGGGGGCCATGTCCTCGAGCCCGGCGCTGCCATGGCTGAAGGCGGCGCCCACGGTCCAACGGTCCGCCGGCTGGTGCTCGACGCCGAAGACGCTGACGAGCACGTCGGCATCGTAGTCGGCGAGGCCGTCGCGGCCGTCGATCGCGCTGTCGGCCTGGGTGGTCGCGGCGAACACGCAGTAGCCACGCGCGGCCTGCACGCCCTGACCGCTCGCGGCGCAGTGGCCTGCCTGGTCGAGCAGCAGCTCGCGCTGGCGCTCGAGGCTGTCGAGACCGACGCTCTGGAACGCCGCGTAGGGTTCCGGGGCGAGCGTGCCGAGGGCGGCGGCCAGTTCGCTGTCGACGGCCAGGCCGAGCAGGCGGGAGCTCGCACTCACGAAGCCGGTCGATACCCCGGCCGCAGCGGCCTGCGCGGTGGTGAAGCCGGTGTCATCGATCGCAACGCCACCGGCGTCGGCATTGCCGGTGGCCGCGCCGGCCAGGGACTGGAAGATGCGATCGACGGCGCCGGCGGTCGCGAGCAGCTTGCGGTCCCCGGGACGCAGCGCGCGCACGGCCGCGGCGGCGACCCCCGCACCTTCGCGGGGGCGCCACTGGAGGTCGAAACTCCGGGCGTCGCCGTCGGTTTCCTGGGCCAGGGTCGCGCCGTGCCGCAGCAGCGCGCTGGGCACGCCGGCGGGGTCGAGGACGAGGCTGCCGGCGTTTGCGAAGGGGGCGCTGTTCGGCGCCGAGATCACCGTGTAGGCGACATGCGGCCACGGGCTGCCGCCGCCGAACGCACTGAGCCTCGCCGTGCCGGAAAAGCCCGTGACCTGCCCGGCCACCTCGAGACGGTCGTTACGCGGCCCCTGGAATTCGACCTCGAGCGTGCCGCCGTTCAGGTCGAGGCCGGCCAGCGCGAGCGTGCCTATCGAGTTGCCGGGCGCGAGCGTCGCCCCGGCGACCAGGCGGGTCAGCGGCAGGCTGCCGTTGCCCCGCACGCTACCCCCTGCGTCGACGAACAGGCCGGAGGACGTCGCGAGGCCGCCGTTCACCACCAGCGTGGCGCCGGCGCCGACGCGGGTCGCGCCGGTGTAGGTGTTCAGGCCGGCGAGTTCGATGGCGCCGCCCGGCGACGAGTTCGTGAAGGCGAGATCGCCCGCGCCGCTGAACACGCCGAGGAAGACGGACCTGAGTCCGTTGCCGTCGATGACGCCACCCGTGCCCGTGTCGAAATCCGTCGCGAAGCTGCCCGCGGCGTCGACCAGCAACGTGCCGCCGTTGAACGTCGAGCCGTAGGGATTGCTGGCGTAGGCGACGCTGCCGGGATGGATGCCCTGTTCGACGGTGAGGATCACCGTATTGAACGTGGCCGGGGTGTCAGTCCAGCTCAGGCCGGCGTCGAGGCTCAGGAGGAAACCGCGGAAGAGATAGCCGCCGAGCGTGGTCGGCGTCGTCGCCGTGCCGAGGGCGCTGCTGCCGGTGTTGCTCCACCGGATCCCGGTGGCGTCGGACGCGAGCGTCAGCCCGTAGGTGGTGTTCGCGTCGAGGAGGAAACCGGCATCCGACGCCATTTCGTCGAAGTCGAACAGGCTGCCCGTGCCGGTGAGCGACACCGGCAGCAGGCCGGTGCGCGCGATCCGCGCGGACGGCGTGTAGCCGGTGCCGTCGAAACCGACCGACCACAGCGAGATTTCGACCTGCTGGGTCACGGGCGCCACGGTGCCGCTGGCGGGATTGAGCCCAAGCGCGACCGAAGCCACCCGGCCGCCCTGGCTTCCCGTCGTGAAGATCAGCGACTTGAAGTTGATGTCGTCGACAGTCGAGCCGCCCGGCACGCCGTTCGGCGTGTTCGTGATCACCACGTCCGCCGCCCTGGCCGTTGCGAGCAGGCCCAGGGCCGCAAGCGCGCAGCAGACGAGCAGGCGGGATCCCGGCCTTGCGCGCAGGTCGCACCCCTCGGTACAGGAAGCCAAGCTTGGTCCTTTCGTCACTGGGAGATTGGGGCAGGACAGGGTCCTGCGGTCGGGCCGCGATGATAGTCGACCCGGCGCCGGACGGAAGCGCGCGCCGCACACGGCGCGGCTTCCGTCGCAAAACGAGGCCCGCACCGGGAAACCGGGGACAGAAACGGGGACATCTCGCTTTCCCGTAGCGGGAGAGGTGAAGAGCAGCCTGTGTCAGCGCAAGCGACGCAGAGGGTGCGCGCTCGTCAAACCGCGCGCAGGCGCCGCCGCACCTGCCCCAGGAGCCGGCGGCTGACCGGCAGCCTCTCCGCGAGGCCGCGCAGGACGATGCTCGCGCCGCCGAGGGCAGCGCGTTCCAGCGCCGTGACGTGCGCCACCGCGACGAGCGTGTTGCGGTGGATGCGCAGGAAATCCTGGCCCAGTTCCTCTTCGAGCGCGCGCAGGGAATCCTCCACCAGCAGCTCCCCGCCCGGGTGGAAGACCGACACGTAACCCTGCCCAGCCTGCAGGTAGCGGACCTCGGCCAGCGGCACCAGCCGCAGGCTGCCCTTCACCAGCGCGCTGAAATGCGTGCGTGCCTGCGGCGCCGCGCGCGCCTGCCCGGCGGCCGCCATCCGCGCCGCGGACAACGTGCCCGCCTTTTCCAGCGCGCCGCGCAGGCGCTCCGGCCGGATCGGCTTGAGCAGATAGTCGATCGCGTTCGCCTCGAACGCGGCGAGCGCATGCGCGTCGTAGGCGGTCGTGAAGACGACCGCCGGCGCCGGGTCGAGCAGGCTCAGGTGCCGCGCGGCCTCGAGCCCGTCCATGCCGGGCATGCGGATGTCGAGCAGCACCACGTCCGGACGCGCCCGCAGGGTGAGTTCGATCGCCTCGAGGCCGGACGCCGCTTCGCCGGCGACGACGGCGACGCCGAGGTCGCCGACCAGCGCCCGCAGGCGTTCGCGCGCCAGCGGTTCGTCGTCGACGATGAGGACGCGCGGCTTCACGGCACGTCCAGCGGCACCGACACGCGCGCCGTGTAGTGCGCGTCACCGTCGCGCCCCGGCTCGATCGTGAGGAGGCCGCGGCCACCGAAACAGGCCGCGAGGCGCTGGCGCACGTTCTCCTGCGCGAGCCGGTTGCCGCGCTCGCGCGGCCCGCCCGGCGGCACCGGGTTCGTAATCTCGATTTCCAGTGCCGCGCCGCGCACGCGACCGGCGATGCGTACCGTGCCGCCGGCGGCCAGCGGCTCGATACCGTGGTAGATGGCGTTCTCGACCAGCGGCTGCAGGGTCAGCTGCGGGATCCGCGTGGCCCCCGGCGCCGCGTCGACCGCCCACTCCACCCGCAGCCGCGGCCCGAGGCGCAGCCCCTCGATCGCGAGGTAGCGCCGCACCAGCGCGAACTCGTCCGCCAGCGGCACCAGCGTGCGGGCTTCGGACAGGCTCGCGCGGAACAGGTCCGCGAGATCCTCGATCGCGCGCTCGGCGCGCGCCGCGTCGCTGCGCGTGAGGCTCGCGATGGTGTTCATGCAGTTGAACAGGAAGTGCGGCCGGATGCGGGCCTGCAGCGCTTCCAGCCGGGCCGCGGCCTCCGCCGCCGTGCGCTGCTGCCACTGGTGCTGCACGTAGAAATAGCGCAGCACCAGGGCGCCGACGATGGCCGAGATCGACAGCGTGCGCAGCCAGAAGTCGCGACGCTCGAGCGCGATGAGGGCCACTTCACCGCCGGCCGGATAGATCACCAGGGTCGACGCCGCACAGATCACCGCGCTCATCAGCATTACGAGCAGATAGGACAGGCCCGCCGCCCAGCGCTCGGACAGCCTCGCCAGCGCGCCTCGCGACACGCACAGCGCGGCCGCCGCGGACATGCCTATGAGCTGCACGTAAAGCGACAGCAGTGCGAGCTCGCGCAGCGCGACCTCGCCGATGCCCGCGCGCACGACCACCAGCACGAACACCAGCAGCTCACCGATGATCACGACCGCGAACAGCGGCCTGATGCCGCAGAGGTCGGGCAGGAAGGTCTCGCGTGGCGACGGCGGAGCGTTCATGCGTCGGCTGGCAGCGGGCATGGCATGGACGCAGTGTCTGGCGCGGGAGACGGAGCGTCAATGACCGACCCCGTGCCGCGACCGGCCTGCGATATACTGCCGGCACCTCCATCCATTCGAGCCCTGCGCATGAGCGAACGCGCCACTCCGGCCACCCACGGCACCCCAGACCAGGAACCCGCTTCGGACAAGCTCTGGGGCGGCCGCTTCGACGGCCCGACCGACGCCTTCGTCGAGGAGTTCACCGCCTCGGTGCAGTTCGACCAGCGCCTTTACGCGCAGGACATCCAGGGCTCGATCGCGCACGCGACGATGCTCGCCGCGGTCGGCGTGCTGACGGCCGAGGAGCGCGATCGCATCGTCGAGGGCTTGCGCGCGATCCGCGCGGACATCGACGCCGGCCGCTTCACGTGGTCGGTCGGCCTCGAAGACGTGCACATGAACATCGAAAGCGCGCTGACCGCGCGCATCGGCGAAGTCGGCAAGAAGCTGCACACCGCGCGCTCGCGCAACGATCAGGTCGCGACCGACATCCGCCTGTACCTGCGCGACGAGATCGACCGCCTGTGCAACATGCTCGACCGCCTGCTGAACGCGCTCGTCGACCTCGCCGAGCGCGAGGCCGACACCGTCCTCCCGGGCTTCACGCACCTGCAGGCCGCGCAGCCCGTGTCCTTCGGCCACCACCTGCTCGCGTGGTTCGAGATGCTGCTGCGCGATCGCGAGCGCCTCCTCGACTGCCGCAAGCGCACGGACTCGCTGCCGCTCGGCGCCGGCGCGCTGGCCGGCACGACCTTCCCGATCGACCGCGCGCTGACCGCAGGGCTGCTCGGCTTCTCGCGCATCTGCGAGAACTCGCTCGACGCGGTCGCCGACCGCGACTTCGCGATCGAGTTCACCGCCTGCGCCTCGCTGATGATGGTGCACTTCTCGCGCATGGCCGAGGAAATGGTGCTGTGGAGCTCGCAGCAGTTCGGCTTCATCGAGCTTGCCGACGCCTTCTGCACCGGCTCGAGCATGATGCCGCAGAAGAAGAACCCGGACGTCCCGGAACTCGTGCGCGGCAAGTCCGGGCGCGTCGTCGGCCACCTCATCGCGCTGCTGACGCTGATGAAGAGCCAGCCGCTCGCCTATAACAAGGACAACCAGGAAGACAAGGAACCCCTGTTCGACACCGTCGACACGCTGCGCGGCTGCCTGCGTGCCTTCGGCGACCTGGTGCCGACGATCGGCGTGCGCCGCGAGCGCATGCGCGACGCGGCGCGCGCCGGCTTCACCACGGCAACCGATTTCGCGGACTACCTCGTGCGCCTCGGCATCCCCTTCCGCGACGCGCACGCGGTCGTCGGCGCGGCCGTGCGGATGGCGGTCGAACGCGGCTGTGAACTGAAAGACCTCACGCTGGCCGAACTCCAGGCGCTCGACGCCCGCATCGGGCCGGAGGTCTTCGCGTCACTCGACATCGATGCGGCGCTCGCCGCGCGCGATCATCGCGGCGGCACCGCGCCGAAGCAGGTGCGGGCCGCGTGCACGCAGGCGAGGCTGCGGCTCGCCCGGATCAAGGACTCATGACAGACAGGAGGTCACGTTGAAAACACTTACCCGCGTCCTGCTCATTCTCCTGGCGCTGGTGCTGCTGGGCCTCGCCGCAGGCGGCGTTTTCCTCGCGAGCCTCGACCCCAACGATTACAAGGACCGCATCGTCGCCGAAGTCGCGAAGGCGACGGGCCGCGAGCTGTCCATCGACGGCCCGCTCGAACTCGGCCTGTGGCCGAAAATCAGGCTCAAGACCGGCAAGTTCACGCTCGGCAACGCCGCGGGCTTCGGTGACGAGCCCTTCCTCGTCGCCGAGGAGGTCCAGGTTGCAGTCGCGACCCTGCCGCTGCTGACCCGCCGCATCGAGATGGACACGGTGGTGTTGCGCGGCCTGCAGCTCAATCTCGCGCGCAACGCCGAGGGCGTCACCAACTGGGACGATCTCGCGCGGGGCGGTGACGAGGACGGTGCCGGCGACGGCGGCTCGCTGGGGGCGCTGGTGCTGGGCGGCGTCGACGTGCAGGACGCGCGCATCGCGTGGTCCGACGCGCGCGACGACCGTTCGGTGCTGGTCGAGAAGCTGAACGCCCGGACGGGCGCCCTCGATCCCGGCCAACCGGTCGAGTTCAAGCTCGACGCGGCCGTGAAGTCGACGAAGCCCGCGCTCGACGGCGACACCGCGCTGTCCGGCACCGTGGCCTACGACCTCGACGCCAAGAAATACAGCATCGCGCCGCTCGCGTGGACCTCGGGCCTGCGCGGCAAGAGCCTGCCCGGCGGCAAGGCCGAGCTCAGCGCCGGCGCGGCGGTGGATCTCGACCTCGCCGGCGGCACCGCGTCGATCAAGGGGCTGAAGCTCGAGGGCCTCGGCGTCGCCGTTGCCGGCGACGTCGACGTCGACCACCTGAACGACGCCCGGCCCGGCGGCCGCGGCACGCTGCAGGTGACGGCGAACGACGTCGCGGTGCTGCTGAAGGCGCTGGAACTGCCGGTCGCGCAGCGCGTGGCGGCGCTGAAGGAGCGCGGCCTCGAGTTCAAGACCCGCTTCGATGCGAACATGGACAGCGGCGAAGTCAGCGTGCCGGAGTTCAGTGGCCGGGTGCTGAGCGCAACCGTCGACGGCAAGCTCTCCGCGACCGGCGCGCACACCTCGAAGCCTGCTATCAAGGCGACACTCGACGCCGGCGGGCCGGACCTGCCGTCGCTGCTGCTGCTCGCGAGCCAGCTGAACGGCGCGGACGACAAGGCGGCGAAGAGCCTCGACAAGGCGCTCGCGAAGGCAAAGGACCGGAGTTTCCGGATCGCGACGGAAATCGACGCCGATCTCGCGAGCGGGCGCGTGCAGGTGCCGACGCTCGCCGCAACGCTGCTCGGCAACGAGCTGCAAGGCAACATCGAATCCGCCGGCGACGGCAAGCAGGCCTTCAAGGGCCGGCTGCGTGCGAGCGGTCCCGATCTCTCGGCGCTGCTCGCGGCCAGCGCTGCCGTGCGGGGCGCGGACGCCAAGGCCATCGACAGCCTGTCGGCGGTGCTCGGCACGGCGCAGGATCGCAGCTTCTCGCTGGAGACGGATCTCGATGCCGACCTCGCGCAGGGCCGTTTCGCGCTGCCGAAGCTCGGCGCGACGCTGCTCGGCAACCGCATCGACGGCAATCTCGCGGCCACCGCCGCCAACACGGCCAAGCCCGCGGTCAAGGGCAAGCTGAAGGCCAGCGGACCTGATCTGCCGGCGCTGCTCGCGGTCGTCGGCGGCATGCAGGGCGGCGACAGCGGCCTTGCCGCGCTGGCGAAGGATCTCAGCAAGGCGCCGGAGAAGTCTTTCACGCTGGATGCAACCTTCGACGCCGACCTCGCACAGGGTCGGGTCGCGCTGCCTTCGCTCGCGGCCGCGGGCCTCGGGCTGACGATCAACGGCGCCTTCCAGGCCAGCGACATCGCCGCCGCGAACGGGGCGGTCGACGGCAAGCTCGCGGTCAAGGGCGCACAGCCGGGTCCGCTGCTCGCGGCGCTGGGCCAGCCGGAACTGGCGACGAGCGTGCGTTCGCTCACGCTCGACGCCGGCTTCAAGGGTTCGATGGCGAACCTGACGCTGTCCCCGCTGTCGGCCGGCGCCGAGATCAACGGCCCGGACAAGGCAAAGCCGGTCGCGGTCACGCTGAACGCGGGCAGCGCCCAGGCCGATCTCGACAAGCAGACGCTGTCGGTCAAGGACCTCGCGCTGACCGGCCTCGGCATGAACATCAAGGGCACGCTGGACGCCACGCAGATCAAGACCGCGCCCGCGTACAGCGGACAGCTCAACGTCGCGCCCTTCAACCTGCGCAAGGTGATGACGAGCCTCGGTCATACGCTGCCGCCGATGGCGGACGCGCAGAGCCTGACCAACGTCGGCCTCGACACGGTGTTCAAGGGCACCACCGGCAGCCTCGCGCTGTCCGGGCTCAGCGTGAAGCTCGACGAGACCGCGATGAAGGGCCAGGTGCAGATCGCGAACTTCACCGGCCCCGACCTGATGTTCCGCCTCGACATCGACAAGCTGAACGCCGACCGCTACCTCGCGCCGGCGTCCAAGGGCGACACGCGCGCGGTGACGCCGGAAGCCGCGGCCGCCGGCGCCACGCAGCTGCCGGTCGAACTGCTGCGCGGCCTCGTCGTGGACGGCGAGCTCGCGATCGGCAATCTCGTGATGTCCGGCGCGAAGCTCGCGAACGTGAAGGTGAAGCTCGCCGGCAAGGGCGGCAAGCTGGAAATCAACCCGGCGACCGCCGACCTCTACCAGGGCCGCTACAGCGGGGTGGCCGGGCTCGACGCGACCGGCAAGGAACCGAAGGTGTCGATCAACACGAGCCTCGCGAAGGTCGCGGTGGAACCGCTGCTCGTCGACGTGACCGGCAAGAGCGATCTCTCCGGCATCGTCAACTTCGAAGCCCGGCTGACCGGCAGCGGCAGCGACAGCAAGCGGCTGACGAACACGCTGAACGGTCAGGCGACGTTCGCCGTGCAGAACGGCGTGTTCCGCGGCGTCGACGTCCCGGCCGTGCTGCGCGCGGTGGAGGTGATGATCGAGAGCAAGCGGCCGGCCGCGCCGCCGAAGGGCGGCGAGACGCAGTTCGAATCGCTGACCGGCACGCTGGATGTCAGGAACGGCGCGGTGTTCAACAAGGATCTCCTCCTCGACGGCAACGGCTTCAAGGTCACCGGCGACGGCCTGCTCGCCAATCTCAACGACATGAGCATCAAGTACGACGCGAAGATCGCGGTCGATGCGGCGAGCACCGAGCAGGGCACGCATCGCTACAATCTCGGCGACTACACGGTGCCGGTGCGTTGCCGGGGCGAGATCTCGGGCAAGAGCTGCCTGCCCGACGTCGGCGACATCGCGAAGACCGCGGCCAAGGCCGCGGTGCAGAAGGAAGTCGAGAAGAAGGTGCAGGACGCCGTGGGCGACAAGGCCGGCGAAGCGTTGAAGAAGCTGCTGAAGTTCTGAAGCCTCGATGCGGCGTGCGAAGTCCTGGCGACGCTGGCTGGCGTGCTGTTTCGGTGGCGGGCTGGTCTGCGTCGCCTACGGCGCGTTCGCGAGCACCATCGAGAGCGCGGACATCCGCTTCATGGGGCAGAGCTACCACTACCGCTTCAGCGCGCTGGTGGACGCGCCGGCGGCGGCCGTGCGCGACGTCGTCACCGATTACGACAGGCTGTCCCGCATCAACGACGACATCGTGCTGAGCCGCGTGCTGGTACGTTACGACGACACCGCGCTGAAGCGGCAGCTGCTGATGAAGCAGTGCGTGCTGGTGTTCTGCTTCGACATCGACTTCATCGAACGCGTGGATTTCCTGTCGAACGGCGACATCAACACGACCATCATCGCGGGCGAGGGCAACTTCCGTCGCGGGCAGACGGTGTGGCGGATCGAGAAGCTCTCGAAGACCTCGTCGCGGATCACCATGGAGGCGGACCAGGAGCCGGACTTCTTCATCCCGCCGGTGATCGGCCCGCTCATCATGAAACGCACCTTCATGCGCGAGATCATCGAGACCACCAACCGCATCGAACAGCTCGCCCGTGACGCCCCCGTTCGCTGAACGCCTGCTCTCATGGCACGCCGTGCACGGCCGGCACGACCTGCCGTGGCAGCGCGACCGCTCGCCCTACCGCGTGTGGGTGTCGGAGATCATGCTGCAGCAGACACAGGTTGCGACGGTCATCGGCTACTTCGAGCGGTTCATGCAGCGCCTCCCGACGGTGCAGGCGCTGGCCGAGGCACCACTCGACGAGGTGCTGCACCTGTGGTCGGGCCTCGGCTACTACGCCCGCGCGCGCAACCTGCATCGCGCGGCGCGGCTGCTGGTGGACGTGCACGGCAGCGAATTCCCGGACACGGTCGACGCAGTCGCGAGCCTGCCCGGCATCGGGCGTTCGACCGCGGGCGCGATCCTCGCCCTCTCCCGCGACCATCGCGCGCCGATCCTCGACGGCAACGTGAAGCGCGTGCTGGCCCGCCATCGTCGTATCGCGGGCTGGCCCGAGGCGCCGGCGACGCTGCGCGCGCTGTGGGCACTGGCCGACGAGCTGACGCCCGCCACGCATGTCGCGGACTACACCCAGGCGATCATGGATCTCGGCGCGACGCTGTGCACCCGCGCGAAACCCGCCTGCGCGCGCTGCCCCGTCGCCGACGACTGCGGCGCGCGCGCGCACGGCGAGCAGGCCAGCCTGCCGACGCCGCGCCCGCGCAAGGCGCTGCCGGTGCGCAGCACGCGCTTCCTGGTGCTCGCGCGCGAGGACGGTGCGCTGCTGCTCGAGCGCCGGCCCCCCAGCGGCATCTGGGGCGGGCTGTGGGGCTTTCCGGAGCTCGACGCAAGCGACGACACCGCGGCACGCTGCGCGGCGCTCGGCCTCGAACTCGTCGCCCCTCCGCGCGAGCTCACGCGCCTCACGCACACCTTCACGCACTTCCAGCTCGAGATCGCGCCGCTGTCCGCACGGGTGCGCGAACGCGGACAGCGCCTCATGGATTCGGATACCCTCCTTTGGTATAAACCCGCAGCGCCAGCCGCCGTCGGCCTGGCCAAGCCCGTGCAGGATCTCATCCGCGCCCATCGCGCCTCGCAGGAGACAGCCCCGTGACCGACAGAACCGTGAAATGCGTGAAGCTCAACAAGGAAGCCCCGGGCCTGCGCATGCCGCCCTACCCCGGCGAACTCGGCAAGCGTATCTATGAGAACGTATCGCAGGAAGCCTGGAGCGGTTGGCTGCGTCACCAGACGATGCTGATCAACGAATACCGCCTGACGCCGATCGAGGCCAAGGATCGCAAGTTCCTCGAGCAGGAAATGGAGAAATACTTCTTCGGTGAAGGCTCCGCGGCACCCGAGCAGTACGTCGCGCCGACCAAGGACTGAGCCCCTCGCAGGCGAATGGACCCGGCGGGTTGACTGGCCCCATACCCGCCGCTTACAGTGCCGTCCCCGCCGCATTCCGGCGGCCCGCCAGTCAAAGATGGCCAGGTAGCTCAGTTGGTAGAGCAGCGGATTGAAAATCCGCGTGTCGATGGTTCGATTCCGTCCCTGGCCACCATCTTTCAAAGTCCCGAACACCACCACCCACGACGCGGATGCCCGCGCGGAAACACTGCGCCATGCACGGCGACGCGGGTCCATTACAGCGCCAAGCTTCACGCCTGCCCGGCGCGCTGACGCTGCGTGCCGTCCCAGGCTTGCGAATGCCGCGGCCCCGGCAGGCAGGACGACGGACGACAGACGCCCGGAGGCAGGCTGGGTAGGCTGGCCTCCGGCTTGACGCCGGTCAGCGACATGGGGACGGACTTTAGGTATCTTCCGGGCGGCAGGCAGTTTCGGCCCCGAGCCGGAATCCGAAAACAGCCGGGCGCCTCAGGCCGTTCTGAGGGAACCGGGGCGGCTTGTCCGTGGTCCACCTTGCGGACCTTGGTCAACCGACAGTCGCGAAAGGCACGAGTCACCCCATGCAGGGCGCGCAGTTGCGAGTTTCATGAGCTTTCAAGGCAACATCACCATCAATCCGGCGCAACGACGAATCCACGCCGCTGCGTTGCGCCTGTTCGCCGAACGGGACCTCACCCAGATCAGCGTCAGCGATCTGGCAGCGGCGGCGGGTGTCGCGCGCAGCACGATCTACAACAACATCGGTCGCTCCGGCCAACTGTTCGACGAAGTGGCCGCTCAGCTTCTGCACGAGATGATCAGCCGCACGGAGCAAGCAGCCTACCCGGAGGACGACATGGCGCAGAGGCTCGCGTCCGGCATCCGCTTCTTCCTGCGGCGGGCCTACGAGGAGCCGCTCTGGGGACGCTTCATCAACCGCTTCGCGCTGAGTTCAGCGTCCCTGTATGCGCTCTTCGCATCCGTCCCCACCCGTAACCTCGAGGAAGGCGTCGCGCGCGGACGCTATCGGCTGACGATGGAACAGATCCCGAGCGCGGTCGCGATGATCGCAGGATCGGTGGTCGCGAACATCCAGCTCATCCTTGAAGGGCATCAGACGTGGCGGACGCTCGGTTGTCACACGGCCGAGCTCCTGCTGACCGCGTTTGGCGTTCCGAACGACGAAGCGAAAGCCCTCGCGAACCGCCCGCTGCCCCAGATTTCATTCGACGAAACCAGGATCGCGGGATCCGTCAGCCCATAGCGCGTCGCGGCTCGGAGGCCGCGACCACGGCGATCAGGGGGCGCCGGTCACCGACCAGCCGCGCTTCGTCAGCTCGCTCCGCGCCATCGGCGTAATGCTGCCGCCGAGCACGAGCTCCTTGCCCTTCACCTCGCCCATCCCGCCGAGCTGACTTTCGAACACCTCGAGGAATTCGGCCATCCGCGGCGTCCAGTAGAGGACATCGAGCGGCGCGCAGAACACCAGGTGGCCGTCTTCGCGCTGGCCCACCGCCACCTGCCCGACAGAGACGAAGCGGGCCAGCGACCTGCTCCGGTGATAATTCGCGTACATCTCCGCCTGTCGCTGGCGGAAGAAGGCGCTGTCGGCATCGCTGGTGAGGATCGCCTGGCGCACGAAGGCATCGCGATTGCGCGTGCTGGCCATCGACAGCAGGGCCTCGACGACGACGCTCTGCTCGCGCGGCGTGAAGACCGGACTCTCGACGAAGAGATCGGCCAGCTCAGGATCCACCTTCATGGCCTCGAGCAGGCCGCGATTGCGCTTGCGCAGCTCCAAGGGCGGGAGATCACGCAGCGCTTCGTTCAGCGTCCTGGTGTTCTTGGCCACCGAGACCACCGCGCCGGCGCCGCCCGGCACCGCCATGAAGGCGACCTTGGCGGTCACGTTGCCGGCGAACGCCGCCCGCGACACCGCGTCGAGCTGGCTTTGCAGGATCGGATTGCGACTGTACACGTCGACACCGAACTCGTGCGCGTACTCCCGCTTCAGCTTGGTGTAACCGGCGATCTCGGCGAGCGCGCTGTCCTGGTCACCCTTTACGCCACCGCTGACGAGCGCCTCGTTGGCGCGGCCGAACATCGCGCCCACGCCGGACACTGCGCCCCCCATCGTGTCGATCGGGTTGCGGATCAGCGTGGCTGCGCCGCCAACGACGTCGGCCCCGACGTCTTTCATCGCGCCGGCGAATTCGCTGGAACCCTTCACGCCCTCCAGCTGCGCCACGACGTCGAGTTCGTGCAGGTACTGCTCCAGCAAGGCATTCGAGGTCACCTGGAGAGGCCCCCACGCCGAGTCGACCTGGTACATGTACATGAAGCCGTCGGTGACCACGCGCTCCTGCACCTTGTAGTTGGCACTCTGGCGCAGTTGCTGCGGCAGGACCTTCGACGCCTGCATGACAGGTGGCTGCTCGAATGCCGGCGCGGGGGCGGCGCTGACCGACGATGCGCCGACGAGCGCAAGCGCAAGGACGGCCGTTGAGAGGGAAGTGAGCGATGGATGCGTGTATGTCACGGGAGCCTCTTGGTTTGGTCTTCGGTCGATGAATCGGTGAAAGGCACGATGTCGACTCTGCGCCTTGCCGCGGGATTGCCGGCGTCGCCGCGAAGTGTCCGCTGGCGCGCCACGGCCCACCCTCGCGCGCCGCTCGCCCGTTGCGATGCTGGAGCCGGGTGCCGGCCGCCGCCGTCGGTCAGGCAGCGCCCGGGGCGCCAGTCACGACATCATTCACGAGGGCGCGCCGCGATTCAGAAGCGCACGAAAGTGCGCAGCAGGAAGACCGCGGCGGTGTCGGCTTCGTCGAGGCGATTCGGGCCCTTGAGCGCGCTTTCGAGCGCCGCGTCTATCACCTGGATGCTCGGGCTCACGTTGAGCCACGGCGTGATCGACGCGTTGTAGTAGATTTCGAAGGTGTCTTCGCTTTCGAGCCCCAGCGGCAGGCGGTCGCGCAGGAACGGCACGAAATCGTCGCTGAACTCGGTGCGCGCCCAACCGGCGCCGAAGGTGTCCCTGTCACGGCCCGGGATCATCCCCTTGCCGCCGAGGCCCAGCACCCAGCTGTACTCGACCGGATTGGGATTCCCGTCCGCCACGCCGAAATTGAAGAAGACGCCCAGTCCCTTGCCCGGCTCGCCGTCCGGCTGCCAGACGTACTGATCGAAGCCGTAGCTGACGGCCCAGGTTTCCTCTTCCTGCGCGGGCGGCTGCACGGGCACCAGCAGTCCGGGAAAGCGGTTGGCGAGGATGCGTTCGAGCAGCGGCCCGGGATCGCCCAGGCGCGGGAAGCGCTCGGTCAGCAGGAGACGCCCCAGGTTGCTCGGGTCCTGGTCGAGCGAGAGGCGCGTCCTGTCGCTCCAGGTGCCCATCAACGTCTGGTGACCGGCACGCCCGAACAGGTTCACCTTGAGCGTGGCGGCGCCCAGGAAGGTCACGCCCTTGTCGAAGGCGTCCGCAACGTCGTCTTCGGTCACCTCGCCGTTGGCATCGAGGGCGAGTGCGAGGACTGACACGGCCGGCGACGGCAGGAGAACGATTCCACCGCCGTACGCCGAAATCGGCACGAGCGCGGTGGCCATCGGCAGGTTGAACGCGGTGTTCATGAACTGGGTGTGCATGTCCCCGGTGAACTCGCCGTGCGCAAGATCGAAGGTGTAGACCTTGCCGACGGTGAGGCCGATTTTCGGGCTCAGAAATTGCGTGAACGTCGCGCTCTCGAGGCCGGCGTCCCCGTCCAGCGCGGCGGGAACCAGCGTCGACATGTTGGGCGGTACGATGGCGCCAACCTCACCCAGCCCCGCGTTGCCGTAGCTCACGTCGCCCTTGACGTTGAAGAAGCCTCCCGGCCACCAGCCGGCTTTCCCGGTGTCCACGTTGAGCGTGAAAATCGTGTTGCCCCACGCGGTGATCCCCTCGTCGCGCCCGCCGCTCATGACCGCCTGCGGGGTCAGCGCGAAGTCGACGTCGACGACGACGCCGCGCGCGCCCCACGTGTCGCGGACACCGCCCCAGGTGCCGCTGAGCCGGGCACGCTTCGCCCAGTCCCCGCCCCAGGTCGCCGGCACTTCGACGGGCCCGAGCGCGGCCACGTCCTGCAGCGCGATCGTCAGCAGGGCAAGCCCCATCCAACGGATACTCGCGGAGGTGAGCGCGGGCCGGCGCGGAGCGCGCGTGCCCATGCGTCGGCGGCTCGGTACGTAAGTCGATGTCACTGTGCGCGTCTCCAATTTCCGGGAAATCACCGAAGCGCGGCACAGTCTAGCGATGCCCTCCGGGCCGGGTAATTGGTCTTTGGTACAACACGCCCGCTTCAGGCACCGCTCGCGTCGCGCCGCGGCACGGCCAGTTCACCCAGCAGCTGCCCGCAAGCCTTCATGAAGAGGTCCTGCGGTGGCGTCGCGAGCGCAATGCCGTTCGCGCGCAGCGCTGCATCGAGCATGAATCTCAAGTCGCTGGCCAGGCCCTTGCCTGTCTCGGTCGGACCGAGCTCCACCCAGATGAGCAACGCGAATTCCAGCGCATGCGCGCCGAGCGAGCGGAGTTGCACCACCGCTGGAGGGTCGACCAGCACCCGCGGATTGCGTTGCGCGCATTGCAGGATGACTTCGGCAACGCGGGACGGGATCGCGTGGGGATGGACCGCGATGTCGATTTCGAGCTCCACGCGGCGACTCGACAGGGTCCAGTTCGTCACGTTGCTGTCGAGGAATACCGAATTCGGAATCAGGGTCTCCCTGCCGTCGAAACCCCGCACGCGTGTCGAGCGGATGTCGACCGCATCGACGGCACCCAGGATCCCGCCAATCTGCACGATGTCCCCGGTTCTTATCTGGCGCTCGAGCAGCAGCAGGACGCCGCTGACGAGATTCTTGATCAGGGTCTGCGTGCCGAAGCCGAAGCCGATGGCGAGCGCGCCGCCGAGAAATGCGAACGCGGTCAGCGGGACGCGCACGAGGGACATCGCCACCAGCACGAGCCCGACCAGGCAGCTCGCGAACAGCCAGCGCCTGAGCACGGCGGCCTGCGCCTCGCCAATGGCGAAGCGCTCGATCAGCATCCGGTGCAGCCGATTGATCGCGAACATCGACATCCAGTACCCGGCCAGCAGCACCACCACGACCGACGCTATCTTGGCGACCGTGACCGGACGCTGGACCGCCACATGCTCACCGCCGATCTTCATCGTGTCGTCGACCGTCATGAGCTCGAATTGCCAGGCCCTGCGCAACAGCAGTCTCGCCTGGGCCAGTCCGTCCGAAGCGCGCTCGGCAAGCGCCTCGCCCTCGAGCTCGACGGCCGCATCCCGCAGCCAACGGGTCACGACATCGGCCATGCCGCCGAGCGCATGCTGCTGGCGCTGGCTCACGGCCTGCTTGGCGCGAATGGCTTCGAGCACCGCCTCTTCGCCTGCGGCCGCGGCCCGATCCGTGTCCCGCAACAGGAGCAGGCGGTCGACGCTGACCGCCGCCTCGGCCTGGTAGCTCGCCGCGTCTGCACGCGCCGCCACGAGCAAGGTGCGCGCTCTCGCGCGGCTCGCGCGCAGCCAGCTCGCGGCCTCCTTGCGCTTGACGACGTCCGGATGTTCCAGAAGTGTGTAGCGCTGGCTCCATGCTTCGCGCATTGCACGTAGCGCGGTCAGGTGGATGGTCATCATCTCGCCCTGCGCGCGCGCGCTGGCGCGCCGGGCTTCGAGCACCCGCAATTCGTCCTCGGCAGTGGCGGGCTGCGCGTGCGGCGTACCGGCCCCGCCAGGGTGGCGCGCATGCTCGGCGCGCCGCTGCGCGCTCGAGGCCTCGCGCTCGAGCCGCTTGTGCTCGCCCATCATCTGCGTGAATTCGCGCTCCAGCGCTTCGTACTGCTGATCGAGGCGAGCCTGCGCCGTCGCCAGGTCCGACTCCAAGAACGTGGCGCCACGCCGTACCCGGGCCAGCGTATCAGCGATGGCCGCAGCCTTCGCTTGCTCGAGTTCGAGCGCCGCTTCCAGCAGTTCGAGCTCGGAAAGCGACCATGCCAGGACGGCCTCGGCGGATTCCAGGCGGAGCCTGGCGCAGCGCCAGCGCCACTCGGCGACCGGCCGGCCGTTCTGCGCGCGTTCCATCGTTTCGGCGGCGAGTCGGAGCTCCCGCTCGGCGGTGTCCCGTGTCAGTCGAAACTCCTCGAGGCGGCGGGTTCCTGCGTCGATCTGGCGGCGGGTCGAACGCAGCGCGCGCTCCGCGGCGGCGAGACGATCGGCCACGCCGTCGACGGCGAGGATCGAGTACGGCGGCGGACCTTCCGGAGTCATGGCGAGGCGCTGCGTGGCAGCGAGGTTTCGCTGCTCCGCGCGCGCGCGCTGCTGCGCTTCGAGAGAGCGAAGGTGACTCTCGCTGAAAAGGACTAAGCGATCTGCCATGGCGCGGGCGGCGTCCAATTCCCGGGACGGGATGCCAGGGGGCGGCAGGTTGGCGGGATCGTCGAGCGCCTGCCGCATTGCGCGCGCGACTGGGAGCTGTCGACGCGCCGTCGCAATGCGCTCGGTGAGCGTGAGCGTCACCGTCCTCGGGGCCGTCGGGGCGGCTGCGCCGAGGCCGGCGCCCGCGACGGCGAGCGCTTCCTCGGCCACCTGGCTCGAAAGCAGGAGGAAGAGCAGACCGCCTTGCGCAAGGCGGCGGGCGTACCGTCTGCCCGGCGCAGCTGCACGGCGCTCATCCGCTGCAGGCTGTTTCACGCACTTCTCCCTCGTTCTGCCCGGGACGCAAGCGTGCGCTCCGCGCGGGCTGCGCGAGTCGCCGGGAGTGTTTGTGTGGCCCGGTCAGTCAAAGGCCCTGCGACGAGCCCGCGGGCGATCAGCGATTCCAGGTCAGCTCGGCAATGGCATCCAGCATCAGCTTGCCGTCGACTGGTTTGAGCAGGTACTTGTCAGCGCCACCCGCGCTCGCGCGTGCCCGGCTTTCGGCGGAGTCGCGTCCGGTGATCACGATCACCGGCACGCGGATTCCCCTGCGCGCCAGTTCGTGCTGGACATCGAAGCCGCTCATGTCCTCCATGTGGAGATCGACGATCAGGCAATCGAAGGAATGGTCTGCGATGATCGCGAGGAACTCGGCGCCCGACCCGAAGGTCTCCACGGCCATGCCAGCCGATCTGATGAGACGACCCAACGCCTTCAGCACGGACGCTTCATCGTCGACGACTGCCACGCGCGGATGTGGGTCACCCATCGCGCCAAGCTAGCAGCGTTTGCAGCGTCCGAATATTGCACTTTGGGCGTATCGCGCGGCCGTCGCGGAAGCGGCCGTTCAGCGGCCTTGTGCATCGGCCATTTCCGCCTGCGCGACGAGCTGCAGGAGTTCAACGACCGTCCGCGCGCCGAGCTTCTGCATCACGCGCGCACGGTGCACCTTCACGGTCCGCTCCGTCGTGCCCAGTTCCGCCGCCGTCTGCTTGTTGAGCCGGCCCTTGAGCACGGAGTGCATCACGTCCTTCTCCCGGGGCGTCAACCTGTTCATCCGGGCCCGAATTCGCGCGCATTCGGCAAGTCGTGCGCGCCGGGCCTGGTCGCGCGCGAAGGCCTCGCGGACGACGGTCAGGAGGGCGCCCTGGTCGAGCGGTTTCAGCAGGAAATCCAGCGCCCCTGACTTCATCGCGAGCGTGCTTTCGGGGATGGACGCACAGCCACTCATGAACACGATCGGCGGCGCGTACTCGCGCGTGGAAAGCATGGACTGCAGGTCGAGGCCGCTGGCTTCCCCGAGGGACAGATCGAGAAGCAGGCAGCCCGGCACCGCCGGGTCGTAGCCCGCGAGAAACTCCCGATCTGACGCAAACGCGCTCGAGGAGATGCCGTGCGACCGCAGCAACCTGCCCAGCGATTTTCGCACGGCAGGGTCGTCGTCGACGATGAAGACTCGGCATGGGTCGGTGTTCATGTGACCTTACTGTTGCTGATCGGCAGGCTGAAGCAGAAAGTCGCGCCGCAGCCGTCGTTCGGGGCGACCCACAGGTGGCCCCGATTGGCGGCAATGATGGTGCGACAGATCGCGAGCCCCATCCCGAGCCCGTTGGGCTTGGTGGTTTCGAAGGGCTCGAAGACGCGTTCGAACTGGTCCGCCGGGATGCCCGGTCCGCAATCGCTGACGCGCAGTTCCACGCTGGCGTTGTCTGAAACGTCGCTGTCGATGACGATCCGGCGCCGCGCCGCGGGAACCTGGTTCATCGCCTCGGTGGCGTTGACGATGAGGTTGATCAGCACCTGCTGCAGGTGGACACGGTCTCCGAGGACCGGTGGCAGGCTGCTCGCAAGCCACAGCTTCACGTGGACGCCGGCGTTCAACAGTTCGCTCTGCATCAGGCGCAGGACTTCGTGCACCACCTCATTGAGATCCAGCCACTCCTTGCGGATTTCGCCCTTCTTCAGCAACGCACGTAGTCCCTCGATGACCTTGCCGGCCCTTTTGTCGTCGGCGACGATGTCGTGGAGGATGTCCTTCAGTTCCTCCAGGTCGGGAATTTCCTCGGTGAGGAACTTCTGTGCTGCCTGGGCGTTGGCCAGGATGGCTGCCAGCGGCTGGTTCAGCTCGTGCACGAGCGAGCCGGAAAGCTCGCCGAGCATGTTCACGCGTGACAGGCGCGCGAGCGCCTCGCGCTGCCGGACGAGTTCGAGCGCGGTCTGCTTGTAGGGAGTGATCTCGAAAGAGCTGCCAAGCACCATGTTTTCGTGGTCGCCACGGCCGACGAGCGGTCGCTTGGTGGTGCGCATCCAGTGACCTCGCCCCGCCGCGTCGGTCACATACTCCTCGTCGATCACCTGCTCCTGCAGGGTTTCGAGCGTTGCCCGGTCGGTGCGTAGGGAACTCTCGATTTCCGTCTCGTGGGCCTTGAAGTCCTCGTCGCGACGGCCTATGAGTGCGTCGACCGTGGTGCCGTAGAGGTCGGCGATGGCCTGGTTTGCCAGCACGAATCGCCCGCCTCCGTCGCGCACGTACAGCTGGTTCGGAATGACGTCGATCACCTGCCTGAGAAAGGCGATTTCGCGACGCAGGCGCTGGTCGGCCTGCTTCTGCGCGGTGACGTCGCGGACGGACATCAGCACCGCGCCCTGCTCCACTTCGCCCAGCCGTTCGATGCTGAATTCGAGCGGGATTTCGGCGCCGTTCGCGCCGAGGCCAATGCCCTCACGCGGCGCCGGCGGAGACGCGGCATCCGGGCCGCAGGCCTGCTCGAGCGCCTCGCGCAACTCGGCGACGTGACGCGTCGGCACGAGCGAGAGGACGGGCTGGCCGGTCAGCGCGTCCTGGCCGTGGCCGAACAGGCGCGACGCATTCAGGTTTGCATACGCGACCCGTCCGGCGCGATCCACGACGAGCAGGCCGTACGGCATGCCGTCGACCATGCGACGGAACATCGCGTCCGAGCCGGGCAGGTCGGGTTCGGGCCGGTTCGGTTGGCTGCTCACCGCCTGCGGAATGCGCGGGCGGGCGGCGAGCGAAGACACCGCGGGATTCGGGAGCCAGCGCGCGAACAGGCCGCTCGGGAGCGCGCCGTCGCGCAGCAGAAGCGGAGCGAAGGCGATGCCGAGCAGCGTGAACGGCAGGGTCTGCGCGACCAGCGTGGCGGTGACCGACGTCCCGGCTGACGTGACATAGGCCTGCGCCAGGGCCTGGATGGCAATGAATGGCGGCAGCAGGAACCGGTTATGCCTGCGCAGTTCCGGGTTGTCGTGTCGTCGACATCGCCACGCGAGTTCCGCGAGGAACATGCACGTCAGCAGGTTCGCGAAGGTCACCGCCCACGGGCGCGGCGACAGTCCAGTCTTTGCCGCGGTGGCCGCCGCGGCCGTGTCAGGGTCCATCGCCATGCCGAACGCGAGCGCCAGCGTGACGAACCACGCCGCCCCCACGATGCGCAGGAACCCGGGATTCCCGCACTGGAAATACTCGCGGACGAACGCCGCGAGTGACACCGCCATCGCGGCGCTGGCCACGGTGAACGGGCGGTGGAGGAGCGTCGCATCCAGAGAATCGCCGGAAATCAGCAGCGCGAATACGACCAGGTTCACCGCGGCGACGATCGACGCGAACAGCAGGAACAGCCTGCGCGCCCGGTCAGGCTGGCGGGCTTGCACGGCTGCCGGACTGGCGCCGGCGCGCGTCGACGTGGCCGCGAGCGCGCAGACTGTTTCCGCAATTGACCGAATCATTCCCTGCCTGAATTCGATTTGCGCAGCACACGTCCTGAATGCCCTGGGCGCACGGTGCGCGCCGTCCTGGCGTGACCCGCGCCAGCGGTCGCGAGCCCCGGCGTCGGCAACGGGTTCGCCCTCGCGCGAAGCTCATGCCAGGCAGGAGAATATCCGGAACGCATCAAATCATACAGTCTTTTACTAAATACTACACTTGTGTAGCATTTGGCGCCGGTCGTCACCTGCGACCCGGGCTTTGCAGCTTGCGCGCGTTCCCGTCGCCTCGTCGCAAATCCCTGAACCCGCTTCAAAAACACATCGCCGGCCCGGCTGCCTGCGCAGGCCTCAAGTGCGCATGCGGAGGCAACCGGCACCCGGGCAGCACGGAGGCATCACATGCAAGACGAAAACGCGGATCCGACGCCGATACTCGGACGACGGGCTTTCCTGTCAGGACTGGCCGGACTCGCCGGGACCGTGCTGGCGGCACCCGGGTCCGTGAACGCGGCGGCTGCGGCGACGCCCTCGCCGGGCGCGCCAGCCCAGGGACGGGCACTGAAGAAGCCGAACCTGCTCTTCATCTTCACCGACCAGGAGCGCTATTTCCCGCAGTGGCCGACCGGCCTGTCACTGCCGGCGCACGAGCGCCTGCGGGAAACGGGAACCACGTTCAGGAACCACTACTGCCCGGCGGTGATGTGCACATCGTCGCGCTCCGTGCTGATGACCGGGCTGCAGACCATCGACAACCGCATGTTCGAAAACTGCGACGTGAAGTACGTCAAGGACATGTCGACGGAGATCCCGACGCTCGGGCACATGTTGCGCAAGGCGGGCTACTACACCGCCTACAAGGGCAAGTGGCATCTCAGCCGCAAGTTCGACGTTCACGGCAACCAGACGCTGCTGACCGACGAGATGGAGAAGTACGGCTTCTCCGATTACAACTCGATCGGGGACATCGTCGCGCACACGCTCGGCGGCTATGAATTCGATCCAGTGATCGCGGCAAGTGCGATCACCTGGCTGCGGCGCAACGGCCGCGCGCTGAACGACGCGGGCAAGCCTTGGGCGCTGATTGTCAGCCTGGTGAACCCGCACGACATCATGTACTTCAATACCGATGCGCCCGGCGAGAACGTGCAGGACACCGGCCACCTGACTTTTCGCGCCGCGCGCACGCCCGTCAACAGCCTGTTCGACGCGGACTGGGACATGCCCATCCCGGCCAACCTGACGCAGCCGTTCGATGCGCCGGGCCGCCCGCGCGCGCACGGCGAATTCCACAAGATGTGGTCCCAGGTGCTGGGCCGGATTCCGCTGGAGCCGGCGCGGTGGCGCCGCTTCAACAACTTCTACATCAATTCCATCCGCGCGGTGGACGGACACGTCAACAGCATCCTGAGCGAACTCGACGCGCTGAAACTGACCGATCGCACGGCGCTGATGTACACCGCGGACCATGGCGAGATGGCGGGAAGCCACGGCCTGCGCGGCAAGGGTCCCTTCGCCTACCAGGAAGCCGTGCATCTTCCGTTCTACGTCGTGCATCCGGACGTGCGGGGCGGCAAGGAAACGCAGGCGCTCAGCGGACACATCGACGTCGCACCCACGCTGCTCGCGCTCGCCGGGGTGGACGACACCCGCGCCGCCGAATTCGCGGGACGCGAACTGCCGGGCCACAACCTGGCTTCGATCATCGGCAATCCGGCTGCGGCCGACGTGCACGCCGTACGCGACTCGATACTGTTCACCTACAGCGGCCTCGTGACCAACGACGGCGATCTTTTCAAGGAGATCGGCGCGGCCAAGGCGTCCGACAAGAATCCCGGTCTGTGGCTGGCCCGCCAGGGTTTCAAGCCCGACATGAAGAAGCGCGGCACCCTGCGCACGATGTTCGATGGTCGCTACAAGTTCACGCGCTATTTCTCGCCGCTCGACCACAACATGCCGAAGACGGTCGACGAGGTCTTCGCGTGGAACGACGTCGAGCTCTACGACCTCGCGAACGATCCACAGGAGATGACGAACCTCGCGATGGACCGCGCGGCGAACGCGGCGCTCATCGGCGAGCTCAACGCGAAACTCGACGCGGCAATCAAACGGGAAATGGGCAAGGACGACGGCCGCGAACTGCCGGACATTCCGTTCGTCTCGTGGGAACTCGAACGTTTTTCATGAGGCCCGCGCGCGAAAGCGGTGGGAGCTCGTCCTTTCGTGCTGATCCCGCGGCAGGTCGACGCCCCACCGGCCCACTGCTGGCCCCCGCACGCCCGGCTAAAGCCGCTGACCGCGACATGGAGGAAACCCGGATGAAAGCTGGAGTACCGATCTCGAGCGCACTGCTCTCCAGCCTGCTCGTGACAGTGTGGCTCGCCATGGCCCCGGGGCATGCGGCCCTCGCCACGGAGGCGGCCGTCGTGCCCGCGGGCAATGCCGGCAGGGTGTTGACAGACATGGCGGAGTTCCTGGCCGCCGCGCCGGCGTTCGACGTCACCGTCAAGGCGAGTCACGACGCGGTGCAGGCGGACGGCACGCACCTCGAATTCTCGGCGCAGCGCCGGGTCAAGCTGGCGCGCCCCGACAGGCTGCGCATCGAAAGTCGCGACAGCGACGGCACGGTCGATATCGTCACCTTCGATGGCCGTACGCTGAGCTCGCTGCGTCCAGCCGCCGGCGTCTATGCCCAGACCGGGTTCACCGGTGACGTCGACGGCGCGATCGTGCACTTCGTGCGCGACCTGCGCATGCGCCTGCCGCTCGCGATGCTGCTTCTGACAAAACTGCCGGACGAGTTGAACCGGCGCGTGACGACACTGGCCTACGTGGAGAAGACCGCGATCGACGAGCATCCAGTCCACCACATTGCCGGCACCACCGATTCGGTCGATTTCCAGGTCTGGATCCGCGACGGGCGCGAGCCGGTGCCCGTCAGGGTCGTCATCACCTATCGGGGCGCCGCCGGGCAGCCGTGCTTCCGCGCGGACCTGGTCGACTGGCAATTCGCGGCACCCTCCGACAACACCGCGTTCGACTTCGTGCCGCCACCGCAGGCGCGCCGCATCGCTTTTCTCAACCAGGTGCAGACCATTGCCGCGAACCCCGGGGAGAGCGCGCGATGAAAAGAGCGCAACTCAGCGTGGCAGCGCTGGTCGCCACCACCGTGTTCGCCTCGGGATTCGTGGCCGAGGTCCAGGCCGCCGGACGCTTGGCCGGCGCCGCGCCAATGTCGCGCGGCGGCGCGATCCACCGCGGCGGCCCCGCGGCGGGTGGAAGTTTCGCGGCCCGCGATAGGGGACAGGGTGCCCAGCGACAGGACAGCATCGCCGAGCGCCAGGAGGACCGTCGCGAGGACTGGCAGGATCACCGTGACGAAGTGCGTGAAGATCGCCAGGATTTCATTGAGGACGAGTTGGACGGGGATCGGGACTGGGACAGGGATGACGACTGGGGAGAGGTCATCGTCGCCGGTGCCGTCATCGCCGGCACGGCGGCCGTGGTCGGCGCGGCGGCTGCCAGCACGCGCCATGTCTACTACAACACCCTGCCCTGCACCGCGACGACGCTGATCGTCGGCGGCATCACCTATTTCCGCTGCGGCAGCATCTGGTACAGCCAGATCTACGCTGCCAACGGAATCTCCTACGCGATGGTGCAGGCGCCACCGGGTTATTGATCGCCCGCCAAGGCGGGCCGCCGGCGTCGACCGGCCAGGCTGTCTTCACCTCTCCCGTTCAGGGAGAGGCGAAGATGGCTCGACCTCAGGCGGAAAGCGCGAAGCCTGCGTAGCCGTTCGCGACGACCTGCCGGCATTTCTCCACGTAGGTCGGCACGCCGATGTAGGGCATGAAGATGCGCGGCTTGCCGGGAATGTTCGCGCCGAGATACCACGAATTGCAGCGCGGATAGAGCGTCATGCCGGCAACCTCGTTGACGTGCGCGACCCAGGCGTCCTCTGCTTCCACCTCGGCTTCGATCAGCCGCTTCGCGTGCTTCTCCAGGTGGCCGATGCAGTCGGCGATCCAGTTCACGTGCTGCTCGATCGTCGGCAGCATGTTCGACAGCACCGACGGGCTGCCGGGCCCGGTCACCGTGAAGAGATTCGGGAAGCCCGCGCTCGCGAGGCCGAGGTAGGTGCGCGGACCCGCGTGCCACTTCTCCTTCAGCGCGAGACCGCCGCGGCCGCGGATGTCGATCTTGTCGAGCGCGCCGGTCATCGCGTCGAAGCCGGTCGCGAACACCAGGCAGTCGAAGGCGTAAGCCTCGTCGCCGACCTCGAGCCCCGTCGGCGTGATGCGCGCGATGGGCGTCTCACTGACGTCCACCAGCGTCACGTTCGGGCGGTTGAAGGTCGCGTAGTAGTTGGTGTCGAGGCACAACCGCTTGCAGCCGACGACCTGCTTCGGCAGCAGTTTCGCCGCGGTGGCCGGATCTTTCACGAGCGAACGAATCTTGTTGCGGATGAACTCGGCCGCGAGGTCGTTCGCCTGCTGGTCCGTGAGGATGTCGCGGAAGGCGGCGAGAAAGCCGAGCGTGCCCTCCTCCCAACGCTGCTCGAATTCACGCTCGCGCTCCTCCGCCGACACCTCGAGCGCGGACTCGGGGCGCTGATGGAAGTCGACGCCGAAAGGTTCCTGCCAGTTGTGTGCGCGGAACTCCGCGTAGTGCGCCTTGATGCGCGCGACCTCGGCCGGGTCGAGCGGCGCGTTGTGCGCGGGCACCGCGTAGGTCGCGGTGCGCTGGAACACGGTGAGGTGCGCGGCCTGCTCCGCGATCAGCGGGATCGACTGCAGCGCCGACGAGCCGGTGCCGATGATGCCGACGCGCTTGCCCGTGAAGTCCACGCCTTCGTGCGGCCAGTGGCCGGTGTGGTAGGTGGGGCCCGCGAAGCTGTCGCGGCCCGGGATGTTGGGCAGGTTCGCCGAGGACAGGCAGCCGGTCGCCATGATGCAGAAGCGCGCCGTGAGTTCGGCGCCCGAATCAAGGCGCACCGACCAGCGCTTCGCGGCCTCGTCGAAATGCGCAGCGGTGACGCGGGTATCGAACTGGATGTCGGGCCAGAGATTGAAGCGGTCGGCCACGTGCTGCACGTAGCGCAGGATTTCCGGCTGCGTCGCGTAGCGCTCGCTCCAGTTCCATTCCTGCTGCAGCTCCTCCGAGAACTGGTAGGAGTACTCCATGCTCAACACGTCGCAGCGCGCGCCGGGATAGCGGTTCCAGTACCAGGTGCCGCCGGGGCCGCTGCCGGCTTCGATCACGCGGGCGCGCAGGCCGAGGCCGCGCAGGCGGTGCAGCATGTACAGGCCGGCGAAGCCGGCGCCGACGACGATGGCGTCGAAAGTGTTGTCCCCGGCATTGCGGGTGGCGCTGAAGGTGGCGGGGGATGCGGTCACGGAGGAGCTCCTCTGTTGCTGTACGGTGATCGAGCGACCCGACGTCGGGCCTGATGGCACAGGATAACCGCTGTGGCCGCGGGCCACCCGAGTCCCTGGCCATTACGTCCGGCCACAGGCTCGGGCTCACCTGCATGGATCGGCCGGTACGGGACCACACGCGCTAAAATGCGCCGGCCGCATGTGCGGTGAACACGGTGATGACGGACACGTCGATGCGCCTTTCCTCCCGCTCCAGTCTCTCCCGCTCCAGTCTCTCCCGCTCCAGCCTGTCCCGCGCCCTGCTCGGCGAACTCCAGCGCGGCTTCGCCCTCGATTTCCTCGGCATCCACGGCGTGCGCCACTGGGGCCGCGTGCGGCGCAACGGGCTGCTGCTCGCGCGCGAATCCGGCGCGGACACGGTGGTGGTGGAACTCTTCGCGGTCTTCCACGATGCCTGCCGCTGGTCCGACGGGCACGACCCGGAGCACGGCGACCGCGGCGCCGAACTCGCCGCGCAGCTGCGTGGCGAACTCTTCGAACTGGACGATGCGCGCTTCGAACTGCTGCAGGTGGCCTGCCGCGGCCACAGCGACGGCTGGACGGAGGGCGACCCCACGGTGATCACCTGCTGGGACGCGGATCGGCTCGACCTCGGGCGGGTCGGCATCGAGCCCGACCCGCGATATCTCTGCACGCCGGTGGCGCGGCGGCCGGAGATCCTCGACTGGTGCTACCGGCGGAGCCTGCGCTGACGCGCCCTCCCAGCGCAACGCGAGTCCCGCGAGCGCGCCCTCTTCGCGCCTGTCCGCG
>Ga0255182_1000071_pt1 | contig 106695 bp, 89 predicted proteins | sample Atl_UVDOM_RepA_8_FD_188420 | JGI IMG/M metagenome (GOLD analysis project Ga0255182, IMG submission 188420) | Freshwater microbial communities from Altamaha River, Georgia, United States - Atl_UVDOM_RepA_8d | ecosystem: Environmental > Aquatic > Freshwater > River | place: USA: Georgia...
TGCGTCCGGCCGGCCGATGCCGCCGGTCGCGCGGCAGGAGGCATTCGTGGTTCGAAGCCCGCACGGCGACCGGATCGACGAGTACTACTGGCTGCGCGACGACCACCCGGAGCGCAAGCGCGACGACGTGATGGCCCACCTCCGCGCCGAGCAGGCGTACACCGAGGCGATGCTCGAGCGGCAGCGACCGCTCGAGGCGACGCTCCTGGCGGAGATCCGCGGCCGCATCAAGGAGGACGATTCCACGGTGCCGCAGCATGACCGCGGCTGGTGGCACTGGCAGTCGTACCGGCCGGGAGCCGAGTACGCGACGTGGATGCGCCGCCGCGGCGGTCCCGAGGGCCCGGCGGCCGACGCCGCCGAGGAGGTGCTGCTCGACGGCACCGCGCTCGCCGAGGGGCACTCCTTCTTCCGCGTGTCCTCCGTGGAGGTGAGCCCGGACGGGACGATGGTGGCGTGGACGCAGGACACCGTGGGCCGCCGCGGGCACGAGCTGCGCGTGCGCGACCTGCGCACGGGCCGCGACCTGCCCGACCGCCTGACGGGCACGCTCGAGCCGATCGTCTGGTCCGCCGACGGCACGAGCATCTTCTACATGCGCCAGGACCCGGTGCTCCTGCAGAGCGGCCCGGTGTGCCGGCACGTGCTCGGGACGGACCCGGCGTCGGATCGGGTGGTGTTCGAAGAAGCCGACCAGACCCTCTTCACCGACATCGAGGCCTCGGCGGACCGGCGGTACCTGTTGGTGCAGATGGAGGGCTACGACACGAACGAGCTGCGCGTGGTGGCGCTCGACCGGCCGGACGAGTCCCCGCGCACGGTGCTCCCGAGGGAGCCGGACGTGCGCCAGTACGCCGATCACCTCGATGGTCGATGGGTGATCCGCACCAATCGCGGGGCTCGGAACTTCCGGCTTATGCTCGCCGCCGACGACGCCATCGGCGATCGAACCAGGTGGAGCGAGATCGTGCCCCACCGCACCGACGCCGCGATCGACGGATTCACGCTGCTTGCGGGGGGCGTGGCCGTGGCCGAGCGCGCCGAGGCGAACGCCCGCGTGCGGATCGTGCCGTGGGCGGGCGGTGCGGGCACGGTGGTGCCGACCAAGGACGCCGCATGCACGATGGACCTCGGTGACAACCCCGATCCCGCCAATCGGTCGGTGCGCGTCTCGTACACCTCGATGGTCACGCCTCGCACGGTGATCGACGTCGATCTCGCCTCGGGCGAGCAGCGGGTCCGAAAGGTGCAGCCCGTGATCGGGTACGACCCGTCGCAGTACGAGTCGGCGCGTGCCTGGGCGACGAGCCGCGACGGCAAGCGGATCCCCGTGTCCATCGCGTGGAGGCGTTCCGCATGGGCCAAGGACGGGCGCCATCCGATGCTCATCGAGGCGTACGGCGCCTACGGCATCCCGTCGGACGCGCAGTTCGACCTGGCCGGCGTGTCTCTGATGGATCGTGGGTTCGCGTTGGCGATCGCCCACGTGCGCGGCGGCGCCGACCTCGGGCAGGACTGGTACGAGGACGGCCGCATGCTCAGGAAGCGCAACACCTTCACCGACTTCGTGGATGCCACCGATTTCCTGCAGCGGGAGGGATGGGCGGACCGATCGCGCACGTTCGCGACGGGCGGCTCCGCGGGCGGCCTGCTGATGGGCGCGGTGGCGAACATGGCCGGGGATCGGTACCGCGGGATGGGCGTGCACGTGCCGTTCGTCGACGCGCTGACCACCATGCTCGACCCGACCATCCCGCTCACCACCAACGAGTGGACGCAGTGGGGCAACCCGATCGAGTCGCGCGAGGCGTACGAGTACATCCTCTCGTACTCGCCGTACGACGGGCTGGAGGCGAAGGACTACCCGGCGATGCTGGTGACCACCGGTCTCTGGGACTCGCAGGTGCAGTACTTCGAGCCGGCGAAGTACGTGGCACGCCTGCGAAAGCTCAAGACCGACGGCAACCCGCTGGTGATGCACATCAACATGGAGGCCGGGCACGGCGGCAAGAGCGGTCGGTTCGAGCGCCTGAGGCAGGTGGCGATGGAACAGGCGTTCTTCCTGGACCTTGCCGGCATCGACCGCTGACGGTCAGCGTGGTGCGCGCCGGGCCGCGGCCACGGCGTCCGGGTCGCGGCGGGCGAACCTCGGCAGCAGCTCGCCGTCGACGGGGTGCGCCACGTGCCACCCCTGCGCGGCGTGCCATCCGCGCTCCGCGAGGAGCGCCCACTGGTCGGCGCGCTCCACGCCCTCGGCCACGCATCGCACGTTCAGGTGCCGGGCGTGGCGGAGCACGGCATCCATCGTGGCGCGGTCCTCCGACGATCCCGGCAGCCGGCCGACCACGCTGCCGTCCACCTTGACCTCGTCGATCGGCATGCGTCGCAGGAGCGCCATGCCGGCAACGCCCGTACCGAAGTCATCCATCGAAATGGAGGTTCCCGCGGTCCGGAGTTCCTCGAGCTGCGGCCGTACGGCATCGCCCTCGGTGGCGAGCACCGACTCCGGAACCTCCAGGCAGAGGAGCCTGCCGGGAAGGGCCGCCTCCCCGAGCGCGAGGCGAACCTCGTCGACCAGATCACCCCGGCGGAACTGGCTGGGGGCGAGGTTGACGCTCACCGGCAACTCCACGCCCGCCGCGGACCAGGCCGCGCACTGACGGCACGCCTCGCGGACCGCCCAGCTGCCGATCTCGCTGAGGAGCCCGGCCTCGTCGGCGGCCGCGAGCAGCCGTCGTGCGGGCACGGCCTCGCCGGTGGTGGGCAGGTTCCACCGAATCAGCGCCTCGGCGCCGATGGTCTCCCCGTCGGCGATCCGGATCTTGGGCTGGAAGGCGAGCCGGAAGGCGCCGTGCTCGAGCGACTGCTGCAGCATGGTGGCGAGCCGCTGCTCGTGCAGCGCCTCGGTTGCTGCGGCGGGCTCGAAGGCGCGGACGCGTGGCTGCGGCCCGCGCTGGGCGGTGCGCAGGGCGAGGCGCGCCCGCGCCAGCAGCACCTCCGTCGGCGGCATGTCCTCGCGGGGCGCGATCGTCACGGTGCCCACCGCCGCGCGCAGGCGGAACTCCCAGCCGCCGATCCGCGCCGGGGCCTGGCCCGTTCCCGAGAGCGCGGCGATGGTCGCCCTCAGGTCGGGAGTGGAACCGGTCAGCACGACGGTCGCCTCTCCTCGGATCCCCGGGATGAGCGTGGCTTGGTCAGGAAGCAGGCTGCGCAGCCGCTCGCGCCACAGGCCATCGAGCTCACGGAGCGCCTCCGCGCCCTCGACCGCGGCAAGCGCAGGGGCATCGTCGAGCGCGAGCACGGCCACGGTCACCGGTCGGTGCGCCGCATGCACCGCGCGCTCGAGTGCCGCCAAGGCGGTCTCCCCGCTCGGTGCGGCTGTGCTCGCCGTCGGCAGCCGCCGCTCCCGGGCGCGGACTGCCTCCACGATCACCTCGGGGTCGCACTCGCCGGCGATCGCATCGTCGGCCCCGTCCAGGATCGCTTGATGGGTGTCCACGGCCGTGGCGTGCGGCGCCAGGATCGCCAGGATCGCCACCGTTTGTCCCGCCGCGGCCGCCCGCGCGGCGGCGGCGAACTCGGACAGCGGCAGTCCGATCCGTGCGACGTCGACCACCACCATGTCCGGACGCGATTCCGAGACGAGTCGCAGGCCGCCGTCGGCATCGCCCGCCGACCGCACCTCGAGGCGCGCTTGGCGAAGGGCCAGCGCGCCTCGATCGCGCCGTGCCGCATCGGGTTCGACCAACAGGACTCGCGTCATGAGCCCGGCGAGTCTATCGGCCCGCGAGCCAGCCGCCGACCACCGGCCACGACATCCATGCGGCGGCGGCGGGCAACCACGCCACCAGCACCCAGCGCACGCTCCGCGCCGTCACCTTGAGATGCAGCGATGCGCCGAGCGTGCTGCCGAGGGCAGCGCCGGGCACCAAGCAGGCGGCGATCCAGGCCGCCGGTCCCGCGGTGCCTTCGGCAACGAGCGTCGACATCTTGAGCGTTGCGCCGACTGCCGCCAAGGGCAGCATGGCGCAGACGCTGGTGGTGACGGCCGCGCGTACCGGCATCCGGGCGATGCCACGGAGCATCGGCACCGCGACCACGCCGCCGCCCACGCCGAGCAAGCCGCTCAGGCCACCCATGGCGGTCCCGATCAGCCCGGCCACGGCGGGCCGGACGTCCGCGGCCACGGCGTGCGAGGCACCGGCGGCGGCCGGGGTCGCGGTGAGCGCGGGCGCGGGACGCCCTTCGCGCAGCAGCTGTGCCGCCTCCCTCAGGCTGACCACCACCAGGAACGCCGCGAAGAGCAGTCGGAACGCGCCGCCGTCGATCCACGTGCTGGCGGCAACTCCCACGAGCACCGCGCCCAGCGTCCACGGCACCATGCGTCGCGCGACCGCCCAGTCCGTCTGCCCCGCGCGCCGGTACCGGCGGTACGCGGCCGCCGCCACGGCCAGGTTCGACACCATCGCCGCGGCCTGCAACTGGTCCTTGCCCGGCGCCAGGAGCACCGTGGCCAGCGGGATGATGCCGATCGCCCCGCCGACCCCCAGCATCCCTCCGATGACGCCGCCCACCAATCCGAGCGCCAGGTAGGTGAGTGCCTCGAGCGGTTCCATGGGGGACGGATGCTACGGGGGTGTCGATCCGACGGAAAAAGGGCGGCGTTCCGCCGGCGGTTCCGCCGGCCGCGTCACCATGCCCGGCATGCTGGTGACGGTCCCGAGCTTCGTGCTGCATGGCATCGACGCGCTCCGCTGCGACGTGGAGGTGTCGCTCGAGTCCCGTGGGTTGCCGCGCATCGCGCTCGTGGGACTTCCGGACCTGGCGGTCCGCGAGAGCATCGAGCGAGTCCGCAGCGCGCTTGTCGCGGGTGGGCACGGAACGCCCCGGCATCGGACCACCGTGAGCCTGGCGCCGGCGGACCTGCGCAAGCAGGGAAACGGCTTCGACCTTCCCATCGCGCTCGGCATGCTGCTGGCGGCGGCGCGTCTGGATGATGACGCCACCGCGATGCCCGGGGCGCCGAGCGCGGATCGATGGATGGTGGCCGGAGAGCTCGCCCTGGATGGTGGGCTGAGGGGCGTGCGCGGCGTGGTGGGCATGGCGATCCTCGCCCGGACGCTCGGCATGGACGGCATCGTGGTGCCGCGCGCCAACGCGACCGAAGCCGCGGTGGTGCCGGGGATCGACGTGCGCGGGGCCGACGGCCTGGCCGAGGTGGTGGCGCACTTCCGCGGGTTGCGCCCGCTCGACCGCGTGGAACCGGTGGACGTACGGACGTCGTTGGTTGCCGCCGCGGCGGAAGTCGACTTCGCCGAGGTGCGCGGACAGGCGGTCGTGAAGCGGGCGCTCGAGCTTGCCGCGGCCGGCGGGCACAACGTGCTCCTGATCGGGCCGGCGGGATGCGGCAAGACGATGATGGCGCGTGCGTTGCCCGGCATCCTCCCGCCGCTCGAGCCCGACGAGGCGCTGGAGGTGACGCGCATCCGCAGCGCCACCGGAACCGGCGAGCGCGGCCTCGCCACGCAGCGCCCGTTCCGGGCGCCCCACCACACCGCGAGCACCGTGGCGCTGGTGGGCGGCGGCGCGCTCGGCATGCCGCGCCCGGGCGAGGTCACCCTCGCGCACCATGGGGTGCTGTTCCTCGACGAGCTGCCCGAGTTCGGCCGCAGCGCGCTCGAGGCGCTGCGAGAGCCGCTCGAGGACGGTTTCGTGACGGTCGCGCGTGCGGCGGGAAGTGCGCGGTTCCCGGCGCGGTCCTTGGTGGTGGCGGCCATGAACCCCACGGCGCACGGCAACCGGCGTGCGGGTGCCCGCGGCACGCGCGAGGCCGAGCGCTACCTCGAGCGCGTGAGCGGGCCGATCGTCGACCGGATGGACCTGCACGTGGAGGTGCAGCCCGTGCCGTTCGGGCGCACGGCGTCGAAGGGCGCGACATCGAGCGGACCCGGTTCGTCGCAGATGCGCGCGCGCGTGGAGTCGGCGCGCCGGGCCCAGCGCGTGCGGCAGGGCCCCGTGCTCAACGCGCACCTGCGCGGGCGGTCGCTCGACGACGCGTCGATGCTCCACGGGGAGGCGCTGCGGCTGCTCGGCTCGGCGATCGACCGCATGGGCCTCAGCGCCCGTGCCTACGACAAGGTTCGGCGCGTGGCACGCACCATCGCCGATCTGGAGGGATCTGCCGACGTCCGCCCCGAGCACGTGGCGGAGGCCATCCAGTACCGACTGCTCGATCGCCAGGACTGACCGACCTCGACCTGCGATCGCGCGCCGGCCGGATCCACGGCCGCGATGTCAGAGCCCGGGCGCGAACCCGCGGCGCATGGTGTTCTCGCAGCAGGCGCGCGGCTCGACGAACTGCAGCAGGTAATCGCCGCCGCCCGCCTTGCTGCCGACCCCCGACATGCCGAAGCCGCCGAACGGCTGGCGCCCGACGAGCGCACCGGTGATGCCTCGGTTGACGTACAGGTTGCCGACCCGGAATTCGCGCTTGGCGCGATCGAGGTGGGCGGGACGACGGCTGTAGATGCCGCCGGTCAGCTTGTATGCGGGAGAGTTGGCGATCCGGAGCGCCTCATCGAAGTCCTTGGCGCGGATCACCGCCAGCACCGGGCCGAAGATCTCCTCGGTGGCGATGCGCGCGCCGGCGCGCACCCCGCTGAAGATGGCGGGACCGACGAAGGGCTTGCCCACGCGCGCCTCGAGGCCGTCGGGCACGGGAAGCTGCAGCTCAAGCTTCGCCTCCGCGCGGCCCGCCTCGACGTATCCGCGGATCTTCGCGGCGGCCTCGTGGTCGATCACCGGGCCGACGTCGGTGCCGGGCTCGCGCGGATCGCCGACGACCAGGGCGCGCGTCGCCTCGACCAAGCGGCGGAGGAACACGTCGTGTGCCGAGTCCAGAACGATCACCCGGCTGCACGCCGAGCACTTCTGCCCCTGGAAACCGAAGGCGCTCTGGCGCACGCCGAGCACCGCCTCGTCGAGGTCCGCGCTCTCGTCGATGATGATGGCGTTCTTGCCGCCCATCTCGCAGATGACCTTCTTGACGAAGGGCTGCTCCTCGGGGGTCCGGCCCGCGGCGGAGATGATGTCGAGGCCGACGGCCTTGCTGCCGGTGAAGGCGATGAGCGCCACGCGCGGATCGCGCACGATGGCCGCGCCCACGGTCTCGCCCGGGCCGGGCAGGAAGTGCAGCACGTCGCGGGGGACTCCCGCGTCCCACAGGATCTCGCACAGGATCTTGGCGATCCCCGGGGTCTGCTCGGCGGGCTTCACCACCGCGGTGTTCCCGGTCACGAGGGCCGCCACGGTCATCCCGGCGCAGATCGCGAGCGGGAAGTTCCATGGGCTGATGACCGCCGCCACGCCTCGTGGCTGGTACCACTGCTCGTCGAGCTCGCCGATGAACTTGCCGAGGCGGGTGCGCGCGAAGAGGCGCGTGGACTCGCGCGCGTAGTACTCGCAGAAGTCGATCGCCTCGCAGACGTCGGCGTCCGCCTCGCGCCAGGTCTTGCCGCTCTCCAGCACGATGATCCCCGAGAGCGCGTCGCGGCGCGCGCGCATCCGCTCCGCGGCGCGCACGAGGCACGCCGCGCGCTCCGACGGATCGGCGTCGCGCCAGCGCGGGAACGCTCGGTCCGCCGCCGCGATCGCCCGGCCGGCGTCCTCGACCGTGCCGTCGTTGGCGACGGGGGGCACGGACGCCGCGGCCACGGCGCGGCCGAAGGCGTCGCGCACCGCGGCACGGGCGAAGTCGCGCATCGGCTCCGTGAAGAACGGCCGTCCGTCGCCCACGCCGGGCGCGGCGCAGGAGAGGGCATGCCGCTCCGGCGCGAGGCGGATGCGCTCCTCGCCGGGGTCATCGTCGTGCTCCCGGTGCGGGCTGGCCACCAGGGTGGCGGTGTCCGCCTCGTCGAGGAACCCGGCCTTCAGCCAGCTCTCGTTCGACGTGTTCTCGAGCAGGCGCCGCACGAGGTACGCCATGCCCGGGATCATCTCCCCGACCGGCACGTACTCGCGCACGCGCATGCCCATCCCCAGCGCGGCGGCCTTGAGCGCGTCGCCCATCCCGAACAGCATCTGCAGCTCGATCGCGTTGCGCGGCAGGCCGCATCGCTCGAGCGTCGCCAGCGCCGCGGCGATCGAGCGCGCGTTGTGCGACCCGAGCGCCAGCTTCACGCCGCCCTCGCCGGCCTTGCGCGGCGTCTGCTCGATGAAGTACTGCGCGACGCGCTCGAAGCATGCGTCGGTGTCGCACTTGCGGCTCCACACGGGGACGGGCCAGCCCTGCTGCTCGGCGTGGATGGTCTCGTAGTCCCAGTAGGCGCCCTTCACCAGGCGCACGGTCACGGTTCGGCCGCGTCGCTTGGCCCACTCCACCAGGTCGCGGGCGTCGTCGGGGGCGCTGCGGAGGTAGGCCTGCATGGCGAGCCCCGCCTCGAAGTCGACCGTCTCGCAGCAGCGCTTGAAGAGCGCGATGGTCAGGTCCTTCATGGAGGCCTGCTCCATGTCGAAGTTCACCAGGACGCCGTTGCGCCGCGCGGCCTCGAGGATCGGCAGGATGCCCTCCATGAGGCCGCGGATCGAGCCCTCGGTGTCGATCGGGTCGACGCGCGCGCTGAGGGAGCTGATCTTGATGCTGACGTTCGTTCGAGGCACGGCCCCGAGGTGGTCGGTCTCGAGGACCGGCTTGCCGGGCCACGACGCGACGCGGCGGGGCAGGTTGTCGACGAGGTCGAGGTACTTCTGCCGGTACGCGCGGGCCTCCTCGTCGCTGACGCAGGCCTCGCCCAGCAGGTCGACGCTGAAGCACATGCCGTTGCGCCACATGCGCTCCAGGGCGGGCAGGGCGCTCGCGGCATCGGTGCCGGCGATGAACTTGGAGGCCATGCCCTCGATCTGCGAGGCCATGGTGCGCGCCATCAGGCCCTTGGCGAGGCCGCCCGCGGCCATGCCGAGCTCGAACCCGGGCGGCGGCTTGACCCCGGGCTGCGACAGGTAGTCGGCCAGGTGCTCGAAGATCGCCTCGTTGGTCCGGAGGGTCGGGAAGCAGTCCACGAAGCGGAAGAGCTGCACGCGGAACGCCTCGTCCCGCATGGCCCAGTCCATCAGCTTGTCCTTGAAGACCGAGAGGCTGCCGCTGAAGACGCCGGCACCCGCCTCGCGGGCCTGCCGCAGGTACTCGGCTCCGAGCTCCTGCACGCGCTGCTCGAAGGCGGGATCGTGGGCCGCGGCTCGTCCCGTGGGCGCCGGGGCGGCGGGGGCGGGACGGGCCGGGGTGGGCTTCTTGCGCGTGAAAAACGCCATTCCCGAATTATAGGCGTCGCGAATTGAGCCTAGTTCCGGCGGCCGATGGCCTCGAGCGCCGAGCGGTAGACGCTCACGCACCGATCGGCCGCGCCTTCCCACGTCAGGCTGCGGACCTCATCGAACCCATGGTCGCGGAGCGTGCGCTGCAGCGGCGGGTGCCGGAGGACGGCGATGATCTTGTTCGCCATATCGTCCACATCCCAGAAGTCCACCTTCAGCGCGTTGACGAGCACCTCGCTGACGCCGCTCTGGCGGCTGATGAGGACGGGCACGCGATGCCCCAGCGCCTCGAGCGGGGCGATGCCGAACGGTTCGCTGACGCTCGGCATGACGTACAGGTCCGCCATGGCGAACACGCGCGGGATGTCCTTGCCCCGCAGGAATCCCGTGAAGAGCATCTTGTGGCCGATGCCCAGCTGCGCCGCCAGCGAGATCATCGCCTGCGCCTGGTCGCCGCTGCCGGCGACCACGAACTTCACGTCCTCCACCTTCTCGAGCACGCGCTTGGCCGCCTGCACGAAGTACTCCGGGCCCTTCTGCATGGTGATGCGCCCGAAGTAGAGCACGATGCGGTCCCGGCGGCCGATGGTGGTGACGCCGGTGGCGCGCGGGTCCAGTTCGACCCCGTTGTAGACGACGTCGCACTTGGAGACCGGCACGGCGTAGCGGTTGGCGCAGATGTTGCGGGTGAGCATGCTCACCGTCACCACTCGCACCGCCGCGTGCATGCCGCGGCGCTCGATGTTGTAGACGGCCTGGTTGACGTGCTCGCCGGAGCGGTCGAACTCGGTGGAATGCACGTGCACCACCAGTGGGCGGCCCGTGACGCGGGCGAGCGCGATGCCGGCCGGGTACGTCAGCCAGTCGTGCGCATGGATCACGTCGAAGTCGCGGTCGCGGCATGACTCGACCACGAACCTCGCGTAGGCCTCGCTCTGCGCGAGCAGGTCGCCCGAGTAGTCGGGCGCCGCGCCGCCGCGGGCGAGCGCCATGGCCGCGCCCCGTCCGTCGCTCTCGGGGACCGCGCTGCGCACCGCGCGGATCATCTCGACCATCTCGGCGACCGCCGTCGGGTCGTCGGTGCCGAAGCGCTCCCACGCCTCGAGCAACGCCATCGCCTCGCTGCGCGAGTGGTCGTCGAGCGAGGCAAGCACCGCCGGCGAGAGGTCCTTCGCGGTCAGCCCCGGGTCATCGGCCAGGATGCCGGGGCGCAGCAGCCGCGGCGCGGCGGCGCTGGCGAGCGTCAGGCGCTCGAAGAACGCGCGTGCCGCGGGCGAGCCGTACGCGCCGGAGCCGACGAACGGGGCGGCCACCATCCGGATCGCGCGTCCGAGCCGCTCCGGGAGCGCGGGAGCGTCGCGGTGATCGGGGCCCGCCGCGGCGGCGTGAGGCCGCGGTCGCGGCGTGGGCATCGCCTGCCCCGCCACGGTGCGCGCGCCGACGCCGCGATCGACCTTGCGGCGGTCGATGCCGCCGGGTGCGGTGGCGCCCGCCGCGGTGCGGAGCTCCGGCCCCTCCGTGTTCAGGCCCGGGGCCACCAGTCGGACATGGGACGCGTGCTCGCCCGCCACTCCCTTGGGAAGGACGAAGGTCACGTCGACGCCCTTGGCGTCCAGCGCCCGCGTGAGGCCGTGGCATGCGGTTCCCAATCCGCCCGTGATGAACGGCGGGAACTCCCAGCCCAGCATCACCACCTTGGGCGGGCGACCCGGCACGGGTCAGTCGCCCCCGGCCATGTCGCCGAGCTGGCCGAACGCCGACTCGAAGGCAAGCAGGAACGTGGTGACGCCTTCGGCCTCGTCGGCGATGCCGGCCAGGGGCACCTCGGTGCGGAACACGTACTGCTTGTCGTCGTCGCGGAAGTGGCGGATCTTGCCGCAGCGGTTCGGGAACCCCACCTCCACCAGCTCGTCGTCCACGAGCTCCTCGGCGGTGTCGCGACCCTCGAGCATGTCGCCCTCGACCGACTCGCTGAGCCAGCGGTCGGGCGTCACCAGCGCCACGTTCCACGCGTCGCCGACTCGGTCCACCAGGTACCACGCCTCCGCGGCGGCGTCCTTGGCCCGGCAGCGGATGGATCCGTCGCGGGAGGTCACTTCGGCGAAGCGGCCGCTGGCGTTCGCCCGGTCGCGGACGGTGTTCATGGTCTCGGCGGTGGCGCTCATGGGGGCAACTAGGATACCCCGGCCATGGACACGGCCGCACCGCGCCAGAACGCCGGAAACGGCCCCGATCGGTGGACCACGCGCCGCCTGGTGCAGTGGATCGAGGGTCACCTGGCCGCCAAGGGCGTGGACAGCCCCCGCGTCTGCGCCGAGATGATGATCGGGCACGTGCTCGGCTGCGAACGCATGCGGCTGTACATGGAGGCCGATCGACCGGCGGCTCCCGGCGAGCTCGAGCGGTTGCGCGCGCTGGTCGTTCGCGCGGCGCGGCACGAGCCGGTGCAGTACCTGGTGGGCGAGGCATGGTTCTGGTCGCGGCGCTTCGCCGTCGGTCCGGCGACGCTGATCCCGCGGCCGGCCACCGAGCACCTGGTGGAGGAAGCGATCGTCGCGTTGCGCTCGGCAGCCGCCGCCGGCGCCGCACCGGTGCGGATGCTCGAGATCGGCACCGGAACGGGCTGCATCTGCGCCTGCGTCGCGAGCGCGCTGCGCGGGCAGAGGCGAGGCGCGGATCCGGGCGATCCCGGGCCGGCGCCGATCGACGTCCGCGTGGTGGCGACCGACCTGGTGCCCGGGGCGCTCGAACTCGCGCGCGCGAACCTGGCCACGCACCGCGTGGCCGACGCCGTGGAACTTCGCGTCGGAGACCTGTTCGCGCCGCTGCGCGCCGACGAGCGGGGAACGTTCCACGTGCTGGTCTCGAATCCGCCCTACGTGCGCGACGACGAGTGGCAGGAGATGGACTCCAACGTCCGCGACCATGAGCCCCGCACGGCGCTCGCCGGCGGTCCGGCCGGCATGGACGTGCTGGCTCCGCTGATCGCCCAAGCGCACGAGTGGCTGGTCCCGGGCGGGCTGCTCCTGTGCGAGATCGGCCACCGCCAGCACGACGACGTGCTGGCGGCGGCGAAGTCGAATCACGCCTTGTGCGCCGCCGAGATCCGCAAGGACTTCGAGGGCTTCTGGCGGATGCTGGTGGCGCGCCGCGTGGGGTGAGGCTTGCCCGGGCAGCGCGCGTCCGGATCGCGGACCGGGCCGCTCAACGCTCGGAGATCGGGCGCTCGCCCTTCCATTCGGCGAGCGCCTTGCGCACCTCGTCCACCAGCTGCTGCGCCTGGAAGGGCTTGAAGAGGAAGCAGTGCAGGCCTTCCTGGGTGCTGCGGACGATCGAGTGGTTGGGGTCGTAGCCGAAGCCCGTCATCAGGATGACCTGGGTCCGGGGGGCAGCGGCCTTGGCCACGCGGAACACCTCGTAGCCGTTGCGACCGGGCATGCGCACGTCGCTGATCACCAGGTCGTACGGATGCCCCTCGGCCGCCGCGCGCTCGATCGCGGCGCAGCCGGCCTCGCTGTCCTCGAAGCGGTCGATGGCCGCCCCGGCCTCGCCGAGGACCGCGCCGACCGAGTCGCGGATCTCGGGCTCGTCGTCGAGGACCGCGATCCGGCGGCCCGCGATGTCGCGATCGGTGCCGCGCTGGCGGTCGGCGCGGTCCATGCCGAGCACCGTCTGGGGACCTCCCGTTGCGCCGCGGACGCGTGCCTCGACCGTGGCGATGGCGCGCTCGAGTTCGGCGATGGCCTGCGGCGGCACGTCCGGGTCCCGCTTGAGCTCGGCGACCGCCGCGTGGAGCGCGGCGACCGGGGCGGCGATCTCCTCGCGCAGCGTGCCGCTGATCCGCTGGTTGGTCGTGTAGCGCTCGACCACCAGCATGTCCAGGATGTTGAGCGCCATGGCCACGTAGCGGCCCATGAGCTCGAGGCAGAGGAGGTCCTCCTCGTCCCAGCGCTCGGGCGTGCGGCTCTCGGCGTTGAGCACGCCCACCACGCGCTCGTTGAAGAAGAGCGGCACGGTCATGCTGCACCGGGCGCCGACCAAGCCGGCGAGGTAGCCGGGTTCGGCCGACACCTCCGTGCAGAGGTGCGACTCACCGCTCGCCGCCACGCGTCCGGAGATTCCGTTTCCCTCGGGCGCGGCGTGCATGAAGCGACCGGGCGGCAGGGGCTCGATGCCCCGGCTCATCACCAGTTCCAGGCGCTGCGTGGAGGCGTCCAGCAGCCGGACCTCGAACTCACGCGCGCCGAACAGGCGGTCCATGCCGTCGACCACCTTTCCCTCGATCAGCCGCAGGCGCTCGGCCGCGCTGAGCGGGCCCAGGTTCCTGGCATCCAGATTGAGGAGGTCCGCGCCGAAGGCGTCGATCGCGTCCACTCGGTCCAGGATGCGCTGCCGGGTGGAGACGTCGTGGAGCACGCCCACCGCCCGATCCGGTGCTTGGCCCGGGGTGCCTGCCGGGAAGAGCGGGGTGATGGCGGCCTCCCACGTGCGCTCGCCGGAGCGGAACGTGCGCAGGTGCGTGCGTCGGTCGGTGCCGTCCTGGGCCAGCTCGGCGAGCACGGCACGGCAGCACTCGCAGAAGCGACGCATCGCCTCCGGGTCGAGCGCCTCCAGCCGGCCGTTCATCCAGATCAGTTCGCCGGCGCGGTCGACGACCCCGATGCCGTCACCGATCTCCTCGAGGAGGAGGGCCGGGTCGCCGCCGTGAAGGTCGTGTCGGGACATCGGGGGCATCGCGGTCCGTGCGCTCGAGATGAGTGTACCCGTGCGGGAAGGGGTACCATCGCCTCGCCGACGCGCTTCCGTCGCCCGGCGCATCCACGCCATGATCGAGGTGCTCGGCATCGTCAAGCGGTTCGGCCGCACCCTTGCGGTGGATGGCGTGACGTTTGCGGTGGCACCGGGCGCGGTCTGCGGCTTCCTCGGCCCCAACGGCGCCGGCAAGAGCACCACCATCCGGGTGATGGTGGGGGCGATGGCCGCCGATGCCGGCGAGGTGCGGGTGTGCGGCCGGTCCATGGGCCCCGGAGCCTCCGAGGCACGGCGCATGGTCGGCTACCTGCCGGAGGAGAGCCCGCTTCACCCGGACCTGACGGTCGAGGAGTTCGTGCGATTCCGCGCCGAGTTGTGCGGCGTGGCGCGCGGCGCACGGCGCGTGGCGGTGGACGAGGCGCTTGGCCGCTGCAACGTGCTCGGGGTTCGGCGACGCTTGTGCGGGCAGCTCTCGAAGGGATTCCGGCAGCGCGTCGGCCTGGCGGCGGCCGTGGTGCACCGGCCGCGGGTGCTGGTGCTCGACGAGCCGACGTCCGGCCTCGATCCCGCGCAGGTGCTCGACTTCCGGGCGCTCGTGAAGGGGCTTGGCGACGAGTGCGCCGTCCTGCTGTCGAGCCACGTGCTCGCCGAGGTGGAGGCATCGTGCGATCAGGCGGTGCTCATCACCGGCGGCCGCGTCGTCGCAGAGGGCTCGATCGCCGACCTTCGGCGGCGGGGGGCGGGCGCGGCGATGGTCCGCGCCGAGTGCGCCCGTGATGCGTCCGACGTCCTCCGGGGAATCGAGGGCGTGGTCGCGGCGGAAGCGGAGGCGCTCGAGCGCGGGTGGTACCTCCACCGCATGGAGGTGGGTGCGGCGCACGAGGTGGACCGGGTGTGCGAGCGCATCGGTGCCGCGCTCGCCTGCGCCGGGATCGCCGTGCGTCGGCTCGATCGCTCGCCCATGGCGCTCGAGGACGTGTTTCACCGATTGCTGGCCAAGGAGCCCGGGCCATGAGCATCGCGGTCCAGGCGCGATCGACGGCGGCCGTGGCGCGTCGGGAGCTGCGCATCCTGCTGGGATCGGCGCTCGGCTGGAGCGTGGCTGCGGCCTTCGCGCTGCTGGCGGGCACCGTGTTCGCGGTGGCGGTGTTCCGGCCGGGTGCGCCCGCGACGCTGCGCGGCACGATGATCGCCTTGGGCTGGGGCGTGCTGCTCGCCGCGCCGGCGCTGTCCATGCGCGCCGTGGTCGAGGAGCGGCGCGGCGGAACGTGGCCGTCGCTCGTCGCGTCGCCGGCGGGGATCGCCTCCATCATCCTCGGCAAGTTCGTGGCCGCGCTCTTCCTGCTGGTCGCCGCCTTGGCGGTCCCGCTCGTCGCGCAGTTGGTCGCGCTGGAGTGGTTCGCCGCGCCGGACTGGGTCGAGGCGGGGACCGGGCTCCTGGGGTTGGCGCTGGCGGGCGCGATGTACCTGGCGTCCGGGGTCCTGATGTCGGCGTTGGTCGGCAACCAGGTGGCGGCGTACCTGCTGACCGTGTTCCTGTGGCTCGCGTGGCTGGCGCTGGCCCGGAGCGCGCCGCTGGTCCTTCCGGCGGCGTGGGCGCCCGCCGCGTTCGCCTCGGACCCGCTCCGGCGGCTTGACGACTTCCAGCTTGGCCTGCTCGACACGGGAAACGCTGCGTACTTCGCATCGATCGGCGCGTGGTTCCTGCTGGCGGCCACGGTGGCCGCGTCGCGCGACGCGCTGCCCGCGCGGCTTGCGTCCGCTCGCCGGATCGGACTCGGCCTGGCCCTCGCCGCGGCGGCCGTGATCGCCTCGATCGGCGCGCTCGACGCGCCGCGGCTGCGTCGCACCATCGACATGACCGCGACTCGCGAGTACACGCTGGCCCCGTCCACCCGGGCCACGCTCGAATCGCTGGCGGGACGGTGGCAGGTGGCGATCACGATGACCGCGCCGCCGGATGCGGTGGCGCGCCAGGTCGACGAAGTGCTCGCGGGATTCGCGGCCGTCGCGGGGCCGGATGGCCACGTGCGCACGTCGCGCATCGATCCGTCCGACCCGGCCGATGCCGCCCGGTACGAGGCCATGCTCGAGGCGGTGCAGGCGCGCGACGCCGAGGCGCTGGCGCTCCACGACACTGCGATCCGCGAGGGCATGCGCGCGTTCGGCGTGCTGTGCGACGTGGCCGCCGCGCAGGCGCCGCTCCTGGAGGCACTCGTCCCGGCGCTGCCCGCCGACGACCCGTCGCGGGCCGACCTCGAGGCGTTGCGTGCCGGATTCGTCCAGTTGGCCGCGCAGCGACGGTCGTTCGAGCGTTCCATCGCGCAGCTGCGATCTGCCGGCGATGCACGGCCGTTTCCGGAGGATGCGCGCGCGGCGTCGGCGATCGGGGCCAACCTCCGCCACTGGGCGGGTGAGCTGGCGGCCGTCGGGCGTCGCCTCGGCGACCGGGCCGCCGATCCCGCGGCCCCGGCGGTGTTGGCTCCATGGACGTCGGACGTGCCGGCGGACTATGCCGAGCTCTCGCGCGAACTGCGCATTGCCCAGGACGCGATCGACCGCCTGCCGAAGACCTGGGGTGCCGAGGTCGGCGCCGCCCTCGCGGCGGGCGACTGCGCGGTGATCATCGGTCCGCCCGGCATCGTCACCGTCCCCGCGTGGCAACTCGTCAGCGGCCCCGCGACCGGCGCTGGCCTCGCGCTCGATCGGCGCTTCCGCGGCGAGCAGGCGATCGTTTCCGCCATCCGCGGGATCTCCGGCGGTGCGCTTCCCGTCGCCGTGGTGATGCACTCCGGTCCACCCGGGATCCTGCGCCCGTCACCGGAACGAACCGACCTGTCCGCGGCGGCCGACGCGCTGCGGACCTCGCGCATCGACGTGCGTGAGTGGGTGCCCGGGGAAGGGCCGCAGCCCGCGGCGCCCGGGCGGCCCGTGGTGTGGATCGTGCTCGCTCCGGTGGATCGCGATGCCACCACCGAGTCGCGGCGTGAACGTGACCTGCTTGCGGCGGCGCAGCGGCTGTCGGTGCAGGGCGAGCCGATCCTGCTGACGGTGGGGCCGAGCCTGCTGCCGCTGCTGGGGCAGGCCGATCCCTGGGGAACGATGCTTGCCGGTCGCGGCCTGGTGGCCGAGACGGGGCGAACCGTGCTGGAACTCGTGCCGATCGGGCCGGGCAAGTCGCAGGTGCAGGCCATGCAGGTGGTGCTCGACGGCGACCCGGGCTCGACGCTGGGTCGGGCGATCGACGGACAGCGCACCGCGCTCGAGCGTGCGGTGCCGCTGCAGCTGCTTGGCGAACCATCGGGTGCGTTCACGCCACGCGCGGTGCTCTCGATCGATCCCGCCCCCGAGCGATGGATCGAGAGCGACTGGCGCCGCGACGTCCGCACCCGCGCGGTCGTTCCGAACGAGAAGCGCCTCCGGTCGCCCGTTGCCGTGGTGGCGTGCGCCGAGCGCCACGCCGGATCGCGGGCGGTGCTCGTGGGCTCTCCCGGCTGGCTGACGACGGCCGTGGCCGACGCCGCGGACCCACTCGGCGGAGGACGAGTCGCGCTGCGCAACCCCGGCAACCGCGACCTCCTGGTGAACGCCGTGATGTGGCTCGGTGGACGCGACGACCTGGTGGCCGGAAGCGGCGCGGGCCGCGAGGTGGCGCGCCTGCCCCGGTTGAGCGCGGCGACGGTGGTGACGGTGGGTGCGCTCGAGGCCATCGGGCTTCCCGCCGTGGTGGCCGCCATCGGGGCGGCGATCGTGGTCCGCAGGAGGGTGCGCACGTGAGCGGCCGTGCCCTTGCCGTCCTTGCGGCGCTGTGTGCGATGGCCGTGGCGGCGTGGCTCGCCGTACGCGAGGACGCCGCGCCGGACGCGGGCAGCGTCGAACGTCGGCCGCTCTTCGCGCCCGACGAGGTGCCGCTCGATCGCGTGGATCGGGTGCGCGTGGAGCGGGGCGATGCCCCGGCGGTGGAGTACCGCCGAACCGGCGCCGGATGGGCACAGGTCGAGCCGTTTCCCCACCCGGCGGACGCGGCGGCCCTGCGCGGCGTCATCGACGCCTTCGCCGCGCTGGCGGTGACGCGCGAGGTCGATCCTGCGGCCATCGATCCGGAAGCGCGAGCGGCGCTGGGGATCGATCCGCCGCAAGCGAGAATCACCGTCGCGTGGCCCGGCGGGGAGCGCACCATCGAACTCGGGCGACGGACCGTGGCGGGCCGGGCCTGGGCACGGTTGGCGGGTGCACCGCGTGCGGCCAGCGTCGATGCATCGCTCCACGCGATGGCGGTCGATGATGACCCGCGGCAGTGGCGTTCGATGCGGCTCCACGAGCCGGCGTCGGGCGCGGACGTGGCGAGGATCGAGGTTCGCTACGGTGCGGCCGATGCCCAACGGCTCGTGGTCGAGCGCGAGGGCGGCGCGTGGCGCATCCGCGAGCCGTTCACGACCCGCGCCGATCCCGACGCGGTGCGGGGATACATCGATGCCGTCCTGCGCGCGGAGGCCGACGCGATCGTCGCGGACCGCTCGGACTTGCCGGAGGCGTTCGGCCTCGCGCCCGCCGAGCGGGGCGTGTCGTTCGCCTCGGCCGACGGGGCGTCGCTGGGCACGGTCGAGGTGGGGGCCCCGGTGGCGGCGGGCGCACCGGAGCGCTTCGGGCGGGTCGATGGCCGTCCCACGGTGGTGCAGCTCGGCCCCAAGGCGATCGCGGCGTTGCTGCCGCCTCCTGCATTCTTCGTGGATCCGCGCGGGGCCGCGGCGGTTCCCGCGGACGTGCGCCGGATCGAGTTCCGCGCGCCCGGCCCGGAGCCGGGCGCCGCGCCGACGTTCGTGCTGGCGCGGACGCTGGACCGTTGGAGTGCATCGGTCGACGGTGCGGAATCGGTCCCCGCCGATCGCGATCGCGTCCGTCGGCTGCTCGCCCAGCTCTGCGAGGCGCGGGCGCCGGCGATCGCCTTCCAGCGCGCACCCGAGGCGCTCGTGCGCGGGGAGTTCACGTTGCTGGGCGCCGATGACGCCGTGCTCGCGCGGATCCGCGTCGCCCGCGAGGAGGCGGGACAGTGGGCGCTCGACGGCAATGACGGGGTCCTGCGCGTGCACCCCGTCAACTTCGACGTGGCCACGGACGTGCGCGCCTACTTGGGCACGCGGTAGATCGTCACTCGGTCCCGTCCGCGCACGCCGCTCCACGCGATCGGCCACGAGGCGCGTGCACGGGCATCCGCGGGCGCGCGCTCGCGCTCCTGCCCCGGGCCCAGTTCGTGGGGCGCGGTGAACACCCAGGCGATGTCCACCAGCCCGTCGCGCAGGAGCCGCCCCGTGAGCGCGGGCCCGGCCTCGACGAGCACCGTGGAGGCGCCGCGGGCGCCGAGGGACCGCAGCAGTTCGCGCGGATCGGCGTGCGGCTCGACCAGCGCCCCGAGCGCCCGGAGCTCCTCGGCGCGGTGAGCGCCCTCCGCGAGCGACCCCGGCGTGCACGCGACGAGGAGCGGCACCGTTCGAGCCGTGCCGACGAGCGCGGACCCGATCGGCATCCCCAGACGGGGATCCCACACCACCCGCATGGGCGTGCGCCGGGCGGTGGTGCCGCGCACCGTCAGGAGCGGATCGTCGGCGAGCACCGTCCCCATCCCGGTGAGCACGGCGTCCACCCGGCCGCGCTCGCGGTGCACCATGGCCCGGCTCCGTTCGCCGCTGATCCACTTCGTCTGGCCGGGCGGGGTCACCATGCGCCCGTCCGAGGACTCGGCCCACTTGGCGATCACCCATGGTCGACCGCTGGCTCGTCGGAGGAGAAAGGGCTCGGTCACGGCGCGGGCCGCCGGATGGTCCACTTGCACGACCTCCACGCCCGCGTCGTGCAGCGTCGCGGCGCCGCCGGCGGCGGCCGGGTTCGGGTCGGGGCATGCGAACACCACCCGAGCGACCCCGGCGTGCAGCAGCGCCTGGCTGCACGGCCCGGTGCGCCCGTGATGGTTGCACGGTTCCAGCGTCACGATCGCGGTGCCGCCCCGGGCGCGCTCGCCCGCTCGGCGCAGCGCCTCGACCTCGGCGTGCGGGCCACCGCACCGACGGTGGTAGCCCTCGGCCACGGGCCGTCCCTCACGATCGAGGATGACGCAGCCGACCATCGGGTTGGGCTCGGCGCCGCCGTGGCCGCGCCAGGCGATTCGTGCGGCTCGGTCGAGCCAGCCGTCCCACGGGGTCATTCGGCGGGCCCGGCGGTCGCCACCGCCTCCGAATGCGGCGCGGCGCGCGCCACGGCGGCGCCGAACCCCGCCATGGCGTCGATGTCCAGCGCCAGGCTGCCCGCCCCGGGGACCGTGGCGACGGCCCGAGGCGCCCGCAATGCGGCCACCAGCACGTCGTCGTCCCCCACGCGGCCGCTCCACTGGGCGATCGCCTGCACGAGCTGGGGCGCGAGCCGATCGCCGTTGGGCGTCCGCTCGAGCATGTCCCGGATCCGCTCCAGCCCGAACTGCCGGCCGAGTCGGTCGGCGGCCTCGTGCACGCCGTCCGTGACGAGCACCAGCACGTCATCGGGCGCGAGGGTGAACTCCAGTTCGTCCGCATCGAAGTCGGCGTCGGGCACCGCGCCCAGCAGGAACGTCGTGGAGTCGAAGCGCTCGACCGCGCCACTGCCGCGGCGGACCCACGCGGGCGGATGCCCGGCGTTGACGTAACGCACCGCCCCGGTCTCGGGGTCAAGCTGCACGGCGATCGCGGTCAGGTACACGCTGTGCTTCGCGAGGGTCAGCGCCACGTACCGGTTCAGCGCGCGCAGCACGGCGCCCGGCGAGATGTCCGGGTCCTCCGCGAGCAGCCGGTCGATCTCGCCGGACAGCCGCGAGACGGTCAGCGCGCTCGCCAGCCCGTGCCCGGTGACGTCCATGAGCACCACGTCCAGCCGCCCCTTGCCGTCGACGCTCGCGTGGATGAAGTCGCCGCCGACCTCGTTGGCCGGGGCGTAGGCGTAATCGAACTCGATGCCTTCCGTGCGAATCGGCTGCGGAAAGAGCGCCATCTGGACGGCGCGCGCCTGCGACAGCTCCCGGCGCATCGCGAAGAACCCCTTGGCGACCATCTGCCGGTCGAACCGGCGCCGATGCGTGCGCAGGCGCCACCAGCAGAGGAGGAGTCCCGGCACGAGCATGACGGGCGCCGCCACGAGGAGCCCGGCGACCTGCAGGGCCTGGGTCACGCCCAAGGTCCCGAGCACCGCCAGCTCCAGGATGTACATGGAGAGCAGCGGATACACCGGCCGGAGGCTCTCGCGCGGCGTCCACGGGAGGAACGCGCTCGGAAGGAGGTGCAGGAAGAGGATGTACGTCAGGCCGGCGGATGCGCCGGCGACGCTCAGGTCCGCGAAGAGGAGTTGCCCGGCCAGGTCGGTGCCGAAGCTGATTGCCCCGATCTGGAGGATGAACCAGTTGGCCGCGCGCAGCGTCTGCTCGCGGGTCTCCAGGCGCGGCCGCACCGCCACGAACGCCCGCGCGGCCACGGCGAGCATCACGATGGTGCCCAGGATGCCGAAGGTGATCGCCGAGCGGGTGTCGCCTTCGCCGGCACCCACCACCGCCACCTGCCCGACCCGGATGGAGACGCCGTCGTCGTCGCGCGACAGCCGCTGCAGGAGCAGCGCGGCCGCCAGGCCGATCAGGGAGAGGACCTCGTAGACGATCGTCGCGCCGAGGAGCCAACCGAAACGGCGGCGCAGCCACGCCTCCATCTCGCGCTCGTACTCGGCCTTGAAGAGCGTTCCTTCGCCCGCCTCGACCATGCGGTCATCCTATCCGGGAAAGGGAAGGGGCCCGCCGCACGGGCGGGCCCCTGTCACGCATCGGGTCACGGAACGCACGCGCGCACGGCGCACGAACCCGCCGGGCCTCACTGCTTGGCCAGGACTTCCTGCTTCAGGCGCTCCGGCATCTGCCGGTAGGTCAGCGGCTCCATGCTGGCGGCCGCGCGGCCCTGGGTCATCGAGCGCAGGGTCGTGGTGTAGCCGAACAGCTCGCTCAGGGGCACCTCGGCGGTGATCTGGCGGGTGTTGCCGCGCATCTCGCTGTCGATGATCTGGCCGCGGCGGCTGGCGACGTCGCCCGACACGTTCCCGAAGAACTCGTCGGGGGTCGTGATCACCACCTTCATGATCGGCTCGAGCAGCGCGGGCTGCGCCTTGGTGAACGCCTCGCGGAAGGCCAGCGCGCCGGCCTGCTCGAAGGCGATCTGGTTCGAGTCGACGTCGTGGTACGAGCCGAACACCAGCTGAACGCGGCAGTTGATGACCGGGTAGCCGCCGATGACGCCGCTCGCGGCCGCCTGGCGGATGCCGTACTCGACGCTCGGGATGTACTCGCGGGGGATCACGCCGCCCTGGATCTTGTCCTCGAAGACCACCCCGTTCTCCATCTCCAGGCCCTCGGCCTCGGCCTCCTCGGGCGTGATGGGCATGATGGTGACGACGGCGTCGCCGTACTGGCCGCGGCCGCCGGTCTGCTTCTTGAACAGGCCGCGGACGTCCTTGGCGGTGCCGGTGATCGTCTCGCGGTAGCTGACGCGCGGCTTGCCGACGTTGACGCCGATCTTCATGTCGCGCACGAGCTTGTTCTTGATGATCTCCAGGTGCAGCTCGCCCATGCCGCTGATGATCGTCTCGCCGGTCTCGTCGTTGTAGTTCGACCGGAACGAGGGGTCCTCGCGGCGGATGGTGGTGAGCGCCTCGCCGAGCTTCTTCTTGTCGTCGGCCGTCTGCGGCTCGATCGACATGCTGATCACGGGCTCAGGGAAGGTCATGCGCTCGAGGATGATCGGGTTCTCGGGGTCGCACAGGGTGTCGCCCGTGAAGGAGTCCTTCAGGCCGACCACGGTCACGATCTGGCCGGGCCCGGTGGAGTCCAGCGCGTTGCGGTTCTGCGCGTGCATCTCGTAGATGCGGCTGACGTTCTCGCGCTTGCCGTTGCCCGGGTTCAGGACGCGCATGCCCTTCTCGAGGGTGCCCGAGTACACGCGGATGTACGTGAGCGTGCCGGCGACGTCCGCCACCACCTTGAACACGAGCGCGCTGAACGGCGAGTTCGGGGTGTGCGGGCGGGTCAGGCGCACGGAGTGGTCGCGCGGGTCGACGCCCTCGACGTCCGGGCACTCGGTCGGGTTCGGCAGGTACTGCACGACGGAGTCCAGGACGCGCTGGATGCCGACGTACTTGAGGGCCGATCCGCAGAGCACGGGGAACACCTTGAGGGCGCACACGCTCTTGCGCAGCGACGCCTTGAGCTCGGGCACGGTGATGGTCGCCGGGTCGGTGAGGAACTTCTCGGCGAGGTCGTCGTCGAGCTCGCAGATCTTCTCCACCATCTCCTGCCGCCAGATCTCGGCGGTGTCCTTGAGGTCGGCGGGGATCTCGGACTCCTTGATGTTCTGACCCTGGTCCTCGGCGGTCCAGTAGAGGGCCTTCATGTCCATCAGGTCGATGATGCCCTTGAAGTCGTTGCCGAAGCCGATCGGGATCTGGATGGCGACGGCGTTGGCGCCGAGGCGCGAGCGGATCGACTTGAAGCTGTAGTCGAAGTCGGCGCCGAGCTTGTCCATCTTGTTGATGAGGCAGAGGCGCGGGACGCCGTAGCGGTCGGCCTGGCGCCACACGGTCTCGGACTGCGCCTCGACGCCTTCCTTGCCGTCGAACACCGCCACCGCGCCGTCGAGGACGCGCAGGGAGCGCTCCACCTCGATGGTGAAGTCGACGTGGCCCGGGGTGTCGATCAGGTTGATCTTGTATTCGGTGCCGTTGAAGTCCCACGGGCACGTCGTCGCGGCCGACTGGATGGTGATGCCGCGCTCCTGCTCTTCCTGCAGGCTGTCCATGGTGGCCGTGCCCTCGTGCACCTCGCCGACCTTGTGGATCTTGCCGGTGTAGAAGAGGATGCGTTCGGTGACGGTGGTCTTGCCGGCATCGATGTGGGCGCAGATGCCGATGTTGCGAACCTTGCTGAGGTCAGTGGCCATGGGTGTGGGTCCGTGCTCGGGGGCGAAAAATGGGTAGAACGGGGAGTGTATCCCCGCCCGCACGGCCCAACAAGCGCAAAGTCTGCGATTGGTTATCGGGGTCGGTCAGAGGCAGCGCACCAGTGCCGATTCCTCGATTCCGAGGCGCTTCGCCGTCGGTCCCACGGCCTCGAGGAATCGGCGGCCGTCCATGACGTAGCCCGCGGTCGGCGCGACGTCGGGCACGTGCCGCGCAAAGAACGCGTTCAGCCGGCGCATGTGCAGTTCGCGTGCGAACTTCGCGGCCATCGATGCCAGCGCGACGGGGAGGTTGCGCTCCTCGCCACCGAGCTCGAAGCTCACCACCGCATGATGGGCGACCTGGCCTTGCGTTGATCGCCACTCGAGCCGGTAGCGCGCGGTCTCATCCGACTCCTCGAGGACCGCGAGCGACGCGTCCGGGAAGGAGGTGCGCAGTTGGTCGAGGTACGTGGTGCGGCCGCCCTGGCGGTCGAGGGCGATCCACGCCCAGGTGCCCGCGCGTGCCGCCGCCGTGCGCACGCGCTCGATGTGCTCCGCGGCGAGCATGAAGTTGATCGTCGCCTTGTTGCCGATGCGCGCGGCCAGGGCGTTCAGCTCCGCCGGCTCCATGGCGCGCACGCCCACGGCGCGCACGGCAATCCCGGTCCGGGACAGCGCGGTGCGGAGCATGGCGACCGCGATGCGCAAGGCGACGGCATTGTTGCCGACGGGCAGTTCGAGCGCGTCGCGGTGCCAGGGGACCGCCGCCCGCGGTGCATGCTGGTCCCCAGGCGTGGCAAGCGCCGCCAGCAGGGCATCGTCGGAACTCCAGTCTCCCGCATGCCCATGGGCCGCGGCCAGGAACGGGATGACGCCGCGTTCAAGGTGGCGCAGCGGGTGGGCGGCTCCGTCCCTTGCGCCCTTGAGCCGCTTGCTGTCGTCGACGGCGATCCGGCGCCGCCGGTCGGCCGGGGAGCGGCAGACGGCCCCCGCCAGCGCCTTCCACAGGCAGCCGGGGCCATCGCCGCCGGCCGGGGTCGGCACCTCGAAGGCCGTGCACCCGACGCACAGCGGCCCCAGGAGGGGGCCATATCCGGCTTCGTCGATGCCTGCGTAGATCATCGGGCGGGCATTTGACCATGGAGCGGGCGCGGGGCGTGCCGTCCGACAATAATGCACCGAGCGTCCCGATGGCCCGAGTCCTCCTTGCCATGTCCGGCGGCGTCGACAGCTCCGTCGCCGCCGCGCTCCTCAAGCGCGACGGCCACGACGTCGTGGGGGTGTTCATGCGGCTCGGCAGCCCGGGGGAGTCGTTGGACGGCATGCAGTCCGATGAGGCGTGCGCGGTTCCCGGGGGCGCCCGGGAAGGGGCGAGCGGAGCCTCGTCCCTGCGCATCGGCCACCAGGGGTGCTGCTCGATCAACGATGCCGCAGACGCGCGCCTGGTCGCGGCGCACCTGGGAATCCCGTTCTACGTCGCGAACTTCAAGAAGGACTTCGGGCGGATCATCGACTACTTCGTCGACGAGTACAACGCGGGGCGAACCCCCAACCCGTGCGTTCGCTGCAACGACTGGCTCAAGTTCGGGAAGCTGCATGAGTACGCGCGGCAGATCGACGCGGACTTCGTGGCGAGCGGCCACTACGCGCGCATCGAGCCCGACGGGAGCGGCGGGCTCGCGCTGCTCCGTGGCCTCGACCACGACAAGGACCAGAGCTACGTGCTCTTCGGTGCGCCTCGCGAGCGGCTCGCGAGGATGCTCCTGCCGATCGGCGCGATGCGCAAGTCCGCCGTCCGCGCGCTCGCGCACGAGCTCGGCCTCCCGGTGTTCGCCAAGCCGGACTCGCAGGAGATCTGCTTCGTCCCGGACAACGACTACGCGGGCCTGGTGGCGCGGCGATCCCCGGAAGCGGTGCGGCCGGGGGTGATCATGGACCTCTCCGGGCGGATCCTCGGGGAGCATCCCGGGCATCAGCACTTCACGGTCGGGCAGCGTCGCGGCGTGCGCATCGCGATGGGCGAACCGGTGTACGTGGTGAGCAAGGACGCCGCGGCGAACACCGTGACGGTGGGCCCGCGCGAGGCGCTGCTCGCGACGGGCTGCACGGCCGGCGAGTGCAACTGGCTCGACGAGCCGCATGACGACTGGCGACGTTGCCGCGCCAAGATCCGCTACAACGCCGAGCCCGTGCCGGCCGAGGTGCGTGCCGTCGGTGGAGTGGGCGCGCAGCCCGATCTCGAGGTGCGATTCGAAGATCCGCAGCCGGCGGTCGCGCCCGGGCAGGCGGTGGTGTGCTACTCGGGCGACCGCGTGTCGTGCGGCGGCTGGATCCGCTGACGGAAATTGGTCCCGGAGTACAAGGACCATTTTGTACGATTGCGGCCCTCATGGCGAACCTCACCATCGACGTCGCGAAGATCCTGGGCTCCGAGGCAGACGGCCTCCTCTCGCATGCCGCGAAGGTGGCGAAGTCGTCGCTCCACCTGCCTGGCCCCGACTTCGTCGATCGTGCGTTCGGGCCCTCCGACCGCAGCCCGCAGGTGCTCGCGAGCCTGCAGCGCATCTACGGCCATGGCCGGCTCGGCGGCACCGGCTACATGAGCATCCTGCCGGTCGACCAGGGCATCGAGCACTCGGCCGGCGCGAGCTTCGCGAAGAACCCGGCGTACTTCGACGGCGAGAACATCGTGAAGCTCGCGGTCGAGGGCGGATGCAACGCGGTGGCCAGCACGTTCGGCGTGCTCGCGAGCGTGAGCCGCCGCTACGCGCACCGAATCCCGTTCATGGTGAAGTACAACCACAACGAGCTGCTGACCTATCCCAATGCGGCGTCGCAGATCCCGTTCGGCACGGTGCGCGAGGCATGGAACCTGGGCGCGTGCGCGATCGGCGCCACCATCTACTTCGGCAGCCCCAACGCCACGCGCGAGATCGTCTACGTGGCCGAGGCGTTCGAGCAGGCGCACGAACTGGGCATGGCCACGTTCCTGTGGTGCTACCTGCGCAACGACGCCTTCAAGAAGGACGGCAAGGACCACCACCTGAGCGCCGACCTCACGGGCCAGGCGAACCACCTCGGCGTCACCATCAAGGCCGACGTCATCAAGCAGAAGCTGCCCGAGCTCAACGGCGGGTACGTCGCCATGGGCACCGGCGGCTCGAGCTACGGCAAGTTCGACAAGCGGATCTACTCGGAGCTCGCCTCCGACCACCCGATCGACCTGTGCCGGTACCAGGTGCTCAACTGCTACGCGGGACGGGTGGGGTTGATCAACTCGGGCGGCGCCAGCGGCGAGAACGACTTGCTCGACGCCGTGCGGACCGCGGTCATCAACAAGCGCGCGGGCGGGCAGGGCCTGATCTCGGGCCGCAAGGCGTTCCAGCGACCGATGGCCGACGGCGTCACGATCCTGAACGCGATCCAGGACGTGTACCTCGACCCGAGGGTGACTGTTGCCTGACGTCACCGCGGGCGCCGCGACCGCGGGCCCGACCGCGCGCACGCGTTGCCCGCGGTGCGCATACGCGCTGACGGGGTTGCCGGGTGCACCGCAGGCGGCCTCACCCTACGCCGCGACGACCGCGGTGATCCGCTGCCCGGAGTGCGCCCTCGAGATTCCGGTGGGTTCGCATTGCCTTGTCGGCGGTGCGACGCCGTCCGTGGTCGACCCCTCGGGGTCGCGCGGCGTGGTGGCCGTGGCGTTGGGCGGCGTGGTGCTGATCGGCGGACCGTGGCTCTGCATCGTGGGCGTCACGGCGCTGGTCGAGTACCTGAAGGCCGGGGCGCCGAAGCGAGGCATCGCGCCGAGCGCGCTGCAGGGCTTCGCGATCGGCGCGCTGCCGGCGGCGATCGGCCTCGGCGTGGCGGCGTGGTTCGTGTGGCGGCAGTGGCGCCGCGCGGATCCCTCGCGTGCGGACGGCGAACGCGCCGGCGCGCGCCGCCGCCGCGCGATGGTGGTCCCGGGCGGCGTCCACCTCTGGTCGGGCGAGCCGTCGGTGGACGCGAAACCGCGCAGCCTGGCCGGAGGCGACATCCGCGACGTGCGCGGGAGGCGGCACGTGCCGCTCTTCCGTCGAGCGGGTGCGGGCGAGGCGGGTGCGATCGACCTGATCACGCCGATCGTGCTCTGGTCGATGAACGACGCGAAGCATGCGGCCAACCTCGCGGACGGTCGCTTCGCCGGCACCGTCTGGCTCCTGATGCCGCACGGCAGTCGTCCCGAACCCGTGGCCCACGAGATCGAGCGCACGCTTCGGGCCGAGCCCGAGGCGGCTCCGGTGGCCGTGGAGTCGACGCGGCTGCAGCCGGTCACCGCGCCGCTCGTGGACGGCGATCCCAACCGGCTCGCGGTGCCCGTGGCCGTCACCGCGGCCACGGCGGCGGAGCGCCCGCGTTGCCCGCGGTGCGGCCATGGGTTCGGCGAGGTGCCGGACGGGTGCTGGTGGGAGCCGCTGCCCCGCGCCGTCACCTGCAGCGAGTGCGGGCTGGACTTTCCCGAGGGCGCCATCGTGGTGGCGGGCAACGCGTTCGGTCGCCAAGGCGGCCACCGCCTCACGCCCCGCGCGATGTGGCTCATGGCGGGTTCGGCCGTCGGCGGGGCGGCGATGATCGTGGTGTCGATCGTGATGATCCGGCAGGTGTCGATGTGGGCGGGCTTGGTGGTGCAGATCGCGGCCACCGTGGCCATGCCGATGGCGATCGCGTTCGCGGCCAAGAGCGGCATCCGCCCGGTGCCGCGTGCGCGCGCGCGGTTCCAGGCCGGCGCCGAGACGTGGAGCTTCGAGGCCGGCAGGCTCCGGATCATCGCGAGTGGGCGGCCGGACGGACGCGTGATCGAGATTCCTGCCCGCCGCATCTCGCGGGTGACGTTCGGCCGGACGTTCTCGGCCGACAACTCGATGCCCGTGCAGACCGATGCGTTGACGGTCGGAGGCACCGCGGAGCAACTGGGCATGATCGGCGAGCGCACGCTGTTCGTGGCCTTGCCCGCCGAGGCCGACCAGGACGTGGTGGTCGAGCGCGCGCAGGCGGCGCTGCGGGATATTCGTCCCGTTCCACCCGTACCTATTTCTCAGAAATAGGTACTGGTGGAACGGGACGAATCTTCGCCCGCACGCGCTGCGCCAGCGCTTCGGCGCCGTCGTCGGGCAGCGTGTCCGGCGAGACCTGCGCGAGCACGTCCCCGCCACGTCCGCGCGCGACCAGCTCCACCCGGCCGTTCCTCGGGCGCAGCTCGATCGCGGCGATGCGGTCGGCGCCGACGTCGCGCGTGAAGTCCTCGATCGGGACGCCCCTCGCGGTCACCAGGTGCTCCGTCACCCGGATGCCCCGCGGGCCGACCTCCCACCGGCAGCCGGCGAGCGTTCGCCGGCGCAGGCGCCGAAGGAGCACGATCCACGCAGGGACGGCGGTCACGACGGCGGCCGCGCCCACGGCGGCCAGCACGCCCATCACCGGGGGAAGGATCGGCCCCGCCGTGGCCGGGACCATCAGCGCGAAGACGGCCCAGATGCCCGCCGCGATCGACCCCAGGGTGACCGGCAGCGCGAACAGCAGGTTGAGCATGTTTGCCGGCTGCGGCCACGGCCCGTAGGCGTGCAGGCGTCCCTCGATGGTGAGCGCGGGTGGCGCAACGCCCGGGGCGCCCGCGGCCGCGGACTCCTGCACGGCATCGCCGATCCCGATCGACGCGCGCACCGCGCGTGCCACGCGGTTGCCGGCCTCGACCAACGCGACCGTTCGATCGGTCCCGGGTGCGCCGCTCTCGGCGCCCGTGTCGACGAACACCGTCATCGCGCCCATGTCGCTCCGGCGGCCGTCGCGCCCGCGGGTCCAGACGTTCGCGGTCAGCGCGGCCACCGCACGGTCCCCCGCCCGCCACCGGTGGCCCCGGCCGAACGGGCTGTCCACCGTGATCGAGCGGATGTCGGCGGCCTCGTGCCGCTTCGCCTCCGTGCGCCCGGCGGATCCCGTCGGCTCCCCGGCGAAGACGACGAGCGCCCCCGGCGCGCAGAGCCATCGCTGGCCGAACGAGGCGGGCGCGCGGCCATCGTTCGCGGCGTCGGGCGTCCAATGCACCCACGCCCGCCACAGGACCAACCCGACGAAGGGCAGCCCCGCCACCTTCAGGGCGTCCCACACGCGCACGCCCGTCGACCACGTCGACGCGACGTCGAAGATGCCCTCGACGCTCATGAAGAGCAGGTACCCCATGGGCGCAAGGGCCGCGAGCAGCTGCCGGTTCCGGCGCGCGCGCGTCATGGGCTGCGCGCCGGCCTCGACGCTGCTCCCGATCACGAGCCGCGCGCCCGCGGGGACCTCAAACGCGCACTCGGGGCACGTCACCGCGGCCGTGAACGCGCCGAAGCGGTCCTCCGGCACGCCGGGCAGGTTGCCGTACGCGTAGTCGCACTGGGGGCACCGGTGCATGAGGGGCAGGGTAGCGGCGGGTACGTTGATGCCGCCATGCCCGAGACCTCGCTCATTCCGGCCCGGATCGCCACGCCTGCGCTCCTCGTGATCGCCAACGTCTTCATGACCTATGCCTGGTACGGTCACCTGAAGGACGCGAAGAACGCGCCGCTGTGGGGCGCGGTCCTCGTGAGCTGGGGCGTGGCCTTCTTCGAGTATTGCCTGCAGGTGCCGGCCAACCGGATCGGGTTCGGCGAAGGCGCCTACTCGCTGCAGCAGCTCAAGGTGATGCAGGAGATCATCACCATGGTCGTGTTCGCCGGGTTCGCGGCGTGGTACATGCGCGAGCGGCTGACGCTCGACTTCCTGTGGGCCGGGCTGTGCCTGGTCGGCGCGGCCTACTTCATGTTCCGCGGCATGCGGTGATCATCTGGCCACGGCAGCCGATGGTTGGGGGCGGTGACCACGGCACGCGGCGATGCTCGCCGCGAAAATGGAACGAGAGGTCCGGGACCCTATTTCCGCGCTGCGGCCCGCACCGGCTTTGCCGCGGCCAGCGCCTCCTGCGCCCGCCGCATCTCCTCGCCGGCGGCGAAATCCTCGCCGAAGCGCACCAGCCGGAGGCTGTTGGCGATCACGAAGACGTATGCCGCCGCCTGGTAGAAGGGCGTCACCCAGATGTCGATGCGGCCGGTGGCCGCGAGCGCCAGCCCCACCAGCGCCAAGAGCAGGCTGGCCGCGATGTTCGCGGCCACGATTCCCTTGGCCTTGCGTGCCAGTTCCAGCAGGAACGGGATGCTGCGCAGGTCGTCGTTCATCAGCGCGACGCCCGCGCTGTTGGTCGCGATGTCGCTTCCCGAGAGTCCCATGGCCACGCCGACGTCGGCGCTCGCCAGGATCGGCCCGTCGTTGATGCCGTCCCCGACCACCAGCGTCCGGCAGCCCTTGCGGATCAGGTACTTGAGCTCCTCGTGCTTCTCCTCCGGCAGGCACTCGGCCTCGATGGCATCGACGCCCACCGCCTGGCCGACGCGCTTCGCCACGCCGAGCCGGTCACCGGTGAAGATCACCACCTTGCGGACCCCCAGTTGCCGCAGCTCGGCCACGGTCTCGGCGGCGTTGCGGCGCAGCCGGTCCTCGAGCCCCACGGCGCCCAGGTAGCGGTCCCCCAGCATCACGTGCACGCCGCTCATTCCCTCGAGCCGCGCCTCCACCGACTCCACCTGCGCGGAGGCCGCGGGGTTGAGCTCGGCGATCCACATGCCGCGACCGGCATGCACCGTCCCGGCGCCGGTCTCGGCCTGCACGCCACGGCCGGGCACCTCGCGGTACGCGGTGACCGCGGCCGGCTCGAGCCGCGCGCGCTGCGCCGTCTCCATGATGCTGCGCGCGAGCGGGTGGTTCGAGCTCTGCTCGGCGTCGGCGGCCGCCTGCAGGAGCAGCGCGCCGTCCACGCCTTCGGCCGGCACCAGCCGGCTCACCGCGAACTTGCCCGTGGTGAGCGTTCCGGTCTTGTCCATCACCACGGTGTCGACGGCGCCGGCCGCCTCCAGCGTGCTCGTCTGCTTCACCATGATCCCGAGGCGCGCGGCCGCGGCGAACGCGGCCACCATCGCCGTCGGGTAGGCGATCAGCAGGGCCCCCGGCGTAGTGACCACGAGCACCGTGATCGCGCGCACCGCGGCGGCCTCGCGGACGGCGGGGTCGGCGCTGCGCGACGTGAAGAACCACACGAGCCCGGCGACCATCAGCACCACGGGCACGTAGTAGTTGGACAGGCGCTCGATCAGCTCCTGCCGCGCCGTCTTGGAGCGCTCGGCCTCGCGGATCAGGTTCTCGACCTTGCCGATGGTGGTCTGCCCCGCGACCGCGGTCACCGTGATGTCCACCTGTCCCGTCAGGTTGGTGGTGCCCGCATAGACCGGGCTGCCGGGCTGGGCTTCCACGGGCACGCTCTCGCCGGTGAGCGACGCCTGGTTGATCGAGGTGCTTCCGGTCACCACGGTGCCGTCCACCGGCAGGTTCTCGCCCGGGCGCACTCGTACCCGCATTCCCGGGCGCACCTGCGACAACTGCACCTGCCGTTCCGTGCCGTCGTCGCCGACCACGCGCGCCTCGTCGGGCGTCAGTTCGACCAGTTCGCGGATCGCCCGCTGCGCACCCCATGCGGTGCGGCTCAGGATCAGCTCGGCCAGCCACAGGAAGAACGCCAGGAACCCGGCCTGCAGGAAGAAGTTGTTCGCCATCGCGGCCAGCACCGCCAGGCTCGCCAGCGCGTTGCCGCCGGGCCGGCCCTCGCGCAGTTCGCGCAGCGCGCCCGCGAAGAGCGGCGTGGCCACGATCACCGCACCCACGGCCGCGGGGATCTGCGTCACGTTCTCGGCGAACCCGAAGGCGGCCTTGGCGAGCCAGCTGACCAAGAGCAGCATGCCGCCGGACAGGGCCACCACCAGGCGCCGCTCCAACTGCGTGCCGCCCGACGCGAGCGTCTCGGCAGGGGGCAGGCGGTCAGGTGCTCGTCCCGCGGGCGCATCGCCCGGCGCGGTGAGGGGGGCGCTGGTCATGGCGCAATGGTACGCGCGCCGTTAGCCCACGCGCTCGGCGCCGGCCTCGCGGCCCATCAGGCTGCGGATCGCCTCGGCCGGCGTGACGCCCCGGTGCAGGATGGCGTCCACGGCATCGACGATCGGCATGTCCACCCCGTGGCGCGCGGCCAGGGCGAGGAGCGCTCCCGAGGTGGCCACGCCCTCCACCACGCTGTCGGTGCGCGCCAGGTAGGCGGCGAGCGGTTCTCCGCGCCCGATCGCCTCGCCGCAGCTGCGGTTGCGGCCCTCGGGGCTGAAGCACGTGGTGGCCAAGTCTCCGACGCCGGCGATCCCGAAGAACGTCTCCGGCCGGGCGCCGATCGCGGTCCCGAGGCGCACGATCTCCGACAGCCCCCGCGCGAGCAGCGCGCTCTTGGCGTTCGAGCCGAGTTCCAGCCCGTCGATCATGCCCGCGGCCAGCGCCACCACGTTCTTGGCGGCGCCGGCGATCTCCACGCCGACCAGGTCCGGATTGGTGTAGACGCGCAGCCAGGGCATGGCGAACGCGCGCTGCACGCGCTCGGCGACCGAGGCGTCCTCGCACGCGCTGACCATGGTCGCGGGGAGCCGTCGGGCCAGTTCGGTGGCGATGGTCGGACCGCTCAGGACGGCCACCGCCCGCGGTGCGGTGCCGTCGCTCGGGACGGCTTCCGCGAGCACCTGGCTCGGCCGGAGCAGGGATCCCTCCTCGATGCCCTTGGTCACGCTGACCAAGGCCACGTCCGCCGGCAACCGGACGCCCGCTCGCGCCCACGCGGCGCGGATGTACTGCGTGGGGATCGCGTTGACCACCATCGTGGCGCCGTCGAGCGCGCGGGGCGCGTCGACCTCCACCGACACTTCGCCGGGCAGGTGCAAGCCGGGCAGGCGCGGTGTGCGGCGCTCGGCCCCGAGGTGCGCCACGGCATCGGCGAACGGCCCCCACAACGTGCACGGCACGCCGCGCCACGCCAGGATCGCGGCCATGACGACGCCCATCTGGCCATCGCCCATCACCGCCACGCGCTCGATGGCCTCAGTCCTCATCGAACCTCGACTCCACCAGCGCCAGCAGCGCCGACAGCGCCGCCTCGGCATCGGGACCGTTGCACACGATCTCGAGTTCGGTGCCTTGGGTCGCCGCCAGCAGCAGCATCTGCATGATGCTCTTTCCGTCCACGACCTCGTCCCCGTCGGTGCGGCGGACGTGGACCTCGCACTCGAACCGGCTCGCGGCGTCCACGAACGCCATGGCGGGCCGCGCGTGCAGCCCGAGCTGGTTTCGGATCGTGGTCCGTGCGCTGCTCAACGTGATGCCGTGTGGTCTGCGGCTGCCGGCTCGCGGTCAGCCATGGGCGGACGCGGCGTCCGCCTCCTCCAGGAGCGTCCACACCTCGGCCGGCGCCTTGGCCTGGCGGAGGAAGCGCCGGAACTTGTCCTGCGTGAGGACGCCGAAGATGCACTCCATGGCGTCAATGTGCTCCTCGGGCCGTTCCTCCGGGGAGAGCAGCAGGAACACCACGTGGACCGGCTGCCGGTCGAGCGCCTGGAACTCGATGCCGCCCGGGGCGATCCCGACGGCGGCGTGGACGCGCTGCACCTCCGGCGTCTTCACGTGGGGCGCCGCGACGCCGTGACCGAACCCGGTGGAGCCCTTCTTCTCGCGCTTGATGACGGCCTTGGCCAGCTCCTCGACCAGCGCCGGCGCCACTGCGCCCTGCTGGGCCAGGGAATCGACCAACTCGCGGATCGCGTCGTCGCGCTTGGTCGAGCGCAGGGGGGCGATGATGGCCTTCTCGACGACGATGTCGCGGAGCTTCATGTCTGTGGGGGTCCTGTGGCCGGGTCGGCGGACCCGGCGGGGAAACGCGCGCGGCCGCCGGTTGTCCGGCGGCCGCACAGCGTACTGGGAGTCGGGGGCGGCCGTCAGCCCGCGCGGCGGAAGCCTCGCAGGTGCTTCTTGGCACCGCGGATCCGGTCCTTCCATTCGTGCAACTGTCGCACGGCACGGTCGGAGACGAGATCGATGCACGCATAGAGGTTCCGGTGGTTGCTGTTGGCGACGAAGTCGCGGTGGCGCTCGACATCGCTGAGCACTTCCACGTGGTACCCGTCGGGCACGCGCTCGATCACCACGCGCACCTCCTGCAATCGGTCGAAGAAGTGCGGGAGCCGGGCCATCTTCCGTTCGATGTAGGCGCGAATCGGTGCCGTGAGGTCCATGTGCTTGGCGCTGATGGTGACGTGCATGATGGTCAACTCTCCGAAAGGTGAGGGGCCCGGTCAAGTGCGGCCGCACGGGTTCCGGCCCGATCGATCCCGTGCGGGTGTTGTCCGGCGTGTCCGCGGTCGGCGCGGCGACCCTCCCATCGGAGGATCAGCTCCAGGCGTTCCGTGCCCCGTCGCACGGCGATGGGCACCGTCGGCGCGCGCAGGGCGGATGAGGCCTCGGCCCACTCGCGCACGGACCGTATGGGCGACCCCGCGACGGCGGTGATCACGTCGCCGACGGTGAGCCCGGCCCGGTGCGCCGCGGACCCGCGCGCCACGCGGCGGACGGCGACGCCGTCGGTGGCGGACGCGACATCGATCCCCACCGTCCGTTCCGCGTGACCCGCGGCCAGGTCGACGGCCGGTCGCGCAAGCACCCAGTCTCGCCACTGCCGCTCGATCGCGTCGAGCGGCGCACCCAGGGCCTGCTCGAGCGCCGCGACGCCGCTGCGATCCTCGTCGAAGGTGCGGACGTACGTGCGGTACCAGCGCCGCAGCGCGCCGCGGTCCGCGAGGAACTCGAAGAAGGAGCGCGCCACGGGGTAGAGCTGCTCGCTCGCGGCCATGAACTGCGCGGGGGTCATGCGGACCATGGCGGCGATCGGGCGGCGACTGCGCTGGCCGGCCACCGCCCGCGCCTGGTTGTGGCGGTGCGAGGGCAGGAACACGATCTCGCCGTCGTCCGCCAGCTCGTATCGCTCGTAGAGCGCGGCGATCCCCTCCTGCACCCACATGGCGTGCGGCTGCCCCAGTCGTTCCATGTGCCCGAAGTGCATGGCGTGCGTGTACTCGTGGCGCAGCACGGCACCGATGTCGGCGGTGACGATCCTCCTGCGAGGATGCTCGTACATGCCCTCGGTCGTCGAGCCGGGCGGAAACTCGCGCCGCACGTCCGCGGGCGTCGCGATCGCCACGAACACCTCGTCGGCCGGCAGGGCGTCGAAGAGCGTGGCGGCCTGTTGGTCTGCCTGGCGCGCCACCATCCGAGTCATCTCGGCGTGGCTCTCCTCGTCGAGGCACGTCGCGAACACCAGCCGGTGCGCATCGTCGACTCGGTACTGGTAGGCGTCGCCGGCGTGCGTGCGCCTCCACGCATCGCGCTCGCGGCGCGCGCGCGGGTCCGAGGAGGGTTGGTCCTTCTCGACGGGCGAGCCAGGATCGGATGACGCCGGCACGCCATCGGCGGGGCGCGTCGGTGCCGTTCCCTTGCGGCCCGGTCCCGTGGACGTTCCTTGCTCGCTGCGGTCCGGAATCCCCGGGGCCACGGATTCGCCGGCGCGCGGCGGTACCGACGTCCCCTGCGCCAGGCAAAGCCCGGCGAGCGCCATGACCGCGGGGAGAGCGACCACACTGCGCATGCGAAACCTCGACCATCAAGGTACGCCCGCGCGCGACCCGGGTTCACGAATCCGACCGGATCTCCACCGGATTTCCCCGGGCTAGCGCGGGAATCACCCGGGCCACGGCCTCGGGATACGCGGAACACTCCTCCGTGAACACCCGGGCCGCCAGCGTGTCCTCGGTGTCCCCCGGAAGGACCGGGCACTCACGCTGCAGGACGTGGGGCCCGTGGTCGTACCGGTCATCCACCCAATGGACGGTGCATCCGGAGCGGGCGCGGCCGGCCGCGATCACCGCGCGGTGCACGCGGTGCCCGTACATCCCCTGGCCCCCGAACTCGGGGAGCAGGGCAGGATGGATGTTGAGCGCGCGCCCGCGCCACGCGTCCACGCGGAACTTCCGCAGGTAGCCGCAGAGGCACACCAGTTCCACGCCGTGCGCGCGCAGTGCCCGGTCGACGCGGTCGTCGAACGTGGTTGCGGGTTCGGGCGGCACCACCTCCACCGGGATGCCCGCCGCCCGGCATCGCTCCGCGGCCCCGGCGTCCGGCCGGGTCACGACGCACACGGCCACGCGGGCGTCCGCGGCGCCGGCCGCGAATGCCGAGGCCAGGTTGACGACGGTTCTCCCGCCGCCCGAGGCGAGCGCGCCGATCCGCACCGGATCCGGGCCCGCGCCGGGCTCGGTCATCGGCAGGCGCCCGTCTGCCACATCAGGTACGACCACTGGTCGACGGCCTCGGCGATCCGCTTGTCGAGCGGCTTGCCGGCTCCGTGTCCGGCATCGCGGTCGACGTAGAGCAGGATCGGCTCGGCCGCCGCGTCGCTCGCGGAACGCGACTGGAGCAGGGCCGCCATCTTGCGGGCGTGCAGCGGGTGCACGCGCGAGTCGTTCTCCCCGGCGGTGAAGAGCATCGACGGATACTTGGTGCCGGGCTTGGCGTTGTGGTACGGCGAGTACGCGCGCAGCCACGCGAACGCGGCCGGGTCGGAGCTCGCGCCGTACTCCGGCACCCAGAACTTGGCGAGCAGGAAGTCCTGGTACCGCAGCATGTCGCACAGCGGCACCGCGCTGATCGCGGCGGTCCACAGTTCGGGGCGCTGCGTCACCGCGACGGCCGTCAGCAGTCCGCCGTTGGATCCGCCCATCACCGCCAGGTGGGCCGAGGACGTGTACTTGTCGGCGATGAGGCGCTCGGCGACCGCGTACAGGTCATCGAAGACGTTCTGCTTGCTGCCGAGCATGCCGGCGCGGTGCCACGACTCGCCGTACTCGCCGCCGCCGCGGAGGTTGGCCACCACGTAGATGCCGCCGCGCTCGAGGAAGGGCACGATGGTGGGAATGAACTCGGGCGTCAGCGAGACGTTGAACCCGCCGTAGCCGTAGAGCACGCATGGATTGCTTCCGTCCATCTTCAGCCCGCGACGCATGACCACGAATGCGGGGACCGGCGTGCCGTCCTTGCTGGTGGCGCGCACCTGGGTGACCTCGATGTCGTCGAGCTTGGCCGGCACCTCGGGCTTCGCCCAGACCTCGGGCTTGTACGGCTTCCAGAAGAGGTCGCACCGATTCACCGTGCGCGGGGCGTTGTAGCTGGCGAACGACAGGAACATCTCGGTGTGCTTGCGGTCGCAGCGCACGGCCACGGTGCCGATGCCCGGGAGCGGGATCTGCCCGACCGCCTTGCCGTCGTAGCGGAACGTCTCCAGCAGGTCGTGCGCGTCCTTCTGCCACGTGACGACGATCTCGTCCTTGCCGAACGCGACGTCGCTGAGCACCGCATCCTGGCGTTCGGGCACGATGACCTTCCATGACGCCTCGGCGGGGTTCCCCAGGTCGACCGCCACCAGGCGGCCGTTGGGGGATCCCAGCGTCGTGGTCATGTACATGGTGTCGCCGACGATCTCCTGCGGGGTGAATCGGGCGCCGCGGCCGACGGCCACGGGGATGCGGGCGTCCTTGCCGTCGCGCATGGCGTCGAGCTTGGCCACCCACAGGTCGTTCTCCGACCAGCCCCGGGTCACGCCGAGGGCCACCCAGCGATCCTCGCCGAAGATCGCCCCGAAGGGAACCTCGGACGGGCTCGTCTGCTTGAGGAAGACCGGATCACGCTCGACCGGTTCGCCGAGCTTGTGGAACGCGACGGCCCGGCTGTAGGGGTCCTTCGGATCCAGCAGCCGGCTGTACACGAAGCCGTCTCCCCAGCCGTTCCAGCCTCCGAAGCTCACCTTCCCGGGGATCTCGTCGGCGAGCGGGATCCACTTGCCGGACTCGAGCCGCAGCACCTTGAGCACGCTCATCTCGTCCCCGGCCTTGCTCGTGCCGTAGGCCATGCGCGAGCCCTGCCACGTGGGCATCCACCAGTCCACCGAGGTCAGGCCCGTGGGGTCGATCACGTTGGGGTCGATCACCACGCTCGCGCCGGCGTTGGGGCCGTCCTGCCGGACGTAGACCGCGGGCTGGTTCATGTTGCCGTCGCGCTGCGCGTAGAAGTAACCGGGTCCGCGGATGATCGGCACGCCCCAGCTGGTGATCTGCATCAACGGCTTCAGCTGCTCGGCGAGGGCGCCGCGGCAGGGCAGCGGGTCGAGCGTGGCGCGCATGTGGGCGAGCTGCGCGTCGGTCCAGGCCTTCACCTCCGGCGAGTCCTTCTCGAGGGGCTCGAGCCACCGATAGTCGTCGGTGACGGCGGTGCCGCCGTAGTCGTCGGTGACCGGAACCGTCTTGGTGGCGGGCGGGACGAGGGCCAGGGCGGCGGCGAGCAGGATGTGCATGGGAGCAGGATACGGAGCGGCCTCCGGCCCGGGATCCCACGCGGCGGATGGTCGGGTGCGGCGTTCCGGGGAGTCGCGGGCCCGGCCGCGTGCTCAGGTCGGGATGCCGAGCAGCCGGCTGGGAAGCTCGGCGCGGCGACGGACCCCGAGCTTCGCGTAGATGCGCTTGCTGATCGTGGCCACGGTGTTCACCGAGACGCCGAGCTCGCGCGCGACCTCGGGCCGCGACATGCCGCGCGCGAGCTGCATCGCCACCTGGCGCTCGCGTGCCGAGAGCAGGTGCATGCCGTTGGACGTCGCGGCCTCGCGGGCCTCGTGAACGAGGTGGTGCGGGACCACGCGGATCTCCGGGAGGGGCAGCGCCGGCGGATCCGTCGGCAGCACCTGGATGAAGACCTGCGTGTTGCAGTGCGGTGACTCGGTCGGTTCCACGCCCTTGACCTGCGACTGCAGCCCGGCCAGGAACTCGTGCACCGCCCGGATCCTGCGCCGGAGCTCGCCGATGTCCTCGGGAGAGAGCCGCGCGTTGCAGTACGACTGGTGCCGCCAACCCGGTCGCATGAGTCCTTCGGGGGTGCCGTCGCCGTCCAGGAACGCGCCGATCTGCGCCTTGCCGTGGTCGAGGTACGCCTTGCCGATCGACTCGGCGGTGCGGACCTGGGCGGGGTCGTCCGGGTTGAACGTGACGATCACCGTCTCATGGCGCGTGCGATACGTCGGGTGGCGGCGGTCGGCGCGGACGGGCAGCTTCTCCATCATTCCGGCATCGACCAGGGCATCGAGGCCGCGCTGCACCTCGGCGTGATCACGCTGCGCCATCTCCGCGAACTCGCCGGCTTCCGCCGGGCGAGCCAAGCGGCGAGCGAGTTCCCACAGCGATGCGTGCAGCGGCGTCGCCAACGCCTCCGCCAGTCCCGCCCGATGAATTTCGATCACCAATGCGCTCAAGATGCTCTAGTATTGACACGAACCGTGGCAATATGGGGCCACGCCAACGGATGTTTGCGAATCTTGCGCCCCGCATCCCCCGATCGGGTGGCAGGGGTTCAGGCGGGGATGACATCCGGCAGATCGAACAGTCCCGCCGTCAGGTTGCGCGGCCCCGAGGCGGTGACCAGCACGTCGGCCTCGTAGTGCACGGCCAGCGACCGGTCGGCCGTCCAGATGGGCCACTCGCGTCCCTTGGTGCGCGTCTCCGTCGTGCCGACCGCGAGCATCGGTTCGACGGCCACCAGCATCCCGGGCTGCCACGGCTTCCATGCCTCGCCCCATTCGCCGGGGAACGTGGGCACCACGTTCGACACGAACGGCGGGCCGTGCAGGCTCCGTCCGATGCCGTGGCCGCCGAGCCCTCGCACGAGGTGGAACCCGCAGTCGCGCTCCACGTGCCCTTGCACCGCCTTCGCCCAGTCGATCAGGGGACGATGCGGTTGCATGGCGGCGATGCCGCGTCGCAGGCTCTCCTTGCCGCTCTCCATCAGCGCGCGAGCGAGCTTGTCGGGTTCGCCGATCGCGTAGGTCCACGCCGCGTCGCCGATCCACCCGTGGTGGCGCACGCCGATGTCGATCGACAGGAGGTCGCCGGCGCGGATCGGCTCGCGCGACATGAGGTGCGTGCCGTGGACGACGCAGTCGTTCGGGCTGAGGCACGCGTGGCTGGGGTAGGGCGGGTGGCCCCGGACTTGGTACCCGAGGAAGCAGCTCTTGGTGCCGAGCTCCTGCAGGGTGGCACCGACGAACGAGTCGATCTCCGCGAGCGTCAGCCCGGGTCGCAGGAACGCCACGAGGCGTCGGTGGGTCTCCACGACTCGCTCGGCGGCGGCCTCGGCGTGGGCGATGTCCTTGGGGTCGGTGACGATCACGGGGCGCGGATGCTACGGGGTTCCGGTCACGCGATGCGCACCTGCAGGTCGCCGGCCAGCATGGAGATGTCCGGCCCCGGGCCGGCGACCTCGTGCACGAGCGCCCGCTCGTCCCGATGCGGAAGCACGATCAGGTCGGCCCGCATCCCCGGGAGCAGCGCGCCGCACTCGTGCTGCAGCCCGAGGACGCAGGCCGCGTTCCAGGTGACGGCGTTGATCGACTCCGCGGCGGTGAGCCCCAGGTGCCGCGATGCGAGCGCCGCGGCGAAGGCGACGCTCGGGCTCGGCGCGCTGCCCGGGTTCCAGTTGCTCGCCACCGCGAGCGCGCCGCCCCGGTCGATCAGTCCGCGGCCATCGGCGAATCGGCCGTCGAGCGCGAACCCGCATACCGGCAACGCCACGCCGATCGCGTCGCTTGCCGCGAGGGCATCCAGCCCGTCGCGCGTCGATGCCTCGAGGTGGTCCACGCTTCGCGCGCCGAACTCGAGCGCCAGCTCCAGCGCACCCATGGCGGTGAACTGGTCGGCATGCACGCGGATCGGCAGCCCGAGGGCGCGCGCCCGCTCGAACAGGCGCCTGCACATGGCGACGTCCCACGCCCCCTTCTCGCAGTACGCGTCCACGGCCGCGCCCGGCGCGAGCGACGCCAGCGCCGGCAGCGCCCCGAGCATCTCGTCGACCTGTCCGGGCCGATCGGAATCAACCGCGTGCCCGAGCAGGAGGGTCGGGACCACCGGGCCCGGCCAGACGGCCTGCACGGCGAGGATGGCCTCCAGCATGCGGCCCTCCGTGGCAGCGTCGAGGCCATACCCGGTCTTCACCTCGACGGCCCCGGTGCCCGTGGCGCGCATCTCCGCGAGGCGCTCCGCGAGCCGCGAGGCCAACGCATCCGTGGGTGCCGCACGCACGGCGCGCACCGTGGAGAGGATGCCGCCGCCGGACTCCAGGATCTCGAGGTACGTGGCCCCGGCGCGCTTGCGCTCCCACTCATCCCAGCGCTCCCCCGCCCAGCATGCGTGCGTGTGGCAGTCGACGAGCGCCGGCATCACCACCCGGCCGCGCGCGTCGATGCGCATGGCGACGGCTCGGCCCGTGACGGGCCCGTCGCCCACGGCCGCGATGCGGCCGCGGTCGACCACCACGTGCCCTCGCGGGATGACCTGCAGGGCGCTCATCGCCGAGCCGCGCAGTGCGCCGCGCGACGACGGCGGCAGCGGGGTCACGACGCGCGCGTTCTCGATGGCCACGGAGCCTTGGACCATGGCCGGACAGTACCATGCGACCATGGAACTCTTCGTCGTGCGACACGCCAAGGCCGAGCCACGCGATGTCGAGCGATGGCCCGATGACGCGCTTCGCCCGCTCACCCGCGAGGGAGCGAAGAGCTTCGAGCGGATGGCGCGTGCGCTCGGCGCGTGGCGGCCCGACGTCGACCTGGTGCTCTCGAGCGGATGGACGCGTGCCTGGGACACCGCGCGCATCCTGCGTGCCCGCGCCGGATGGCCGAAGCCGGTGCAGACCAAGCTCTTGGAATCGAGCGACACGTCGACCGTGCCCGAACTCGTGGCCATGGCCGCCGAGCAGCCCGGTGACGCTCGCCTCGCCATGGTGGGGCACGATCCGTGCGTGGCGGCGCTGGTGTCGCGGCTCGCGGGCGACGGCGCGTGCCGGATCACGATGCGCAAGGGGGCGGTGGCGTGGCTGCGCGGCCGGCCGGGCAGCATGCGGCTCGAGGGATTGCTGCTGCCGTCGATGCTGCGGCGCCCGTGAGTGCCGTGGTATAACCCGGGCCCCATGGAACTCCCTCCGAACGAGAAGAAGACGCCGCTGGTCGAGGTGGCGTGGGACGGTCCGGTCGTCAAGATCCGCTTCGCGGGCCCGAACATCGGCCAGCGCGAGACGCCGATCATCCAGGAGGACATCGGGCCTTACCTGAAGCTGAAGACCATCAAGTTCCTGGTGATGGACCTCTCCAGCGTCGCGTTCATGAGCTCGATGGGCCTCTCCATGTTCATCGGTGCGCGCAACGCGGCCGCCGCGGTCGGTGCCCAGCCCGTGCTCTACGGTCTCAACAAGGACCTCAAGAGCCTGATGGCGATGATGAAGATGGACAAGCTCTTCAAGGTCATCGACACCCAGGCGGACCTGCAGAAGCTCCTCGGCAAGTAACCCGCGCACACGCGGGCCGCGGCGTCCGCCTCGACGGAGGGTGCGGGGTGCCGATCCCGGCGGGGCCCGGTGCGGTCAGTACGCGAAGCCCCAGCTCGGCAGTTCCTCTTCGCGGGCCGGTTCGGTGGGCTGCGAGAGCGATCCGGCGATGAACCCACGCCACTGCGGGTTGGGACGGGGGCCATAGACCACCACATCGGCCTTGCCGGCGTCCTCGGGGCGCAGCGCCAGCGCGTCGCCCCGCTGCACGGTGACCGTGAGCACCTTGGCGAACGGTGCACGGGCCTGGATCTCGCTGACCAGTCCGCCGTCGTACTCGGAGTGGAACTGCCCGACCACGTGCACCACCTTGGCGCCCGACGGCGCGGCGTGCAGCGCCTCCACCACGCTGTCGGCCATGGTGGAGTCCCAGAGCCGTTGGGCGCGGAGCACCTGGTCCACGGCGGCGTCATCGGCGGGGTGCTCGCCGCCGCCGGCCATGAACTCGGCGAACCGGGCGCGATAGGAGGCCGGAGCGTCCGCGCGCGGCAGCGAGAACAGCCGCTGGTCCTCCGGCGGCAGCGCCCGCAGGGCGTCCCAGCCGTCCGTGCGCGCCATCCGCACGAACCCACGCGGAGCATTGGCCGCCACGACCCGGCACTTGGCGCGACGGGCCTCGTCGACCATGGGCTGGTAGAAGCGGACCCAGGTGTCCTTGCCCGCCCAGTCGCGTGAGCCGGTCCGTTCGATGAACTCGTCCTCGCCGATCGCTCCCGTCAGGTACTCGTCGACCGCGGGTTGCTCGTCGCGCTCCAGCATCTCCATCGAGATCACCGAGCCGGGCCACGCGGCGACCGCTTCCGCGTAGAGCGCCTGCTGCACGAGGTGCGCGTTCCCGTCGTCGTGCTGCTCGCCGATGATGACGATGTCGGCCCAGCGCATCCCGTTCCACAGGGCGTTCCAGTCGAGCGGCTGGCCATCGGTGCCGTGGAACATCGCCAGCTGCCGCGGACCATGCTGCTCGCGGGGCACGATGACCTCGCCGGGCTCGGGCTTGTAGAACCACAGGATGTCGGCGTAGGGGTCGCGCGTGCGGCACCCGGCGGCGGCACCAAGCGCCACCGCGACGACGGCAAGCGCGGGGATCCATGGTTGGGCGCGGGGGCGGGGCATCGACCGAGGATCGTAGGCGACCGGCCCCGGGCTCACGCGACCCGGCCATCGGCCAGGTGGACGATGCGGTCCGCGCGCGACGCGATCCACTGGTCGTGGGTGACCATGACGATGGTGAGGCCCGCACGGTGCTGCTCGGCGAGCGCCTCCAGGATGCCCTCGCCGTTGCGGGCATCGAGGTTTCCCGTGGGCTCGTCGGCCATCAGCACGTCGGGCCGGTGCATCAGTGCGCGGGCGATCGCCACGCGCTGGCGCTCGCCGCCGGACAGCTGGGCCGGCCGGTGCCGCACCCGGTGCGACAGGCCGAAGCGATCGAGGAGCGCGCGGGCCCGGTCGCGGATCTCGGCGCGGCGGCGGGCGAACTCCCACCGGCCCACGCCGATGGTGGCGGGGAGAACGGTGTTCTCCAGGACGTTCAGTTCGGGCAGCAAGTGATAGAACTGGAAGACGAAGCCGACGTGTTCGTTGCGATAGCGGTCGAGGCGTCGCGGCGAGAACGCGCTGATCGACTCGCCCCGGAAGCGCACCGTGCCCGCATCGGGCCGGTCCAGCCCGCCCAGGAGGTGCAGCAGCGTGCTCTTGCCGCTCCCGCTCGAGCCGAGGATGGTCACCCACTCGCCGGCACGGATGCGGATGTCCGCCCCCTTGAGGACCGGAACCTCCACCTTCCCCAGTCTGTAGGTCCGCGCGACGCCCGTGGCTTCCAGGAGCGGCAGCTCGTTGCCGTCCTGCGCGGCGGGCGTGCGTGCGATGCTGGAGTGGCGGTCGGTCATCGGATCACTCGTAGCGGAGGGCGCGCACGGGGTCGATGTCGGCGGCGCGCGCCGCGGGCACGGCTGCGCCCAGGACGCTGAAGACGATGGCGCCCACGCAGGTGAGCCGGGCGTTTTCCCAGTCCATCTGGCTGGGGATCGTGGCGAAGTAGTAGACGGCCGGGTCCCAGATCAGGAACCCGCGGTGCGACGCCAGCCCGAAGGCGATGCCGGCCAGGCCCAGCGCCGCCACGGTCCAGAGCAGCGTGGCCAAGGCGCCGGAACGCAGCGTGGACCGCACGGCCCCGCCCGCTGCGCCCATGGCCAGCAGGCCGATGCTCACCCAGGCCCACGCCGGGGCTTCCTCGCCGAGCGCCATGTGGATCGCGTTGATGTTGCGCACCACCAGCCACGCGATCCCGGTGCCGATGGCCGATCCCGCGATCCCGATCGCCAGGCCGTACCGGAGGAAGATGGCCATGATGCCCGCCCGGCTCGCGCCCATCGCGCGGAGGATGCCGACGTCCCGCGTCTTCTCGCTGACGATGGCCCAGAAGATCGCGAGGATCAGGCCGGCGCACACCAGGTACGTGATCGAGAACAGGATGCGCATCATCTGGCGCTCCTTCTCGACCGGCGCGATCAGGTCGCGCAGGCGCTCCTCCCACGTCATGATCGAGACCGACTCGGGCGCGGGGGGCTTGGCGCGAACCGCGGCGTCGGCGGACGTGCTCAGCCAGAACTGCTCGTAGGCCTTCTCGACGGCGGACTTGAGCTCCGTCGGCGTGACGCCGTCCCTGGCGCGGACCAGGACCTGCGTCGCGCGCGCGGGCGAGGTGCCGATGACCGGCAGGTTGCCGTCGGCGTCGGGCTCGGCGGAGGTGTCCACGATCGGGGCCTCGTCGAGGCGCAGCATCTCCTGCCCGTCGGCCAGCGGGATGAACACCCGGTTGCGGTCCACCTGGAACACGCCCGACATCACCTCGTTGACCACCCGGAACGACCGGCTGTTGCTCTGCGACACCGTGCCGGCCTCGCTGATCGGCACCAGCGTGACCGTGACCTCGTGGTTGGGCATCCACCAGTGCGACACGCGCGGCCGGTAGCTCCCATCGCGCTGGCGCTGGTTGACCACCGAGACGTGCATGCCGAGAAGGGCGCCGGGCTTGCCGCTCGCGGGGTCGCGCATGGCGCGGGCCGCCTTGAGCGGGCCATCGTCCAGGGTGCGCCGGGGGTCGTCCTCCTCCATCGCGAGGGCCTCGGCGGGATCGGACGCGGGCTTCCACCAGATGGTGCGCTCGAAGTCGGTGACGCGCGCGAAGCTCTCGGGGTCGATGGCCCACACCTGCGCGGTGACCACGTCCTTGCTGCGACCCTCGGGGTAGGGCATCCGCACCAAGCCGTAGGTGTCGACCAGCGGCGAGGCGGCGGCCGCCTCGGGGAGGGCCTCCAGCGCCGCCACGAGCTGCCCGTAGTGCGGGATGCCCTGCACCGGTCGGCTGATCACCACGTCGCCCATGAGGGTGCGGCCGGAGGAGCGCAGGTTCTCCAGGAACCCGCTCATCACGCTCACGACCACGATCACGAGCGCCACGCAGAGCGCCACCGCGCCCACCGCGATCAACGGGATGATCCGCGTGGTGAGGTAGCGTCGGACGAGCAGGCGCGTGTAGGTTCCCAAGCACCGCAATCCTACGGTGACGGCAGGCCCGGCGCGGCGCGGATGCGCGGCGTGCGTGCATCGCACCGACGCCCGGCCGGGGCGCGGGTAGCCTCCGAGGCCCCGTGCACACGGTCCTCGTGATCGCCCTGGTCCTCTCCGCCGCGAGCATCGCGGAGCTGGTCGCATGGACGCTGTTCGCGGTGCGCGCGTGGAAGGAGTGGCGCCGCAGCACCTTCGTCCGCGAGGGGCTCACGGGCCCGGCCGAATCGCTTCCTCCGCTGTCGGTGGTGATCCCCGCGCACAACGAGGTCCGCGTGGCCGCGGCCTGCGCGCGCAGCGTGCTCGCGTGCGATTACCCGGCGTTCGAGGTCGTCTTCGTGCTCGATCGATGCACGGACGGCACGCGGGCGGAACTGGAGCCGATCGCCGCGGCCGATCGCCGTCTGCGGATCGTCGACAACGGGGACTGCCCGCCGGGCTGGGCCGGCAAGTGCAACGCCGCGCGGGTCGGCGCGGCCGCGGCGACGGGGGAGCTCATCCTGTTCGCGGACGCGGACACACGGTTCGACCCCGGACTCCTGCGCGCCTCGGTGACGCTGCTGCGCCGGCGCCGGCTGGGCATGCTGTCGCTCTGGAGCACGCCCACGCAGGAGCATTGGTTCGAGCGCGTCGTGCAGCCGGTCACCGCGCTGATGATGCTCAAGCTGTTCCCGATGCGGCGGATCGACGGCCGCCTGCGCCGTAGGCCGTTCGCCAACGGGCAGTTCATGCTGTTCGAGCGTTCGGCGTACGAGTCCTTCGGCGGGCACGAGGCGGTTCGCGACGACCTCCTGGAGGACCTGGCGTTCGCGCGCGGCATGCATCGGCGCGGCATCGCCCAGGACTCCGCGATCGCCGACGGCATGCTGCACGTCTCGATGTACGACGCGTGGCCCGCGTTCCGCACGGGCTGGAAGAGGATCTTCATGGAGTCGTGCGTGCGCAACCCGCGCCGCCTGCGCGAGCAAGCCGTGCAGCTGGCGGCGATCGCCGGCGTGCTGCCCGCGTTGCGCGTGCTGTCCGGGTTCCTCGCCGCCGCGGCGCTGCTCTGGGGCACCCCCGACCAGGTCGATGACGGCGCGCGCGCGCTCGCGCAGGCGGCGCTGGCCGCCGCGGTGGCGGCCACGGCGTGGCGCGCGCTCGTCCTGGTCGGCATCTACCGCACCGGCGGCTTCCCGTCCTGGGCGGGGCCCCTCTTCGGGCTGGGCGCCGCCGGCGTGGCCCGCATCCTGTGGGAGGGCGCGTCCGACCTCGAGCGACGGCTTCCCGTCCGATGGGGCGGCAAGGAGTACGTGCTCGAGCCCACCCGGGATTGAAGCGCCCCTGCGCAAGGAACCGTTCATGCGAATCCTCCTCACCAACGACGACGGCATCCTCGCACCCGGCATCGCGGCGCTCTTCGACGCGCTGGAGGGCCTCGGCGACATCCGGGTGGTGGCGCCGGCCGACGTGCAGAGCGCGTCGAGCCACGGCATCACCTTCCATCATCCGCTGATGGTGCGGGAGGTGCGCGTGAACGAGCGGATGTCGGGCATCGCCGTGGAGGGCCGCCCGGCCGATTGCGTGAAGCTCGGCATGCGCGGCCTGTGGCAGGAGTGGTACGGCAAGGGATCGCGCCCGGACCTGGTGGTGAGCGGCATGAACGCCGGCGCCAACGTGGGCATCAACGTCATCTACTCGGGCACCGTGGCGGCCGCGGTCGAGGGCGCGTTCCTCGGCGTGCCGGCGATCGCGGTGAGCCTGCACCTCGGGGACCGCGAGCGGACGCGGTACGGACGCGCCGCCCGGATCGCGCGCACCGCGATCGACCGCATCCTGGAGCATCCGCTCGATGCGCACCGGGTGCTGAACGTGAACGTGCCGCGCACCGAGTCCGACGACGCCCCGATGCCGCCCGTGCGCGTCGCGCGCATGAACGTGTCCGCGGGGATCGACGGTTACGAGCGCCGCGTGGCCCCGGACGGGCGTCCGTACTACTGGCCCAGCGGCAACGGCATGGAGTTCTTCCACACGGCCGAAGGCACCGACGTGGAGGCGCTCATGCAGCGATGCGTCACGGTGACGCCCCTCTGGTACGACCTCACCGAGCACGAGACCATGGCGTCGTGGGCGCGACGGCTCGATGCGCCGGGTCACGCCGGGTGACGCGATCCTTCCGGCGGCGGTCGCCGCGGTCCCGGACGGCGGGGCGTCAGAGCAGCAGTTCGAGCGTCACGTGCACCGTCTGCTCTCCCTGGAGCGCGTCGATCTGCTTGCCCGCCGCCTTCCAGAAGTAGAGCGCGGCCTCGATGGCGAAGTCGATGTCGCGATCGCCCGACGATCGGTTGATGATCGCGCGCACGCACTTGCCGGTGCGGTCGAAGAAGAGCGTGACCACCGGAGACCGGCAGTTGGGAAGCTGGGACACCTGCTGCAGCATGGTGAACTGCGGTGAGCGCGGCTTGAGCTGGATGCCGCGTGCGGAGACCAGCCGTCCGTTCTTCCAGAGCTTCGGGTCGACGCGCACCGTGCTCGTGGGTGCGCTCTCGAGGTCGCTCAGCGCTCCCTGGCCGCCGGTGCCGGGCACGGGCGACGGGCCGCTCCCGCCGGCCTTCCCGCGCTCGCCGGGGGCTTGGTCTCGTGGACCGTTGGCCGGCCGCTCGGTGCTGGTCACGCCGCCGCCGTCCTTCGCCGTCGGCGGAACCTCGGGCGCGGGCGGCACGGTCGGGCCGCGCTCCGGCGCGGGCGTCGGCGTCGCCGGCGGCGGGGGCGGAGGTGCATCGGGCACCGGCGGCAGCTCGGACTCGGGGCGCTTGGGCGGCGTGATTTCGTCGGTGGACGGCGGCTTGGGACCGACGTCCGCGGGAGGCGTCGGCTCGTCGCCCGTCGGTGTCGGCGGCGGGGCCGGGGGCGGAGGGTCGGAGGGGTCGGGCTCGTCGATCGGCGGTGGCGGGGGCGTTGGCTCGGGCGTTGGCTGGGCCGTCGCGGGTGCGGGCTCGGGGGCCGTCGGTACCTGCGGCGTCGGCGGCACCCCCGCGTCGGCCGTGACGGTGCCGGTGGTCTCCGATGCCGCGGCGCTGCCACCTCCGCCCGAACCAAGCCCATCGCTGCCGCGCCCGAAGCCCTGGCTGCCGTCTCCGCCGGCATCGCTCATGCGGAATCCCGCCTGCGACACTTGGCTCAACTGGGCCATGTGCTCCTCGAACGCGTCGCGGCCGATGATGACCACGGACATCGGGTCGCCATCGTCGCGGCCGATCGTGACTTCGTCGGACTCGGGATACGCCGGCACGGGCTCGGGCGTCTTGACCACCGCGCCGGGTGGCGGTGCCTGCGGCTGCTGCTCCTCCCCGGCGGGTGGCCGCTGCTCGGGTGGGGGGGGCTGCCCGGACTCCGGGTCGCGTGCCTCCGGCGGTGGCTCGGGCGCGTCCGCGGGCGGGGTGTCCGCGATCGCGCGCAACGCATCGGCCGCGGTGGGGAGCGCCGCGATCGACGGCCGCGGTCCCTCGGTTCGCAGCCAGCGGCTGAGTTGCGGCGAGAAGAGCGCCGCGTGGAACACGATCGAGAACCCCGCGCCCCACAGGAGCCAGGGCCCGACCCGATCGCGGTCGAGGGAGGCGGTGCTCACGGAAACCAGTCTAGGGTGCCGGTACGGGCGGGCGATTCGCGGCGGCGACCCCCGGGCGACCCACCAGGTTCACCGTGATGTTGAGCGGCCGCAGCCGATCCCAGACCTCCTGGAGCAACGGTGCACGGTCCACCGAGCCCTGGCCCTCGGCGATCGCCAGGTAGACCACGGTCTTGCGGTCCTTCTCGAGCTTGGCGCGGACGGCGTCCGCGAGCGCCTCCACCTTGATGGGCTCGCGGTCGACGAACACGCGCCCCTCCAGGTCGACGGCGATGGTGACCGCCGGCGCGGGCGTCGCGGCCACCCCGCTGGTGAATTGGCGCAATTGCATCGGCACCAGGTCGACGCGCATCAGCGTGGCCGTGGCGAAGATGAAGTAGGTCAGCAGGAAGGTCATCACGTCGATCAGCGGGATCAGCTCGATCCGCGGATGGATGGGGGTTCGACGGATGCGGCGCACGGCGGGGAGGATAGGGGCGCGGCGGTTCCGGGGCGGCCGTGCCCCGCCGCTCCGGGGCGCCGGTTCGCGCCGAAGGCAGAAGTCCGTATCCTCCGTGACGTGACGATCAACGACTGGTCCGATTCGATCCAGGTGGCGGAACTGCACAACGACCCCGCCTTCGCCGACGACATGGGCGTCCTCGCCAACGCGTTCCAGCGCGTGGCGGACGAACTGAAGGCCGGGCACCCTGGCGTCCGCGCCAAGGACCTGGTCCTGGACATGCGCCACGTGCAGTTCCTGAACTCGTCGAACATCGCGCAGCTGCTGCGCGTCCGCAAGCTCGCGCTCCTTGCCGGCGCCCGGATCCGGATCTGCTCCGTGAGCGACCGCATCTGGGGCGTGCTGCTGGCCACCGACCTGGACCGGATCTTCGATTTCAGCGAAGACGTGACCACGTCGCTCGCGCAGTTGCAGATGGCCCGCCAGTCCGGCTGACGCGGGCGTGCGCCGACCGGACGCCCGGACGCCCGGCGCCGCCGCCGAGTCAGTCGGCCGGGGGAGCCGTGGTCGCCTCGGGCGCGCCGTCCGCTTCCTCGCCGGCGCCGATCTTGGCGACCGAGGCCAGGGCGTCCCCGGAGTCCAGGGTCACCAGGCGGACGCCCTGGGTGGCCCGTCCGACCTGCCGGACGTCCGCGGCGCGGATGCGCACCACCATGCCGCCCTTGGTCGAGAAGATCAGCGAATCCCCGTCCTGCACGGCATTCACCGCCACCACGCGGCCGTTGCGGCCTTCGGTGCGGATGTCGATGCGTCCCTTGCCGCCGCGGCTCTGCGCGCGCGTCGAGCCGTCCTCGCTCTGCACCAGGTACTCCTTCATCGGCGTGCGCTTGCCGAAGCCCGACTCGCACGCGGTGAACAGGTCCATGGAGTCGTCGCAGACGATGCCGCCGACCACCTCGTCGCCGCCGCCGAGGTCGATGCCGATCACGCCCGCCGCGGACCGGCCCATGACGCGCGCGTCGTTCTCGTCGAAGCGGATCGACATGCCCGCGGCGGTGGAGAGCAGCACGTGGTCGGCTCCGCTCGTCACCAGCACGTCCACCAGGCGGTCGCCTTCCTTCAGGCCGAGCGCGATGATGCCGCTCTTGTTGACGTTGCGGTACTCCTGCAGCGCCGTGCGCTTCACCTGCCCGTTGGCGGTCAGGAAGAACAGGAAGTCCTCGCGCTGCTCGAACTTGGCCACCGGGCGCCACGCGCAGATGCGCTCGTCCTTGCGCAGGTCGAGCAGGTTCTGGATGGCGCGGCCCTTGGCGGTGCGCGCGGCCTCGGGGATCTGCCAGACCTTCAGCTTGAACACGCGGCCCGTGTTCGTGAAGCACAGCAGGTCGTCGTGGCTCGAGCACACGTGCAGCTGCTCCACGAAGTCCTGCGCGTCGTCGTCGCCGCCGGCCGCCGCCTTGGCGCCGATCACGCCCTTGCCGCCTCGGCCCTGCACCCGGTAGGTGTCGGCCGGCAGGCGCTTGGCGTACCCGCGCCGGCTGACCGTGAGCACCACCTCGTGCTCGGGGATCAGGTCGGCCATCTCGAAGTCCTCCGCCTCGGCGCCCTCGATGAGGGTGCGGCGCGAATCGGAGAACCGTTCCTTCAATTCGATGGTGTCCTCGCGGATGATGTCCATCACCAGGCGCTCGTCGGCCAGGATCGCCTCGAGCCCGTCGATCTCCTCCACCAGCTTGCTGAGCTCGGCGGTGAGCTTCTCGATCTCCAGGCCCGTGAGCTGGATGAGCCGCAGCGCGCCGATGGCCTCGGCCTGCACGCGGGTCAGCGCCACGCCGTCGGGCTGGGTCCGCTCGATGACGGCCGCGGGGATGTGCGGCGCGTAGCGGTGGTCGGGCGCGATGCGGAACGCGCGGGCCATCAGGCCCTCGATCGCCTCCTCGCGGGTGCGGGCGGCGCGGATGATCCGGATCACCTCGTCGATGTCGCAGACGGCGTAGATCAGCGCCTCCAGCCGGTGCGCCTGCTGCTTCGCCTGGCGCAGCAGGAACGCGGTGCGCCGGCGCACCACCTCCTTGCGGTGGTCGAGGTAGTGGTCGATCAGGTTGCGCAGCGGCAGCGTCCGCGGCTGGCCGTTCACCAGCGCGATGTTGATGATCGAGAAGGTGTCCTGCAGCGGCGTGAACTCGTAGAGCTGCTTCTCGACCACCGCCGGGTCGGCGTTCTTCTTCAGCACCACCACGATGCGCGTCTGCGCGTCGCGGCCGGAGTGGTTCTTGACGTCCGCGATGTCCGGGATGCGGTCGTTGCGGCCGGCGTCGACGATCTTCTCGATCAGCGTGGACTGCACCACCTGGTACGGGATCTCGTCGATGACGATGGCGTCGCGGGTGCCGTCCTTCTCGAGGTGGACCTTGCCGCGCACGGTCACGCGGCCGCGACCGGTGGCGTAGGCCTCGACGATGCCGCGGCGGCCCATGATCACGCCGCCGGTCGGGAAGTCCGGCCCGGGCATGCGCTTGAGCAGTTCCTCGAAGCCGATGGCCGGATCATCGATCACGGCGACGATCGCGTCGCACACCTCGCCGACGTTGTGCGGCGGCATGCTGCTGGACATGCCCACGGCGATGCCGCTCGAGCCGTTCACGAGGAGGTTCGGGAACTTGGCCGGGAGGACCGTCGGTTCCTGCAGGCGGTCGTCGTAGTTGGGCTTGAAGTCGACGGTCTCCTTGTCGAGGTCCTCCAGCAGCGCGACGGCGGCCGCGGTCATGCGGGCCTCCGTGTATCGCATCGCCGCCGGCGGGTCGCCCTCGATGGAGCCGAAGTTGCCCTGCTTGTCCACCAGGAGCTGCCGGGTCTTCCACGACTGGCCCATGTTGACCAGGGTGGGGTAGATGACGCTCTCGCCGTGCGGGTGGTAGTTGCCGCTGGTGTCGCCGCAGATCTTCGCGCACTTGATCTGCTTGCGCCCGGGCGTCAGGTTGAGGTCGTGCATCGCCACCAGGATGCGCCGCTGCGATGGCTTGAGGCCGTCGCGGACGTCGGGCAGGGCCCGGTCCATGATGGTGCTCATCGCGTACGTGAGGTAGCTGTCATGCAGCTCGCGCTCGATGTCGATCTCCACCAGTCGATCGATCGGCGGGACGGTGCTTTCGGGGGTCTCTGCCATGCGCGGTTCCGGGAGGGAAAGTGTACCCGAAACCGTGATTTTCCCGGCCAATTCCCGCGGAATTGCGTGCGACGGCGTTGACCGCGGGTCGTCCTTTGGCGATACTGTCCGTCCGTCCGGCGGCTCCTCACGGAGAGGTGCCTGAGCGGTTGAAAGGGCTAGTCTCGAAAACTAGTAGCGGGCTTGCCTGCTCGTGGGTTCGAATCCCACCCTCTCCGCCTGACGACGCGCCCCGCAGCCCGCGGGGCGCGTTCGCTTTTGCGCCAGTGCGGTGCGGGGCAGTCCGTGCGTCAGGGCAGCGCGACCTGGTCCTCGCGGACCCAGCCTCCGCGACCGTCGGGCAGCTCAAGGCGCAGCCAGCCGGGCCGTCGTTCGAGCACCCGGCACTCGACCCCCGGCCCGAGCGGTTCGGCGAACGCCGGACCGAATCCCTCGCCGTTGCCCTTCCGCAGCACCACGCCGTCGGCGGCGAGCACCGCCGAGTCGTCGGCCTCCAGGAGCGCGCGGTCGGTGATCACGCTGGCGCCGGCGAGCGTCGCCGCGATGGCGAGCGCCCAGGCGGCCGCCCGGGTCGCGCCCGCCGCGCCGGTGGACATCGGCCGGACCGCGCTCCATCGCCACGCGAGCAGCGTCCACAGCGCCACCCACGCCGCGGCGGCGGTCCACGCCCGCACGCCGACGGGCACCAACTGCCACGTGCGCGCCACCGAGTCCACGAGGAGCAGCGTGCCCGAGGTCGCGAACGACGCGGAGACGCGCGCCCGCGCCTGCGCGAGGTTCGCGGTCACGTCGGCGTCGCCGGGCAACAGCCGTTGCGCGCGAAGGTAACGGGCGATCGCGTTCCCGAGATCACCCGTCTGCAGGTAGGCGTTGCCGAGGTTGAACTCCACGGTTCCGCTGCGAACCCCGGCCATCCGCAGGCGCTCCCATCCCTCGATGCTGCGGCGGAAGGCATCCTGGCTTGCCGATGGATCGGTGCGGGCGCGCTCGGTGCCCGCGTCGTAGTCGGCCTGGGCCGCCTCGGCGACGCGAAGCAGGCCGGCGCGATCCGATGCCTCCTCGGGTGCGCCGGCGGCAGCGGCGCACGTCGCGATCGCCACCGTGATGGCGAGCACGCCTCCGACGCGGGCCGGACATGATCGGCGCACGGTCATCGCCGTCCTCCGTCGCCGCGCAGGTGGGCGGAGGCCAGCGCGTCGAGCAGTGCCTTGGCCTCCTCCGGGAGCGCTCCCCGACCGTCGATCGCGGCGCTGCCCGCATAGCGGGCACGTTCGCATTGCGCGAGGAACCGTTCGACGCGCTCGCGCAGCGACGGTTCGGCACCGGACGCCGTCAGCACCGCCGCCAGGTCCCCGCGCGTCACGGTTCCCGGGGCGCGTCCGGTGGAGTCCTCGACGAATCCGGTGATCGCCTGCGCCAGGCCGGCCGCATCCGAGGCGGCGGCCAACCGCCGATCCGCCGTGCGTCGAGCGCCGCTTCGACGCGCAAGGCCCCGGTCTCGCTCATGCCGTCGCCGGTAGGTGCCCCACGCCAGGGCGCCGGTGGCCACCAGCGGTGGCACGGCCGCGAGCGCGATCGCGGCGCCGCTGATCGCCCCGCCCGGGGCGGCGAAGATCGCGGGCGTCACGGGCTTGTTGGCGACGATGCCCCCGTCGAGCGCCGTCAGCTGGGTGGCGATCGGTGCCTCCGCGCCCACGGACGCACCGGTGGCCGAGACGATGCGGGACAGGTCCATCCGTTCGGCGGGCCGGACCGCGATCGCCACGGGGGCCGATCGTGCCACCTGAAACGTGCGGGACTCCGGGTCGAAGTACCCGAACTCGATCGCCGGCACGCGCTCGAGCCCGGCGCGCTCCGGGCGGATCGTCAGCGTGAATCGCTTGGCGTTGCCCTGAACCACGCCGGAGAGCGCCTCCGACGGGACCCGGAAGTCACGCGTGAGATCGGCGTTGTCCGCCAGCGGCGGCGGGAGGATCGTCTCGAGGTTCGCGCGGCCGGAGCGATCCTCGATGGACAGCGTGAGGGTGATCGGGTCGCCGACGGCGACGTCGGTCGGGCGCGCCTCCACGGTGAGCCCGAAGCGGCCGACGGCGCCGGAGAAGGACGGTGGCCGCCCCTCTTCGGGGACCGGCAAGACGCGGATGCCCTGGGGTTCCGCGGCCACGGACAGCGGCCGCGCGTCCGCGATCGTCAGCTGGGCCTCCATGAAGAGCGACCGGGCTTCCCGGAGGGCAAGGGGGTAGGTCATCTGCACGCGGATGTCGCCGAGCTCGGGGATGCCCGGACGCGACGGCCATACGCGCGCGGTGAGCTCGTACACGAAGTGCACCTGGCCGTCGCGCTGCTCCTGGTGGCTCTTGGGGGCGGCGCTGCGGCGCGCAAGCTCGGCCACCGCCGGCTCGAAGATGCCCCACGAACTCCCCTGCAGGTCAACCAGGCCCCACATCTGCGTCTCGTTGAGCTGCCCGTACGTCGGATCCCGGTACGGTCGGATCGCGATCCGCAGCACCACGTCGAGCGGTTGGCCGACGTACACCTCGGGGGTCTGCGCGTAGACCTCCGCGGTCATCAGGTCGGACGCATCGCTCGGTCGCACGTTGACCATGAACGGCGGACTGCGGAAGTCCTGCCCGTCCGCGGACACGGTGATCGACGGGATGACCAGTTCGCCGGGCTCCTTGGGCGTGACCTCCACCGCGTAGGTCACCGTCACGGAGATCCGGACGCGGTTGTTGAACGACTCGCGCCGGGTCTGGCGTCCGCGCTCCACCACCCGGACCGTGGCGCCCGGGATGTCGGGCACCTGCGGGGCGCCGGCCTCCCGCGCGTCCTGCACCTCCACGAGCAGCCGGACCGGAACGCCCTCCCATCCCTCCGGGGCGGGGGGCACGAAGCGCACGTCGCCCGCATGGGCGATCGGCGTCGCGACCAGCGTCACCAGGGCCAGCAGGGCGTGGACCAACATTGTCTCGAGTGTCCTGCTCATGGGGTCACCAGTCTCGTGCCGGAGGCCGACGTGGGCCCACCGTCTGCTGCGCCGCGCGTTCCTGCTCCGCGCGCCGTTGGCGCTCGCGGTCGCGCACGGCCTGGAGCAGCCGATCGGCTTCTTCCTTGGACATCTGCTCGCGACCGGCCGCGGAGGACGGCTGCTGCTGCTGCTGCTCCTTCGGCTCAGTCGGGTCGGGGGATTCGCCCGACGATTCCTCGGGCGGCTTGGGTTCCTCGTTCGGCTGGTCCTTCGGGGCGTTCCCTTCGTCCGGCGTCTTGCCCTCGGGCTCGCTGGGCTTCTGCTGTTGGGCATCCGAAGAGTTCCCGTCCTGCTGCTGTTGCTGCTGCTGCTGCTGCTGTTCCTGGTTGTCCTGCTGGTCCCGTTGCTGCTGGTCTTGCTGTTGGTTCTGGTCTTGCTGTTGGTTCTGGTCTTGTTGTTGGTTCTGGTCTTGTTGTTGGTTCTGGTCCTGGTTCTGCTCCTGCTCCTGCTCCTTCTCCTGCTCCTGCTGCTGTCGCTGCAGGTCCTCGAGCGCGCGCAGCAGCATTCGGCTTTGCTCAGCGTTGGCGCGTGACTCCAGGTCCAGGGGATCGGCGATCGCCGCGTCACGGAACCCGGTGAACCCCTCGCGTGCGTCGGCGATGGCTTGTTCAAGTTCCTTGGGATCGACCGTGGGCTCCGGTTCGGCTGGGGGTTGGCCGTCCGCCGCCGCTTGGCGGGCACGGTCGGCGGCCTCGGCGGCGGAGCGGGTCGCCGCGTACAGGCTGGCGGCGCGGTTGTAGACGCCGTTGGTGGCCAGGCGGCGATCCGGCCGGGTGCCCGACGAGGCCATCTCCGCGGCGCGGCGGAACGACTCCGCGGCCTCGCGGAACTGGCCCTGCGCGTGCTGAGCGGCACCGAGGTTGTAGACCGCGAGCGCCGAATCCGGATCGGCCGATGCCGCGTTGCGGAATGCCTCGGCGGCCGCCGGGGCGTCGCCCGCGTCGAGCAGCGCCTTGCCCCTGCGGATCTCGTCGACCGGTCGAACGCGCGGGTCCGCGGTCGGCGGGGACGCGTCCGCAGCCCTTTCAACGGTATCCGCGGTTGGTGCGGACGGGGCAGGGGATGCCGACGCCGGCGGCTCGGGTACGGCGGGCGCGGCCGATTGCGGTGCGGCGGCGAGCGTCATTGCGCAGGCCAGGCAGGCGGTGATCATCGCCATGGCCGATCCTCCGTGCGCACGGCCCGTCGCGCCGGCATGAGTGCCCCCGCCAGGAGGCATGCGAACGCCGCGCCGGCCAGCCACTGGAAGCGCGGCGTCCGCCGCGTCACGATGGCCGCATCCGACTCTTGACGCTCGAGCGCCCCCACCGTCTGCGCGTAGGCGCGCGCCATGTCCACCCGTTCGGTACCCGCCGGGAGGAACGCCCCTTCGCCCGCGATGGCCACGTCGCGCAGCGTCGACTCGACCATCTTGGTCCAGACTTCCTGGCCTTCGTGCACCAGGTATCGCACGCCGTCGGCGTTGCGCGACACCGGGATGCGCGCGCCCTCCACCGGATCGCCGATGCCGATGCAGTACACGTGCACGCCCGCCTCGAGCGCCTCGCGCGCGGCGGCCACCGGATCGTCGCCCTCGGCCCCGGACGAGAGGTCCTCGCCGTCGGACAGGATCACGACGGCTCGGCTCCCGGCCGAGGCCTTCGGGAAGCTGTCTGCGGCGATGCGGATGGCGTTGGCCAGCGCCGTGCCGCCGCGCGTCCCGGAGAGGGGCCGCAACTCCGCGAGGGACTGCCGGAACGATCCGTAGTTGAGGGTCAGCGGCACGCGCAGCGACGCCGTCCCGGCGAACTCGATGAGCCCGACCCGGTCCCCGCCCAGGGACTCCACCGTCTCGTCCACGAGGTCGCGGGCCCGCTGCAGCCGGTTCGGGGAGGCGTCCTGCGCGGTCATCGAGCGGCTCACGTCCACCACGAAGAACACGTCCGCGCCGCGGCGTCGCACCTCCTCGACCTGTGCGCCCCAGCGCGGATCCATCAGCGCCGGGACCAGCAACGCCAACGCCGCCACCGCCAGCGCCGCGCGCAGCACGGGCCGCCAGCCGGTTGCCCGTGGGGCGATGGATGCCAGCAGCGGCGAATCCGCGAAGCGCTCGAGCGCGCGGCGGCGCCCGCGCTCGCGCACGATCACCAGGATCGCGATCGCGAGCACCGCCCACGCCCAGCGCGCCGCTCCCGGGTTGGCGAACGCGAAGCCTTCGGGCGTCATGGCAGCGTCCTCCATCGCGTCTGGGCGAGCACCAGCTCGAGCGCCACCAGCACGAACGCGATGGCCAGCAGCGCGGGCACGCGGAAGCCGGCGATCGTGGTGCCTTCCACCGCCAGGTCCCGGTACTGCATGTACCGGCGCTGCTCGGTGGTGGTCTTCTCGAGCCGGTCGATGGTCTCGTAGATCTCCGCCAGGCTCCGCGAGTCGGTGGCGCGGAAGTAGCGCCCCCCCGTCAGGTCCGCCATCCTCCGCAGCAGGTCCTCGTCGATCTTCACCTCGCGCGGGATCAGCTGCACTCCGCCGAACGGCGTCTGCACCGGGTAGGGCGCGGTGCCGATGGTTCCCATGCCCACCGCGTAGAGCGTGATCCCGTACGTCTTGCAGACCTCCGCCGCGGTCATCGGGTCGATGTCGCCGGCGTTGTTCTCGCCGTCGGTGAAGAGCACGATGGCCCGGCTGCGGGGCTTGGGAAGGTCGCCGGACCGCTCCAGCGCATCGCGCAGGCGCTCCGCGGCGAGCGCCACCGCCTCGCCGATCGCGGTGCCGTCCTCGGCGCGCGTCCCGGCCACGTCGATGCCCTCGAGCACCCCGACCAGGTGGTCGTGGTCGAGGGTCAGCGGGCAGACGCTGTCGGCGAAGCGCGCGAAGGCGATCAGCCCGACCAGGTCGTTCGGACGGCCGTCGAGCCCTCCGCCGCCCAGGACGAACCGTGCGGCCACGTCCTTGAGCGCCTCCAGCCGGTCCGCGCGTCGGCCGTCCACCTGGAAGTCCTGCGCAAGCATCGAGCTGGAGCGGTCGACCACCAGCTCCATCGCGATGCCCTCCACCCAGACGCGCGTCTGCTCGTTGGCCTTGATGGGGCGCGCGATGCACGCGGCAAGCAGGGCGAGCGCCGCGGTGCGCAGGGCCAGGGGGAGCCAGCGGGTGCGCGCCACCCACGACGCGCCCGCGGCGCGCACGGCGGGCACCGATGGGTAGCCGACGGCGGCGCGCCACCGTGGCCTCCACGCCGGCAGCCACGCCAAGGGCACCGCCAGGAGCAGCAGCAGCCACCACACGCTGGACTCGTGGAAGCCGGTCACGACGAGGCCTCCTGCGCCCGGGGTGCGGTGCGCTCGACGAAGCCCCGCATGTGCCCGAGGGCCGCCATGCAGTGCGCGGCGGCGGGCCGATCCGCCGCGAACTTCACCATGTCGGCGCTGCGGAGGAAGCCGCCGATCGCCTGCGCGTCCTCGGGTCGCAGCTCGGGGTGGCGAACCGCCTCGCGGAGGAACTCCTGCGTGGTGCGCTCGGGGGCGGCGATGCCGAACCTGGCCTCCACGTACGCGCGCACGATCGCGGAGAGCCCCACGAAGAACGGTTCCACCTCGCCACGCTCGGCCAGGCCCCGGGCCTCGAGGGCTCGCATCGCCTCCAGCGCCGCCTCGTGCGGCGGTACCGGCGGCGGGGGCATCGCGGCTCGGGCACGCATCCAGCGCCACGCGGCCCACAGCCCGCTTACGGCAAGCGCCGCCGCGCCGGCCCACCACAGCCACCGTCGGTCCGGCGGCAGCTCGGCGGGGCGAAGACCGTGCGCCGGTTCCGCAAGCACGGCATCCGCGGGAAGGAGCGATGCCACGTCGATCGTCGTGGCCGGAACGTCGGCGGTGACGGTGCTGCCGTCGGGCATCGTCACCGTGACCTGCGCCGCGGGCAACTCCGCGGCACCGGCATCCCATGCCCGAAGCTCCGCACGCAGCATCGCCGGCGCGGCCGCGGTCGCCGGGGTGACCCGGGCCCCCGTCACCTCGAACGGGCCGAGGGCCTCGCCGAGCGGCGCAAACGACGCTCGAGCCCCCTCGGGGACGCGCGCCGCCACCTCCAGCTCCAGCGCGGCACCCACGACCGAGCCCTGCGGGGCGCGCACGATGCGCGTGACCTCGATCGACCCCGACGCGGCGTCGATCCGTTGCTCCACCGGCGTGGCCGGCGGCGCGGCGGCGAGGGCATCGGCCGCGAGCCACCCCGCGGCGGCGACCGTGGCCGCCACGAGCGCGCGCACGACGATGGCCGGACGCCGGATCATCGTGCCGCCCTCGCGCCGCGGCGCGCGAAGAAGGCACGGAACGGATCCGCCACGTCGTCCCCGGTCTCCACCCGGATCGCCTCGCAGCGCAGTCGGCGCAGCGCATCGTCGAGGAGCGACCGCTCCGCGGCGGCCAGCCGGGCGAAGCGCTCGCGGACGCGGCGCGACCCGAGGTCCGCCACCGTCCGCTGCCCGGTCTCCTCATCGACGAACTCCACCAGCCCGACGTCGGGCAGTTCGCGCTCGCGACGGTCGCGCACCACCACCGGGATCACGTCATGGCGCATGCGCGCCACGCGGAGCGCACGTTCCCACGGCTCCGACCCGTCCGGTGCGGTGGACGCGGAGCGCCAGTCGCTCACGACGAAGAGCACGGCGCGCCGGCTGAGCATCCGGTCCGCCTCGGCGATCGCGGCACCGATGTCCGTGCCGCGGCGCTCGGGTTCGAAGGCAAGCAGGTCCCGGACGATGCGCAGCACGTGCCGCGGTCCCTTGCGCGGGGGAACCACCAGCTCCACCCGGTCCGTGAAGCAGAGGAGGCCCACCCGGTCGTTGGACCGGATCGCGCTGAACGCGACGGTCGCCGCGACCTCGGCGGCCAGCTCGCGCTTGAGCTGTGCATGCGACCCGAACGAGAGCGATCCGCTCAGGTCGACCGCGAGCATCACCGTCAGCTCGCGCTCCTCGCGGAAGAGCTTGACGTGCGGGAACCCGGTTCGGGCGCTCACGTTCCAGTCGATGGAGCGGACGTCGTCGCCGTACTGGTACGGGCGCACCTCCTCGAACTCCATGCCGCGCCCCTTGAACGCGGAGCGGAACTGCCCGGCCAGCACGTCGCTGACGAGGTGCGAGGTGCGGATCTCGATCCGCCGGACCTTCCGAAGCAGTTCGGTGGTCTGCATGGCGGTCGATCAGGGCACCGGGACGTGCTCGAGCACGGCGCGCACCACGTCGTCGGCGCTCTTCTCCAGGGCCTCGGCCTCGTAGCTGAGCCCGAGCCGGTGCCGCAGCACGGCGGGCGCCACGTCCTTCACGTCCTGCGGGACCACGAAGCCGCGGCCGTCGAGGAACGCCTTGGCACGCGCCGCCTGCACCAGGGCGATGGTGGCCCGGGGCGACGCGCCGTACTGCACCAGGTCGGCGACCGGGATCTTCCATGCCGCCGGGTCGCGCGTGGCCACCACCAGCGAGACGATGTAGTCCTTGATGCTGTCGTCGACGAAGATCGCGTCGACCACCTCGCGCGCCGCGCGGATCTGCTCGGGCTGCATGACCGGGCGAACGCCGATCCGAGCGGTGGTGCGCGACATGCGGTCGAGGATCTGCCGCTCCTCGGTCCGCGTGGGGTAGGTGATGACGAGTTTCAGCAGGAACCGGTCGACCTGCGCCTCGGGAAGCGGGTACGTCCCCTCCTGCTCGATCGGGTTCTGCGTGGCGAGCACCAGGAAGGGGTCGTCCATGCGGAAGGTCTCGCCGCCGATCGTCACCTGCCGCTCCTGCATCGCCTCCAGCAGCGCGCTCTGCACCTTGGCGGGAGCGCGGTTGATCTCGTCGGCGAGCACGATGTTGGCGAAGATCGGTCCCTTCTTGACGCTGAACTGGTGGTCGGACGGGTTGTAGACCATGGTGCCCACCAAGTCCGAGGGCAGCAGGTCGGGCGTGAACTGGATCCGGTGGAAGCTGGTGCGCAGCGCGGCCGCGAGCGTCGCGACGGCCGTGGTCTTGGCCAGGCCGGGGACGCCCTCGATCAGGACGTGACCGTTGCACAGGAGCCCGATGACCAGGCCCTCGAGGAGCTCGTGCTGGCCCACGATCACGTGCTGGAGTTCCTGCCGCAGCAGGGCGAAGGGCGGATGCGCCGCCTTGACCTGCTGCTCGATCGCACCGATGTCCTGCGGGGTGATGGTCGTCATGTGTGGGGTTCCGGGCGGGTCAGGGTATCGATCACCATCCGTACGCGTGCACCACGGCCTGCGTGCCGCGGCGAGCGAACCCGGCCTCGCAGAGCGAGGCGTAGGTCCGCTCGGCGGCGGCCGTGCACGGCAATTGGAGCCCCATGAGTTGGGCCCCATCGAGCGCGATACGAAGGTCCTTCAGGAAGTGTTCGCAGAAAAATCCGGGTTCGAAGTCCCCGCGGAGCACCCGGGGCGCCAGGTTGGCGAGCGACCAGCTGGCGGCCGCCCCGCCTCCCACCGATTCGAGCACCCGTTCCGGGTCGAGCCCGGCGCGCCGGGCGTACCCGAGCGCTTCCGCCATGCCGAGCATCGTGCCCGCGATGAGGATCTGGTTCACCATCTTGGTGTGCTGGCCCGAGCCCGCGGGTCCCTGATGCACGATGGTCTTGCCGAACGCCGCCAGGACCGGGCGCGCGGCCGCAACCGCCGTGGCGGTGCCGCCGCACATGATGGACAGGGTGCCGTTGCGGGCCCCGAGATCCCCGCCCGACACCGGGGCGTCCACGGCCATGGCACCGCGCGCATCGGCCGCATGCGCGATGCGGACGGCGAGGTCCGGCCGACTGGTGGTGAGGTCGATCACCAGCGCGGGGGCGCGCTCGGCGGCAAGCACCCCATCCGGCCCCAGAGTGACCGCCTCGACGTCCTCCGGGTAGCCGACGATCGAGCACGCCACGTCGGCCCCCTCGGCGGCTTCCCGGGGCGACGCGGCCCACTCGGCCCCGGCCTCCAGCAGGGGATCCGCGCGCTCACGGGTGCGGGTGTGCACCCGAAGTCGGTGTCCGGCATTCATCACGTGTCGGGCCATGGACTGGCCCATGACGCCAGTCCCGATCCAGGCGACCTGCAGGGGATTCATGGGGGGCACCATACGATCATGGGGCGTTCGGTGGCCTCCCGGGATCGGTACGCGACCGCCGGGCATCGGGGGTTTATTGGTGCGTTGCCGGGGTGGGCGGCCGCGATACACTGTGCGGCTCGGCGGAGCGATCCCCGAGCCACTTCGGAGCACACCCAATGTCGACCCTCGCGCCCAGCACCACCGTCCAGTTCACCGTCAAGGCCATCCCCGCCGAGGCGCGTCGTCGTCAGACCATCCAGCGGCTGATGCGCATGAACTCCGACGTGCAGGGCGCGCTCGACCGCCTCAAGCGCGAGCGCCTGCGCTCCGGCAACCGCCGCACGGCCCGCGCGGGCCGCATCTGGCTCGCCCGCGAGCGTTGCACGCGCGTCGTGAACGTGGTGCCGGGCGCCACCTTCACCCTGCGCATCACGCCGCAGATCATGGGTGACGTCCGCAGCGTCGAGAAGTACCTCGACGCCAAGGCGGGCTGAGCCCGTCGCCGATGACCACCTTCCTCGCCGTCTGTGCGGGACTCGGTCTGGCCGCCGCGTGCGGGCTGCGGGTGTTCCTGCCATTGTTCATCGTGGCGATCGGGGTGAAGGCCGAGATGATCTCGGTGGGCTCCTCCTTCGAGTGGCTGGGTTCGAGCGCGGCCCTGGTGCTGCTCGGCACCGCCACGGTGGTGGAGGTCGTCGGCTTCATGGTCCCGTGGGTCGACCACGTCCTCGACCTGCTCGCGGCGCCCATGGCGGCGGCGGCGGGCGCGGTGCTCATGACCAGCCAGCTGGTGGCGGCGACCGTCACCGGGGCCGACGGGGCGATCGAGCCGCTCATCCCCCCGGCCGTGGCGTGGTCGCTCGGGATCATCGTCGGCGCCACCACCGCCTCCGGGGTGGAAGCGGCCTCGATCGCGGGACGCGTGTCGAGTTCCGTGCTGACCATCGGCTGGCTCAACCCGATCTACGGCTTGGTGGAGACGGCGCTCTCGTTCGCCCTGACGATCCTGACGCTGGTGGTTCCCGTGCTGGCGGGGCTGCTGGTGCTCATGTTCCTCCCCGTGCTCCTGGTGGCGGTGTGGCGGATCCTCGCCTGGCGGCGCAAGCAGCGGCTGGCGCACGAGGAGAAGCTCCGCGTGGCGCGGGAGCGCATCGCGCTGGCCATGTCGCACCATGCCGCGCGAGCCGGTCCGGTGGCGTGACCGATGTCCGGCTTCGATGCGCTGTGCCGCGACTTCTGCGTCAACCAGAAGCTCGTCCTCAAGATGGATCTCCCCGGGGCCCGTGAACCGGTCCTCGACCTGTTCGGCCGCTTGCGCAAGGAGATGCCCAGGCTCGCCAACCTGGAGCGCTATCCCGACGGCGAGGTCGCGCTCGAGTCGGACGAGGACGAGCGCGACTTCCTGTGGGTGGCCATGCGGCAGACCTCGCTGAAGAGCGGGTGGGTCAATCCCGCGAGCCTCGACGACGCGTACCGGATGCACCGGTCGGTGCTGGAGGTCGCGCCGTTCTTCCTCTCGATCAGCCCGCTCGACGTGGCGCACCTGGAGCTGGTGTACGCCTTCGACTTCGAGTGCGACGGCAACCGCGACGAGGTGGTGCTCGACGCGCTGCTCGGCGGATCCCATCTGGGGGATTTCGCGGAGTCGGCATCGGACACGGTGATCGACGCGCAGCCGTTCCTGGCGCTCGTGCTCTCGGATGCCCCGGACATGCACGTCTACCTCGAGGTGCGCACGCGGACGCCGCGCGGCGAGCCGGTGGCCGCGCGCGAGGGCGGGGACCCGCTCAGCGTGATGCTCACGGTGCGCCGCACCGGGCCGATCGCCCGGCTCGAGGACCTGCCAACGCACCAAGCAGCCCTGGCCGGGCACGGGGAGCGCCTGGTGGAGCAGCGTCTGCTGCCGCGGGTGTTGGCCCCGCTGCGGGCGCGGCTCGATCGCGGCTGAGGCGGGCCGGGGCGACGTGTCCGGTCACTGCCCGGAGGCGATCCATCGCACGATGGACGCGGTGTCCCGGAGGTCGGCCACGGTGCGATCGGCACCGGCGGCCTGCAGTTCGTCGACCGTGAACTTCCCCGTGGCGGTCGCCAGCACCCTCGCCCCCGAGGCGCGTGCGCAATCGACGTCGTAGGGGGTGTCGCCGATGATCAGCACCTGCCGGGGATCCACGGCGCGCGCATGCCGGGCGCGATACCGATCCATCGCCACGGGAACGAGGCTGCGGCGATCGGGGCCGTCGTCTCCCCAGGCGTTGACGACGAATCGGTCGGGATCGATGCCCGCGTGGCGCACCTTCAGGCGGCCGGTGCGCTCGTAGTTGCCGGTGAGGAGTCCGATGGTGGTGCCGGGGAGCTCGGCCGCCGCCTCGACCAGGGCGGCGGCGCCGGGCAAGGCCTCCACGGTGTTCCGCTCGGCCAGGCGACGCTCCAGGTGGCCGGCGTAGGTCTCCCGGAAGGCCGCGTGCGCGTCGTCGTCGAGCGGATAGCCGTGCACCGCGCCCAGCTCGCGCCAGATGAGGGTGTCCAGGCGGCCGTGCACCTCGACCTTCGACCAATCCGGATCGGTGCCGTGCAGTTCCCGCAGCGCCGCGCCCATCGCGTGGATGCCCGCGCTCAGCGAGTGCAGCAGGGTGCCGTCGATGTCGAAGAGGATCAGCATGCCACGGCGGCGCAGACCTTGCGGGCGGCGTCGGCGAGGTCGGTGGCCGACTGCATGGTGGGCAGCTCGGCGCGCGCCGCGTCGAGCACCAGCCGGGCCTCGGCGACGTTGGTTCCCTCGAGGCGGACCACCAGCGGCACCTTGAAGCCGACGGTCTTGGCGGCGGCCACGATCGCGCGCGCGATGCGGTCGCACTGCATGATGCCGCCGAAGATGTTCACCAGCACTCCCTTGACGTTGGCGTCCGAGAGGATGATGCGGAACGCCTCGGTCACCGCTTCCTCGCTGGCGCCGCCGCCCACGTCGAGGAAGTTGGCCGGGTCGCCCCCGTGGAGCTTGATGATGTCCATGGTGCTCATGGCCAGGCCGGCCCCGTTCACCAGGCAGCCGATGTTGCCGTCGAGCGCCACGTAGTTGAGCTCGAACTCACGGGCGCGCATCTCCGACGGATCCTCCTCGGTGGGGTCGAACATCGCCCGCAGGTCGGGGTGGCGGAACATCGCGTTGTCGTCGAAGTTGAACTTGGCGTCGATCGCGATCACCTGCCCGTCCGGGTGGGCGGCGCTCGGGGGCGTCACGACCAGCGGGTTGATCTCCGCGAGACTCGCGTCCTTGGCCAGGAACAGCCCGGCGAGCCGCATCATCACGTCGGCCGCCTGCGCCACCTGCTTGCCCGTGAAGCCGAGGCGGAACGCGGTCTCGCGGGCCTGGTAGGCGCTGAGCCCGCAGAGCGGGTCGAGCGCCACCTTGACGATGGCGTCGGGTCGCGTGGCCGCCACGTGCTCGATCTCGACGCCGCCCTCGGCGCTGGCGATCAGCGTGTTGGTGCGGCGCGCGCGGTCGGTGACGATGGCCAGGTAGTACTCCTTGGCGATGTCGACGCCCGCGGCCACCAGCAGCCGGCGGACCTCCAGGCCCTCGGCCGGCGTCTGCGGGCTGACCATCCGGTTGGAGAGCATGAAGGCGGCGGCCTTCTCGGCGTCCTCGGCGTTGGAGCAGACCTTCACGAACCCGGCCTTGCCGCGGCCACCCGCGTGGACCTGCGCCTTCACGACCACGATCGACGCACCGGCGGCGAAGAGGCGCTTGGCCTCGGCCGCCGCGTCGGCCACGGTCTCGACCATCTTGCCCGGGGGCACCGGGATGCCGCAATCTGCGAGGAGCTGCCGTGCCTGGTATTCGTGGATCTTCATGGTGTTCGGGGCCCGCGACGCGGGGCCCGAAAGTCTACGACACCGTGCCGCGGCGCGCCTTCCACCACTCCCAGGCGAGCGGCATGACGCTGACGACGATGATGGCGAGCACCACCTTGCTGAAGTTCTTCTGCACGAACTCCAACCCGCCCAGCCAATATCCGCCGCCCATCAAGAGCCCCACCCAGAGCACCGCCCCGAACACGTTGTAGAAGAGGAAGCGCCCGTAGCGCATGGTGCCGACGCCGGCGACGAAGGGCGCCAAGGTCCGCACGATCGGGACGAACCGCGCCAGCACCACGGCGCGGCCGCCGTGCCGCTCGAAGAACGCCTGCGTCCGCTCCAGGTGCTCGCGCTTGAGCCAGCGGAAGCGGCCGCTGAAGGCCACCGGGCCGATCGCTCGCCCGACGTGGTAATTGACCCCGTCGCCGAGCACCGCGCACACGAAGAGGACCAGCGCCATCACGTCCGCCCGGACGGCGGGGGCGACCCCGGCGTCCCGGGCCACACTTTCCACGGTGGCCACCACGGCGCCGGTCGCGAAGAGCAGGCTGTCGCCCGGAAGGAAGGGCGTCACCACGAGGCCGGTCTCGGCGAACACGATCAACCCCAGCATGGCGTAGGTCAGCCCGCCGCCGAGCGTCTCGACGATCTGCGCCAGGTTCTCGCGCAGCTGCCCGGGTTGGCTGATCAGCATCCAGAGGTCGTTGAGGAAGGCTTCCATGGTGGATCAGGGGTATCTGGGGCAAGGGGCCTCAGCGCCCTCGCGCCGACGACGGACCTGCCCGAAAGCCACACGGCCCGGACGCGTGGTCCGGGCCGCGGGAATCGGAAGCGGACGGGGCGGGATTCGAACCCGCGATACAAGGAATACCTCGTATACCGGTTTAGCAAACCAGCGCCTTCAGCCACTCGGCCACCCGTCCGGTCGGGGACGCGGAGTCTAGCAGGGGGGGTGCGGCGCCGCCATCACGCCGCGGCAAGGCGGTAGAGCTCGAGGATCGCGGTCGGTGGGTCGTACGTGCCCCCGGCGAGTCCGGCGAGGCCGGGCAGCGTGGACGTGCAGTACGCGAGCTTGCCGCGCTCGAAACTCGCCCGCAGCAGGACGTCGGGACCGGCCCGCAGTTCGAGGTGTACCCACGCGGCGCTTCCCGATACGTGCACCGACACCGGGTCCGGGAGTTGCACGGGGGACACGTTGCCGGCGCGATCCAGCGTGGCCCGGCAGCGCGCCTCCGGCACGCTCTCGCGCCACTCGGCCTCGAACCGCAGCACGGCGCTGGCAAAGCGCTGCCCGGCGCCGCACGCCGAGGCGGCGACGTTCCATGCGACGTCCAGACGTGCCGGCGTCATTCGTCACCTCCGGACAGCGCACGGAGTGCCCCCGCCAGGCCGTCTCCGTCGGCGCGGAGGTAGTGCTCGGTGACCGCATCGATCACGTGGATGAAGGAGCGCATGTCGTCGAGTTTCTGCGCCAGTGCGCGCGCCTCGTCGGCGGCGCCGGCTGCGGCGGAGGATCCGCCGCACGCGATCGCGCGATCGGCAAGCCCCTTGCACTCGGCCACGAGCGCAAGCAGCGGATCGATCTCGCGGGCCTTGCGGGCGCGGATCACGAGCGCGAACAGCGTCCAGACGTCTTGCTCGGCGACGAAGTAGTCGCGTCGGTCCTCGGGACGGTGCTCGCGCCGGACGATGCCCCATTCGACCAGGGTGCGGGTCGTCATCGAGGCGTTGCCGCGGCTGATGCCCAGGCGCGACATGATCTGCTCCGCGCCGAGGGGCGCAGCCTCCACGAAGAGCAGCGCGTGCACCTCGGCCATGCTCCGGGGAACGCCCCAGTTCGCCGCCATCTGGGACCACAGCTCGATGAATCGGTCCTTGGACCGCCGCAGTGCAGCGTCCGCGCCTTCGGTGGCGGGGCCGGGAGGCGTTGGCTGGGAGGGACTGGCCGCGTCGTCGTTCACTCTGAATTGAAATGTAGGGCAGATGGCGTTCCGACGCCAATGGAATCGCGGTGGGCGCCCGGAATCAACGTCGGGCCCGGTGCCGGAAAGAAAAGCCCCCGGCGAACCGGGGGCGAGGAGGGCAGGGTCGCCGAGGCGACCGGTTTACGGCCCGAGGCCGCCACCGCCGCCCGGGTTGAAGATGTCCACGTCCAGGACGAAGTTCATCTGGTCGTGGAGCACGGTGTACGCCTGGGTGGTCAGCCCGCACGTGTAGACGCGCGCATAGATCCGCGAGCCGCCCGTGGGCGTGAGCTGCAGGAAGTCGCGGATGTCGCCGATGGGCGCGTAGTTGCCGCCGCCGATCTGATTGGTCAGGGCGGCGTATCCGGCCGGCTGCCACCGCTGCTGGACCAGGTTGTAGAAGTAGATCACCTGGAGCACCGGCAGGTTCCACGACACGCGCGACTGCGCCTGCAGCTGCACACCGACCACCACGTCCGGCGACTGCGGGCTGCTGACGGTGAGCTGCACGTCGGTGGTGCCGCCCGACATCGGGTAGAAGAGCTTCGTGCCGAAGCCCTGGCCGGAGTTGCCGGCGCGCTTGCGCACGGCGCCCACCTGCAGGGCGATCGAATCGAGCTCGCGCAGCGAGAACGCCGTTCCGCCCTGGTACAGGCCGGTGATGATGTCGAACTCGGTGGGGTTGGCACCGCTGAACGCGTTGGCCACCAGCCATGCAAGCGTGTTGCGCGCGCGCGGGAAGCCGCCGATGCGGGCCTGCTGGCCGCCGGCCACCACGTCGCCGTACTGCGGGCAGTTCTCGGGGAAGCCCGGGAATCCGCTGGGCGCGTCGTACGCGATGCCGCACTGCTGGAAGTAGTTGCCGACGGTGTTCAGGGACTCGCGCAGCGTCGGTGCCGGCAGCGCCGCACCGAAGAAGGCCAGCGAGAAGCCCTGCAGGCGCGCGCACCAGCCCGCGATGATCGCGGTGGCGGCGCTGGTGCCCTGGAAGCTGTTGCCCGAGGTGTACGAGCGCAGCTTGTTCTCGGTGAGGCCCTGCGGATCGACCGCGGCGTTGTCGCCGTTGAAGAGGTCGCCGTAGCCCAGGCTCGCGACGCCGGCGCCCCAGCCCGACACGGTGGATGCCGCGCCGTAGTTGGAGAGCTGGTACCGGCAGTAGTTGAAGCCGGGCAGTCCGCCGGGGACGGCGGCGAAGGTCGGTGCCACGCCGACGCGGTATCCGGCCCAGCAGGCGCTGACGATGATGGCGCCGCTGTCGGTCTCCTCGGGGCCGGCGTTGATCTCGACGCCCGCGTTTCCGGCGCTGCACACCGTGGTGATGCCGGCGCTGGTGCCGACGGTGACGAGCAGGTTCACGCCGGGGTTGGCGACGATGGCGTTGCCGCCCGCGCCGATCGGCATGCAGATGATGTCGCCTTCGCCCAGGTCGATCAGCGCCGAGGTGATCGCGGCCAGCAGGCGCTCGCCTTCCTCGATGCTGACGGAGGGATAGAAGTTGAGGTCAGCGCCCGAGGCGATCCCGGTCATGCCGAAGTCGTTGTCCTCGGCACCGATCACGCCCATCACGGCCGTGCCGTGGTTGGGGTCGATCGGGTCCTGATCGATGAGGATGATCGTCTGGCCGGCCTCCGGGTTCACGCGGTTGATGAGGTCCTCGTGCTCGACGTAGGCCGAGAGGTCGATCACCGCCACGGTGGACCCTTGGCCGCGCCCGTTGGTCACGGGGTCGAGGGCGAGGTCCACCATCAGGTCCTCGAAGCCTTCGAGGTCGATGCCGCCGCCGCGGTAGCCGGAGTTGATCGAGGCCAGCGTGCCGAGGTTGCCGGCCTGGTTGCTGCGGTTCGGGTCCGGCACCTCGGTCGACGGCTGGGTCGGGGCTGCCACCGGGTAGCCGACCGGCGGCGGGAGGAACGGATCCACCACGGGCTGACCGACCATGTAGGTCTGGTAGCCACGCGCGTTGCCGGGGATGCCGCCGGGGAGGATCTGGCGGCCCGAGGTCAGGAGCGGGGTCGCGCCGGCCGGCGGGAAGTTGGTGTTCGGAGCGACGCCCGGGATGGTGGGCAGCGCACCCGAGGAGCACGGCGATCCGAGGCCGAGGAACTCGGCGAACGAGCCCGGCGAGGGCTGCGGGGCATTCACCGCGACCGCCACGCAGTTGTCGTCCCAGGCGATCAGGCAGCATGCCGGATCGACGCGGCACACGTACACGCAGCAGGTGGTCTGGTTGCAGCCGCCGAAGGGATGCACCGAGAAGCAGCCTGCCGAGATCAGGCCACCGGCGCCCTCGAGGCTCGGGTCGGGCAGCGCCTGCTGAGACACGCCCGAGTCCACGTCGGCTTCGTCGACGATGCTGCCGGTCGGGTAGAGGACCGCGTCCAGCGTGTCGGTTCCCACCACGAACGAGCCCGTTCCGGGATCCAGCGTATAGGTCATCAGGCCGAAGGACACGTCGTTCGGGGTGTCCGGCGTCACGGGCTGGCCTTGGATGGTCACGTCGCCGCCGGCCCCGCCCAGCGGCACGATGGTGCCGCGCATGGCGAAGCACGGGTCGAACTTGTACGCGTTGGGCACGGAATCACCGCTGCCGCCGACCGGCGGGCCCGCGTCGTACACGCTGCCGATGGCCGCGCAGAGGACGTTCGCGTAGGTGGCGCACAGCGCATCCCAGCCTTGGCCGCTCTCGACGCTCGCGCAGTTGGGCAAGCACGCCGAGATCACGCCGCAGCAATTGGCGTTGTTGCACCCGTAGCGGCAGGGGGCCTGCGGGCCATCCGGGAAGTTGCACGCCGCCAGGTCGTTGCAGCCGCCGCCACCACCGAGTGCGGAGCAGCGGTTGAGCGGGAAGCCCTGGGGCGGGATGCTCGCCGTGTAGCAGTTGTTGATGCCGGTGGTCTGGCCCGTCAGCGCGTCCTCACCGGCTTGGCCGCAGCCGTCCTGCTCGGAGAAGTTCTGCGGGGAGTGCTGTTCGGCGCTCTGCTCGATCTCGACGAACTCGACGATGTCGAGGTCATTGAACGCGCGTGCCGCGGCAAGCAGCTGCTCGGGCCGCACGTCGACGTACATCATGCCCGCCAGGTCGGGCTGCGCCTTGCCGCTGACGGCCTGGGCGCGCATCTCGAGCGCGCGGAGCTGCTCGGGCGTGTGCCGCGAGTAGCTGCGCACCGTGCCGCCGAAGTTGGCGAGCACCTCGGTCGCTTCGGCGGTGGCGGACAGGTCGGCGCCACGGAGCACGTTGCCCGGGATCATGTCGGCGCGCATGCGCAGTTCGTCGCGGAACTTGACCAAGAGCCGACCGTTCCAGGTCGGCTTGCCGGTGAGGGCGTGCGTCGGCAGTTGCAGCTGGGACGAGGGCACCTTGGGGAAGGGCGTGCGGCCGTTGCTGCCCGGGGTCGTCGGGGCGTCCGGACTGGACACGGTCCCTCCCGTGGCCACCTGGGGCTGGCCGGTGCCGAGCACGGGGCCCTTGCCCCGGTCGGGGGAAATGGGCGAAGCGGCGAGCAGGCCAGTCAGGGCGCCAACGGCGCACGCCGTGGCAACGAGTCGGGTCAGCATGGCGGTCCTATCTCTACATCACGACAGCCCGGCCACAGGGGCACCCCTGCGGCCGCGCGAAGTCCATACGGAAGTTACTCGCCCCCTGATGCAGGGGCAACTCGGCGAAGTTCTGTGGATGGTGCGGCGGATCGGCGCCGGTCGTGCTTCACGCGGTCGGGGCGACGCGGCGCGGGCTGGACCCCAGTACGCGATGTCCGATATCTCGACGAAAGAACGCCCCGGGAAACCGAATCCGCCCGGCGGCCTCGGTGGCCAGATCGCGCGCCCGCTTCAGGTCGGCAGCGACGGCGGTGATGCCAAGCACACGGCCGCCCGCGGTGCGGATCGATCCATCGGGCGACACCGACGTGCCGGCGTGGAACACCACCACGTCCTCGTCGGGCCCGGCCGCGCGGGGCGCATCATCGAGACCCTCGATCACGTGCCCCGTGGTCACCGGGCCGGGGTACCCCTCGCTGCACACCACCACGCAGCACGCGGCGCGGGGGTCAAAGTCGATGGCGGCGTGTTCCAGCTCGCCGCCCGCGGCCTTCCACAGGATGTCGACCAGGTCGCCGCGCAGTCGCGGCATGATCGACTGCGTCTCCGGATCTCCGAAGCGGGTGTTGAACTCCAGCACCTTCGGTCCGCCCGGCGTCAGCATCATGCCCGCGTACAGGACGCCCCGGAAGGCGATGCCATCGCGGTGCAGGGCGTCGACGGTGGGGACCAGCACGTCGCGCGACACTTGCAGGACCACGTCCTCGGTGGCCAACGGGGTGGGGCAGTACGAGCCCATGCCGCCCGTGTTGGGGCCCACGTCGCCCTCGCCGACCTGCTTGTGGTCCTGGCAGGGGTCGAGCACGGTGATCGTTCGGCCGTCCACCAAGGCAAGCACGCTGATTTCCTGTCCGATCAACCGCTCCTCGACCACGACGGTGGCGCCCGCGTCTCCGAAGGCACGATCCTTCATCGCGGCGTCCAGCGCGCGGACGGCCTCGGCGGCGTCGTCGCAGACGGTCACGCCCTTGCCGGCGCAGAGCCCGGCGGCCTTCACCACCATGGGTGCGTCGCGTGCCGTGACGAACGCCTTGGCCTGCTCCAGGTTCGAGAAGGCCCGGCCGTCGGCGGTCGGCACGTTGGCCTGCTTCATCACCTGCTTGGCGAAGGCCTTGTCCGACTCGAGCCGCGCCGCATCGCGCACCGGGCCGAACACGCGCCGCGCGGGCGACTGCAGGTCGTCGACGATGCCCTCGGCGAGCGGGCCCTCGGGTCCGACGATCACCAGATGGACGTCGTTGCGGTCGAGCCAGCTCTTCAGGAAGAAGCGCTCGCGCGGTGCGAGCGACACCGGGCAGGGCGAGCCCAGGGCGCGCAGGCCCGCGTTGGCATCCGCCTGCACCCAGAGCGTGCCGAGCCGGGGCGACTGTGCCAGCTTCCACGCCAGCGCGTGCTCGCGCCCGCCGTTGCCGATGAGGAGGACGTTGCAGGGCGACGGGGCGTCGGGCATGGGGCGTCGAGTCTATCGCGGTCTGCTACCCTGATCGCATGCGTCCGTCACGCCTGCCCGTTGCCGTTGCCTTGGTCGCCTCCGTCGCGTTCCTGGCCGCGCCCCGCGCGGTTGCCGATGACCGCGCCGCCGTCGATGCGCTCAATGCGCCGATGCTGCCGGTGCCGGAGAAGGCGCGGTCGTGGAAGCCGCTGTTCGATGCGTACCTGGCCATGACCCCGGCCCCGGCCAAGGGGATGGACGCGCTGGCCGTCTGGCCGGGCATGGAGAACTGGAAGGAGGTGAGCGCCTGGGCCGCCGCCAACGGCGCGATGGGCGAGGCGATCATCGCGGCGCAGCAGGCGCTCGCCTTCGGCATGCCCTACGGGCGGGATGCCGTTGGGCCGACCTACGTGGAGCGCGGGGTGGTGATCCGGATCGGCGAGGGCGAGGCGGTGTTCCGCTCGGAGCCGCTGTACCTGGGCGCGCTGGACACGGTGACCGCGTGGGTCACGGCCGAGATGTATCGATTGGGCGCCGAGAAGCAGTTCGACCGCGCGTTCGACCTCGGTCTGGCGACCCTGCGGCTCCTGCGGCAGGTGGCGGACCAGCACCTGCTCGAGGAGAAGGTCTGGGCGCTCCAGGAGATGGCCGACATGGCCAGCATCCAGCGCGACGTGCTGCAGACGTTCCTGGACGAGATCCCGGCCGAGACCGTGAAGCGGATGGCGCTGACGGGGTACGCGTTCGTCCGCTCCTCGGACGGCGAGCGCCTGCGGCGCCTCGACATGCCCGAGGGCGACCGCGTGCTGGCCGAGGTGCTGATCGGCCAGCTCTTCGATGCCGGCGGGCAGCCCGAGGCCGCGCGGTTCGCGTCCACCATGGGCGACATGCAGGCGAAGGACGAGCCGCTCTCGGCCTTCGGCGCCGCGCGCCGGTGGCAGCAGATCGCCGCGCTCCACGGCAGCAAGGACCAGACGATCGCGCGCCTCACCAACATGTACGACGACTGGTGGCGCCGGTGGCGCCTTGCGTACCGCGACAAGCTGCTCGACAACCCGACGGTGATCAGCCGCACCAACGGCACGCGCTACGCGATGGTGCTGCTGGCGGTGAAGGACCTCGAGCGCGTCTTCGCGCTCCGGCAGCGGCTCAACGCCGAGCTCAACGGCACGGTGCTCGCCTTCGGCCTGTGCGCGCGGTATCGCGCGAGCGGGTGGCCCACGTCGTTCGACCAGACGTACACGCAGTTCACCGTGAAGCGTTTCGACCGTGATCCATGGAGCCCGCGCTGGGGCATGGGCTCGGAGGACCGGTGGCAGTACGAGCGCCTGTCGGCGCCGCGCGACATCGAGACCGACTTCGGTCGCCTGCAGGTCTCGGGTGCGATGCTGTACTCGGTGGGCGTGGACGGGCAGGACGGCGGCGCGGTGAAGGCGACCATGGACGGCGTGACCGGCGACTTCGTCGCGTGGCCGGCGCTGCGGGCGCTGGCCCGTGCGCAGGGCGCGGCGAAGTGACGGCGTGAGCGGCGGACGAGACATGGCGCCGTCTTCGCGGCGCCGCCGCGGCGCGGGCGGCCCGTCCGCGGCGTTGCGGCATCGGAACCAGGACGCGGAGGCAGCATGAGCGATTCAATCGAGCAGGTGGTCATCGTCGGCAGCGGTCCGGCGGGGTGGACGGCGGCGATCTACGCGGCGCGGGCCAACCTGCGCCCGGTGGTCTACGTGGGCGTGCCCGCGACCAATCCCGCGCCGGTGCTTCCGGGTGGGCAGCTGATGCTGACCACCGAGGTCGAGAATTACCCCGGTTTCCCGCACGGCGTCACCGGCCCCGAGATGATGGCCAAGTTCCGTGAGCAGGCGGAGCGCTTCGGGACCCGGGTGGTGGACGCCAACATCGAGCGGTGCGAGTTCTCGAAGCGACCGTTCGCGCTGACGGACTCGGACGGCAAGGTGGTGCACGCGCAGTCGGTGATCATCTCCACCGGGGCGACCGCCAATTGGCTGGGGCACCCGAACGAGATCCGCTTGGCGATGAACGGCGGCGGCGTGAGCGCCTGCGCGGTGTGCGACGGCGCGCTTCCCGCGTACCGCAACCAGCCGCTCGCGGTGGTCGGCGGCGGCGACACCGCCATGGAGGAGACGAGCTACCTCACCAAGTTCGCGAGCAGGGTCTACGTCATCCACCGCCGCGACACGCTTCGCGCGAGCAAGAGCATGCAGGACCGCGTCCTCTCGAACCCCAAGGTCGAGATGGTGTGGAACAGCACCGTCGAGGACGTGGTGGGCGACGCGCACCTCGAGGCGGTGGTGGTGAAGGACGTGAACACGGGCGCGACGCGCCGGCTCGACGTGAAGGGCCTCTTCATCGCGATCGGGCACTCGCCGGCCACGAAGTTCCTGCAGGGATCCGGCATCGAGTTCGACGACAAGGGCTACGTGCTGCTGCGCACCCGGGGCTCCTCGACCAACATCCCCGGCGTCTTCGCCGCGGGCGACGTGGCCGACCAGCACTATCGGCAGGCGATCACGGCGAGCGGCATGGGCTGCCAGGCCGCGATCGACTGCGAGCGCTGGCTCGCGGAGCAGGGCATCCACTGATGGCTGGGACCGCGACCGCGGCCGGCCGCAAGGAGCGGTGGATCGCCACGGGCTCGCTGGTGGCGCTGGCGGCGGGCATGCTCGTGGGCGAGGTGCTGTGGCGCCAAGGTGCGCAGGGCGTGGTGGGGGCCTTCGCGGTCGCCGGCGACCTGGTCCTCGTGCGGCCGCTCATGATGCTGGTGCTGCCGCTGATCCTGACCTGTGTCCTGAGCGGCATCGTGTCGCTCGGGGATCCCTCCAAGCTCGGCCGGCTGGGCCTGGCGACCAGCGCGTACTTCATGGTGACCATGCTGTTCGCGGCGATCATCGGCGCGGCGTTGGTGACCATCGTCGGGCCGGGGCTCGGGCTGCCCGAGGAGCAGGTGGCGGCCCTCAAGACGGTGGGCGTCGAGCGGTTCGAGGCGGCGCCGAGGCTGGCCGATGCCGCGAGCGCGGGCGAGCAGGGACTGGGAGCCGCGTGGCTGCAGATCGCGCGGCAGCTGCTCCCGGCCAACCCGTTCGCGGCCATGGCGGCGGGCCAGCCCCTGGGGATGATCGCGTTCGCGATCGTGCTGGGGGTGGCGCTCTCCCTTGGCGGGGCCGGCGCGGAGCCGGCGATCCGCCTCCTGACCTCGTTGAACGACGCGCTCCTGCGCGCGGTGGGCTGGGTGATGTGGATCGTGCCGGTGGGCGCGTTCCTCCTGGTGGCGTCGAGCGTGGGCCGGGTGGGGCTCGGTGAGTTGCTCGGCGTGCTCGGCCTCTACATGGCCGTGGTGGTGGGCGGGCTCGTGATCCACATGTTCGTGGTGCTGCCGGCCGCGCAGTTCGTCCTCGGCGGCGGCAACCCGTACCGGTTCATGTGGCAGATGCGCGAGGCGCTGGCCACCGCGTTCGCGACCGCCAGCTCGAGCGCCACGCTTCCCGTGACCATGCGCGTCGCCGAGACCGAGGGCGGATGCTCGCGACGTGCCACTCGGTTCTGCGTGCCGCTCGGCTCGACCCTCAACATGGACGGCACCGCGCTCTACGAGGCGGTGGCCGTGGTGTTCCTCTTCCAGCTGTACGGCGTGGAGCTCTCGATGGGCGAGCTTGCCGTGGTCGTGGCCACCGCCACGCTCGCCGCCGTGGGCGCCGCGGGCATCCCGAGCGCGGGGCTGGTGACGATGGTGATCGTGATCACCGCGGTGAACGCGTCGCTCGGGAGCGAGAAGCTGCCGGTGGGCGCGATGGGAATCGTGATCGGCGTCGACCGGCTGCTCGACATGTGCCGCACCACGGTGAACGTGTGGGGCGACTCGGGCGCCGCGCGCATCATGACGCGCATCGCGCCGGACTGAAATCGGTCCCGTTCCCCCCGTTCCAATTTCCGGAGGAAATTGGAACGGGAGGAACGGGACCAATTCATCTCTCGATCAGCGTCACCCGCATGCCGCAGTCCTCGACCTGCTGCGGGTCGATCGGCCCGGGGGCGTCGATCATGAGGTCGCCGCCCGACTGCGTCTTCGGGAACGCGATCACGTCGCGGATGTTCTCGGTGCCGACCAGGTGCATCACCAGGCGGTCGAGGCCGAAGGCGATGCCGCCGTGCGGCGGGGCGCCGTGGCGCAGGGCACTCAGCAGGAAGCCGAACTTGAGCTCGGCGTCCTCCTGCGTGAGGCCGATCAGCTTGAAGACCTTCTCCTGCACGTCCATGCGGTGGATGCGGATCGATCCGCCGGCGATCTCGCTGCCGTTGACCACCAGGTCGTAGCCCGCGCTCAGGCACGCGCCGGGGTTGCTCTCGAGGAGGTCGAACTGGTCCGGGTTCGGGCTCGTGAACGGGTGGTGCATGGCCACCCAGCGCTTGCCCTCGTCGTCCCAGTCGAACATCGGGAAGTCGACGACCCAGAGGAACCTCCAGTCCTTCTCGTCGACCAACCCGAGGTCGCGACCGACCTTCAGCCGCAACTCGCCGAGCGCCTTGGTGGCGGTGTCCCAGTGGTCGGCGACGATGAGCACGCTGTCGCCGGGCTGGAGCCCCAGCCGCTCGACCAGCGCGTCCTTGAACGGCTCCAGGTGCTTGGCGATGCCGGTGTCGAAGCCGTTGGCGGTGAACTTTGCCACCGCCACGCCGCCCGTCTTGAACTGCTTCACGAACTCCGTGTAGCCGTCGGTCATCTTGCGCGTGAGCCGCTCGGCGCCGCCCGGGACCCGGATCGCCTTCACGCAGCCGGCGCGCCCCGCGCGGCTCTTGGCGAGCGCCTGCTGGAACACCTGGAACTCGCTCGTCCTCACGATGTCGGAGATCTCGCGGATCTCGAGCGGGTTGCGCAGATCGGGGCGGTCGATCCCGAAGCGGTCCATCGCCTCCTGCCACGTCATGCGGCGGATCTCGCCGATGTCGTGGCCGAGCACCGCCTGCCAGACGGCGCGCGCGAATCCGCCCATCATGGCCATGACGTCCTCGCGATCCACGAAGCTCATCTCCAGGTCGATCTGGCTGAACTCGGCCTGCCGGTCGGCCCGCGGGTCCTCGTCGCGCAGGCACTTGCAGATCTGGATGTAGCGGTCGAACCCCGCCACCATCAGGATCTGCTTGAAGAGCTGCGGGCTCTGCGGCAGCGCGTACCACATGCCGTGGTGCAGGCGCGCCGGGACGATGAAGTCGCGTGCCCCCTCGGGCGTGCTCTTGATGAGGAGCGGCGTCTCGATCTCGGCGAAGCCGTTCTGCGCGAAGTAGTCGCGGGCCAACTTGGTGACCGCGCTGCGCGTGCGGAGGATGTGCTGCATCCGCGGCCGGCGCAGGTCGATGTAGCGGTACTTGAGCCGGACTTCCTCGCCGATCTTCTCGGCCTCGTGCTCGTCCGGGAGGATCGGCGGGTTCTCCGCCTTGTTGAAGATCTCGAGCTCCTCGGCCACCAGCTCGATCTCGCCGGTGGCGAGCTTGGGGTTGGGGTCGCCGGCGCGCTTGCGAAGCGTGCCGCGGACGCCGATCACGTCCTCGCGGCGCAGCGCGCGCGCCTTCTGCACCACCTCGGGGTGCCCGGCCTCGAGGTCGAACACCACCTGGCACAGCCCGTCGCGGTCGCGCAGGTCGATGAACAGCAGGCCGCGGCCCTGGTCGCGGTAGGTGTTGACCCAGCCGTTGAGGGCGACGGTTGCGCCGGCGTCGGAGAGGCGTGGCTGGCCGCAGGTATGCGTTCGCTTGATCATCGGGCCGCAGAGGATACGGAACGCCCGGGCCCCGCCGTTTCCGCCCGGAAGCCCGGCGGTCGCTATTTTCCTCCCGTGCGCACCGTCCTCGTCACCGCGTTCGAGCCCTCGGGCGATGCCCACGCGGCGCCGCTCGTCCGGGCGCTGCGCGCCGCGCGCCCGGACGTCCGCGTGGTGGGCTGGGGCGGCCCTCGGATGCGGCACGCCGGCTGCGAGCTCGTCGGAGAGACGGCGCGCGACGGCGCCATGACGCTGGTGGGCCTCGGCAAGATCATGGAGGTGCGGCGCATCGTTCGCGACATCCGGTCGTGGGCCGCGGCCAACCCGGTGGACGTGCACGTGCCGGTCGACAGCCCGGCCGCCAACTGGCACATCGCCTCGTGGATGAAGCGCCACGGCAAGGGCGCGGCCGGCGGCTCGCGCGTCGTCAACCTGGTGGCGCCGCAGCTGTGGGCATGGGCCCCGTGGCGCATCCGCAAGTGGCGGCGCACCAGCGACGCCATCATGTGCCTGCTCCCGTTCGAGGAGGAGTGGTTCCGGTCCCGTGGCGTGCGCGCGCACTTCGTGGGCCACCCGGTGCTCGCGCATCCGGTCGACCCTTCCGCCGTGGCGCGTGCGGCAGCGCTGCCTGCGGGCTCCCCCCGGCTCCTGCTCCTTCCGGGCAGCCGGTCGTCCGAGGTGCGCGCCAACATGCCCCGCATGCTCGAGGCATTCCGCGCGCTCTCGGCCGAACGCCCGGGCCTCGCGGGCCTCGTGATGGCGGCGAACGAGGCCCTCGTCCCGCTGGTGCGCGACTCCGTGCGCGGCGGGGCGTGGCCCGCCAACCTGGCCGTGGCGCACGGCGACCCGGACGCCGCGATCGCGTGGTGCGACTGCGCGCTGAACGTGAGCGGCACCGTGAGCCTGGACCTCGCGCACCAGCGCAAGCCGATGGTCGCCGTCTACTGGGTCGGTTGGTTCCGCGCGCTGGCGTCGCGATTCATCCTGACGATGCCCGATCGGCTGCTGCCGAACATCGTGGCGGGCCGACGCATCGTGCCGGAGTTCGTGCCGTGCGCGGGCGGGGTGGGGCCGGTGGTGCGCGCCCTCGGGCCGCTGCTGGACGACCCGGCCGCGCGCGCCCGGACCGCGCGCGACCTGGATGCCGTGGCTCGCCGCTTCGAAGGACACGACCCCGGCCGCGAGGCGGCCGAGGTCGTGCTGGGGTTCCTGGATCCCTGAGTCCGGGCGGGACGCCCGGGGCGATCACTCCACCGGATCGAAGCTGAACGTCTGGCCGCCGATGACGCCCTCGAGCATCAGGCCGCCGCCGTCGAAGGTCAGCACCATGACGCCGTCCTTGTAGTTGTTGGCCGCGCTGGCGCTGGCGTTGCCCGCGGTGGCGCTGCCGCCCGCCTGGAACGCGGTCTCGCCGCGCTTGAAGCGGTCGAACGCCGCCTTGTCCTCGAAGAAGATCACCTCCGAGAACGACTGGCCGCCGATCTGCGCGCCGATGGTGCCGCCGCCCGCGTTGCTGCGGGCGACCAGCGAGCCGCGCTCGTAGACCAGGCCCTTGCCGGAGAAGCCGCCGACGATCAGCCCGCCCTTGCCGATGGACGGGTACACCGCGTAGCCGTGCGCCTTGTCGAACTGCTTGGACTGCTCGGGGAACTTCTTGCGGCAGAGTTCGATGGTGGTCGCGACCTCGTCCTTCAGGATCTTGACCTGCTCGGCGGGCGGCAGGCTCGAATCCGGGCCGCAGCCGATGGGCAGGGCGGCGAGCGAGAGGGCGATCATGGATGCGGCGACGGAGATCTTCATGCGAGGGTCCTTTCCTAGACGGGTGAGGCGGACACGATAGCGGGTCGCCGCGGTCCGTGTCCGGGTTTGGTTATAGTCATGTTCATGCAGCAGCTGAATGCACTCCTCGACGCGGTCAATGCCGTGCTCTGGCACGATGCGGTCCTCTACGTGGTGCTCGCCGTGGGCCTGCTGTTCACCCTCTGGAGCGGGTTCTCGCAGTACCGGTCGCTGACCCACGGCGTGGCGGTGATCCGCGGCAAGTACGACGACGCGTCCGACCCCGGCGCCATCAACCACTTCCAGGCGCTGTCGACGGCGCTCAGCGGCACGGTGGGCCTGGGCAACATCGCCGGCGTCTCCGTCGCGGTGGCGCTCGGCGGGCCCGGTGCCGTCCTGTGGATGTGGGTGGTCGGCGTGGTGGGCATGGCGCTCAAGTTCACCGAGGTGACGCAGGCGATGCTCTTCCGCGACCTGAGCGATCCGAACAACCCCCGCGGCGGCGCCATGTGGGTCTGCCGCAAGGGCTTCGAGAAGGTGGCCCCCGGCCTCGCGCCGCTCGGTGCCGCGCTCGGCGCCATCTTCTGCGTCACGGTGCTGATCTCGACCATCACCGGCGGCAACATGTTCCAGTCGTGGAACGTGGCCAAGATCACGTCGACCTACGCCCCGAGCTTCCCGGAGGTCGGCGTCGGCATCGTGATGATGCTGGTGGTGGGGGCGGTGATCCTGGGCGGCATCAAGCGGATCGGCTCGGTGACCGGGCGGCTGGTGCCGTTCATGTGCGGCCTCTACCTGCTCGGCGCGCTGGTGGTGCTCGGCATGAACGCCGGGCAGATCCCGTCGATGCTCGCCCTGATCGTGAAGAGCGGCTTGCCGACCTGGATGGGTGGCGAGGCCGCCAACCCGGCCGGCGCCTTCCTGGGCGGGACGTTCGGCTATGCGTTCCTCTGGGGCATGAAGCGCGCCCTCTTCTCGAACGAGGCCGGCCAGGGCTCCGCGCCCATCGCGCACTCGGCGGCGAAGACCCGCGAACCGGTCCGCGAGGGCGTGGTGGCGGGGCTCGAGCCCTTCATCGACACGTTGGTGGTCTGCACGATCACCGCGCTCGTGATCATCTCGAGCGGTGCCTGGAACCGCGCCCCGGCCGCCACCTTCCCGGAGACGCCGGCGATGGTCCAGGTGCAGGAGGACGCCGACGGCATCCCGTTGGGCGAGGGGTGGGTCCCGGCGATCACGGCGCTTCCCGCCAAGCCCGCCGAGGAGGCCAAGGTCTCGAGCGCGTGGCGCGTCAACGACGGCGTGTTCATCGTGGTGCACGCGCACGAGGACGCCAACACCGGCCGGACGCTGCACCGCGTCACCGGAACCGTCGTGGCGGACCCGGCGGGCGGCGACGGGCTGGCGATCCGGTGGAAGCCCGGTCGGTTCGCCGCTCCCCCGACGGCGGCGGGCCCGGACCTGCACATGAACCTGGCCGGTTCCGCGCTCACCGGCTACGCGTTCGACCGCGCCGTGCCCGGCATGGGCATGTGGATCGTCACGTTGGCGTCGTGGCTCTTCGCCATCAGCACGATCATTTCCTGGAGTTATTACGGCGAGCAGGCGATCGACTTCCTCCTGGGGCGATGGTCGGTGGTGCCGTACCGCGTCGTCTACTGCGTGGCGATCCTGCTTCCCACCGTGCCCGGCCTGATCACCACGGACGCCGAGCTCGATTCCTTCACGGCGCTGGGCACCGGCGTCATGCTGTGGGCGAACATCCCGATCATGCTGATCTTCGGCCCGTCCGCGATGCGTGCCTACCGCGACTACTGCGCGCGGCTCGACTCGGGGCGGATGCACGGGCACGCCGCGCCGCCGATCACCGACGTGGTCGAGGGCAAGAATGTCGGCTGACGTCGCCCCGGCGCCCGCTTGGTGCGGCGGTGCTCCGGGCCTACACTCGGGCGCATGAAGTCGTTCGCGCTGCGCAAGGATCTCGAGCGGCACCGCATCGGCCGCTTCCAGCTGCCGCTCGGCTTGGAACCGCTGGACCTGCCCGCCCCGGCGGAGGGGTACACGGTGGAGCACGTGGAAGCCTCCGAGCAGGCGCCCGAGCTCCTGCGCTTCTACGCGGTGGTGAGCTTTGAGCGGGTCTCGGCGCTGCTTGCCGATCTCTTCGAGCTGCTTCCCGACGAGGTGTTCCCGATCGTCGAGGTCTCGTCGCGCGACGCGTTCCGGACGCTCGACGTCTTCACCGCCGTCGAGCCCACGCCGATCGACGATTTCCTCGAGGACTGGTCCGAGTACGCGCCCGTCCTCATGGAGGATGGCTCGATCGGTGCCGGGGCGCAGTCCGACGACCCGTGGATCGAGGTGTTCCTGGACAGCTGGAAGGGCATCGAGGTGCAGGTGCCCGTGCAGCTCCGCGACGACGTGGAGCGCATCCTCGGCCAGCATCGCCTCGAGGAGGTGCTGCACACCTGGCCGCCCGAGGTCGACGAACGCCCCGAGCCGCCGCTCAACGTGCGCGAGATCCTGACGCTCGACGATCGCGATTGCCCGGACCTCGACGAGATCCTGTTCCAGATCCGCCAGGCATGGGCGCTCGAGCTCGACGAGGATCCCGAGGAGAACGTCGACGAGACCGGCCGCCGGCTCGGCCGCACGCTGTGGTCCGTGGTGGCGGTGGTCGAGAGCGCCGATCCCGACGTCCCGCGCGCCGGCTATGCGATGGCCTGGGTCACCGCCGCGAGCCTCGGCGAGGTCCGGCGAATGGTGGAGTCGCGCATCGAGCTGCAGGACGAATGGACCTTCGGAGGTCAGTGGTATTCGGCTGATCGGGTGGCGTTCGACGAACGCCCCGATGAACTCGCCGACCTGCCGCCGCGTCGCAACCGCAGCGAGATCCACTCGTTCCGCATCGAAGCGGCCTGAGCGGGGGCAAGCCCGCGGCCGAAGCGTCACTCGCGTTCGCCCGCCGCGCCGTACAGCCCGTGCCGTCGGATGTAGGCGAGGACGGCCGGGTCCAGCAGGTTGCCGGCGTCCTGGCCCTGCACGAGCCGTTCGCGGGCGGCCGTGCCGGAGGCCTCGATCGGCTCGATCGGGAGCGTCCACCCCGACCACCGTCGCGCCAGGTCCGCGCCGAAGCGGTCGTGCAGCACGGATGGCCACGAGTCATGACGGTGCGGCGGTCGCAGGACGACCGCGGGCGGTGCCGCATCGGCCAGCGAGCGCCAGTCGCGCCACGTGTCGAAGTTGATGGCTTGGTCGCTGCCGATCACGAGTCGCAGCGGCCCCCGCGGGAGCGTGCCGGTCCGCTGCAAGCCGGAGATCGTGCGGATGGTGTCGACGGTGAACGCCGGCGCTCCGCCGGCGACCTCAAGGTCGAGCACCGTGCACGACGGCACGGCGGCGAACGCGATCCGTGCCATCGCCAGGCGATGTTCGGGCGAGGCGCCGGGCCGGTCACGCTGCGGATTGCGCCACGCGGGAACCACCAGCGCGTGCGCTGCGCCGAGGCAAGTGACCGCGCGTCGCAGCATGTCCGCGTGGACGCGGTGCGGAGGGTCGAACGTGCCGCCCATCACGAGCACCGGCGGCAGGGAGCGCGTCGACGTGGCGTCGGTCAACGCGCCACGCTCCGCGCGGCTTCACCGGCGGTGGATTCCATCCGGTCGAGGGCGGCGGCGACCGCACGCATGGCGCGGCGCGAGCGATCGCGCAAGGTCCGAAGCCGCGGGAGCAGCGTCGGCGTGACCAGGATCGATGCGATCACCTTCCAGAGGCGCGTGCAGCCGTTCGCATCGGTCCATCCTTCGATGCCTTCGGGGAGGGACTCGTCGACGCCGTCGCTGATGCCGCGGACGATGGCCCAGTCCCAGCCGCGTTCGGAGGCGAGGCGCGCAAACGGCGCGGACTCCATGTCGGCGAGGTCGACCCGCCACTGCCGCGCGGCTCGGTCCTTGGCTTCAGGCTTCGCGAGCACATGCGACACGCAGAGGCACCGGAATGCCCGGTCCGGCTCGGGTACGCCGGGGGCGGGCCACTCATTGCCCTCGTGGTCGACCACCGTTCCCACCCGGATGGCGCGGTCCGCAGACAGGGGGGCCGTCGCCCCGGCCAGCCCGGCCAAGACGACCCGCGTCCCCGCCGGGGGAAGCTCGTCGCCATGGGCCCACCGATCGATCCCGGCCGCGCCGGGGCCGGTCCGAACCAGGGTCCAGCCACGCGCGCGGGCCAAGGCCGCCAGGCTGCGGCGCTCGAATTCCAGGGGGCAAACGATGTACATGCTGGGAAGGGTGCGGTATACTCTTCTGCTCGCTCGACGGCCCCATCGTCTAGCCCGGTTCAGGACACATCCCTCTCACGGATGGAACAGGGGTTCGAATCCCCTTGGGGTCACTCCCGCAACCGACGCCCGGTCCAGGCGTCGGTTGCACAGACAACCAACGCCCGCCCGAGCGGTGGGCACCCCCGCCGCATCGGTGGGTCGCATCGCCGAACCGGCCCCATCGTCTAGCCCGGTTTAGGACACCTCCCTTTCACGGAGGTAACGAGGGTTCGAATCCCTCTGGGGTCATTCCGGTGCGCCGCCTTCTCGGACGCCGCGTTGCGGTGGGGTAGAGGTGGTCGGACAAACTTCTGCGCATGCCGGGGATTCCGGTCGGCTCGCCGCCCCAGACGGGTTACCTTCGTCGCCTCGGCCGAACGCCGCTGGCGATCCGTCCGTAAGCACCCCCACGATCCCATGCGTCCCACCACCCGATTCGCCGCCCTCGTTCTCCCCGCCGCGCTCGCCTGCGCGCCCTTCGCCTCGGCCGCCGTCCGCTACGTCGACGCGGGGCTCGCCTCGGGCGCCAACACCGGCACCAGCTGGGCGGACGCCTACCAAGGCGTGGGCGGCTTGGCGGCCGCGCTCGCCGCTTCGACGTCCGGCGACGAGATCTGGGTGAAGGCCGGAACCTACAAGCCGACCACCGGCACCTCGCGCACGGTGTTCCTCACCATGAAGACGGGCGTCGGCATCTACGGCGGGTTCGCGGGCACCGAGACCACGCGCGACCAGCGCGACTGGACCACCAACGTCACCGTGCTCACGGGCGACCTCCTGGGCAACGACAGCGGTGCCTCGAACCTCACCGACAACAGCTACCACGTGCTGGTGGGCTCGGGCGCCGCCGCGACGGCGGTGCTCGACGGGTTCACCGTGAAGGGCGGCAACGCCAACGGGGCCTCCGCCAGCAACTACGACAAGGGCGGCGGCATCCTGATCGTGAACAGCGGCGCGCCCACCATCCGCAACTGCACCTTCCAGGGCAACCGCTGCACCTTCGGCGGCGGGGCGGGGTACATCTTCGCGGCGCAGGCCACGTTCACCGACTGCCAGTTCCTCGACAACGTGGGCGGCAGCTACGGCGGCGCGTTCGACACCAACAACGTGACCAGCACGTTCCGCCGCTGCGTGTTCAAGGGCAACAGCGCCGCGCGCGCCGGGGCATTCGAGACCTACGGCGGAGGAAACACCACCTTCGAGAACTGCCTCTTCGCGGCCAACCGAGCGACCGGAACGGGCGGCGGCGCCGCGATCTGGATCGGCGTGTCCTCGAGCATCGTGCGCGCGTACAGCTGCACGTTCGCCGGAAACGTCGCCAGCGGATCCGCGGGCGGCGTGAACACCACCTCGGGCGGCACGCTGAATGCGTACAACTGCGTTTTCTGGGGCAACAGCGGATCCGCGGGGCAGACCGCGGCCAACCAGGTGAACGCCGGCGGCGGCACCAACCTCGTGCAGCACTCGATCGTGCAGGGCGGCTTCACCGGCACCGGCAACCTGAACGCCGATCCGCAGTTCGCGGGCGCGGCGGGCGGCGACTACACGCTCCTTCCGTCGAGCCCCGCGATCGACAGCGGCAACAACTCGCAGGCGCCGAGCGGCGGGATGGCCTCGGACCTGGCCGGCGGTCCCCGGTACTGGGACGTGGCCGGCGTGGTGGACACGGGCGTCGGCGCAGCCCCGGTGATCGACCGCGGGTGCTACGAGATGGTGATCACCGTGCCCCCGGCGTGTCCCGGCGACCTGAACGACGACAACGCGATCGACGGCATCGACTTGGGCGTCCTGCTCGGCGAATGGGGCGGCGCCGGCAGCGCCGACCTCAACGGCGACAACTCGGTGGACGGCATCGACCTCGGCATCCTGCTCGGCGCCTGGGGACCGTGCTGAGCGGCACCGGCCGGGGCGATCGCGACGGAGTGCCGCTAGCCTTCGGGGCGTGAGCGACACGATCGTCCCCATCGACGTGCCTTCCGGCCCGCACCGCGCCTGGGTGGGCCCCGGTGCGTTGCATCGCGTCGGTGCGGCGCTCGATGCCGCCGACGTGCGGGCGGCGCGCGTGGCCGTGGTGCACGATGCCGGCGTCCCCGATGACGCCGTGGTGAGGGTGATCGCGTCGCTGGAGGGGGTCGGTCGCGGCGTCGAGCGGATCCCCGTGGTGGGCGGCGAGTCGGCCAAGACGCTCGAGACGGTGTCCGACGTGGCCGGTCGCCTGCTTGACCGGGGCGTCGATCGTTCCTGGGCGATGGTCGCGGTCGGGGGCGGCCTGGTGGGCGACCTGGCGGGATTCGTGGCGGCCACGTACATGCGCGGCATCGATGCCGTCCTCGTCCCCACCACCCTCCTGGCCATGGTCGACGCCTCGATCGGCGGAAAGACCGCCGTGAACCTGCAGCGCGCCGACGGCACGCTCGCCAAGAACATCGTCGGGGCGTTCCGCCAGCCCAAGGCGGTCGTCTGCGATCCCGACGTGCTCGGCACGCTCCCCGGCCGCGAATTCCGTTCGGGGCTCGCCGAGTGCGTCAAGCATGCGGTCATCGCCGAGCCGGGCATGCTGGTCGAACTGGTGGAGCGACGCGATGCGCTGGCGGCTCGTGACCCGGCGCAGTTGACGGCGCTCGTCGCGCGCAACATCCGCATCAAGGCCGGCGTGGTGGCCGCCGACGAGCGTGAGGAGGGCGGCCGCGAGCGCCTGAATCTCGGGCACACGTTCGCGCACGCGATCGAGTCGATCATGCATGACCGGTGCACGCACGGCGAGGCCGTGGCGATCGGGACCGTGGCCGCGTGCCGGTTGGCCGCCGAGCTCGAGGTCGGGGACGGCCGCGAGGAGGAACTGGAGGCCGCCGTCCGCGGCACGGTGGAGGCGCTCGGACTTCCGGCCCGGCTTCCGGCCGCCGCCACCGCGCGGGACCTTCTCGCTGCCATGGCCACCGACAAGAAGCGCCGCGGGGCGGGGCTGCGGTTGGTGGTGCCGTTTGCGCCGGGCGACGTTCGAACCGTCGGCGACGTGCCCGCGGAGGCGGTCGATGCCGCGTGGCGGTCGGTGGGCGCCGGCTGACGGCCGAGATTGCAGCACCGGGCGCGGGGCCGCCGATGGGATGGGCACGGATGCGCACCCTCGCGATCGTGAACCAGAAGGGCGGCTCCGGCAAGACCACCACCGCCATCAACCTGGCTGCCGCCTTCGCCGAGCGCGGCGCGCGGGTGCTGCTGGTGGACATGGACCCCCAAGGGCACTGCGCGGCCGGTCTCGGCGTGCCGGAGGCCCGGATCGACTTCGGCATGGCGCAGGCTCTCCTGTGCGAGCCGCCGGGGGGTGGCGACCCGGTCGGCTGGCTCTGGGAAGTCGCGACCAACCTTCGGTTGGCACCCTGCACGGTGGCGCTGGCCGGCCTCGAGAGCGCTCGCGGCGGGCTGGCGACGCTGGCCGACCGCGACCGACGCCTCGCCCGCATGCTGGAGCGGCTGGCGGCCGGATTCGACCGCTGCATCATCGACTGCCCGCCGACCATCGGCTACCTGACCTTCAACGCCCTCCGGGCCGCCGACGAGGCCCTGGTGCCGGTGGAGACCGGCTACTTCGCGCTCCGCGGGGCGGAGCGGCAGCTGTCGACCATCGCCGCCCTGGCCGGGCAACTGGGCCGTCCGATGCCCGTGCGGGTGGTTCCGACCCTGCATCGGGACGGCAGCCAGCGCTCCCACGACATCCTCGGGGCGATCGGCCGCAAGTTCGCGGCGCACCTCGCGCCCGCACCGATCCGCGACCACGAAGTCCTGCGCGAGGCGGCCACGTTCGGCCGCTCCGTCGCGGCGTTCGCCCCCGCTTCGCCGGCTCACGAGGATTTCCGAGCCTTGGCGGCGTGGATCGAGGCCGTGGACGTGCCGGCCTTGGCCACCGATTCCTCGGCTTCCGCCCAGGGGGGCGCAGGATCGGGCGGCGCCCCGATGTATGTTGCGGGGGTCGAGGCGGTCCCGTCGATCGGGCCCGTAAACGACGGATCACCGGGACCTGCAGGGCACGGACGCGCGGCGGAGCTCGCGCATCGCATGCGGGCCTCGGGCACCTCGTAGAGCGCGGGGTGCGAACACGGCGGCACGGAGGAGCCATGACGACCAACGCCGACGCATTCGGAAGCCTGACGGCACTCTTCACCAGCGGACAGGGGGCATCGGACGGGGCGCGCGAGCACGCGCCGCGCGAGGCGCAGCTCATCACGTTGCTTGTCGGCAACGTCCCGGTGATGGCCGGGCTGTGGACCACCCAGTACGCGGACGAGGTCGGTCGCCACCATGGGCCGACGGCGCTCGTTCGCTACGAGCGCGACGAAGTGACCCTGGAACTGTTGCGCGCCGAGGGCCGGCAGCTCCCGCCTGCCGGTCCGTCGGCCGTGTCGCGCTGGCTGCCCCGCGCGGCGGCCGGGATGCGCGCATGGATCCTGGCGATGCCCAGCGACGCGGCGCCCGCCGAGGTGCTGGACGTCGGTGGTCGCGTGGTCCTCATGACCGGCACCGACGAGGCCGCGGTCACGGGCGGCTACCTGCGGCTCAAGCAGTTGGCGGACGAGGCGATCCACCGCGGCCAGCCCCTCGAGCGGGTGGGCATCATCATGGTGGGCGCCCCGGCGGAACAGGCCGATGCGGCGTTCCGTCGACTGGGCGATGCGGTTCGCTCGTTCCTCGGCATCGAGGTGGAATCCGTCGCGCGCCTGCCGCGTCTCGAACGCGTCGACTCCAGCGCCCGAGCGGCCTACGGCACCGACGAGTGCCCGACGCCCGGCGCGCTGACGGTGGAGATCGCGCGCGCACGCGCCGAGGCGGCATCCCGGCTGGACGACGTGATCGACGGGCCCGCGCCACTTCCGTTCCAGGCACGCGAGACACGGGAGACGCGCGTGCCCGCGCCGCGCGAGTCCGCGTCCATGGATGACGGCGTCCGCGAGCCCGTCGTCCGCGCCGCGCCGCCCGCCGCACCCCCGCCCGCCGCACCATCGCCCGCCGCGGCCGCGGTGTCACCCCCGCGCCATCGTGCCCCCGCGGCCTTCGCGGCCCTTCCGGTGTCCGACCTTCCCGAGCGTCTCGTGCCGCTGCTCCCCGGACTGGAACCGCTGGGCATCTCGTGCCCGGTCGCGCCGGAGGTGGAACTGGCGCTCGACGCGGACCGGCGCATGCACATCGTCGGCCGCAGCGACCAGCTGGCGAAGGTGCGCACCGCGCGCACGTGGGCCACCATGCATCGCGATCTCCTGGGTCGCGCGTTCCCCGCGCTGGCCGACGGCTTCGAGGTGCGAGAGCGGATCCTCCTCGGCGATGCACGCGAGGCGATCGCGCTGCACGGCACTGGTGCGCTGCTCGATGTCCTGGTCACCGCGAGCACGCCTGCCGGCACGGTCCACGTGGTCGTGCCGCTGAACGACCCGACCACGTGCGGATAGGTCGACGCGTCGGGCGCTTGACTGGGGGCGTTGCCGTCCGCGTCACCCGCCCGAGGTGAGCACGCGCAGCCAGTTGGCGTGGGCGAACCCGGTGCGCTCGCGCTCGCTCCAGCCGCGCGCCTCGAGCCCGGCCAGCAATGCCCCGAGTTCCTCCGGCCGCCCGCAGCCTGCGGGGCAGTCCATGGGGGTGAACCCGCCGTCGAAGTCGCTGCCGAGCCCGGTGCGCTCGCGGCCGACGATCGACGCGGCGTGCTCCACGTGGTCGAGGGCGTCCTCGAGCGTGGCGGGTCGTCCCGAGGCCAGGAATCGCCCGTAGAGATTGAGGCCCACCATGCCGCCGCGGCGGGCGATCTCGTGCATCTGCGCGTCGGCGAGGTGGCGCGGTGACGGTGCCAGTCGTGCGCGCGCGTTGGAGTGCGTGGCCACGATCACCCGGTCGCTCAGGGTGCACAGGTCGTCGAACGATCGATCGGAAAGATGGCTCGCGTCATGGATCATGCCCAAGGCGTCGAGCGCCTGCACGAGGTCGCGCCCGGTCGGGGTGATGCCTCCGTCGCGCACGTTGCCGCCGGAGTATCGCGAGCCCGCGCCCCACGACAGGCCCACCATCCGGACGCCGCGCGCGTGCCACCACGCGGCCTCGTCCGGCGATCGGATCGGATCGGCGCACTCCATGAGGAGGACGACCGTCAGCGGTGCGGAACGGCGGTCCTCCGCCGCGTCGGCCGCGGCCGCCACGTCCGCAGCGGATCGCGCGATCCGCAGGATTCCGGCGCGCTCCATGGCGTCGTAGCGTTCCAACTGGGCCACGCCCGCGCGGAACGCCCCCTCGACGTCATCGTGGTCGCGGTAGCCCCACGGCGCATCGGCACCGAGCTCGGTGAAGATGGTCGCGCAGGCGAGGCGCACGCCCCCGCGCGCCAAGGCCGCGAGCGAGACCCCGCGTGCGGCCGCATCGGGCAATTCGCCCGTGATCGAGGGACCCTGCAGGTCCAGGTAGGCGAGGTCGAGGTGGGCGTCGAGCCACCACGGGTCGGGCACGGGGGCCGGGCTGGGCATGGGCTGCAAAGGTACGCTTCGTCATCCCGCCGATGTCGAGCGTCGCCGCACCGATCCCACCCGGGTCCACCCCGGACCCTGCCGCCGCCGCGCCCCCGACGGCGCCTGCCCCCCTGCGTGCCACGCCGGGGGAGCGCGCGGTGAGCGCGATCCTGGCCGCCTTGGCGATCACGGTGCTCGGGGTGGCCGCCTGGCTGCAGCCCGCGTCGAACGGCATCGGCACCCACCAGGCGCTGGGCCTGGCCCCGTGCGGCTGGGTCGTGGGCATGAACCTGCCGTGTCCGACCTGCGGCATGACCACGGCATTCGCCCACGCCGTCCGCGGCAGCCTTTGGGAATCCGCGCGCGTACAGCCGATGGGGATGCTGTTGGCGGTCGGCACCGCGGCCGTGGCCGTGGTGGGCACCTTCGTGGCCCTGACGGGTTCGCGCGTCGGCCATGTGCTCGGCGCGCGGATCACGCCGCGCGCCGTGGTGGTGCTCGCGTCGCTCGCCCTGGTGGCGTGGGGATACAAGGTGATGGCCATGCGCGGTGCATGGCCCACGGAGCCCGGTACGAACGTCACATGCGCGCCATGAACACCTCGTCGAACTTCGCCCATGCCGCCCGCTCGCCGCACGTCGCCCGCTGCACCGCGTGGATGCTCGTGACGGCCACGGCGGCCACCGCCGCCGGGTGCGGCGCGTTCGGCGTGGCTTCCAAGGTGGGTGAGGCGATCGAGGTGGAGAAGAAGGTCGAGGTGCTCGCCAAGTACCGCGGCCTCGAGAACAAGACGGTGGCGGTGCTCGTGAACGCCGAGCGCGGCGTGCTCTACGAGTACCCGACCGTCGTTCCCAACGTGGCGGGGAACGTGGCCGCCGGCATCCGGCGGCACGTGGCGGGTGCACAGGTGCTCGACTGGCGCGAGTCGCTCTCGTGGAGCTACCGAACGCCCAGCTGGATGACGCTGCCCCTGGGAACCGTGGCGGAGGAGCTGGGCGTGGACCGAGTGGTGCTCGTGGACATCTACGAGTTCCGCCTCCACCCTCCCGGGAACCGCTGGATCTGGGACGGCCTGGCGGCCGCCTCGGTGGGCATCGTGGAGCGCGACTCGCTGGATCCCGACACCTTCGTCGAGGAGTACAGCGTCACGGTGAAGTTCCCCGACGTGCCGGACCTCAGCCGCGAGAGCGCGCAGGAGGCGTCCGTGCAGACGGGGCTGGTCGCCAAGTTCACCCAGACGGTGAACAAGCTGTTCTACGACCACATCACCGACAAGTACCCCAACAAGCGGCTGAAGGGATGATGCTGCCGATGCGCTCCTCCCGGATCCTGCCGATCGCCGCGCTCTGCCTGGCCACGCTCGTGCCCCCGGCCTGCAACATCGCCACGCCGGCGCTGTACGTGCTGCAGGGGCCGGGCAAGAATCCCGCGGAGTTCACCCTTCCCAAGGACCGGAAGACCGTCGTGTTCGTCGACGACCGCCGGAACATCCTGAGCCGCCTGCAGCTGCGGTCGATGCTCGCCGACGACATCGGGCAGGGCATCAAGTCGCGCGAGCTGGTCACCGAGATCGTGAGCGGCCGTGAGCTGATCGCCTACGCACGGCGAGTGGAGACCAGCACCAAGCGGGTCTCCATCGAGGAACTCGGCCGGGCGGTGGGGGCCGACGTGGTGATCTACGTCGAGATGGAGTCGTTCATGCTCTCGCCGGACGGCGCCACGCCCAAGCCCACGGCGACGGCGCGGGTCAAGGTGGTGGACGTCGAGGCCAAGCAGCGGCTGTTCCCGCCCGACGGCGCCGATCCCGCCGGCGTCCCCGTGTCCGCGGAGTTCGAGGCCATGGGCAACGAGGCGTACCGCACCTCGGCGGCGCGCCGCGCGCTCGAGGACACCCTGGAGAAGCGACTCGCCGACCGGATCGTGAAGCTCTTCTACGAGTACGAGCGCGTCGACTTCGGCGCCGGCGTGTCGCGGTTGGAGGGCTGATCGCCATGGCACGACCGCACACCGTCGAGCACCGTGCGCTGGTGATCGAGCCATCCGCGCTTGCGGCACCGACCCTTCGGGCGGCCGGGGCGTGGGCGCGCGACCGCGGCCTGCGCGCCGTGGTGCTGGGCACCGGGGACGATGCCTTGCGCGCGGCGCGACTCGGCGTCCCGGTCCGTGTCTCGGTGGCACCGCCCGTGGGCGCGGTGGCGCTCGCCCGGCCGGCGCTGAGGCGGGCGCTCGGGCCGGCGATCCGCGGTTCCACCGTGGCGGCCATGGGGCCCCGCGCTCACGCGGCCGCCGCGGCGGTGGGCGCGCGCGCCGTGGATCCGGTGGTCTCGCTTCCCGTCGCTCCGGTGCCGCTCGACCGGGAGCGGCTGCGGGCCGAGTGGGGCGTCGCGCCCGGAGCGGCGGTGTGCATGCTGGTGGCCAGCCCGCCGCGAGCGTGCGATGCCCGCGTGGCCTTGGACGTGGTCGGTCGGGCGGCGGTGCTCGGTCGCGCGGTGACGCTTGTCGCGCATCCGGACGCCCGGCATGCCGCTCGCGCCTCCGGGTGGTCCGGCGTCGCGGGAGGGGCGTGGCACCTGGCGCTGGACGCCCGGACCGAGGATCCCGAACTTCTCGTCGCCGCCGTGGACGCCGCCTTGGTGATGGATGCGGCGACGCCGGTCGACGCCGATGCGCGCGAACCCTCCGCGTGGACGGCGTGGTGGGCCTCGCTCGGCCGCGCGGCGTTCCGGCCGATGGTGGGCAGCGACGCCATGGGGGCGCTGGTGATGGCGAGGGCGGGCGTTCCCCTGGTGGTCGCCGAGGGGACCGCCGCCGATCGGGCACTGGCCGCGGATCCGTCGTCAGCCCCTGCCGGAGTCACGCGGTTCTCGGCGCGGCGGCCCAACCTCGGGGCGCTCGCGCTGCACGCGGCCCTCAGCGCAGCCGGCTGAGGAAGCCCTCGCCGGCGCCCCGGTAGAGATCCACCAGCGCGTCATGCGGAAGCGACTGGCCACGCAAGGTCGGTGCATCGTTCGGGTGCCGCGACGGATCGACCATGGCGAGGTCAGGATCGCTGATCGGGCTCTCGAGCACCTCGGCGCGCTCCCACAGCACGCGCAGCGCCCAGTAGCGGCTGGCGTAGAGGTCGAACGCGCTGTCGCGGTCGCTCGCCTTCGCCGCCATCTCGGTGGCCTTCTCGCCCCCGCGCAGGTGCTCGTCGTTGGTGACGATGTCGCTGCCGAAGATCACGCGGCCGCGCCATCGCGCGAGGAACGCGGGCACCGCGCCCTCGGGGTGCCTGCTCACCTCGCGAACGATCCACTTGGTGGCGCTCGCGTCGAGGTGCAGGTTCGGGTGCCGCGAGAGCATGCCGTCGAGGAAGCCGAGGTCCTCCGGGGAGCCGCCCATGTGCGCCGCGATCCACGGCAGCGGGTACTCGTCGAGCAGGCGCTCCAGCGGCTCGTAGTGCGAGGCCTTCGTGCCGTAGCGGGAGCGATCCGCGTACTTGGTGGCGAACCAGGTGTCGGGGTCGGCCACGTGGACCATGAACGCCATGCCCAGCGACGCGGCCTCGTCCATCGCCGCGCGGCGATGGGGCGCATCGAGCGCGAGCAGGCGCGGGTCGCCCGCCTCGATGCCGTAGTCGATCCCGCGCGGCGCCGCCCAGAACTTGCAGATCGCGGCGCCCTCGCGGCGGAACTCGCGGATCCGGGCCAGGAAGCCGGGCCCGTGCGCGTTCAGGCGATCCGGGTCGGTGAAGTCGGGCACCGCGATGAAGCGGACGCGGTCGCCGAGGACGCCGCGGATCGCCTCGATCTCCTCGAGCCGGGTCATCGAGTGGATCCGTTCGATCCCGTAGAGGTCCATCGCCTCACGGAGGATCGCCGCTGCCTCGGTGCCGTGCACGTGCGAGTGCGCGTCGATGATCGGCACCGGGGGGGCGCCGAGCACGGCGGCCTCCGCGCGGTAGTCGGCGCCGAACCGGTTCGACGGGTTGGCGAACGATCCGGTGGCCGTCACGAAGGGCTTCATCGCGGGGGAGTCTAGGCCGCGTATCCTGCGGCCATGCTGGATGATCTGGACGGAGTGCAGCGGCAGGCGATCGCCGCGCTTGGCGAGGCCGCGACGCCCGACGCCCTCGAGGCGTGGAAGTCCGCGTGGACCGGCGGCAACGGACGGCTGCGTGCCATGATGGCCGCGCTCAAGGACGTGCCGAAGGACCGCAAGCCCGCGGTCGGCAAGCGGCTGAACGAGCTGAAATCCGCGCTCGAGTCCGCGTTCGACGCCCGGCGCGCCGCGGTCGGCGAGCTGCGACCGGCGGGTCCGGAGATCGACGTGACCGAGCCCGGCCATGCGGTGGCCGAGGGGCAGCGCCACGTGCTGAGCCGCACCATCGACGAGATCATCGACGTCTTCGGGCGCATGGGCTTCACGCTGGCGGAGGGCCCCGAGGTCGAGGACGAGTGGCACAACTTCACCGCGCTCAACATCCCCGAGAGCCACCCGGCGCGCGACGCCACGGACAACTTCTACATGGGCGAGCAGGGCGGCGTGAAGCGCCTGCTCCGCACGCAGACCAGCACCGTCCAGGTCCGCGCCATGGAGCGCCAGGCCCCGCCGATCAAGGTGGTGGCCACGGGGCGCGTGTACCGGCCCGACACGCACGACGCGACGCACTACTCGATGTTCCACCAGATCGAGGGCCTGTACGTCGACCGCGGCGTGACGATGGCCGACCTGAAGACGACCTTGGTGCAGTTCGCGAAGGCGTACTTCGGCGCCGAGGCCGAGGTGCGCATGCGCCCGAGCTTCTTCCCGTTCACCGAGCCCAGCGCCGAGGTGGACATGAAGATGCGCATCAAGGGCGAGTGGAAGTGGGTGGAGCTCGGCGGGTGCGGCATGGTCGACCCGAACGTGCTGCAGGCGGTCGGCATCGATCCCGAGGAGTGGACCGGGTTCGCCTTCGGGCTGGGCATCGAGCGCATCGCCATGCGTCGCTACGGCATCGGCGACATCCGCTGGCTGTTCGAGAACGACGCGCGATTCCTGCGGCAGTTCTGACGGCCGGCGGCGCACCCGACCCGCCGGCACCGCTTCAGGTCGTGTAGTCCGCGTTCAGCCTGACGTAGGCCTCGGTCAGCCCGCAGCCGATGAACTCGTCGCGGCCCGGTCCTGCGCCGAGCCGGAGGTCGACCTCCACCATCGGCATGCGGAACGCGGCCTCTCGGGCCTCGAGCGGGGTGTCCGACGGGGTCCCGCGCGCGAAGACGCCCACGCCGCCCACGTCGAGCTCGACGTCGCCGAGGTCGAAGCCGATGCCCGCGCGACCCGCGGCGGCCAGGATCCGGCCCCAGTTGGGATCGCCGCCCGTGACGGCGCAGCGCACCAGCAGGCTCGAGGCGACGGTGCGCGCCACCGTGAGCGCGTCGGCATCGGTCGCGGTCCCCGAGACGCGCACGTGGATGCCGCGCTCGAACCCCTCGCCGTCGCGCACGATCATCAGCGCGAGGTCCCGCGCCACCTCCCGGAACGCGGTCCCCATCGCCTCGGCGGGGAAGCCGCCCGCCGGCGCGTGCGCGGCCCCCGAGGCAAGCGCGAACACGGCATCGTTGGTGCTGGTGTCGCCGTCGATCGAGATGCGGTGGAAGCTCCGCTCGACCGCGGCGCGCAGGTGGACATCGAGTTCCGTCGGTGCGAGCGGCGCGTCGGTGAGGAGCACCGCGATCATGGTGGCCATGTCCGGGTGGATCATGCCGGCGCCCTTGGCGCAGCCCACGACGGTGCATCGGTGGCCGCCGTGCTCCACCGTGCGCGACGACCACTTCGGGTAGGTGTCGGTGGTCATGATCGCGCGGGCGAACGCCTCGATCGTTCCCGGCCGCGCCTCGGCGGCCATGCGGTCGACCTGCGGCAGCATCCGCGCGAGCGGCAGCTGCACGCCGATCACGCCGGTGGAGTTCGACTGCACCGCCTCGGCGGCCACGTCGCATGCGCTCGCGACCCGGTCGGTGAGCTCCACCGCCGCCGCCATGCCGTGGTCGCCGGTGGCCGCGTTGGCGCACCCGGAGTTGACCAGGAGCGCCGCGCAGTGTCCCCGGCTCTCGCGGAGCCGTCGCCGCGAGAGCTGCACCGGCGCGGCGCAGACGCGGTTGGTCGTGTACATGGCGGCGAGCGCGGCGCCGCCCGGGCATCGCAGGAGCGCCATGTCGTCGCGCCCCGGCTTCTTGATCGCCGCGGAGGCCGTGGCCGCCGTGAATCCGGCCGGGAGGCCGGGTGCGGGGGTCTCCGTCATCCCCCGTTCACCGGCACGTCGTGCACCAGGGCGATCTCGTCGCAGCGCTCGCGCTTGGGGCACGCCGCGCAGTCCTTCAGCACCTTCTCCGGAAGGCTGTTCACGCTCACCTGTCGGAAGCCGGACTTCTCGAAGAACGCGGGCGCGCGCGTGAGGACGAACACCTTGGGGATGTGCAGCTGGCCCGCCAGTTGCAGGAAGTAGCGCACCAGTCCCTGGCCGACGCCCTTGCCCTGGTGATCCGGGTGCACGCCCAGCGAGCGGATCTCCGCCAGCTGCGGCGTGTAGATCCAGAGGGCGGCGCAGCCGACCACCGTGCCGTCGACCACCGCGACGCCGAAGTCGAGGATCGCCTTCAGGATGTCCTCGCGGTCGCGGGGCAGGTTCTCCCCGTGCCGCGACCAGTGGTCGACCAGCACGCAGATGGCGTCGAGGTCATCGGCGCGTGCCTGCCGGAACTCGACCTCGCCGGCGGCGCGGTCCGCCACGGCGCGCTCGCGGAGCATCCGGCGCACCCGCGCGATGGCGTCCTCGACGGCGCTCGCCGCGGTGCCGCCCTCGACGGCGCGCTTCTCGAGCGTGGCGCCGACGGTGAGCTGCGCGTACACGTCCGGGTTGGCGCGCGGCGCCTGCTCGCGGATCGCCTCGAGCGAGAGCTCCTCGAGCGCCCGGTCCTGCGCGATGGCGGTGCGCACCAGCCGTCCCACCTGGTGATGCGCCTCCCGGAAGGGGACGCCGAGGCGCACCAGGTAGTCGGCCAGGTCGGTGGCGTTGGTGTAGCCCTCGGCCGCCATCTTGAGGGCGCGGTCGCGGTCGATCTCGAGCCCGGCGAGCATCGGCGGAAGCACCCGCAGGCACAGGCCGAGGTGACGCATGCCGTCGAAGAGCGGCTCCTTGTCCTCCTGCAGGTCCTTGTTGTAGGCAAGCGGAAGGCCCTTCAGCGTGACAAGCAGGGAGACCAGGTTGCCGACGGCGCGGCCGGTCTTGCCGCGGATCAGCTCGCACGCGTCCGGGTTCTTCTTCTGCGGCATCAGGCTCGAGCCGCTGGTGAAGGCGTCCGGCAGCTCCACAAGCGCCGCCTCGCTCGTGGAGTAGAAGATCAGGTCCTCGGCCATGCGGGACAGGTGCAGCGAGCACAGCGCGCACGCCGAGAGCGTCTCGACCACGAAGTCGCGGTCGCTGACCGCGTCAAGGGAGTTGCCGCTGGCCAGCCGGAATCCCAGGTCCTTGGCGAGCGCGGCGCGGTCGATCGGGTACGCCGTGCCGGCGAGCGCGCCGGAGCCGAGGGGGGACACCCGCACGCGCTTGAGCGCGTCGGCCATCCGCTCGGCATCGCGCCGGAGCATCTCCACGTAGGCCAGGCACCAGTGCGCGAACAGGATCGGCTGCGCGTGCTGCAGGTGCGTGTATCCGGGGAACGCGGTGAGCTTCTCGCGCTCGGCGAGGTCCACGAGCGCGGTGATCACCGCCTTGAGCTCGGCTTGGCGCTGCCGGAGCTGGCGCGCGGTCCACAGGCGAAGGTCGGTGGCCACCTGGTCGTTGCGGCTCCGCCCGGTGTGCAGCTTCTTGCCCAGGTCGCCGACCCGCATCACGAGCTGGCGCTCGACCCACGAGTGCACGTCCTCGTCGTCGGCGGTGTCCAGGAGCGACGGATCGCGCGTGCACGCCGCCAGGATCTCCTGGAGCGCCGACTCGATCTCGACCTGCTCGGCGGCGGAGAGCACGCCGGCGCGGACCAACGCCTTGCTCCACGCCACGCTGCCCTCGATGTCCTCGCGGACGAGCAGGCGGTCGAAGGGAAGGCTGTCGTTGAACTGGCGGAACAGCGAGTCGGCCTGGCCCTCGAGCCGGCCGGCCCAGATGGCGGTGGTCATGTCAGCGTCCTTCGGTCGCGGGGGTGCGGTTCGCCGCCGGCTTCCCGCCGCAGCATCCGGCGGGCTTGCCGCAGCCGCAGCCGCCGGCCGCGGTGGCGGCGCCGGGGGCCGGCGCTCCGCCCAGCCCGTGCTCGGCCGCGAGGCGCGATGCCTCGAGCGCCGATGCCTTGGCGTCGGCGCTCAGGCCCAGCAGGGCGCGGATCCGCATGGGCAGGCTGAAGAGGCGGATGAAGCCCTCGCTGTGGCGATGGTCGTAGACCTCGTCCTCGCCGAAGGTGGCGAACCCGTGGTGGAACAGGCTGTTCGGCGAACGCCGGCGCACCGCCTCGGCGCGGCCCTTGTGGCAGCGCACCACGACGTCGCCATCCATCACGCGGGCGATGGACTCGAAGCTCGCCCACATGGCCTCGCGCATCGGGCTGAACCACGTGCCGTTGTAGACCACCTTGGCGAAGTCCAGCGCCAGCCGCTCGCGGTAGTGCAGCGTCTCCCGGTCGAGGACCAGCTGCTCGAGGCCGCGCAGCGCCTCCATCAGCACCGTGCCGCCCGGCGTCTCGTAGACGCCGCGGCTCTTCATGCCCACCAGGCGGTTCTCGCAGATGTCGACGCGGCCGACGCCGTTGCGCGCGGCGATCGCGTTCAGTTCCGTCAGCACCTCGACCGGCCCCATCGAGCGCCCGTTGACCGCCACGGGGCGGCCGCGCCGGAAGGAGACCTGCACGTCCTCAGGATCGTTTGGCGCGTCCTTCGGGCTGGCGGTGATCATCCACACGTCCTCGGGCGGGGCGTTCCACGGGTCCTCGAGCTCGCCGCCCTCGTGGCTGATGTGCCAGATGTTGGCGTCGCGGCTGTAGATCTTCTCCGCGCTGGCCGTGGTGGGCACGTTGCGCTCCTTGAGGTACGCGAGCATCGCCTCCCGGCTGCGCAGGTCCCAGATGCGCCACGGGCTGATCACCGGCAGCTGCGGGGCGAGCGCGGCGTAGGTGCTCTCGAACCGCACCTGGTCGTTGCCCTTGCCGGTGCAGCCGTGGCACAGCGCGTCGCACCCGGTGGCCAGGGCCACCTCCACCTGGGCACGGGCGATGATCGGCCGGGCGATGGACGTGCCCATCAGGTACCGATTCTCGTACACGGCGCCCGCGATCGCCATCGGGAAGGCGAACTCGGTCAGGAACTGCTCCTTGAGGTCGACCACGATGCACTCGGCCGCACCGCTTCGGGTCGCCTTCTCGCCGATTCCCTCGAGCTCGCGGTCGCCTTGGCCGACGTCGGCCACGCACGCGACCACGGCGCAGCCGTAGGTCTCCCGGAGCCAGGGGATGATGCACGAGGTGTCGAGGCCGCCGGAGTAGGCGACGCAGACCTTCTTGGGAGCGGTGTTCATGGCGGGGTCCTGGGGTTGGGGCGAATGGTCGGGCTCAGGCGAGCAGGTGGCAGAGCAAGGCGTTCTGGGCGTGCAGTCGGTTCTCCGCCTGGTCGAAGACGACGGAGCGCGATGAGTCGATCACCTCGTCGGTGACTTCCTCGCCGCGGTGGGCCGGGAGGCAGTGCATGAAGATCGCCTCCGGCCCGGCGGCCGCCATCAGCGCGGCGTCCACACGATAGGGCAGGAGGGCCTGCCTCTTGGCGGCGCTGTCGGGCTCCCCCATGCTGATCCAGGCATCGGCGTAGACGGCGAACGCGCCGCGCACGGCGGCGGGGTCGTGGGTCACCTCGATCCGCGCGCCCGTCCGCATCGAGCGCGCCACGCACTGGGAGAGGATCGCCGGGTCCGGTGCATGGCGCTCGGGGCAGATCACGGTCATCCCGCAGCCGAGGATGGACGCCGCCTCCATCAGGGAGTGGCAGACGTTGTTGCCGTCGCCGACCCACGCGAGCCGCGAGTGCGCCGGGTCGAACCCGCGCTCCAGGAGCGTCTGCATGTCGGCAAGCGCCTGGCACGGATGGTGGCGGTCGCAGAGGGCGTTGATGACCGGCACCCGCGACGCCTCGGCGAGCTGCTCGACCGTGCGGTGGGACATGACTCGCGCGACGATTGCGTGGCACCAGCGCTCGAGGTTGCGGGCATAGTCGGCAACCGTCTCGCGCGTGCCGAGCGGCGTCTCGCGGTGATCCAGGAACAGCGCCTGCGCCCCGAGGCGGAAGGCGCCCACCTCGAAGCTCGCGCGCGTGCGCAGGCTGGGCTTCTCGAAGAGGAGGGCGATGCTCCGCCCGGCCAGCACGCCCCGGCCGAGCCCGGGGTCGGCCTTGAGCCGCGCGGCCGTGTCGAGCACGGCACGCAGCTCGTGCGCCGCCAGGTCACTGACGCGAAGCACCGAGGCGGCGGCGATGGACGCGAAGGCGCGGCTCAACGGGCCGGCTCCGGGGTACGGGAGCCGGGCAGGATGCGCGTCCCCGGCGCGTCCGGGCCGGCCAGGGCCTCGAGGCTCGCCGGGTCGCCCCAGCTTGCGATGACCACGGGCACGCCCGAGCGTTCCGCCGCATCCAACGCGCCGCGGACCTTGGCGATCATGCCGCCGGTCACCACGCCGGCGTCGATGAGCGCCTCCACGGCATCCGCGTCGAGTTCGGCGATCGTGCGGCCATCCGCGTCGCGGACGCCGGGCACGTCGGTCAGCAGCAGCAATCCCGACGCACCGACGATTCCCGCCACCTGCGCCGCGGCATCGTCCGCGTTGACGTTGAGGAACCCGCCGCCCTCGCACAGCGCGATCGAACTGAGGACCGGCAGGTAGCCGCCCGCCAGGAGGTGACGCACGACCGCACCGTCCCCGCCCAGGATCTCGCCGACGCGGCCTGCGTCGAACCCGAGCCCGGAGGCGCGCGTGGAGCGGCTGAGGTGCCCGTCGGACAGCGTCAGCCCCACGGCCGAGCAGCCTCGGGAGAGCAGGAGCCCCAGGAGCTGCGTGTTCATCACGCCGGCAAGGATGGCCACCACCTGCTCCACGGCCTCGGGCGGCGTGATGCGGATGCCGTCGCGGCGCTCGGTGACGATGCCCAGGCGATCGAGCTGTCGGTCGACGGCCTTGCCGCCGCCATGGACGATCACCACGCCGCCCGGCAGTGCCTGGTGCAGGCGGGCCAGGGCGTCGAAGACGCCGGGGTGGCGCGCGGCGTCGTCGAGCAGCGCGCCGCCCAGCTTCACGACGAGCGGGCCGGTGACGGTCATCGGCAGGCCTCCGTGGCGATGGTGCGTGCCACCCCCAGGCCCGTGGCCTGGTCGAGCCCGAATCGGACGTTGAATGCCTGCACCGCCTGGCCGGCGGCGCCCTTCAGCAGGTTGTCGATGGCGCTCGCGACCACCAGGTGCGTGCCGGACTCGTCCGCGGTCATGCCGATGTCGCAGAGGTTCGTGCGCTCGACGCTCGCGATCGATGGCCACTGGCCGGCCGGCAGCAGGCGCACGAAGGGCTCGCTGCCGTAGCGTGCCTGCAGGCACTCGCGGGCGTCGCGCTCGGTGGCTCCGGGGGCCAGGTCCGCGTGGATCGTGGAGAGGATGCCGCGGTCGAGCGCCACCAGGTGCGGCGTGAAGAGGATTCGCGCACCGGACTCCTGCGCCATCTCCGGCTGGTGCCGATGGGCGAGGACGCCGTAGGGCTGCAGGCTCACCTCGCAGAACAGGCTCTTGACCGTCGGCGTTCGCCCGGCGCCGCTGACGCCGCTCGCGCTGTCGACGATGACGGGTCGCGTGACGTCGATGATCCCGCCATCGACCAGCGGGCGCAGCGGCAGGATCACCGAGGTGGGGTAGCAGCCGGGGCACGCCACCAGCGATGCCTCGCGCAGCGCGTCGCCGGCAAGCTCCGGCAGCCCGTAGACGGCCCGGTCGAGCAGGTCGGGGTGCCCGTGCTCGAATCCGTAGTGCCGCGGGTACAGCGCCGGTTCCCGCAGCCGGAAGGCCGCGGAGAGGTCGAACACAGTCACGCCCGCGGCCAGCAGCGCCGGGGCGAGCGCCTCGCTGGCCTCGTGGGGGGTGGCCAGGAACACGGCTTCCGGTCCGCACGCCAGGATGGCCTCGACGGTCGCCGCACGCACCGGCAGGTCGACGATGCCGCGCAGCCGCGGGAAGATCTCGCCCATGGGCTGCGCGTCGGCCGCGGCCGCGCGCCGCTCGCTGCCGAACAGGCCCTCGATGCGCACGCCTGGGTGGGCGGCGAGGATGCTGGCCAGCTCCGCGCCGGTGTATCCGGGAGCTCCGACGATGGCGATGCGGATCGGGTCATGCATGGGAGGCGCTCCGGTTTCGGGGATGGGGAGTCAGCCCGAGGAGCGGGCGAGCCGCTCCAGGGTCCGGACGATGGCACCCGCGGCGCCCGCATCCCGCGCGGCGATGAAGATGGTGTCGTCGCCGGCGATGGTCCCCAGGACGCCGGCCAACCCGTGGCGGTCGAGCTCGACCGCGAGCGAGCTGGCGTGGCCCGTTGGGGTGCGCACCACCACCAACGTCCCGGCGCGGGCCACGGAGACCAAGTGCTGCCGCAGGGCGGAGGCGAGCGCCGCCTCGCGGTCCTCGGGCGCCCGGACCGGGTCCGCGCCGGGCAGCATGTACCCGGCCGGGCCCTTGACGACGCCCAATTCGGCGAGGTCCCGGGAAAGCGTGGATTGCGTCACGGTGATGCCCTCCCGGCGTCGCAGGAGCCCGACCAGTTCGTGCTGGCTCCACGGGCGCTCGCTGGCGATCAGGGCGGCCAGCCTGGCTCGGCGCTGCACGGGGTTTGGCTGGGTGGTCGGCATGACGAATCGATGAATATAGGAAGAGCCGCATGATTATGCAAGCCCATGCATAAAAGTTCTGTATGCGTTCCGCTCAGCTGCCGGGAAGCCTGCGTCTGGGGAATCGGGTGGCGGTGCTCGGGCCGGGCGTGCGCCGCGGCGCCTCACGCCGCGGGGCCGGCCGGTTCGGGCGGCAGGGTGCGTGCCCGGCGATCCGCCCCGATGGCCACGTAAGTGAAGGTGCCCTCGGTCACCTTGCACGTGCCGCTGTCGTCATGGCGCCTC
>Ga0255182_1000072_pt1 | contig 106159 bp, 83 predicted proteins | sample Atl_UVDOM_RepA_8_FD_188420 | JGI IMG/M metagenome (GOLD analysis project Ga0255182, IMG submission 188420) | Freshwater microbial communities from Altamaha River, Georgia, United States - Atl_UVDOM_RepA_8d | ecosystem: Environmental > Aquatic > Freshwater > River | place: USA: Georgia...
GGAGGCAGATATATGTATAAAGATGATTGGGAAACCCCCGATACCCAAATTATCAATCTGGAATTTGATAATAAGTCTATGATCTCCTGGGAAGGTAGAAGTTGCAATGGGAAAGCGCTGGAGGCAAATAGTGTGGGGGTTATTTTTTATGCCGAAAATGGAAGTATGGTCATCGAAAGTGGGAACTCTTATAAGATATATGACCTAAAAAATAATCTGGTGAAAGAGGTTAAAAATAATGTCGCTGTTGATGCCCTAAATATTGCTGATCCCTCCCAAAATCTGGACGCTTTGCATATTCTAAATTTTTTCGATGGTATCCGTTTAGGTGGAAAACTACATTCAGATATTCTAAGTGGACATCAAAGCACCCTTTTGGTGCAATTAGGTAATATTTCTCAACGTGTGGGCAGAACCTTAAATATTAATCCTAAAAATGGTCATATTTTAAATGATAAACAAGCCATGTCCTATTGGACAAGAGAATATCAGCCAGGTTGGGAGCCTAAATTATAAGGGATGCAAGGTTTAAATAAGGTTAATAAAACAAATGCAAACTTTCTGAATAACCGCCTGGTTTCACTCGATGTGTTGCGTGGTTTTGATATGTTCTGGATCATTGGTGCCGATGATATTGTCCACGGAATGGCCAAAATGACGAAAACTTCATTTTGGGAAAATTTCTCCTCCCAGTTGCGTCATCCTCAGTGGAATGGTTTCACGATGTACGACTTAATATTTCCCCTTTTTATTTTTCTCGCTGGTGTTTCATCCCCATTTTCTATTGGTAAAGCATTGGAAGAGGGAAATTCAAAAGAAAAATTACTAATTCGTGTTTTTAAACGTGGTATCCTGTTAATAATATTGGGTATCATTTACAATAATGGATTAACCCTAAAACCTTTAGAGGAAATCCGTTTTTCCAGTGTTTTGGGAAGAATTGGAATTACTTATATTGTTGCAAATATCATCTATTTATATGTAAAACCTCGTTGGTTTTTATCCTGGTTTGCTGGCCTTTTACTGAGCTATTATTTCATATTAAAATGCTTTTCCGCACCTAATTTTGAATCAGGGGATCTGACGATGGAAGGAAATTTCGCCTCTTTTATTGACCGTTTAGTATTACCGGGAAAGTTAAGTTTAGGGATTCATGATACCGTCGGTTTTTTTAATAACATTCCTGCCATTAGTAATGCCCTGGCAGGAATTATGGTGGGGATTTTCATAAAAGGAAATGAATTTTCAGGTGTAAAAAAGACGCTTTATCTTGCAGGTTTAGGACTGGTATCTCTGCTTTTGGCTCAAATATGGAATGCAGATTTTCCCATTAATAAAAATTTGTGGTCCAGCTCCTTTGTATTACAAACCGTAGGACTCAGTCTTCTCCTTTTCTCTCTCTTTTATTATTTCATTGACGTTTTGGGCTACCAAAAATGGGCTGTATTCTTTCGGGTTATTGGTGTGAATGCTATCTTAATTTATATGTCAGTGAAATTTATAGACTGGCATTTTACAGCTCGACAGTTTTTTGAATGGGCCTATCAATGGGTCGGAGATTCCTGGTCTATGCTAATGATTCCCCTTTCTGTTTTAATCATTAAATGGTTATTTCTGCGAATGCTGTACCATTATAAAATATTTTTACGTATTTAACACTTTCTATGTTGAATTTACACCTTCTTAATACGCCCAAAGACCTTGGACAGGCCGCTGGTAAAATGGGCGCCTCGCTCATTAAAAAAGCCATTCAAGAAAAAGGCTTTGCCAATATTATTCTGGCTACCGGGACCAGCCAGTTTGAAACAATTCAATGTTTAATTTCCGACGGGGAAATTAAATGGGAGAATGTTCAAATGTTTCATTTAGATGAATATATAGGCCTGTCAGATCAACATAAAGCCAGCTTTCGGAATTATTTAAAAGAGCGTTTTATACCATGGGTGCCAAAATTAAAAAAGGCTTATTTGATTGATGGCGAAACAGATGCTACCCTGGAATGTAAGCGTTTGGGTGAACTTATTCTTGAAAATCCGATTGATGTGGCTTTTGTTGGTATTGGTGAAAACGGACATCTCGCTTTTAATGATCCCCCTGCTGATTTCGATACAGAAAATCCTTACATTGTAGTGGCTTTAGATCAGGCATGTCGCGCTCAACAATGGGGAGAAGGCTGGTTTGAAACCCTGGAAGAGGTTCCCCAATATGCCATTAGTATGTCCATCCGCCAGATAATGAAATCGAGTCATATTATTTGCTCTGTTCCTGATGAGCGCAAAGCAAAAGCGGTTCGGGATTGTTTGACTTTACCTGTTTCCAGTTTTTTTCCTGCCAGTATTTTACAACATCATGCTGATTGCCATATATACTTAGACACCCAGGCTGCATTGCTGCTACCACCACAATATAAATAACATGGTTGGACGACTTAAAATAGGCAATGGTCCGATTATTACACAGGATAAAATTTTATTCGGTTCATGCTTATTAGTTGAAAACGGGAAAATTTTAGCCATTGAACCAGTGGATACCTCCTTTCCAGACTCCCGTATGATTGACGCTCAAGGTCATTATATTTCTCCCGGATTTTTGGATATCCATCTGCATGGAGGTGGCGGATTTGATTTTATGGATGGAACAAAGGAAGCATTTTTAAATATTGCTCAAATCCATGCAAAACATGGGACAACTTCTATGTTGCCTACTACGCTTACCTGTGAAAAGGAAGTTTTAATTCAAACGCTGGAGGCTTATTCTCAGGCTTGTTCGCAAAATACACAGGGAGCACATTTTGTTGGGATGCATTTGGAAGGACCTTATTTTGCACTATCTCAAAGAGGAGCTCAGGATCCTAAATACATTCGTAATCCTGATCCAGTGGAATATAAAGAAATAATAGAATCTTATCCCTTTATTAAACGCTGGAGTGCGGCTCCTGAATTGAAAGGAGCGGTTGAATTTGGTAAATATATTAGTTCAAAAGGTGTTTTAGCAGCGATTGCCCATACCGATGCCATTTATGAAGAAGTGCTGGAAGCATTTCAAGAGGGTGGGTACACTTTGGCAACCCATTTTTATTCGGCTATGTCGGGCGTAACCCGTCGAAATGCATTTCGCTATGCTGGTGTTATTGAGTCAGCTTATCTTTTAGATGAAATGGACGTCGAAATTATTGCAGATGGCGTTCATTTACCTGCACCCTTATTAAAATTAATTTATAAATTGAAGGGTCCTGAAAGGATTGCCTTAATAACCGATGCTATGCGGGCTGCCGATATGCCACCAGGTGATTCTGTTTTGGGTTCGTTGAAAAATGGTTTGTCTGTCCTGGTTGAGGATGGGGTAGCTAAGTTACCCGATCGTACTGCCTTTGCGGGCAGTGTGGCTACGGCAGACCGCTTGATCAGAACGATGATGGATATGGCAGAAGTCCCTTTAATTGAATGTATTAGAATGATTTCTGAAACACCTGCCCGTATTATGAATGTTCAGGATAAAAAAGGCGCTTTAGCACCAGGAAAAGATGCGGATATCGTTATTTTTAATGCTCAGATTGAGGTTCAACAAACCTTTGTCATGGGAAAATCTATCTTCCAGAAAAGGTAAAAGAAAACAAATTTTAAGCGTTAGAAATCTTTACCATGGCTCCTTTCTTCTGCTTGCTTACATCGGCAGCCTCCATAAAAGCAACTATTTCCATTGTTTCTGCTTTTTGAACAGGTGGAATACCTGATTTAAAGAACTGGATAATTTGAAGTAACAAAGGGTCATATCCAGTATATGGTCCTAAAGTAAGAATGCCCGTTTTTCCAAATGCCGTCCCACCATAATCTTGTTTACCTGATTTAAGGCCTCGAAAAGTTCCAATTCTTCCGTCGTTCCAGATTCCTGTGCATAATTCCTCCTGCTCCGAAATGGTTCTTTGTACTGAAACACAGCCAGTTCCCATAACCGTAAACAACATTTCGACGCCATGTATGCCATACCAGAATAAATCGGGATGGGTTTTTTCAAATTTCATTGGGCTGTAAGTTTCTGCTCCAAGAATCGGTCCTATCTTACCTTCTTTTACAGCAGACATGCCTGTGGCAAAACGCAGGGAAGAGGATGAAAAAACGGGAACCTGATATCGTTCTGCTTCACGGAAAATGGCTTTCGTGTCTGCTAAAGAGGCAGCAATGGGTTTGTCAATAAAGGTCGTTTTACCCGATTTAAAGACCTCAATGGCTTGTTCAAGATGCAAGCGACCATCATTTGTCTCTAATAGGACATAATCTACTTTCTTTAAAAGTTCCTGGATGGATCCCACAATTTCTACCCCTAATTTTCTGACATCTTCCGTATAACCAGGAATCCTCTCCACACTGGAAAGGATATCTCTGCTTCCATACGGATATGCTGCGACCATTTTAAATCCGTCGAAAGTGGTATTTTGAATATCCAGATTTAAAGATTTGGTAAATGCGACACTGTGAGAGGTATCCAGACCAATTAATCCAATTCGTTTACCCATTTCAGACTGGATTTTTAAATTTTTTGGGATAAAAGGCAATATAATCCCTGATAAGGCAATTGATTTTATAAAATCCCGTCTGGTAAATGGATTAAAATTCATTTTATATTTTTTTTGTCCAATGACGAATCTGATGTCCTTTAAAGGCATAAAAGATTAAATATAGATAGCAAGGAACGAGAACAACGTAGGCTGTTCTCAGGTCATAAAGGTCAGCAAAATACCCATAAAAAAGGGGAAGAATGGCATTTCCGCATAAACCCATAATGAGGATGGAAGCGCCTAATTTGGTGAATTTCCCCAAGCCATCGATGGCTAAAGGCCATATTCCTGCCCAAATTAATGAGTTTGCTAATCCGAGTAATACAACAAACCAGATACTCCAGTCTGCTTTCAGGCCGGCTAAATGTACCGGACCAGATGCGAACAAAATGCCCATAGTAAATATCAGACCTAATACCGTACATATACGGAGTGCCGTTACCTGACTAATCCATGTTGGAATACTTATAATACCTAAAAGGTAACCTATAATAGTGGTAGCCAGGGTAAAGGATGGAAATATTTTGGCATCTAAAAGTGGAATATTCATGGAACCCGCATATCCAATAACCGTATCGATGGCAATAACCTGGGTGCCAACATGTAGAAAAATAGCCAGTGTTCCTAAAATTAAATGGGGAAACTGGAAAATGCTGTGTTTTGAATGTTGGGAATTTTCATCTGTATTTACTTCTCCATCTGTATCAATTTCAGGCAAGGGTGAAAATCGAATACCTAATCCAAGTAAAAATAAAATAGTACCTACAAATAAATAAGGCTGGATAACCCGTGAAATGAGTTCGTCTAAGGCGGCCTGCTTTTCAGATCCCGACATAAAGGCCAGATTTTTAAATAATTCGCTATCTGTTGCTTTTAGAATAACAGCAGCAAAAACCAGTGGAGCCAATATACCTGCACCTTTATTACAAATACCCATGATGCTGATTCGCTGGGCAGCACGCTCTTTGGGACCTAATAAGGTGATATATGGATTGGCTGCAGTTTGTAAAATGGCTAGTCCTGTTCCAAGCGTAAATAAACCAAGTAAGAATATTTCATAGGTTCGCATCATTGCCGCCGGAATAAAGATGAAAGCACCTATTGACATGATCCAGAATCCAAGCATCATCCCTTTTTTGAATCCAATGGAGGAAAGGATAAAAGATGCTGGAACAGACATAATAAAATAAGAGATGTAAAAGGCAAAGGTAACTAAGTAGGCTTTGAAATTAGTTAATTCACAGGCAATCTTAAAGTAAGGAATTAATATGGCATTTGCCCAGGATACAAATCCAAAAATAAAGAACATCATACCGATAATCAAGATAGAAATATGGGTATCTCTGCGGCTTAAAGAATGTATGGACACCGGTTTGTTCATTTTTGGAATTGGTTTTATTCAAAATTTCAACTAAAATCGATTTTTAAGCGGCTCATTTATAGTTGGTGGTTCGTCTGAGAATAGTCAGTCTATCATTTACATACCCTACAATAATAATTAAATTTGCGCATAAATTCTCAACAAACAAGTGATATTTATAACGGTTAAATTCCATTCATATCGGGAACTAAGCGTTTAGAGACGGGTACATCTGTCGATTCAGCGAAGACCAAAGCCAAATATTTAAAACAAAAAATCAATGGGATTAATTAATAATGCACAAGACATGAATACGTTGGTTTAATTTTGTTTATCGAGATCTGGCAGATTAAAACCTTCCAATACACTTTTTTCCTTCATCAATTTTTCAATGTCTTCCCGCTTCCTTGGCGCGCTGACTGATAACAGTTCATATCCTGTTTTGGTAATAAGGATATCATCTTCAATTCTAACCCCAATACGCCACCATTTAGGGTCACAAGGACTATTCAGTGGAATATAAATGCCAGGTTCTACGGTAATGACCATATTTTCCGCCAGATTTGGACTGGCACTCCGGTCGTGAACATCTAATCCAATATGATGGGAAACCCCATGAGGGAAATAGGGGTGTTTTTCACCTTCCTTGATAATACCTAAGGCTGCGAGGCCTTTATCGATGATTTCCCGACTTACCCGGGTGGTCTCCCTGATGGGTGTACCTGGCTTACATATTTTAAAAGCCGCTTCCTGCGCCTGATACACTAAATCATAAATGGCAGCCTGTTCAGCTGAAAAAGTACCGTCACCCGGGATAGTTCGGGTAATGTCGGCTGTATAACCATGATATTCAGCACCTAAATCCATTAAAACCAGATCGGAACTGACCGATTGCCTGTTATTTTCGATATAATGCAATACACAGGCATTATGACCAGAACCAACGATAGACGGATAACCTTCAAATTCTGAGCCATATTTCCGGTAAACAAATTCGTGAATACCCTTTATTTCCATTTCTGATAAATCAGGTTTCATGGCCTTCATTACCTCATTCTGGCCGACACAGGATACCTCAATCGCTTTTTTGAGCAGCTTCAACTCTTCCGCTGTTTTAATCATTCGAAGCTGACCCAAAAACGAGCTCAAACTGGAAGCATCCAGATTTTCAGGAAGTAGGGGTATGGTTTTGACGACTTTTTGTGCTTCTACTCCATTTCCAGCTTTAATAAAGGCTTGAAAAAAAGCATCATTTCTGATGCCGGGATTTCTGCCATATCTGGAGAACAATCCTTCCGCCATTTTCAGGTAATTTTCTTCTGACACTTCTCTGAGTTGCTTGTATAATGCTTCTTTGGCTGCATTGAAGAGAGAAGGTATTCCCGCCTTTGATTTAAATTGTTCAGTCAAATCAAACAAGTCAGCCTCATCATTTGTATTTCGGGTATCATTTTTAAAATCAAAAAAGAATATTTTTGAGAACTGCTGAAATGGGATTTCCTTGTTTTTAAATTCTTTATGATCAAATGCTTGTTCTATGCCTAATCTTGATTTAACACCCTCCGGGCCTAATCTTTTTCCATCCCACTGTTCTCGTTGAGGATCTCTGCTTTGAGCATAAAATAACTCATTATATTCCTTTCCTGCCTGATCCTTCTGATTTTCAGAAAATAATAGGAGGACGGCATTAGGTTCAGTGTATCCGGTCAGATAATAAAAATCCGGATCCTGATGGTAAATGTAATCTACATCATTTGCCCTGTTTCTGATTGGCGAGGTAAATAATACGGCCACACTATTTGCTGGCATTAATTTTCGCAATGCTTCTCTTCTTGATTTATGAAAGCTTGCCGGCAGTAAATCGGTTGGTTCATCCTGGGCAAAAATAAAAAAAGGGCAGATAATGAGTAGTAAAAAGAAGCGATGCATAAGCTGATTTTTCTGGGTGGTATTAATGAAAACGAATATAACCAAATATTGAATAAGTTAACTTATATTTAAATATTGATTTTAACGCTTCAATATCAGCAAATGCAACGAATGGAACAACGAAGGCAATGGCTTAAAATAGGTGGACTAATACCTTTAGCCGGATTAATTTCTCCTGCTTTGTCTATATTCAATGGCGAAAACCTGGGGGTTAAATTATTGAAAACCAGTTTAAATGCTTATTCATTTAATGAACCGCTCATGAATAAAACCATGAGTTTAGACGATTTACTTGTTTTCGCTTCCCAGCAACATTTTGATGGTATTGATTTAACCGGTTATTATTTTCCAGATTATCCAAACGTTCCTTCTGATGAGTATATTTATCATATTAAAAGAAAGGCGCATCATTTAGGCTTGTCTGTCAGTGGTATGGGTGTCAGAAATGATTTCACTCAGCCCGATAGAGATGCAAGGCGACTGGAGGTTGAAAGAGTGAAAAACTGGATTATGGTGGCTGCAAAAATGGGGGCTCCTGTCTTGCGGATTTTTTCAGGGGTAATCATGCCAAAAGATTATTCCTGGTTAGAAATTGCCACCTGGATGGCTGAAGATTTAAAGGAATGTGCCGATTTTGGAGCGAAATATGGGGTAATTACCGCGATTCAAAATCATAATGATTTTATAAAAACAGCAGAAGATGTTCATAAAATATTCAACATGGTTCGACATGACTGGCTTGGATTAGTACTGGATATTGGAAGTTACAGAAGCGGTGACCCTTATGAGCAAATTAAATCTACCATTCCTCTCGCCGTAAACTGGCAAATAAAAGAGAATATCTTTGAAAATGGGATAGAAAAAAAGGTGGATCTTGCCAAATTATTTAACATTATAAAAAATTCAGCCTATAAAGGCTTTATCCCTATTGAGACACTTGGTAAAGGAGATCCCTTTACCAAGGTAGCTGCGTTTAAAAAGGAAGTAGATGTTGCCCTCTCAGGCCATTAACTGGTTGCAGGTAATGTCCAGCCTTTTTGCTTATACACTTCTTTCCCATTTATAAGGACACTGGTTATCCAAACAGCCAGGCCAACAACTAAAGTAGCTACAATTACATCCCCAAAAGATCTTCTTCTATCTTTAGCGTCAGAAAATTGTGCCAGAATAACGGCAAAAGCTAATACCACATAGACGAGTTTAAAAAGACCAATTACCAATCCTAAAGCAAGATTTTTGTTATGAAAAATACCGTTGTTGAAATTAAGGTATAGCAGATAAAGTGATAATAGTCCTAATGTTGGTGCCAAAACATAATAAATAATCGCCTTTACCGTCTCTGATTCGATTTTTTCTTCCTGTAAAAACACGTAAATCATAAGTGGTGTTATCAATGCCCCAACAGAGATAAATAAATCTTTTGTGTTGTAATAAATGACCACCTTTTTTGCAGCTCCCGCGTAAAAAATACCTAGGAACAGGATGAAAACGGCAAGACCTAAAAGTCCGTTAATATTTGAATTCGTGTTTTCCATACAACATGGTTAGATTACATTTATCTAACAAAAATAGATTTTAATAAGTATATTTGAAACATATCCTAAAAATGATTGACCATGAGAACCATCTGCTTCCTTTTTCTATCCTTGTTTTCTTATTTGGCCACAGGTCAGGAAACGGTTAAACCTACCCCTAATCTAATGCTGAAAGTAGATGTTAGCAGTATTCAAAAGCCGGTTGAAAAGATTTTTGTAACCTATTATAATTATGCGAATAGTCAGCGTTTTACAGATAGTGCGCTGGTTTCAAATGGAAAAGTTGCTGAATTTGAAATGAAACTGGATGAGCCCGTTCTTTCCCAATTGCGCGTGGTGTATGCTAAAAGTTCGGATACCGCAAAAGTTCAAATGATTAATTATGCTCGCGATATTTTCAGTGTCTATCTGGAGGAAGGTAAAATTTCCGTAATAGCCAATGATTCGATTGGAAATAGTACGGTTACTGGTTCCGGAACACATCTGGATTATATCGATTTAAGAAAAAAAGTTGCTGCTTATGATCCTGCATTTAAGGCTTTAAATGAAGCATATATGGTCGCCAGAAAGGCTAAAGATACCCCAGCGATGGATAAGCTGGAACTTTCCATGGACTCGCTGGATAATATTGTAAAAGAAAATATTTATAGGCCTTATCTTACTTCTCCGGTAAATAAAACGGCGGTTGCCATTTACGCGCTAAATCAATATGCCGGTTATGCTATTGAAGCATCAAAAACAGAACCTTTGTATAACCAGTTACCTGAAAATATCAGAAATTTACCTTCTGCAAAGATGATGAAAGATAGAATTGACAAGGCTAAAAAAACGGATATAGGGCAATATGCCATCCCCTTTTCGCAAAAAGACACCGCAGGGATAGAAGTGAGTCTGTCTTCCTTCAAAGGAAAATATGTATTGATTGATTTTTGGGCCAGCTGGTGTGGCCCCTGCCGTCAGGAAAATCCCAACGTTGTCAATGCCTTTCAGAAATATAAGGAAAATGATTTTACGGTATTGGGCATTTCTTTAGATCAACCCAATGCAAAAGATAAATGGCTGAAGGCTATTTACGATGATCAACTTACCTGGACGCATTTGTCGGATTTAAAATTCTGGAATAATGAGGTGGCAAAAGCTTACGGCATTCAGGCTATTCCACAAAATTATCTGCTGGATAAGGAGGGTAAAATTATTGGAAAAAATCTGAGAGGAGAAGCGCTACAGACTACCTTAAAAGATTTGTTCACCAGCAAATAAAATTCCACAGATTTTAAAATGAAAAAAGGTATTCTTTTCCTCTTGTTTTTAATAAGAGTTGTAAGTATTTTCGCTCAACATAAAGCACTGGGCTCCTGGAATATCATTAATCTAAAGGGTACCTTGTCTGATAAATGGAGTTTCTTTGCAGAAGGTCAGATTCGTTCTTTAAAATATTATGATGATTTTCATTATCATGAGTTTAAAGGTGGAATGACCTTTGAAGTGAATAAATTATTCAGGGTTTCTCTTGCTGCTGGAAAATATGATACCTATAAAGAAGGGGGCGATTTTTTATTACCCAAAAATAATGATGAGTTCCGGATCTGGCCTCAGTTAATCCTTATTCAAACGCTTGGTAAGTTTATCATAGAGCAAAGAGGCAGGGTAGAGATGAGATTTTCTACCAATGGTTACAGAAACAGATTTAGATACCGATTAGGCTTAAACTATCCATTTGGGAAGAATACCCATGGCTTCAAACCTTTTCAGTTTTCTGTGAGTAATGAAGTATTCTTCACGGATAATGAACCATATTTTGAAAGAAACCGATTTTTTCTTTCTGCTATTTACCGGTTTTCGCCTTTGTTTTCTACTCAGCTTGGATATATGAGGCAATTTGACTACAAAATCAATGATGAAATTGGACGTACCTTTTTTCTCATTGGTGCGTATTTTGACGTTGATTTCAGAAATAAATAAGATAGGCTATAAGGTTAATCCCCCATCTACATTCAGACAGGCTCCGGTAATAAACCCCGCTTTTTCGGAGGCTAAAAATAAATAGGCGTGGGCTATATCGCTTGTCGTACCAATGCGGTTCACAGGAGTTCGTTTTAAAAGTTCTCCCATGAAATCAGTGCCCAGCACAGCAGTCATATCTGTTTCTATAAACCCAGGAGCAACAGCATTGACAGTGATCCCCTTACTACCCAATTCTTTTGCCCAGACTTTAGTTAATCCAATGAGTGCCGCTTTTGTTGCCACATAATTGGATTGTCCAAAGGAACCATAATGGGCAGTTACAGACGAAGCGTTGATGATGCGACCATACTGGTGTTGAACCATAAAGGGCGAAAAGACCTTTGTGCAGTTAAAAACACCTGTAAGATTAACATCTAAAACCTCTTGCCAACGGTCAGGGCTCAGGTTTTTTAAGGTTGCATCCCTTGTAATACCCGCATTATTGATCAGAATATCTACTTTTCCCAATAATTGTATTATGCGTTCAGCAACATGGGAAACTTCAGCAAAATCGGCCGTATTTACTTTGAAATAATAACAGGAAAATCCTTCGGAAGACCATTTGTCAATGGCTTCACTGGCTCGGTCATCATCAATATCAAGTATAACAACGGTGGCGCCGTTTTTTAGAAATAAATCAGCTGTTTCCTTACCTATTCCCCTGGCACCACCGGTGATAACGGCCACCTTATGTTGTAATTCCATGCCAGCCATTAATAGCCCCAGGCTTTCATTTTATCATAATTTTCTTTCATGCAAGTCATAGGATCTACCTGCTGGTATGCTTCCTGCTCGATGATTAACTCCGGTTTATTTTTCATGGTATCCAATACCTTAAGTATATCCTGAATACCCGCAATGCCTTTTCCTATAACCGTACTTTCATATTTTTTAGGATTGTCGCTAATGAGTATTTCATCTTTAACATGTATGGATTCGAATCGGCCGGGATAAGCATTAACGATGTCTATGGCTTTTGCCCCGCCATTATAAAGATTCCCAGTATCGAGTTGTTGCATAACCAGATCGGCGTCAGTACCTTTTAACATAATATCATATAAGGTACGGCCATTAAATTTTTCGCTGAACTCGAAATCATGATTGTGATAACCAAATTTCATTCCCGATTTTTTGCATAATTCCCCTGATTTATTAAAAATTTCCATCTGGGCCATGAAGCTATCATACGATTTCCTTAATGCGGCGTCGAGATAGGGGCTGATAACAAATTTTTGTCCCATAAAAGCGGCATCCTCAATGGTATATTTCCAAGCATCGGTAAAATCTTTAATGGTTTCATCCCAATGGATTTTACTTAAAACGGTGTGTCCACTTGGCATTTTCATGCCTAAATCTTCCAGTATTTTTTTAAATTCAGCTGGCGTGTAGCCATAAAATTTTCTGTTAACATAGTTGGCATGTTCCACAATAGTGTACCCCATTTCAGCCAGTTTCTGCAAGGTACCCAGAGGATTCTCTTTCATTGCGGCCCTGATACTGTAAAGTTGAATACCAATCCTTTCTTTTTTCTTTAAAGTCAGAGCGCTGGATTCTTCGCTTAACAAAGCGATACCCATCAAAGTGAGGGCACTATTTTTAATAAATTGTCTTCTGATCATACGAAACATTTTTATTTGAAGCCTTTAAATTAGCAAAGAAAAATTCATTTTACTCAATTTATTTGATATTTTTAAGGGCAAAATCAGAACCTTTTTTAAAATAAACACCTGAAAACTCCTCTTCTTAATGATTGTAAATTACGATTTGAAGGCGCAAGACCTTGAAAAGCAGCTTTCTGCTTTCTGGCAATTATCTGGCGAGAAGATCATGGCCATTAAGAAATCTTTTGATCCCGCTTTAGGTACGCCTGTATTCACGGTAAACGGAAAATATGCTACCAGGGGCTGGACAGAGTGGACCCAGGGTTTTCAATTTGGCTCAGCTATTCTGCAATTTGATGCAACGCTTGAAATGCCTTTCCTTGACTATGGCAGGACGGAAACACGCGATAAGATGGCTCCTCATATTAGTCACATCGGGGTCCATGACCACGGATTCAATAACCTGAGCACTTATGGCAATCTGCTAAGATTAATGCAGGAAGGAAAAATCCCTCACAATCAATGGGAGATGGATTTTTACAAATTGGCCCTGAAAATCTCGGGGGCTATTCAGGCCTCCAGATGGACCGAAATTCCCCATGGCGGTTTTATTCATTCGTTTAATGGTGCTCATTCATTATTTGTTGATACTATCCGTTCATGTCGTATTTTAATGGTTGCCCATCAGTTAGGTCATGTATTGCAGGGGGAAGGCGATGAGCGTATCTCTTTGTTAGAGAGATCATTAGAACATATAAAGGCTACAGCTAAATATTCGGTCTTTTATGGCGAAGGAAGAGATCGGTATGACGAGTGGGGGAGAACGGCTCATGAAAGTATCTTTAATGTAAAAGATGGACGGTTCAGATGTCCTAATTCACAACAGGGTTATACCGGATTTTCAACCTGGACCAGAGGACTGGCTTGGGCAATGCTGGGCTTTTCAGAGGAAATAGAATTGCTGGAAGCTATGCCGGCCACTTCATTTTCTGAGGAAAATCCTAAAGAGATGTTGTTATCTGTCATGTATAAGGCAGCAAAAGCAACTTGTGATTTTTATATTAAAAACACCCCGGTTTGCGGCATTCCTTACTGGGATACCGGTGCTCCCAACCTTTACCAGTTAGGCGATTATCTCTCCCGTCCTGCCGATCCTTTTAATAATGTTGAACCGGTAGATAGTTCAGCTGCTGCGATAGGATCACAGGGTTTATTGCGATTGGGTCAGATATTGCAAAACAAAGGAGAATCAGATCTGGGAACTACCTATTGGCAAGCTGGATTAACCATTCTGAAAACTTTATTATCGGCACCTTATTTAAGTACTTCATCCGATCATCAGGGTTTACTGCTGCATAGTATTTATCATCATCCCAATAACTGGGATAATATACCATCAGGTTATGTTGTTTCTTCGGGTGAATCGTCGCAATGGGGCGATTACCATTTCAGGGAAGTTATTCTTTATCTGCAGAAATGGATGAATAAAGAACCGTATTACACTTTCTTCGGATGTTTGGATAAATCAGCGTAAGATGGAGGATTTTTCTAAACTTTGTTTGCATACCTTTACAAATAAGCCATGGAATCTTTCGCAATGTATTGAAAATTTTGCGAATGCAGGAATTAAGGGCATTTCAATATGGAGAAATGTTTTAGAGGGTCAAAACCTTAAATTTGTCAAAAAGCAGCTGGAAGAGGCTGACCTTTCTATTGTTTCCCTGGTCAGAGGTGGTTTTTTTCCTTCCGTAAATGCTTCAGAGAGAGCCTTGGCGATAGAAGATAATATGAAGCTTATAGAAGAAGCGGCTATTTTAGGTGCTCCTTTAATCGTATTGGTTTGCGGGGCTGATGGACGGCAATCTCTTGAAACTTCCAGGGAACAAATTCAGGAAGGAATTGAAAAACTATTACCCTTAGCCAGGGAAACGGGTGTAAAACTGGCTATTGAACCTTTACACCCCATGTATGCCGGTGATAAATCGGCGGTTAATACCCTGGCACAGGCTAATGATATGGCGGCAGCCATAAATTCGCCTTTTGTTGGTGTTGCCATAGACGTGTATCATGTCTGGTGGGATCCGGCGCTGGAAGCTGAAATACGTCGTTGTGGTCGTAATCAGCATATTTTTGCCTTTCATATTTGTGACTGGAATGTACCAACCCTTGATTTTTTAACTGACAGGGGACTAATGGGAGACGGATGTATTCCCATAAAAAAAATCAGAAACTGGGTGGAAGAAGCCGGTTTTTCAGGATTTAATGAAGTGGAAATTTTTTCAGATAAATATTGGGCTATGGATCAGCATGAATATCTGGATAAAATAAAATTAGCCTATTTAAAATATAGTTAATATGAAAGAACATCGTTTGGGGATTATTATGAATGGAGTGACCGGAAGAATGGGCACCAATCAGCATTTAATGCGTTCCATTGTTGAAATTATAAAACAGGGTGGTGTCGATCTGGGAAATGGAGAGGTTATTATGCCTGATCCTATTTTAGTGGGTAGGGATGCCGCTAAATTAGCTAAGCTTTCAGCAGTTTCCGGTGTAAAAAAATATACAACCGATTTGGCCTCCGTGTTGGATGATTCCAACTATACCATTTATTTCGATGCGCAAACTACAGGCAGAAGAGCAGCTTATGTTTTGGCGGCTATCGCTAAAGGTAAAAATATTTATTGCGAAAAACCAGTGGCAACCGATGTTGAAACGGCATTGAAACTTTATACTGCCTGCAAAATGGCGGGTGTTAAACATGGTGTAGTTCAGGATAAGTTATGGTTGCCGGGCTTAAGAAAGTTAAAAAGACTCATAGAACAGGGCTTTTTTGGAGAAATTTTATCTGTCAAAGGTGATTTTGGTTACTGGGTCTTCGAAGGGGATACCATTCCTGCCCAGCGGCCAAGCTGGAATTATCGAAAAGAAGACGACGGGGGCATTATTGTCGATATGCTCTGTCATTGGCGTTATGTCCTGGATAATTTATTCGGTAATGTGGAAGGTGTATTTTGTCTGGGTGCAACGCATATAGCAGAGCGGATAGATGAAAAGGGTAAGGCCTATAAATGTACAGCTGATGACGCAGCCTATGCCATTATGACCTTAGCAGGTGGTATTGTGGCGCAGTTCAATTCTTCCTGGGTTACCCGGGTAAGACGCGATGATCTGTTAATGATTCAGGTAGATGGTACGAAGGGTTCTGCTGTTGCCGGTCTGAGAGATTGCTGGACACAGCCTTATGGTAATACACCTAAACCTGTGTGGAATCCCGACATTCCAAATCCTATCGCTTTTTATGATGGATGGAATAAAATGCCTGAACAGGAATTTTATGACAATGCTTTTAAGGCTCAGTGGGAGTTATTTTTAAAACATATTGTCAGGAATGATCCTTTTCCCTGGGATTTAAAGGCGGGGGCAAAAGGGGTTCAATTAGCTGAAAAAGGATTGGAAAGCTGGGCAAACAAAACCTGGGTATCGTTACCCGCTTTATAAATGTTTTATATGAATAAAATAGCATTTATCACCGGGGGTACCAGAGGTATCGGGTTTGGCATTGCGGTTGCATTAGGTAAGGCTGGTTTTGACCTCGCCTTAAATGGAATGCGAAATGAGGATGAAGTAACCAGTTCTCTGGAAGAACTTCGTCAACTGGGTGTAAAGGTCGCCTATTTTCAGGGAAATGTAGCCAGCAGGGAAGATAGACAAAGTGTAATGGATAACATCCTGGCTCATTTTGGTACAGTAAACGTATTAGTTAATAACGCGGGCATTGCACCAGGGGAGCGGGCAGATATTTTACAGGCCAGGGAAGAAATCTGGGATGAAGTCATGGAAATAAATCTTAAAGGCCCTTATTTTTTAACCCAGCTTTTTGCCCGTTATTTTGTGGAAATGAAATTGAAAAATCCACTTTTTGAGGCTACCATTATCAATGTTTCTTCCATTTCTGCCTTTGTTGCCTCGGTTAACAGGGGAGAATACTGTATATCAAAAGCGGGAATCGCTATGGCTACCAAATTGTGGGCAACCCGGCTTGGGGAATACGAAATTCCAGTGTATGAAATTCAACCGGGTATCATAAAAACAGATATGACGGCCGGTGTTACAGAGAAATATGATACTTTGTTTCAGCAGGGAATCAGTCTGGAACGCCGCTGGGGATTACCGGAAGATGTAGGTAAAGTAGCCGCCATGTTAGCGCTGGGAAATCTGCCTTATGGAACAGGGCAGGTTATCAAAGTCGATGGCGGACTTCATATTCAAAGGTTATAAACAAAATACATATTATGTCAAGTACAAATATTAAACAAAGACGGCTCTTTTATAATTTGCTTGTCTTATTATCTCTGCTTGTTGTAGTTTTTAGCTTTTCTCCTATTGTTCTGGTAAAAAACAAGGTAAATCCCACCTTTTTGAGTATGCCATTTGCTTTATGGACCAATATCCTGGCTACTATAGTGCTTGTTTTTTTTACTTTTCTGGGAGGAAGATTGAGAGGAGATAAAGGTGATTTTTCATCGGATAAATAATTTAGATTCATTAAAAACTTACTTTATATGCAAAAATGGCTGCTCCTCGTTGGTTTAATATATCTGGGTATATTAGTTTTCTTGTCCTGGTATTCTCAAAGAAAGGTAAAATCACAGGAAGATTTTATCATGGCAGGATCAAAACTTGGCTTAATTCTGGGATTCATGACCTTTTCAGCCACTTTATTCAGTGCGTTCACACTGATGGGCATGCCTGATTTTTCAAGGGTTCATGGGGTAGGTGCCTGGATGTTTTTAGCTTTTTCCGACGCTGGCATGGTATTTTTGATATTATGGTTTGGCTATCTGCTGAGAAAAAAAGTGGCAGATATGGAATTTAAAGGAATGTCATCTCTTCTTCAGCAGATCTATGGCCTTAAATGGGCCGGTTACCTTTATTTCTTTGCCATATTTATCTTTCTGGTGCCTTATGTAGCTATACAAATCAGAGGGGTCGCTACTTTTCTCGAATTAGGTTTTGGCAGCCTTCAGATTCCTGCCTGGCTCTGGTCACTGGGAATAGTAGGTTTTGTCCTGTTGTATTCCTCAGCGGGCGGTTTAAAAGCGATTGTTTATGCCGATTTTGTTCAGGGTACTTCCTTACTAATCATCGTTTGGATTATTGGTTTAGCTTGTTTGCAAAATATGGGAGGCTGGACAGAGATGTTTAATCAGTTGGCTGTTAAAAATGAGACCTTACTCTCCACCCCTGGTCCTAAAGGATTACTTACTTCTCCTTTTTTGATTGGTTCATTTATTGCTATTATGATGATTCCTGTTACCCAACCTCAGCTTTCCACCCGATTAGTCATCATGAAAGACATCAAAGCAATGAATAAAATGGCGGTTGCGGTTGGTTTTTTTGCTATGTTAGTCATTTTTCCAACGCTTTTAATTGGATTTTACGGGGCTATTAATTATCCGGATGCATCTGCTTCGGAATTTATTGGGAATGCGTTGATTAAAGATCAGACTCCTCTGATTGGTGCCTTTGCTGTTATTGGACTCTTTGCTGCGGCTATGTCAACAGCTGATTCTCAGTTATTTGCATTAGGAAATGAACTTAGAGGCTTATTAGGAGAAAAAGCCAGGAAGTCTTTAGGGACTATTCGCCTGGCTGTATTGGGATTCGCCGCATCAGCCCTCCTGTTTTCCCTCTTTAGTTCTGATCAGCTGGTTCTTTTGGCGAGAGTCAGTTTTGCCGGAACAGCCATGACTGGGCCACTTATTATCTTAGGCTTATTAACCAATAAACCACAAGGGTCATTTATGGTATGGTTGACCGCATCAGGAATTATCGTTTTTTTAATGGCGCAGGCTAACCTTCTACCCCTTAAGCTCGGTAGCTTAGGCATTGATTTATGTTTATTTATCATGCTGAGTCTGGCTGCCCTGGCAAATTACCTGCTCATGAAAATAAAAAGGGTTTAGCCTGTTTTTTTGTAATTGATCAGGGCCCAGGTGTTGAAAAATAATGCAAATAAAGTCATGATGCCCACATGGTTTTTTAGGTCATCCCATTGGCTGCCTTTGGAAATAACCATGCGCATCACCTCAATAAAATAGGAAACCGGATTCAATCTGGCCACCCATTGCGCCCAGTCCGGCATACTTTCAATAGGGGTAAATAGGCCACCCATTAAGATGAATATCATCATAAAGAAGAAGGTGAGGGACATGGCCTGCTGTTGATTTTCAGAATAGGTCGATATGAGGAGGCCAATACCTAAAATAGCAACGAGATAGATACTTAAGAATCCATATAGGATCAGCGTATTGCCCTGAGGAATGATACCATAAACCCATCGAGCAATGCCAAACAGCCCCACAGTGAAGATAAACTGACCAATAATCCAGAATGGAATTAATTTGGCCAGTATAAAATAACTCTTTTTTACCGGTGAAACATTGATTTGCTCAATAGTTCCTATTTCCTTTTCCTTAACAATATTTAATGCACACATATAGGATCCTATCATGGTCACCAATAATACCAGAATACCTGGAACCATGAAAAAGCGGTAATTTAATAAAGGATTGTACCAGTTTATCGGTAATATTTCTATCACAGGCATTAAGGGTAATGCTTGACCCACAATTGTTTTTAATCTTAATTCCTGATTAAATGCCCGGATAATCTGGTTTAAATATGCAGATCCTACATTGGCCTTCATGCCATTAATGGCATTTACAGCCAGGAATAAGGTACCGTTATCCTCTTTCTGTAATTGTTTATCAAAACCCGAAGGAATATGTAACACTAATACAGCCTTATCATTTTCAATCAGTTGTATGGATTTTTTATAATCTGTGCCATAATTTATTAAATTGAAATAACCAGAAGCAGTAATATGTTGAATTAACTGGCTGGTAAGGGCGGTCCGGTCTTCATCAACAATGGCTATTTCGATATTTTTTATTTCATAATCAGCAGCAAGAGGCATGACTAATAATTGAACAATGGGCATAGCTATGATCATTCTCAGAATAAGCGTATTTCTGAATATTTGCTTACATTCCTTTTGCAATAAAAACAGCAGCGTGTTCATGCCAGTCTTGTTTTAAAATTTTTAATACTCAGCATTAACAGGATAAGGGTCATGCCAGCAAGAATAAGGGTTTCTTTCCAAACTGCTTCAATACCCAATCCTTTGATCATTATATTTTTTATAATGATATAGTACCATTTTGAAGGGACCAGATTAGAAACAAGTTGCAAGGGAAGGGGCATATTTTCTATTGGAAACATAAATCCCGTTAATAACATTGTTGGAAGTAACATGCCCATCAGGGAAACTACCATCGCCACTTGTTGTGTGGCCGCTATGTTTGAAATAAGGAGCCCCAGTGTTAAGGCCGTAACAATCAATAAAGTACTTTCAGCAAATAGTAAGGTCAGACTACCCATTATTTTCATATCAAGCACAAAAACGCTTAACAGCAGAATAATAATCAGATTAAATAATGATATCATAAAATAGGGAACAGCTTTAGCGAGTATAACTATTACCGGATTAAATGGGGCCACCAGCAGTAATTCCATTGTGCCGTTTTCTTTTTCTCTGACAATGGATACAGAAGTCATTAATACACAGATCAGTAGTAATACCAGGGCCATTACACCTGGAACAAAATTGGTACTGCCTTGTAAAGATGGATTATATAACATCCTGGTCTCCAATTTAATATTTAGAGGCAGTTTGGTTTCACCTTGTAAAGCCATTGTATAGGACTGAATAATGCCACTCGCTATACTAGCCAGAGTGGTAGCTGTATTAGGATCAGAGGCATCCAGGATAAGTTGTATTTTTCCAGCTTTTTCATGCATCAGATTTTCATAAAAATTAGGCGGAATGACTACCACCATTTTTATTTTTCCCGATTTAAAGGTCGATGCTATTTGATTTGCCGATATGAACCTTGAGATACTCAATGGCTGAGAAGCTTCTATTTTATCGATTATTTGCCTGCTTCCCAGATCTTTTGCATCATCGATAATGGCAACACGGGCATTTTTAATTTCATTGGTCAAGGCAAATCCGAACAAAAGAATTTGAATGACAGGTAAACCAAAGAGGAGAAGTAAGGTCTTTTTATCCCTGAAGACATGTAAGAACTCTTTATAAATAAATCCCTTGAATTGTTTCATGCTTAATCTGCTTTTCTTTTGGCTCCTCTGGCTAATTCAAAAAAAACCACATCTATGCTTGCTGCATGATATTGTGTCTTTAGATTTGAAGGGGTATCCAGTGCTTTTATTACACCATCAACCATCATAGTTATCCGGTGACAATAAGATGCCTCATCCATGTAATGGGTAGTTACAAAAATGGTGATTCCGTTATCTGAAGCCTCATAAATCAGGTCCCAGAACTGCCTCCTGGTAATCGGATCAACTCCACCCGTAGGTTCATCAAGGAAAACAATCTCCGGATGATGAAAAATGGCTACGGAAAAGGCAAGTTTCTGTTTCCAGCCTAAAGGCAGTGAACTAACAAGTTTATCCGATTCAGCTGTCAGGCCTAATTTTTCAATTAATCTGGGTGTTCTTTGTTGAATCTCTTTTTTTGAAAGTCCATAAATACCACCAAAAAACTGAATATTTTCAACGACAGTTAAATCTTCATAAAGGGAAAATTTTTGACTCATATAGCCAATACTCCTTTTTATTTTTTCAGTATCCTTATGAATATCAAAACCTGCTATGATTGCTTCACCTTCCGTAGGTTTTGACAAACCACATAACATCCGCATAGCCGTTGTTTTTCCGGCTCCATTGGCTCCAAGGAAACCAAAAATTTCTCCTTTTTGAACTTCAAAGGAAATGTTGTCAACAGCGGTGAAGGTACCAAAGCGTTTGGTCAGGTTCCGGACTTGAATAACAGGGATTTCGTTCATTTTGCCATCAATTTTATGAAACAATCTTCTATGGTTGGCTCAATTTTTTTAACCTTCCAGCCAGAAATTTGATTCGTTGTAGCAAATTGATGGAAAAATGTAGATGCCTGATATTGATTTCTGAGGGTCACATGATGGGTTTCACCAAATGAAAAGGAGCTTTTTACTTCGTTTTCTTTTCTCAGTAATCTTAAAGTAAGACTCATATTTTCTGAGCTTACCGCATAGAGTTCTTCCCCAAATTGGGAAATAATGCCTTTGGGGGTATTTACAGACAAAAGCTTGCCCTCCTGAATCAAAGCGATTTCATCACAGTAGATTGCTTCATCCATGTAAGGTGTTGAGACAAAGATGGTGATTCCTTGATTTTTCAGGCGTTGCAGTATATCCCAGAATTCTTTTCTCGAAACAGTATCAACACCGGTGGTTGGTTCATCTAAAAACAGGAGCTTAGGTTTATGTATTAAGGCGCAGCATAAGGCTAATTTCTGCTTCATGCCTCCTGATAATTTTCCAGCGCGCCGATCTTTGAACGGACGAAGCTGATCATAAATTTCTGCGATTACAGCATAATTTTCAGCAACCGTGGTGTTGAAAATGCTGGCAAAAAATTGTAAGTTTTCCTCTACGGTTAAATCCTGGTAATTGGAAAATTTACCTGGCATATAACCAATATAATTTCTGATTTTTTTGTAATCGGACAAAAGGTTGTAGCCCAAGAGGATAGCATTTCCTTCATCAGGCAGCATTAGCGTAGTTAGGATTCTGAAAAGAGTGGTTTTTCCTCCCCCGTCAGGACCAATCATACCAAAAATAGTTCCCTGTTTTACCTGAAAAGATATATGTTGGAGGGCCATTACCTTTCCTTCATTATAAGATTTACTTATATTTTCAACTTGTACTATGAACTCCATCTTTTAAAATTGTATTTCGCCATACATACCCATTTTATATCGCCCGTCATTCTTTACGCTAATTTTAACAGCATATACCAAGTTGGCACGTTCATTTTTTGTCTGAATCGTTTTTGGCGTGAATTCAGCCTGACTACTTATCCAGTAAATAATACCATCATCAGTAAACATGGTATCTTTTCCCTGGTCGGTAAGGACCTTGACTTTTTGCCCCAGTCTGACCCCAGGTAATTGTTCTCCTGATATATATACACGTAAGGTGATATATTGCATTTCTGCCAGTTTATAAAGTGGTTTGCCAATATTGGTAACCTCATACGATTTGGCATATTGGGAAAGAACTACCCCTTCTACCGGATTTATGATTTTACTTTTATTAATCTGATTTTCGATTTGTTCAATCTGTACATAAATCGGAAGTGGTTCATTTTGAATGGCTTTTGTTTGTGTTTGAAGGAGGGAAACAGCTGCTTGTTTTTGTTTACCAATTAATAGCAGTTGTTGATTCAGGTCATTAATCTGGGCATTCATATCATCTGATTGTTTAACCGGAAGCGCTTTTGCCTCGATCAATTTTTCAATTCTAGCTTTTTCATTGAGTAAATAGGCTAATTTTGTTTCAATCACATTTATCTGAGCATCATAAAATTGTGTTTGAGAGGCTATATCCGGATACCGGGCAGTACTGGCTTTTATTTGTGCCAATAACTGTTTCTTTTTCAAAAACAGGGTAGAAGTATCAATGATGCCAATGAGTTCATTGCGCTTTAATTTTTTTCCTTCCTCAATATTCAGATATAATATTTTCCCCATAGCCTCTGATGAAATGATGATTTCATCCGCTTCGAATGAGCCGGATGCATCAAAAGTGGCTGCTTCTTTAAGGCAAGAAGAGATAAATAAGAATAGGCCCAGGGCCCAGATTAGCGCTTTCATATCGTTGGAATGTTTCTTGATGAATTAATTTCCCTGAATAAAATGGTAGTTTTCAATGGCCATAGCTAATTGAATCTTATAAAATAAAAGATCCTGATTAGCCTGATCTTCCGCCTCTATGTAAGACAAATAATCTAAAGCACTCAGGATACCATAATCTAATTGTGATTTCGCCATTTCCTTGATTTTCTGCCTGAGTTTTATAATTTCTGCTGATTGATTCACCAGGGTCTGATATTTTTTAATCTCTGCCCTTTGTTTGTCTAGCGCCAGTTTGATATTCAACTCAAATTGTTCTTTTTCTATGTCCAGTGCCTGATGTTGTAGGTTTAATTTTTCAATATCATTTTTATAAAGGTATCTGCTGGATAAATTTAATTGCATTCTTATTCCACCTAGATAAAAAAAATCAAAAGCATTATTTAACATATTCAATCCAGGTCTGCCATATCCACCCTGACCAAATAATTGGACTACAGGTTTTATTCTTTCTTTTGCAATAGTTGCCTGGTGCTGGTAAATTAAATGTTGCGATTCAAACAGAATCATTTCTTCCCTTCGCAGTTCCTGCCTTACGGGTCGCTCTTCCGGAAAGAGGAGTTTATTTTCCGGTCTGAGAGGTCTGTTTATCAAATGACTCATAACCTGGATCAACCCTTCCTGTTGATGAATTAAGGCTGCTTGTTTTTGTTCAACTTTAAGTTTTTCTGCTGCTAACATCAATATTTGGGCGGTCGAACTGGTACCTGCACTTTCGGCAATTTTTAATTTTTCTATACCCGTCTCTATATCTTTAAGTACAGGCTTGATTTGATTTAGCTGGCCCTCCAGGAGCAATAAACCAAAATAGGTCTGTATAACTACCTCTCTGAGTTTATAAATTTCTATTTCCGTTTTCTTTTGTTGAAATATCGTCTGTGCTGCAATGAGCTGCTCTTTCTCCTTTTTTTGAAATAGGGGGGTTATGGATTGAGAAATGTCTGTAAACACCTTGTATTGATCTCTGGATAAGGGATTTATATTGGTTCCTGGAATCATAAATGGCAGTCTGGTTACTTCCGACTGATAAGTTGCCTGTCCTCCTATCTGAATAACCGGTCTAAGCGAATTATTCAGGTGGTCCGTTTCCAGGCTTTTATTTTCTTGAATTAATGCCAGTGATTTCAGTAAAGGAAAATGCTGCCTGGCGTAGTACTGACAGCTATCGAGCGTTAAGGCCTGACCAATAGTTAACGTTGGTAATCCTAATCCAAAAAATAAGATCAATTGTGATTTTAGTTTTATTTTCATTTTTTAACATATTAAAGATTAACCTTATTGAACGGCCAGCATTTCTTTTATCCATCGGGGAATTAATTTTTTTCTCTCTTCCATAAGATTTGAAAAATCTTCCTTGGTAAGTTGTCCAACCTGGGAGAAAACAGGCTTTCCAATAAATGGAAACACAGTTAATCCTGCCAGATTCATGATGAAGTGATAATAAGAAATAGAATGAATTTCCTTTTGCTCAACCGCTAATTCAAATTGTTTATGGAAAACAGATGACTCAAAAATTTCCCTGAATGGAACTTGTTCCATAATAACCATAGGATTTCTTTGTAATTCTGATAAAATAAAAAGGGGAATCTCCGGATCTGTTTTCAATTTGTCGATGTAACAACCCACAAACTTTTCTATTTTCTCGAAAAGATTCGTTTCCTCCTCAAAAAATATCGGCAGTATGGACTGAAATAACACGTGGATGCTATCCAGCATAATGATTTGAAATAGTTTTTCCTTACTTCTGAAATAATAATTGAGCAAGGCCAGATTTATATCCGCCTCTTTAGCAATATCCCTTGTTTTAGTTGCTGCAAATCCTTTGGTATGAAAAACCGTTCTCGCTGCAGCCTTTATCTTTTCTTCCGTAGATAGAGCCATCCTTTTTTATTGCAAAAGTATCTTAATTAATTGATTTAAACAAATGATTAAATCAATTAATTAATCATTAGGCTGATTTTTGTTTTTATATTTGGGTTTAAAAAAAAGGCATGGAAATAAATGCACATGTAAGGGATTTATTCCTAATCAGGAAAGACATCCATTTTTTGAATTTTGGTTCATTTGGTGCTTGTCCAAAGCCTGTATTTGCCAGATACCAGGAATGGCAGTTATTACTGGAATTAGAGCCGGTTCAGTTTATAGCATTTGATGGTATAACTTATTTATCAGAGGCTAGAAAATCATTAGCTGCCTATCTTAATGTTACCGATCCTGACGATCTGGTTTATGTAACGAATCCTTCTTTTGCTATAAATCTGGTAGCCAGAAATTTACCATTAAAAGAGGGGGATGAAGTATTGGCGACAGATATTGAATATGGTGCCTGTGACAGAACCTGGGATTTTTATTGTAAAGAAAAAGGGGCGAAGTATATCAGGCAAAAAATTCAGTTACCTGTTTTAGATAAAGCTTCCTTTATTGAAGATTTTTTTAAAGGGTTAACCCCAAAGACCAAAGCCATTTTTATTAGCCATATAACCAGCGCTACTGGTTTAATCTTACCCGTAAAAGAAATTTGTGAACTGGCAAAAGAAAAGGGATTGTGGACGATTGTTGATGGAGCTCACGTTCCGGGGCATCTTCCCCTTGATTTACAACTGTTAAAAGCTGATTTTTATACGGGTGCCTGTCATAAATGGATGATGGCTCCAAAGGGATGTTCTTTTTTATTTGCCACAAAAGAAGTTCAGTCATGGTGTGACCCCTTGGTAGTAAGTTGGGGATATAAAGCATTTAAACCTTCTTCTTCTGCCTTTCTTGATTATCATCAAATGATTGGAACAAGGGATTTCTCATCCTTTCTGACTGTCCCTGCCTGTATTGAATTTATGAACGAATATAATTGGACGGAAGTAGGTTCCCAGTGCAGACAGATGGTCCTGAATGAGGCCAGCAGGTTTTATGATTTACTGGATGCTGAACCGATCAGCCCGTTAAATGAGGACTGGATTGGACAGATGATAAGTATCAGGCTAAATACGACTGAACCCGAAAATTTGCAAAAATTACTCTTCCATAAGTATCGGATTGAAATTCCGGTAATGCGGCAGGAAGAGGACGTATATATCCGGTATAGTATTCAGGCATTCAATGTAAAAGAAGATCTGGATGCGTTGTATCACGCGCTGTCTGAAATCCGAAAAGAAGGGGTATTTCTGCGTTAATTAAAGGGCAGGAGCGTCATCTTTGACACATCGGATAGAAAAACCAAGCGTTTTGAGACTGGCATTCCTGGTGATGTCCTTGTCAAAATGATAGATAAATCGGCTCCATGCCTGTTGATTTCCATATTCTGTAGCCGTCCACCAGCTGCCAAGCATGCCAAATCCGAAAAAAGTACCATCGTGAAACCGGCTTCCCCCGGGCAGTGCGTTCCATCCACTGATGAGCGCAGAAACTTCATTTTTCTCTTGCCAGAAAAGCGACCCTTCTTCTTTTAATTTCCCACCGGCAATAGTCCGGCCGCCAAGATAATTTTCCAGTTTATTCCATTCCTTGTCAGAGGGTACATGCCATCCTGCTGGACAAATGCCCTTTGGGCTTTCCACAACAAAGAAATTATACAATTTTCCGGCTGGATTAGGACCTTTTTCATAGGGATAAAAGGTCCAGGCGGGCAGGTGCCATTGACTCCATTTCGTATTTTCCTGAATAGGCGAAATGTAATCCCCATTTTTAAATCTGGTGGTCGCCAGATTTTCAGCCATCCAGATTTGATCCCCAATTTTTATAGTCTTATATACGTTTCCATCGATATCTCTGACCTGAGCCTCCAGGGTAAAGGTTAAGAGAATCATCATAACTATATAAATTGCTTTCATTCAGCCATGATTTAGACAAAAATTAAGAAATACGATTTTATTAATAAACAAAATTAATTAATGGTTTTTATATATCAAGGTTTAACTTTTTTTCGTTTTAAACTTTTGACTAAAGTAAATAGGACGTAATAGAAAAATATTTATCCTTTGTTTTTAGTACTTTTATGATAATTTGGGACTTCACCTGTAGTTTTGTCGCAATATTAAAATCAACATTATGATTATCAGGATTTTATATTTTTTTTCCCTTTTTTCATTCTTTTCAATGCAACTATATGCCCAACCCTGGGCAGAAGTCTCAAGTACCATAACACCAAATTTTTATCGGATGAAAGTATCAGGTGATGCTATACTTTCTGAAGTTAAAACACAAAAAGGTAAAGGATTCAAAGCTTTTAAAAGATGGGAAAAATACTGGGATCAACGTGTTTTTCCCGATGGTTCATTTCCACCCGCAAACCTGGTGCAGAAAAACTGGGAACTTTATCAGGTTGAGAAATCATTGTCTGCTTTAATTCCGGGTTCTTCCTGGACTAGCCTGGGTCCAAACTCCTCTTCTGGCGGTTATGCAGGAATCGGCAGAATTAACAGAATAACACTCCATCCTACTAATACAAATATTATTTTCGCCTGTACCGCAGGGGGAGGACTATGGAAAACAACAAACGGGGGCAGTTCATGGGTGCCTTTAACCGATAATCTTGCTTCTATTGGTATTTCAGGTCTGGTCATAAATCCTGCTGATCCAAATATGATGTATCTCGCTACAGGAGATGGGGATGGCGCAGATACCTATTCCTATGGTGTTTTGAAATCTACAGATGGGGGTTTAACCTGGAGTCCAACCGGTCTGACTTTTGGAACGGGAACCGTTATCTATAAATTACAGCAACATGCTACCGATCCAAATATTTTACTGGCAGGTACGAATGGCGGGTTATACAGAACAGCCAACGGGGGAACCAGCTGGACAAAAGTGGTAGCCAGTGGTCAGTTTTATGATATTGAAACCTTATCATCAACAAATATGGTGGCCGTGACAAAAGGTGGCTTTTATCGGTCAACAGATGGTGGTGCCACATGGGTGCTGGTAACCACAATAGCAAGTACCGGAAGAATTGCGCTGGCCGTTAGTCCTTCAAGTCCTGATTTTGTTGCTGCATTAGTTTCAAATACAAGTAATGGTTTTAAGGGTTTTTATGCTTCCACAGATGGTGGTTTGACTTATACCCTACGTTCATCTACACCCAATTTAATGGGGTGGGAAACAAATGGAAGTGATGCTGGAGGTCAGGCCTGGTATGATTTATGTATCGCTGTTTCTCCATCAGATGTGAATCAAATTATTGTAGGTGGTGTAAATACATGGAAATCAACAAATGGAGGGGTATCCTGGTCTATAATGACCAATTGGTACCAAACGTCAACCCTTCCAGCTATGCATGCAGATCAACATGATTTGATTTTCCAAAATAGTACTACCATCTATGCCGCAAATGATGGTGGTATTTACCGGTCAACCAATAATGGCGTATCGTGGACTGATTTAACCAACGGTATGGCCATTAGTCAGTTATATAGGGCAAGTACTGCCCAGACAGATACCAGAGTGATTGCGGGTTTACAAGACAATGGAACCAAATTGAGAAGTACCACAGGTACCTGGAGCGATGAAATAGGGGGCGATGGTATGGATTGTGCCATTGATCCTTCAAATGCTTCCTATATGTATGGAACATTGTATTATGGAGATATTCAACGATCTACTAATGGAGGCACCAGCTGGACTTCCATAACACCAGCTACTGGCACAGATGGTGCATGGGTAAGTCCTGTGTTACTGGATCCGGTTAATCCGGCAACCATTTACCTTGGGTACACTGACCTGATGAAATCAACTGACAGAGGTACCACCTGGAGTAAAATTACATCTGGTCAAACAGGTGGAAGTTTTATTTCTAACATTGCTGTGGCGCCTTCTGACCCTTTAGTCATTTACATCAGTTGGGGTACTGCCATGGCTAAAACGGTTAATGGAGGAACGAACTGGACAACAATTACCTCGCCAGTTTCTTCCTCAATTTCTTCTTTATTAGTAGATCCAGCAAATCCAAATAATTTATACGTAACCTATTCCAACTTTACATCCGGCTCAAAAGTATATTACTCAAATAATGGGGGTACCTCCTGGACAAATATTTCAGGAACTTTGCCCAATATACCTGCGAATAAAATTATTTATCAATCGGGCAGTAACGGGGCCTTGTACCTGGGTATGGACGTTGGTATTTATTATAGAGATAATACGCAGACTGATTGGTCATTATATAATAGTGGCTTACCGAATGTAGAGATTTTTGATCTGGAAATAAGATATAGTGATAAAAAATTAATCGCAGCTACTTATGGTAGGGGTTTATGGGAAAGTCCGCTTTATGCAGGAACACCGCTTTCAGTTCCTGTGGTATCCTCATTTACTCCAGTATCTGCTACCAAAGGAAATACAGTAACTATTTCCGGGAGTAACTTTACTGGTGCAACAAGCGTTAGTTTTGGTGGTGTCGCTGCAAGCTCATTTACTGTTGTAAACCCGGGAAGTATCACAGCGGTAGTAGGAAATGGAAATTCAGGCAATGTTTCTGTTACAAATACTGCAGGAACCGGGACTTTGGCTGGATTTACTTATATAAATAATACCCCTGTAATTACTTCTTTTACTCCTACATCGGGCAAGACTGGCCAGGTAGTAAACCTTACCGGAACAAATTTCACAGGGGCAACGGCGGTAAGCTTTGGTGGTACGGCAGCAGCCTCCTACACGGTGGTGAGTTCCACGAGTATCACAGCGACTGTAGGTGCTGGTGCTTCCGGATCTGTTTCCGTAACAACAGCATCAGGTACAGGAACGCTGGCGGGCTTTACCTATTTGCCTCCACCGTCGATTACCTCATTTAGTCCGACATCAGCTGGCACTGGTCAGACAGTAACGATAACTGGAACCAATTTTACGGGTGCGACAGCGGTTAGCTTTGGCGGCACGGCAGCGACCTCATTTACAGTGGTCAGTGCCACGAGCATTACAGCAATAGTAGGCTCAGGTAGCACAGGATCTGTGAGTGTCACAACAGCAAATGGCAGTGCGAGCAGAACCGGCTTTACTTATATTTTATCGGCAAATTCGCCTGCATTAAATACTTTCTCCCCAGCTAAGGCTGTTCCGGGTACAAACATATCACTTACAGGTACTGGTTTCAATCCTACACCGAATCTAAATACCCTTTGGATAGGCGCTACCAGGGCGACGATTTCAGCTGCTACGGCAACTTCAATAACTGCCAAGATTCCGGTTGGTGCAACAATGGATTATATCAGAATACTTAATTCAGGCACCCAGCTGGGAACACAATCTGGTCAATTTTTTGTCCCCACTTACGCCCCGGCGAAGGATAGCATTCAAAGTTCAGAGATAGCACCCAAAGTTGATTTAACTACTTTAGCAGGTCCGGAAGATATTCGGGTTTCGGATATAGATGGAGATGGCATACCAGATATCCTGGTTGCAAATTATACAGCTGGATCAATATCAGTTTATAGAAATATAAGCACTTCTGGAACCATTAATATTGCAAATTTCGTGAGAAAAGATTTTACATCGGGAACTGGGGCAACTTTTATATCTGTTGCGGATTTAGATAATGATGGAAAGCAAGATGTAATTGTTGCAAATCAGGGAGAGAACACACTTTCCATCTTTAAAAATATATCTGCATCGGGAAATATTTCATTCAATGGTCCGGTTAAAATAGCTACCCCTTCTACGCCCATCGGCATTGGTATTGGGGATTTTGATAAAAATGGCTGGCTTGATATAGCTACGGCGAATCATGGAAATGGTACCATTTCAATATTTACAAATAAAGGCATTTTTAATTCAATTTCAACAAATAATTTTAATCCCCGTTTTGGGTTGATAACGGGTTTAAATCCAATAACCATTGATGTAGCTGATTTAGATGGCGATTCGAAATCTGATATTGTGGTAGGAAATTATGGATCAAATTCTGTGTCCATCTTTAAAAATAATTATATTTCAGGTACCTTAACTACCTCCTCCTTTTCGACTAAACTGGATTTTAATGCTGGAAATAAACCCGGTTATATAAAATTAGGCGATATGGATGGGGACTCGAAATTAGATATCGTCGTATTGGCAGAAGGTAATAATAGTGTTGGAATACTTCGAAATATCTCAACACCGGGCGTATTAAATACTGCTTCATTTGCTTCCAGAGTAAATTTTAACACTGGTTTAACACCTTATTATATCAGTATTGGGGACTTAACAGGAAATGGAAGACCCGATATACTGGTAACTAATTTTGGAGATGGTACTGCAACTATCTGGCAAAATAAGGCAATACCGGGAAGTATTACATCTTCCTCTTTCTTTAAAAGATTAAATTTTACAACAGGAACCAAGCCTTATGCTGGATTATTGGCAGATATGGATGGAGATGCGAAAACGGATATTTTGGTATCTAATACGGGCAGCAATACTATATCCATATTGAGGAATACAGCTGGCTCACAAATGGTAGTTTCCCCAACTGCCACAACATTACCAGCATCAGGAGGCTCGGTAACAGCAACTATTTCTTCTAATCTTTCCTGGAAAGTTTCATCAAATGCCACCTGGCTGATTCCAATTGCCAGTTCGGGTAAAAACAGTGGAACAGTCAGAGTCAATTTTGTAGCTAATCCTGGCTCATTAAGGAAGGGTGTTATCACTTTTACAGCCGATGGCATCATAAAGACAATGGAAATTACCCAGGCAGCTAAGGCGGGAATAGTTAATCCGGATAAAGAATTCATGGATGGTAATGTGGAAAAAAAGGATTTTTCATTTACTGAAATTACGGACGAAAATTGGGAAATTTATCCAAATCCTTCCATTGGAATAATTAACCTATCCATTCATTTTCCAGCATTAGAAATGACTGGTATTTTGAAAATCCAGGATATTCATGGGAGGAATATTAAAACATTGTCCGATGTAAGAACTGGTGAGTATAGTATTGACTTATCCAGTGAACCTAAAGGAACCTATTTATTTATTCTGACAAATGATGATCAAAGTAAAACAGTTTTTAAACAAATGATCTTGCATTAAACAGATAGGTTCAGGAAAGATTTTCTGGGTTTACTTTTTAATAAAATCAGTTTGATCTAATTGATAAGGTGATGAATCCCATTTTGTTAGCAACAAAATGGGATTCATCTTTTACACGGTATTCTTTTTCTGAAATTACCCAGAAAGCCTACAGTATCTGAAATTAAACCATTAGATAACCGCTTTGGGGACCGGATTTCAAGGAATAATAACGACACTGTGGCTTTGGGTTTTCTGTGCATTTCGCACAGTTAATGTGTATTGCCCTGGGGGGAAGGCAGACACTGAAATGGAAAGGTTGGACGAACCAACAAAATGGGTGTAATTTTTATTAAAAATGATTTGTCCGGAGCTGTTTATTAAGGACAAATGCAATGGAAAGGATTCATCCGATATATTCAGAGAAATGCCTTCCGAAGTATTTACCGGGTTTCTTAATAACCAGCTGACTTTTTCATTTTGCTCTTCTGAAATATTTGTAGATAAGACTGTTTGGAAGGAACTAATACCCGAAAGGGTTGAACAGAAGGTGTATAAATTAATAGACCGGATTCTCCAGAAATATTTTCTACCTGCTATCAGTTGGGAAACTCTAAAGGTGGTTGAATCTCCTGAAATTTCGTAGGTATTTGTAACTAATCCCAGATTTGGCATTGGAGAAATTTCCAATATATATTTATAGGTACCTGGATACTTTTCCCAGCGGAAAGTAATACCACTGGAAAGATTTACCTGACTGTTTTCAACTGGAAATACAACAGCAGGTGAGGTTTTATTAATTTTTACAGGTAAATCAGTTTTTAACAATGTGGGATAAAATTCTTCTGAATACATTCTCATTGTTAAGATCTGTTCCTTTGTAAATCTGTTTGGACAAGGATCTAGAGCATATCCCATGATTAAAGAGCCGTCAGAATAAAAGCTTTTTCCCATAGGGTCTACTAAAGGAATGGGGCTTTTCGAACTATCGCTGCAAGACCAGCGTAAGCTTAAATAGTCAGGTGGTGTATCGCAGAAACCGTCGCCTGCTGTTCTGCAATTAGTCCCATCAACCCTTTCCACTTTTATGTCATCCCAACTTTCCGGTGCTTTTTGATTATAGTCAAAGGAGATACCCTCCCAGCCTTGAAAGGTATGTGGTAGTCCTAGATAATGTCCTATTTCATGGGCGATTAACGCTCCTTTTGATTTAAGACATGCTGCAGATACTACAATGCCCCTGTTCACTTTATTTTGAATGATATTAAAACCACATGCATCCAGCGCATTCTCCACTATGTAAACAGGAATTGCTTTAGTAACATTATAATTATCAATGAGTTGTCCTAGCTCAAAGTAAGTTTCAATTTCTTCCAGAGATGGAGAATTGAGGATAACAGGAGGGTTAGCCAAATAAAAAGAAATATTGGCTTGCTTGTACAGATTATTAAGCTGACAGATTTCATCCATCAATTTTTGAGGTGCACAAGTTCCGTTTTGGCCGCTAACCTTGGTTGAAATATAAAACTGAACAGGAAAATAAAGTGGCAGTGCGCTACGCAAAGAAATATCGGGTTGTAATCGTTGTTGAAAACGAGACAACCAGTCATTTTGTGCTACCGTATTGGTAGTACAAGGCTTCAATTGTTGACTTTCTGCCTTTAGTGTCAACAATATAGCCATGATAAGGAACAATACACGCTGTTGCATGGTACCTTACAACTAATAATAAACGATATGTAAAAAGCCATGGGAAAAAATACTGCTTTTAAAGTATATTTTTCCTCTCTCGGGGGTAAAGAAAAAGTATTATTGTAACATATCCAAAAAAAGTTAAATAATTTTTTATGATATTTGTATTTTAAATTAAAATACCAAGCAAACTAAACAAAAAAATAGCATGAAAAAGGTTACCGTAATTGGCTCTGGAAATGTTGGAGCCACCGTTGCAAATGTTCTGGCACATAAGGATGTTGTGAACGATATTGTATTACTTGATATCCAGGGAGATATGGCAAAGGGAAAAGCACTGGATATGTGGCAGCAAGCACCGGTTGACTATTACAGCACGAGAATTACAGGTACAGATGATTACGCGAAGACAGCAAATTCTGATATTGTGGTCATTACGGCCGGAATACCCAGGAAACCAGGTATGTCCAGAGACGATTTAATCAGCACAAACGCAAATATCGTTTCGTCGGTTACTTCTCAAATCATGAAGTATTCTCCTAATCCAATCATAATAGTTGTTTCAAATCCACTGGATGTAATGACCTATGCTGCCTGGAAAACATCAGGTTTACCATCCACCCGCGTATTTGGTATGGCAGGTATCCTGGATACAGCCAGATACAGAGCGTTTCTGGCAGAAGCATTGAATGTATCGCCAAAAGATATACAGGCTGTGTTGATGGGCGGTCACGGTGACACCATGGTGCCACTTCCCCGTTATACCACCGTAAGTGGAATACCAGTCACGGAACTAATAGATGAATCTTCTTTAAATGCTATTGTTGAAAGAACTAAAGTTGGAGGGGGGGAACTGGTTAAATTAATGGGTACTTCTGCATGGTATGCTCCAGGTGCTGCCGCTGCCCAGATGGTGGAAAGTATCTTGAAAAATGAAAACAGAATTTATCCATGTTGTGCCTTATTAAATGGTGAGTATAACCTGAACGGCGTTTTTGTTGGTGTTCCGGTTAAATTAGGTGCTCAGGGAATCGAACAATTAATTGAATTAAAACTGAATGACCAGGAAATGGCATTACTCGTAGATTCTGCTGATCAGGTTCGTCAGGTTATGGATGTGTATGATGGTCTTAACAAATAATTTGTTTTTTTTCTGAACGGATAATCCATATCCCGCTTTTGCTGGGATATGGATTTTTTTTTTGCTTTTATACAAGGTTGACATGTTGAACCCTTTTAACAATTTCTTGTTTTTATAAAAAATTATCTTTAAAATGGAATTTGGTGCTTTTAGAAAAGAATGGCTCAGTGAAATGTTTACAAATAAGGGGGAAACGCTTTTAAATCTCTCAAATAATAATCCTGTTCTATTGGTTTTTTTAAGACATTTTGGTTGTATTTTTTGTAAAGAGGCTTTAATTGATATTTCTAAAAGTAAAGCAGATATTGAAGCAGGGGGTATAAGCATTGTCTTTGTTCATATGACAGATTTTGAAACCGCTGATAAGCAATTCCTGAAATTTGGGCTGATTGATTCAACCCATATCAGTGATCCTGATTGCAAATTTTATGAAGCCTTCGGACTGGTTAAAGGAAATTTCAACCAGTTATTCGGACTTCAATCATTAATCAGAGGTTTCTCTATTGGTATTAAAGAAGGTCAAACACCCGGCTCTCTAATTGGCGATGGATTTCAAATGCCAGGTGTTTTTGTTATTGTTAATGGTGAAATTAAAGAAAGATTTATTCACAGACTATCTTCAGACAGACCGGATTATTTACAACTAGCCAGTTGTTGTGTAATTAAATAAATGTAAAACGATTCTTATGATTGGGTGGAAATTTGGAGATGCAGGAAATCAGGATAAGGAAAATAACACCTTTAATCGATTAATTAAATTATTTAAAGAATTACTGTTACATACATCTGGTGATGTTGATGAAGCACTTTCATGGTTGACTGAACTTGATAGACAATATAAATTAACAACCCCTGATTATGGGCTGGCTGATTTTATCCAGGATTTAAAAGATCAGGGTTTTATCAAACAAAGAGATGCCCAATCCCAGGATTTAGTACCTGCACCTAAAATGGAACTGGCTCTGCGAAAGAAAGCGCTGGAAGATGTTTTTGGTGATATAAAAAAAAGTAAGGCTGGTAGTCATAATACCCGGCTGGAAGGTCGCGGGGATGAATTTACCTCTGAAAGAAGACCTTTCGTTTTCGGTGATGCTCTCGATAAAATTGCTGTTTCTGAATCTCTCAAAAATGCACAGGTTAATCATGGCATTGATTCTTTCCAGTTAGCTGAAAACGATCTGGAAGTGCTGGAAACGTATGATCAAAGTCAAATGTCCACCGTGTTGATGATAGATATTTCTCATTCCATGATTCTTTATGGTGAAGATCGTATTACGCCTGCTAAAAAGGTAGCCATGGCCCTTTCAGAATATATTACAACCAGGTTTCCAAAAGATACGCTGGATATCCTTGTTTTTGGTAATGACGCCTGGACAATTGAAATAAAAGATCTTCCATACTTACAGGTGGGACCATATCACACCAATACCGTAGCTGGTCTTCAGCTGGCCATGGAAATCCTTAGGAAACGAAGAAATGCCAACAAACAAATATTTATGATTACAGATGGTAAACCCACCTGTATAAAAAAAGGAAAAAAGTATTATCAGAATAGTTTCGGGTTAGATAGAACAATCGTTTCAAGAACGCTTAATCTGGCGCAGGCATGCAGGAAAATGAATATTCCAGTTACTACCTTTATGATTGCCAGAGATCCGTATCTGATGCAATTTGTTGATCAGTTTACCAGGGCTAATCAAGGTAAAGCTTTTTACAGTACCCTTGATGGACTTGGCTCTTTTGTATTCAGGGATTATAAACATAATAAATCCAGCAGAAAGCAATAATTTGGATATTTAGAAAGTTTTCTAGAAAAATAATTCAATGCGTTCCTTTCATTTAAGTCTGTTCATTCTACTTTCCCTAACTGCCTTTAGCCAGAAAAATATCCATTTACCGGATGCTTCATCCATGGATAAATTAACAAAAGGGGAAGATACCCTGGCGTTTCTGGCATATTCAATTGTTAATGATACCCTTCCCGAAGATCGTTTTTTTGCAACCAGGGAGTTAATATTAACCCTGGTCAGGACCTTACAGGTTAAGGGTTCTTTTTATTACAAATTTCCAAATGTAAAGGCTATTTCCATTCAATATCCCCCAGATAGCAGTTTTAGAATGTTTACCTGGCAACTGACCGTTGCAGAAAATGATTACAGATACTACGGAGCGCTACAACTAAAAGCTGACAGCCTTGTCTTATTTCCCTTAATTGACAGATCATTTAATTTGACAAATCCAGAAAAGTTAATACTGAGTCCTGAAAAATGGATGGGTTGTCTTATTTATGGGATTCAGCAAATGGGTCAGGGTGAAAAAGCTGTTTATCTGGCCTTTGGCTATGATGCCAATGACAGTAAAACCAGGAAAAAATGGATAGAACCTATTAGATTTGTTCAAAATAAACCCGTTTTTGGTGCTCCCATTTTTCCACCTGTCAATGCAGATTCGTCCTTTATACCCGTGCGGTTTATACTTAATTATGCAGCTGAATCAACTATAAAACTAAATTACGATGCTCAATTGGACCTCATTGTTTTCGACCATTTAACTCCATTATCTGTGAAACCCGGTCAACCTGAAATAATGGTTTCAGATGGTAGTTATGAAGCATTTAAAATTCATCCGGACAGGCTGGAATATATTGAGATGTTACCTGTTGTTACTACAGATGAGGAAAATCTGAGGCCAAAACCAATCCTGGACAGGGAAGGAAAGGATATTTTTGGAAAGAGTATCCCGGAAAAGAAAAAGAAAGGGGGGAATTAATTGTATATTATTCAAAATCGTCCTCGTCAAACTCGTCAAAATCACTAAAGTCATCCATACTTCTTCGTTCCTTTTTGGTGGGTCTGCCGGTACCTTTTGCCCGAATAACGCTCGATTTTTTTCCTGAGAACCAATCGTTATATTTTTCCAGTTCAGCGATGGGCGTATTATTTTTAAAGCATTCTTTTGCTACGGATGCCGGAACCCGGTTTTTTAACAATTCATTCACTTCAAACTGAAAATTAAATCCATTTTTTCGGACTTCAACCATATCTTTTCTGCTTACGGATGCTGATGGCTTAACTTCCAGTCCGTTAATTTTAATTTTACCTGCTTTACAGGCATCCGTCGCTACAGTCCTGGATTTAAATATTCTTACCGTCCACAACCATTTATCGATTCGGGTTTTATTTTCTGGAAGTATATAAACCTGCATCTTATCCTACTTTCATTTTGGACCTTTTGACAAGATAATTCTGAAGTACCTGATGAAAACCATCCTTAATATCAGCTTCAACAAAATCAATTTTATACTGAAGACATTTCATTTTAAGGTCTTTCAGTAACAAGGCTGATTCTTCTTTATATGTTTGTTTAACCAGTCCAGCCTGTAATTTCAGCTCATCTCCTGTTTCTAAATCTATAAAGAGATATGGTCTGTCTTCAAATTCAAAATCTATTTCGAAACGCTTTTCTGTCACATGAAAAAGAATGACCTCGTGCTTGTTATGCTTTAGATGTTGTAAAGATGCAAATAACATATCCTGATTATCAGAATGTTCAAACATATCGCTGAAAATAATGACTAAGGATCGCTTGTGAATACTCTCAGCAATTTGATGAAGTGCCTGCGAGGTTGACGTAGTAATAAGTGGGGTGGGGTTATTCAGTTTTTTTTCCAGGTAGCTTAACAACAAACGGTAATGAGTGGTGCTTGACTTACATTGAGAATGGGTGTATACTACCGTATCGAAAAGACTTAATCCAAATGCATCTCTCTGTTTTTGAAGTAATTGCATTAAGGAGGCTGCTGCCAGACTAGAGAAGTATAATTTATTGATATAACTTTTATTGCCAGGTTTTTTTTCTGGAAAATACATAGACGAGGAGGTATCAATTACAATTTGACACCTCAAATTAGTTTCCTCTTCAAACCTTTTAGTAAATAATTTATCCGTTCTGGCAAAAACTTTCCAGTCAATATTTTTGGTCGATTCCCCATGATTGTATAACCTGTGTTCCGCAAATTCGACAGAAAATCCATGGAAAGGACTTTTATGCAAGCCAATAATAAAGCCCTCAACGACTTGCCTGGCTAAAAGGTCAAGATTATTAAATTCGCGAATTTCGGGGTTATCCCAATAGGCCATAATCAATATTTATCATTCAGCGTCTTTGTTTAGAAAGACGCTGAATTTTAGAAACGTAGCGATTATACGGCAACCGCTTCCTCAATTTTTTGTATTAAGCTTTGTTTTGTAGCAACGCCGACATGTTTGTGAATAATTTCACCATCTTTGAGTACTAAAATGGTTGGAATGGAACGAATCTGATATTTCATTGAAACCTCCGGATTTGCATCAACATCCAGTTTTCCAACCAACACTTTGCCATCATATTCCTTAGCTAATTCTTCAATGATTGGACCAACCATACGACAAGGACCACACCATTCAGCCCAGAAATCAACTACGGCAATACCGGGGGTATCCAGAACCGTACTTTTAAAATTGTTATCAGTAAATTCGAATGCCATTTTAATTGTTTTAAATATTAAGATAATAAAACAAAGCGTTTGCTAATTTAGTTGTAAAGTTAAGTTAAAAAATGAAATACTACCATTTTACGGGGTTTGTCCTTTTCTTTTTCACGGAAATTGTAAAAAAAATACTGGCCGGTTTTCCCGATTGGGCGGAACAATATTACGCCAGGGGAATTTTTGAGGTTATCCACTATTTATTTCGTTTTTTTTCCTTCGCATTTTTTATTCCAGGTTTATTTTTAATACCAATTTTTTATTTTGTTTTTATCTGGTGGATATTTAAAAAAAATAATTATACTAATGCCATTAGCTGGTTATTAAATAGTATCGCTTTCCTTTATTTTTTATTTTATCTGGTTTGGGGGTTTAATTATTACAGGTTACCCATAGATGATGACTGGCAGGTAAAAGCAAAACTATTTTCTTTAAATGAATTAACCTCAGAATACAGGGAAACCACGGAACACCTTTTAAAAGTAAGGCAATTGCTGGCAGATACTGCCGTAAAAGTCGATGTTTCAAAAAATAAATTAAATGAAAAGATACAACACGCTGTCATTCAAAAAAATCTGAAGGAATGGTTATCAAAACATCGGTTTCCTTCTAAACAATCAGTAACACTCAGATCTGATTTGCCAAAGGGAATATTTTTACATTTTAGTACAGCAGGTATGTATTTTCCTTTTTCTGGAGAAGGAAATGTAGATCCCGGACTTCATCCACTACAATTTACTGCTGTAATGGCGCATGAGATGGCCCATGGTTATGGTTTTGCGGACGAAGGAACCTGCAACTTTCTTGCATTTATCTGCCATGTTAAAGATAGTAATGCCTGGATTTCATACGCGACAACACTGAGTTACTGGCGGTACCTGGCTATAAATATCAGAAAGATTTCTCCTTCCCTATTTAATCAGTTGATAAATGAAATACCGGGGGGATTGAAATCTGATCTCGCAGAAATGCAGCAATATAGTAACAGGTACGAAGACTGGATGCCGGAATTTCAATATAAAATGTACGATGCCTATTTAAAAGGACAAGGAATCAAAGAGGGCATGTTAAATTATAATAAAGTTATAGGTCTTGTTCTGGCTTACAAAGCAGCCAATGCTTTCATTCTGGATGACTCATCTTTACCCAGATATCCATCGATCAAATGATGAACTCCATAAATGACAGGTGTTAACAATACAGCCATTGAAATCTTATACAAATATTGAATGGTACCCACAGCTAAAATCTGATTCCAGGTCCAGGGAGTCACATTTCCTATCAGTTCAGGCCCCCATTTGAATGCCAGCGTCAGGATTACAAAGCTATCAAAAAATTGAGAAATAAAAGTTGAACCTGTTGATCTTAGCCAGATCCGATGTTCTCCTGTTATTTTTTTTATCTGATGAAATAGAAGGACATCTACCAGCTGCGCCACCAGAAAGGCAGTCAATGAACCAAAAACCATTAAAATACCCTGACCAAAAATCACCTTAAAGGAGATCTGCATATTTTCGACGCCCTGCGCCTGATTTTGGGTAGTCCACCAATCTGCAGGTACCAGCTGAATAGCTAAATAGATAATCGTAAATGCATAGGAAATAAGTCCGGCTGTGAAAAATGATAATTTTCTTACGCCCTTTTTGCCAAAATATTCATTGATTATATCAGTCATTAAAAATACAACGGGCCAAAGTAAAACGCCCGCAGAGAATTGAAGCGCTCCCTTCTGACCAAATAACTCAATGTTAAATTTTGATATACCCAATGTATCTTCTAAAGCAAAAATTTTCACCCCAATAAATTCAGCGACCAGCGCATTAGCAATAAAAAAACCACCCAGTATGAAAAATAAATTGGTTGATTTGTTCATTTCATTCATAATGTTAAGGGTTTTAGTATCGTAATTTTAAGTCATTTTTAAAACAATGCTTTTTACAATATGTTCTAAGTATAAATTTACTTTTAATTATTTTAAAGGTAGTTTTGTACCCTTAAATATAAATTTTTATGCCTAAATATGCTATAGATTTAAAAAGTGGGTCCATAAAAAAGGAAACGCCTGTTATTATCGGCATTGATCTTGGAACTACCCATTCCCTGGTTGCAATCATGGAAGATAGTAAAGCTAAAGTAGTTAAAGATGAACTTGGTGATTATGCCTTATTGTCATCTCTATTGCATTTCTCAGCGGATTATGAATTTTGTGTTGGCGAAAAAGCAAGCCATTTTCTGGACCTTGATCCCGCGAACACGGTGTATTCCGTTAAACGCCTCATGGGGAAGTCTTACGATGATTTATTGCATTACAAGGATTTTTATGCTTATGAATTATTAGATACTGGTCCGGAAAATTTGGTTAAAGTTAAATTGAGGGATAAATCCTTTACGCCGGTTGAATTATCTGCTGAAATTCTTAAATCTCTTAAAATCAGGGTGGAGCGCCTCCTGGATACGGTGGTTGATAAAGCGGTCATTACAGTCCCTGCTTATTTTAATGATGCACAACGGCAGGCAACCCGAGATGCCGGTAAATTAGCTGGGTTAGATGTTCTTCGCATTATCAATGAACCTACGGCCGCCAGTCTGGCTTATGGAATTGGTTTAAATAAAGCTGATATTCAGACGGTTGCTGTATATGATTTAGGCGGCGGTACCTTCGATATTTCTATCCTGAATATTCAGGATGGCATTTTTGAAGTATTGGCTACCCATGGAGATACTTTTCTTGGAGGTGATGATATTGATAAATTAATTGCCTCTCACTGGTGTGAAAAATATAACTTTCCCATATCTCACATTTCAAAACTGAGAAAAATAGCTGAAAAAGCTAAAAAACTATTGTCCTATCAGGATAATTTTAAAGAAGTTATTCCTGAACTGGGTGCACTTGAACTTTCTAAAGATGCATTCGAATTAATAATTAAACCGCTGATTGACAGAACTTTAAATGCTTGTCAAAAGGTTCTTTCCGATGCAGATTTGGATGTCGGTGATATAAATCAGATTATTATGGTTGGTGGGTCAACCAGGGTGCCGGCTGTAAAAAAGGCTGTGAGTTCCTTTTTTGATAAACCGGTTTATGATCAGTTAAATCCCGATGAAGTTGTTGCCCTTGGGGCTGCCATTCAGGCTGATATTCTGGCTGGAAATCAGGAAGATTTACTATTGCTTGATATTACGCCACTTTCCCTTGGCATTGAAACGGTGGGAGGATTAATGGATACCATCATACCAAGAAATGCGAAAGTGCCTACAAAAGTAGGTAGAAATTATACCACATCTGTGGATGGACAAACTAAATTAAAGGTAGCTGTTTTTCAAGGTGAAAGAGACCTGGTGGTTCATAACAGGAAATTGGGTGAATTCATTCTTTCTGGTATTCCTCCTATGCCTGCTGGTATTCCAAAGATTGAAATCCAGTTTCTCCTGGATGCCGACGGCATATTAAAAGTTAAGGCCAGTGAACTTAGATCCGGAGTGGAAACATCTGTTATTATTCAGGCTCAATATGGGATCTCAGAGGAAGAAATGGCCTTGCTTTTACTCGATTCTATTAAGAATGCATCCTCAGATTTAGCTGCCAGGGCATTACAGGAATCCAGAAATGAGGCAAATAATATTTTGTTACATCTGGATAAATTTGTAGTCAGTAATGCCAGCTTATTTGATGAAGCTTCCATTATTAAAATGCGGGAATTAGGACAAATATTGCATCAAAAAGTAAAGGAAGATGATAAATCGGCTATTGATCAGGCCATGCATGAATTAAATTCGTTTACAAGACCTCTTGCAGAATTAGCATTAGATCATGCTGTGGCTGCTGCATTAGTAGGTAATAAACCCATTTTAAATGAGTAAAAAAGTAAAAAATAGAATAGGCGTTGTTTATTCCACAAATCCTGAGTTTCAATATGAATCGGAACATGAAGATCAGTCAGAGACGCTGATTCCTTCCAGACAGGTATTAAGGATACATCTGGACAGAAAACAAAGAAATGGCAAAGAAGTAACTTTAATCACTGGTTTTGTTGGTCAAACACAGGATTGTGAGGCATTGGGTAAATTATTGAAACAAAAATGCGGGGTAGGTGGAGCTGTAAAAGAAAATGAAATCATACTTCAGGGAGATCATCGGGCAAAAGTATTGGCCATGCTAATGGCTGCTGGCTATCATCAAACTAAAATCTCAGGCGGATGAATACTAAAAATGGTATTGAACCTTCGGTTACTTCTCATTTGTTAATGATCAGACCCCTGCACTTTGGATTCAATGAGGAAACAGCACTGAATAATGCCTTTCAGATTAATGACGATACCCTATCTGTACATCAGATATCTGCCTTAGCTTTGAAGGAATTTGATGATTTTGTTACTGTTTTACAGCATTCAGGATTATGTATAACCGTAGTAGAAGATAAAGATTCCCCTATTTTATCAGATGCCGTTTTCCCCAATAATTGGTTCTCCACCCATGCCGATGGCACAGTTATTACGTATCCTATGTTTTCCAAACGAAGAAGATTAGAGCGCAGAGAAGATATTTTTGAAAATTTATCCAGGCATTATTATATTTCAAACCGAATTCATTTTGAAGATGCAGAAAATAAGTATCAGTTTCTGGAAGGTACAGGCAGTCTGATACTGGATAGGCCTAATAAAATTGGTTATGCATGCAGAAGTATCAGAACAGATGATTCCCTGCTTAAAGAATGGGCCGGTAAAATGGGTTATAGCTTGTGTGTATTTAATGCACAGGATGAGAATGGGATAGCCATTTATCATACCAATGTAATGATGGCTTTGGGTGAGCAATTTGTTATTTGGGGTGGCGAAAGTGTAACGGATAAAAAAGAAAGGGAGACAGTTGAGAAAAGACTCAGCGACACAGGAAAAATCATAATTCCCATTACTAATCAACAAATTAGTTTGTTTGCAGGAAATATGCTGGCTGTGAAAAACAGGAATGGAGACAGCTTGCTAATCATGTCTCAAACAGCTTATGATTCATTATCTCAGGGCCAGATAAATCAAATTGAATCTTTTTCAAAAATTATAAGAGGAAATATTCCGGTAATTGAAAAGTATGGGGGTGGCAGTGTAAGATGTATGTTAGCGGAAATTTATTTAGAAAAATTAAAATAAAAGAGGCGGCTATCAGTAAAATTGATAGCCGCCTCTTTCTATGTTAAATGTTTAATTAAAGATATAACGCACACCAATCTGTGCCTGATAAACATCTCCGAGTGATGCGTTATACTGGAATGTTTTATCCAGTAACTTGGGTTTTCCATCTGCACCGGTCACGGTCCACATTCTGTAAGTTGGAACACCATCCGTACCAACTGATACAAATGAAAGGGGTCTGGTTGTAATGATTCCCTGAGAAACACCCCAGTTGGCATTCAATAGATTACCAAAGTTACTTATATCTGCACGCAATTGAATGGTATTTCTCTTATTCCCGATTTTAACAAAAAATTCCTGAACAATAGAAAATTGAGCTCTGATTAATCCAGGAGCCATTGCACCATTTCTGGCCGCATATTTCCCTCTGTTTTCATTCAGATATTTATCCTGGGTAATGAAAGCATCAAAAGCGGCAGCCTGCTGCTCAGGTGTGAAAGTGACACCCCCGGTAGTTAGAGAAGTAAATTTAATATCTGAACCCCTGTTAGGAATAAATAACAAATCGTTGTTATTGATGGCATCTCCGTTCATATCGCCATTAATAGTATAGCTGTAACGGAAACCTGTAAAACCATCAATCGTTAAACCAAATTGAGTAGCACCAAAGTCACCATACTCTAAACGGTAAGATGCTATAGCAAGTACTCTATGTCTTCTGTCATTATCCGAAAAAGCCAGATCAAGGAAATTATTTCCATTGACAGATGGAACACCATTGTAAGATCCTGCCGCAATAGAACCTGCAGACATCATATCTCTGGCACGGCCATAATTATAAGCTAAACTTGCAAAAAGTCCATTGGTAAATGTTTTCTTAAATGAAGCAGTTAACGTAAGTCCATCTCCCTGATTAGTGTTTGCCAGGTATATAGCATTAACTGTTGATGGATTTATTCGTATGGCATTGTTTGCTGCAGTACCCGATAAACCACTCGCAGGGTATCTAGGACGTGTATCAACACCTGAAAAAGTACCATTTGGATCTCTTTTATTAACGTCATAATAAATATAACCATTTATATTTCTGCTATAGAGCGCTTCAAAAGTACCTATAATGCCTAATGGCAATTTAGCATCTAATGCAAGATTCGTTCTTAATGTTTGCAGGAATTTGAAATCTGGTGCAGTAACGGCAAGTTCGTAAGAAGAAGGCAAAGTAGGATTAGTTACGAACTGCCCAGGTGTGGTAGTAAAAGGCCTGGTTTTTGTATTATCTATTTGTTCGAAACCTGTCAAAACACCATTGTTTCCAATTTGATTGCTGATCCAGACAAAAACCGGGCGACCGGTAAATAAACCGGTACCTCCTCTTAATTGCAATGTTTTATCTCCTTTCAGGTCATAGTTAAATCCGACTCTTGGAGAATATAAAATCTTAGATTCAGGCAATTTTGCAGTGTTAATATTGATATAATTATCATTCAATAAATATAATTCACTGCTTACCTTAGTGTTTTCATAGCCCGTTGGTTCGAAAATAGGAACATCAGCTCTTAGGCCAAGGGATAAATTAAATCTTTCAGTTACATTAATTTCATCCTGAACGTATAAACCTGCATAAAGGACTTTGGTTGGCTGAACTGGTTCAGCTCCTCCTGGCAAACCAGAATAGCGGTACTGGAATCTACGCAAGGAAATTGGAGAAGCCGTTCTGTTCGGATTAGCTTTATAATCATTTAAATCGGTATAAAAATCAGCCAGACTATTGTAAACAAATACTCCTTGTGAACCTGGGAAGAAAACGTTTACAAAGCTTAAATTTTCAACGTTAAATCCAGCAGACAGCGTATGTTTTCCCAAATAGAAAGATAAATTATCAGACATCTGGAACGTTTTATAACTCAATTTGTTATTCGGTGTAAAAGGTTCAAATCCGGCTGCGATATAGCTGGCTCCATTTTTTAATATTTCTATCAAAGGGAATATTTCTCCATAAGTACCCCTGTCTTCATTATTATAGGTATAACCTACAATGAAGTTATTTGAAATTTTATTAGAAATAACGGTATTCCATTCGCCTACGATCGATTGGATATCATCATTAATAATATAATTCGTATTTTGATAGCTTAATGCATTTGGTCCACGTCTGCCACCTAATCCCAGTGAGGAACTTGATGATACATAAACATCCTGATCAGAGTCCAGGTATGTATATCTTAAACTGATTTTATTGTTCTTGTTAAGGTTATAATCTAATTTGAATAGTAATTTATTGGCAAAACGGCCCATATTATAACCCTGATAGGGGCCCGTCTCATAATTGAAATTTTGACGTAAGAAGTCGGATACCCCCTTTAGGTCTGATTCCAGTACACTGGTTATGTTACCTGATTGAGCCTGAGAACCATTATTAGCTACTAACAAATTAGGCGTAGTATTTCTGTCAATTTCACCACTGGCAAAGAAGAAAAGCTTATTTTTAATGATGGGTCCACCCAATCTGAATCCAGCCTGATAATCAGTAAATTGACCTGCAGTTACCGTTGATTCTTTTGCTTTGGTACCTATCCATTCTCTGTTTTGAGTGAAATAGTAGGCTGAACCACTGAATTCGTTTGTACCTGAACGAGTAACAGCATTAACACCTGCTCCCACGAAACCAGATTGTCTTACGTCAAAAGGTGCGATATTAACCTGTAATTCTTCAATAGCATCCAAACTAATTGGCGCTACGCCGGTACGTCCGCCTGGTTGTCCAGCCAATCCAAATGAATTATTGAAAATAGATCCGTCAATAGTAATATTGTTTAATCTGTTGTCCTGACCACCAAAAGAACTTCCGTTTGCCTGGGGTGTAAGACCAACGAAACCAAGTACGTTTCTGCTTAAAGTCGGTAAAGAGTTTATTTCTTTTGAAGTAAAGTTGGTTGATGCACCTGTTCTGTCACCACTAAATACGTCATTTTTGTTGGCAATAATCTCCAGACCACTTAATTCAATGGCATCCTCCGTCAATTCAACATTAAAGGTTGCAGCGGTACCAAGGCTTAAGGTAACATTTTCAATAAGTTTTTCTTTGTAACCTGTGTAAGTAATGGTGATTTTGTATGGACCACCGACGCGCATGCCGGGAACACGGAAATATCCGCTTTCATCAGTTGAGTTTCCATAAAGGGATCCTGATGGCAAGTGTTCTGCTTGAATATTTGCCCCAACCAGTGCCTCACCTTTTGAATCTCTTACCCTTCCGGTAATGGAAGATGTAGTAACTCCCTGAGCACTCAGGTCAATAAAGCCTAATAGTGCAAAGAAGCCAAAAATAAACCTAACAGTAAAATTTTTCATAGAATGGTTTTTTAATTAAACATTTCTTTAAAATTAGCCACAAAAGTAATCAGATAAACCAATAATTATCAGAACTGTTGACAGATTCTTACGTTATTTATTTGTAAACTTTTAAATCTTAGGATTTATAAGGTCTTTAAATCAATATTTTTTTAACGAATGAACGCTAAAGACAAAATAGGCCTGGTACTTTCCGGAGGCGGAGCAAGGGGTATTGCACATATTGGGGTATTGAAAGCTTTAAATGAAATGGATATTCATCCAACTGTCATAGCTGGAACAAGTGCAGGTTCTATTATCGGGGTGTTGTATGCTATGGGACTTACAAGTAAAGAGATGCTTGATTTTGTTGGTCATAGTAGTTTATGGAAATTTTTCAGGCTGGAATGGTCGGCAGGTGGATTATCCAATTTAAATTATTTAAAGGAAAGACTTACAGAGATTGGTATTCCTGAAAATTTTGAACAGTTAAAGAAGCAATTATTTGTTTGTGCAACAAATCTGACAAAGGGTAAATCCGAAATTTTTCACGAAGGTCCCCTTTTAGATGCTATTTTAGCTTCCTGTTCTATTCCATTGGTATTTAAACCGGTAAAAATTAACGGCGATGTTTATGCGGATGGTGGTATTTTAAGTAACCTGCCCGCTTCTGCAATTATTTCTGAGGTTTCCAGGATGATTGGCGTAAATGTTATTCCCTTATCAGAAAACACAGAAAAAGACTACCAATCCTCCATCCAGGTAGCGCAGCGATGTTTTGAGTTATACATGAATGCAAATACCAAACCTGATTTGATCGCCTGTGATTATGTTATTTCACCGGATGTACAGGATTTTTATCTTTTCTCATTGCCAAAGTTCAACTTGATTCACGATATAGGTTATGATACAACTATGGCACAGGCAGAAAAAATACTACAGGCACTTCACCGTTAATTTAGAAAAAGTCTTTGTCTGGGTATAACAGCTTCGCCGGCCGACAACTTGTTTAATTCTCTTAACCTTACTTCTGTTAAGTTAAACTTAATGGCAATACCACTAACAGTATCTCCTTGCTGTACAATATAAATTTCTCGTTTTGAAGATGATCCTTTTATCGTTTTCTGACTATCTAAATCAGGTGAAATTATCTCTGGTTCTGTGAACAAAGATTTCATTTTGCCATTTTGTATATCAAAATAGGGGGTGTTTTCTTCCGTTTTGGGTTCTGTTCCTTTGTTTTCGGAGACGTTTGTGGCTTTAGGTGATTTAATATTTTCGATTGCACTGTTGTTGGCAGGAGGTATTGCTGAGGGAACAGGGCAGACTACGGTAACTAATTGCTGACCCTCCCTGATTTTTTCATCCGGAAGTAATCCGTTCATTTGTCTGAATCTTTCTTCAGTAAAACCGTATGCGGCAGCTAACATTGAAATAGTTTCATTCGCTTTGACAATGTGCTTTCCATCAGTAGTTTCCCACCAATTTACTTTCAGGACTGGGTTAGGTTTGTTTTCAGGCGATATATCCGCTCCTTTTGTTCTTACGCCAGCAGGTTCAATGGTTTTGACAGGTTCCTTTATGAAAATTAAATCGCCAACTACTTTTGTATCAAAAGATGGATTCCAGTTATTAATATCCTGATGGGTTATGCCAAAAAGCAACGCGATTTTTTCGATATTATCCCCTTCTTTCATCACATAAGTTCCCGCAGGTATTGAGGTAATTAACTTTTTGGCAGGAATTTTTATGGGCAAGCCAACATTAAGTTTGTTGGGATCAATAGCAGGATTATAATCCATGAGGTCTCCTGGAAGGACCTGATATTTTTTTGCTATACCAAAAAAAGTTTCCCCTTTTTCAACCAGATGGGTTCTTTCTTCAGCAGGATGTATTTCACTTCCCTTTGATCTTAATGCCGCTGTATTTTTTGTATGGTCACTGGATGTTAAATCTGGATTACATTGACTTGCCATAAACTCTGTAACAGGAATTCCCTTAATTCGCAAAAGGGTATATTCCCCCTGATTTCCAGAATAGGCTTCCTTAATGACCCCAAAGCCGGGTGACCAGGTTAAATCTGTGTAAAGGTTTGGCTGAATCTTTGCATTTTTTCTTAAAAGGTATGTTTTGCAATTTCCTGTTTTGTTTTCACCTATTTTTTGAAGCAGATTTTCGGAGGAGGCATAAATAACTTCTCTCTCCATATCTAAAACGAAAGACATATCTGTGTTTCTGAATTCATATTTGTTGTCCGTTTTATTTATCCACTCAATTGAATAAACGGGTGCGATACTGTACTGATTCAGACCAACAGGTAAAATAAGCCGTATTGGTTGGTTGCCCGAAATAATTTCTTCCTTTTGTGTATCACTGATTTTGAACCAATTAGATGCATCACAAAGTAAAGCATCCTTAGGTTTAGTAGTTGTAAGGGCTATATCTGATGCTACTCCGATATCAAAAATAATGGTTTCATTTTCCGAAACCCTGAACAGATATTTAATATATTCCTTACCTGCCTTTGTATTGGAATAGGCAAATTCCATTTTCTGAATACCCTCCGATCCGATAATAAAATCAAGCGGTTGAACCGTTTTTTGTCCAAACAGATTAATACTGAACAAAAAGATAAAAGGTAAAGAAATACCCTTCATTATATTATTTCTAATTGTTTTCATTTGCAAAACTATTCAATTAATATAAATTAAGTGGATGTCAAGAGGTAAATCTAAAAAATAGTTCCTGTAATTCAATAAAAATCAACCTGAAATGCAAGAATTGGTATCAAAGGCAAGGCATAATTGTAATATATTTGCAATTTCTGTGTATCAAATCTTTCTCTGATCTTATTTTTTCTGACCGTAGCGTTTTGTAAATCAATTCTGAAAGTCCAGGTAGTTCTATCTTTATTTATCTTATAAGCCATTCCAAAATCTATTCTCCAGTAGGTTGGAAGCCTTGGTTCATAAGCCTTTGTATTATCAAGTATTGTTGTTTTTCTTTTAATGGATTCAGCTAAGAGAATGGGTATATATCTGTTGCCTCCCCGAAGCATATAACGAATATTATAGGAGAGAAAGTGTTTTTTTTCTTTTCCTATGGGAAATTCCTTTCCTAAAACGGCACTTCCGGCGAATGTATTGTTAAAAATTGTATTTCTCCATTTTAAATCTAAAGTTTGATAGGTTGATTGAAAAACGGATAAGGTAAACAGATAATAAAAGTTTTTATGTAAAAATTGCTCTACGGTTAATTCCAGTCCTATGTTTTTACCGTGCCCCCGGTTTGTTAAAATAGCACCAGGAATTCCTGATGTGGCATTTAAAATAGAATAAAAACTTTTTTTACTGGTATCAACAGGTATCTGATATAATTTTTGATGATATGCCTCTATGACCCAGCGGGTATGGTCGGAAACTCTTTTATTCAGACCTATAACAGTATGTCGGGCCATAGAAGGGGACAAATTTTTATATGGCTGAAAAAACTGTCCCGATTTCAGCTGACGTTTATATAAGTACAGAGAAATGGGTTCTAATCTGCTGTGTATGCCAAAACCAGCTGTAATGGAAGTTTTTTCGCCCGTTTTAATTTCCATTCCTATGCGAGGTTCAACGGTTATTTTATTATTCAGATTAAAATGTAAGGTATGCACACCGGCAGAAAACTGCAGGGAAGTATTTGGTGAATACTTAATCTGACTATAACCCTGTGTACTAAAGGTATGCCCGTTTTCTTTCAACCAATTGATTATCTTTTTTTGACCACTGTTCCAGATATCCTCATTTAATTCAAAACCTAATCTCGATATGATAATTCCCGTTCTCATTTTCCAGTGATTACTGAGTCTGTGGTTAAAAAAGGTGGAAATTCTCAATGATTTTTCGATATGCGTTTCATCATACGTGTTTACCCATTGACCATTCATTAGATTTTCTCTGAAATATTGATGTTTATTTGTGGAATAACCTATCACCGTATAAATATATCCCGTTTTTTTTAAAGGTAACTGATGACTTATTCCGGTAGAAGTTACGGAATTTTCATCCCGGTCTTTGAAAGTATCATAATCACTGTCCGAAAAATTTTCTCCTCCAATGCCCCAAAGGGTAAATTTACCAATTTTCTGCGCCGGCAATTCAAAAGTGAAATTATAATCACGGAATGCTGGTTTAAATCCGTCAGTTTCAATTTTTACTAATCCTGTTTTAAATAATAATTCCAGGGTAGAATATCTGGCATTAACCCTGTAAGAGGCCCCAGATTTATTCAGTGGTCCCTCAGCAGCTGCCTCCATACCAACCACTCCAATTAATGCTTTGAATTCATGTTTTCTGTCATTACCCCGTCTGAATTTCAGGTCAAAAACACCAGAAAGGGCATTACCAAATTCAGATGGGAATGCGCCTGTTAAAAAATCAGAATTGGCAAGGCTGCTGCTGTTTACCATACTGATGATGCCACTGGTTGATCCCTGACCATCACCAAAATGATTTGGATTTGGTATTTCAATACCTTCCAGTCGCCAGAGTAAACCTTTGGGTGAATTTCCTCTGATGATAATTTCGTTATTATCATCATTACCGGACGATGTTACACCGGCAAATGACATGGCCATTCTGGAAGGATCACTGTAGCCACCTGCAAATTTATTACTTTCTTGAACACTAAATTGCCGGCCACTAACGAAAGCGAGTTCATTGGAAGCCCTTGATTTATCTGTTTCTGCCTGGATTGTGATTTCTTCCAGCTGGATAGGAGATTCAACCAATTGTATTTCAACCAATGCTTCTTTACCGCTACTTGCCTCCACGGAATGGATAGTAGCCTGCTGATATCCCAGTAAAGAAAATAAAATGCGATATCTTCCCGGAGCTAATCTATCAAAATAAAATTGACCAGAAGCATCCGAATACATGCCTTTATTGCCCTCAACTAATTGCACACTCACTCCTTCAAGGGGTAGTTGTGTTTCTCTGTCTATAATTTTTCCACGAATGGTTCCCAGTCCAGGTTGACCCATCAGGTAGAATGGAAAGCATAAAAAAATGAATAATCGCATAAATCCGTTATAAAACTAACCCATTATTGACGGCAAATAATACCAGTTCAGATGGACGCCTCAATTTAAGCTTTTCCATGATATTTTTTCTATGGGTATAAACAGTATGGGTGCTTAAATTTAAAGTCCGGCTTATTTCTTTGGCGACCAGTCCTTTGGCAATAAGTTGTACAATTTCCAGTTCCCTGGCGGATAAAGGTAAGGGATCATTTATAACCGAAGGAGAAAATGATTTTTCAAAAATATAATTGAAGATTCGGGCACAGAAAAATTTTTCGCCCCTGGTAATGGCTTGAAATGCCTCTTTTATTTCTTGTGCATCACACTTTTTGGTGAGAAACCGAAGAACCCCAAAATGAATTACCTCATAAATATTTTCTTTTTGGTCATCGGATGAAATAACGAGAATATCTATTTCCGGGTACTTTTGTCTCAAAAATGGTATCGTCTCAATTTGGAAACTTCCGGGTTGCTGATAATCTATGACAATAATATCAGGTATATTGATTTCCAGTGATGCTATTAGTTCTACTTCGTTTTTTACTTCTCCTGTCACCTCAAATTGATCCATGCCATTAAGTAATTCCCTTAAGGCGAATCTTATCAGGAATTGCGCATCCGCAAGTAATACGCTATATTTTTTCTGGTGCATCTGTCAAATTTAACGCTAATTTAGATTAAGTTCAGATAAAAATAAAATGATTGCTCAAAAGATAAGCCTAAAAGTGATATTTTTGACGAATTGATATAGATTTACGAGATGATGTATCCAAACATTACCCTTAATCTGGGTGGAAAATTATTAATGCTGGATAATCCAGTCATAATGGCTGTCATAAATGTAACCAGCGACTCATTTTATGAGCAAAGCAGATTTTCTGACGTAAATAAATTGTTGGAGTATGCAGAAAAGCAATTAACTGAGGGAGCAACTTTTCTGGACTTAGGCGGCATGTCAAGCCGGCCTGGTGCTTCAGTTTCCGATCCAAAAGAAGAAGAAAAAAAAATGATTCCTGTTATAAAGGCATTAAAAAAAGAATTCCCGGATGCATTTTTATCTGTAGATACTGTTCATAGCTCAGTTGCCAATGCGGCAGTAAATGAAGGAGTCGTGTTGATAAATGATATTTCTGCGGGTACTATTGATCCTGAAATGTTCCCATTTATTGCTAAAACAGGAGTTCCCTACGTTCTTATGCATATGAAAGGGGTGCCAAAAAATATGCAAAACGATACACATTATGATCAAATTGAAGTCGATGTGCTTGATTTCCTGATTTTGAAATATCAGGAATTAAAAAAATCTGGTGTTAAAGATATTATCATAGATCCTGGGTTTGGTTTTGGTAAAAGCATCATGCAAAATTATATCCTATTACATAAATTAGCTGTTTTTAACATCCTCGAATGTCCTATTTTAGTTGGTTTGTCCAGAAAATCAATGATTTATAAGATTATTGAAGGATCTCCTGAAGATGCCTTGTTCGGTACTACTGCCCTTCACTTTTATGCATTGCAGCAAGGCGCTTCAATATTAAGAGTGCATGATGTCAAACCTGCTATGGATACTATTAAGGTTTGGAATGCGCTAAAAACAGCAACCTCATAAAGAAAGATATATGCCTATTATTAAACTGGATTATAACCCACCGGCTATTTTTAAAAATGCTCATATAAACACCATATTTGCCGCTCTTTTCAGAAGGAAAAAAGGGGTTAATTACCAAAGGCAACGCTTTATTTTGAAGGATGGTGATTTTATTGATCTGGATTTTATCCTCACAGGAGCCGATAAAATAGTTGTTTTATTACACGGCCTGGAAGGCAGTTCTGACAGAGCCTACATCAGGGGAATGGCAATGAAATTTTCTGAAGGAAATTTTGATGTCCTTTCTTTTAATTTCAGAGGATGCAGCGGCGAATCTAACTTAACTATTAAAGGATATCACATGGCAGCAACCGAGGAATTGGATGAGGTAGTTCATTATTTGCAAAAGGAAAAAAAATATGCTTCTATTTATTTTATTGGCTTTAGTTTAGGAGGAAGTGTTGTGCTTCGGTTCCTGGCCTTAAACGCGCAAAATCCTGCGTTTACCTCATTGAAAGGTGGGGTTGCCTTTTCAGTCCCGTTACATTTGGCAGAAGCAAATAAAGCTATTGATAAACGGGAAAATTCGTTATACAGGCTTCGATTTTTAATGAGTTTGAAAAAGAAATTGAAAAACAAACAATCGCAGTTTCCGGATCAAAAAATATGGCCCGATAAATGGGAATATAATTTTACATTTTTTGACAATTTTTATACAGGGCCTGTTCATGGATATAAAAATGCGCTGGATTACTGGCAAAAGGCAGGTCCTATAAATATTATAGATCAAATAAACTTACCTTGTTTGCTGGTAAATGCAGCAGATGATTCTTTTTTAAGCCAATATTGTTTTCCTGAAAAATTAGCTGCTGAAAAGCCCGACTTTTATTTTTGTAAGCCAAACTGGGGAGGACATGTAGGGTTTTTACCAGCAAATAAAAATGGATTTCTCTGGAGTGAAGAATTAGCCTATCATTTTTTAAGTGAAATACACGAAAAAGGGAGCTACCATCGTTAATAAAATGTTGATAACCAAATTATAAGAAATGACAACACAACCGAATACCCCTGAAAAGGCTGGTAATCAGGTTCGTATGATAATTTTCCTGAAAAAAACAGGAAAATGGTTTGGATGGCTACTGGGCTTCCTTTTTCTTATGTTTATCCTTTTTAATCTGTTTTTACGGATTCCATATTTTCAAAAATCAGCTGTATCTACGCTATCATTTGCTGTTTCAACCATCGTAGGTACCCCAAATAAAATAGAAAGCATTTCTCTTTCGGGCCTTACAGAATTCAAGATTAATAAATTTTATCTGGAAGATCCGGATGGGGATACCTTGATTTTTGCTGATAAAATTTTTGCCAGATTACATCCTAATTTATTAAAAATATTTAGCCAGGGGCTGATTATTCATCAGGTAAAAATAACAGATGCTCAGGTTTATGCCAGTGATTTAAAAGATTATGATTTTAATTCCCTGAACTGGTTGTTAAACCTGTTTCCTGATAATAAGAAATCCTTAAAGGTTAAATCATTTAAGGTTCATCCGGAATTCTTTGATCTCAAAAGAATTTCATTCATTCAGGATGAACCACTAAAACACCGTTACCATAAAATTTTTCTGCCCCAGGTAAAGCTTCGTTTAAAGCGGCCATTTGATAAAAGAAATGGAATAACGATTCAGGATATAGATATGTTAAATCCGGATGTCCTGATTAAATCATGGAAAGAAAAAGACACGCTAAAACCGGAAGATCCCTTTGTTTTACCATCGCTTTCATTTTCATGGGCTAATTTAAATATTGTGAATGGTCAGTTAACCTTCATTAATAAACGAAATCAACACAGGCTGAGTAATCTAAATGTTGACATTAAAGATGCTTGTTACTACAATGGTATGGCCGAAGCTCAGGTAAAGCATCTTTCGTTTGTAAATAAAAACATACCTGAACTAAAGGGATTATCCATTACACAATTTTCTTTACTGGAGAATAAACTAATGGCGAAGGATCTGTCTATGCAATGGGGCAATTCAAATTTTGAGGGTGATTTTACCTTTTCTGCAGCTCATTTATTTGATTTCAAAAATTTAAAGGATAATTTACAGATCGATTTAAAACTTGAAGAAAATAATTTAAATGTTCGTGATATAATAGTCTTGCTCCCCGAAAAATTTAAAAAACAAGCGTTTGGTTTAATAAAAAATGAAAATATCAGGTTTTCAGGAAATGTTAAAGGTAATGCTAAAAAACTGGCAGCCAACAATTTAAAAATTAAATTATCAGACGGAAGCGCTTTTGACGGAAAATTAAACCTCCGTAATCTGTTTATTCCAAAAGAAGAGATTATTAATTTAAAGTGTAATAATTTATTTGTTGCCACACAAACCTTTAATAAAGCGATATCTGCTTTTAAACTGGATAGTTCTTTAACAAAACTGGGTTATTTAGGGTTTACTGGCTATTTTGATGGTTTTTTAAATAATTTTGTATCCTACGGAAATATAAAATCAGGTTTGGGAACAGCCAGACTGGATATTCAGTTGAATGTTTTAGGTGGGAAAGAATTTGCAACATATTCGGGAAATATTCAGATTAATGATTTTAAATTAGGTAAATTTTTAAATCAATCTGATATTGGCAATATTTCTCTGCAAGCTGCCATATCAGAAGGCAGAGGTTTTGGTTATAATTCGGCTACTGCCAACATATCAGCCATCATAAAAGAAGTAGATATCAAAAAATATATATATAAAGACGCCAGGTTAGCAGGTACTTTAAAAGCGAATAAATTTAACGGCAAGTTTAATATAAACGATGATAATATTGATTTTAATTTCGATGGTTTAATAGATTTTACTGACCAGAAAGTTCCAAAATACGAGTTTGTCATGGATTTAAAAAAATTAAATCTGCAAGCTTTACATATTTCAAAAAATCCTTGGATTATCAGCGGTTCGGCCGATATCAGTGTAAAAAATAAAAAATGGAGCGAACTGGAGGGTTTGGCGGTGCTTTCAAGGTTTAAAGTGCGCAATGATACTTCAATATACCAATTAGACAATCTTTCTTTGTTTTCAAAAATGGATGGAGATGGTAGGAAAAGAGTGGAAATTCAATCGGAAATTGTGGAAGCAGATTTTCAGGGCGATTTCGATATTGAAAAAATTCCTGGTGCAATTAAATTATTTTTAATGGAGGCATTTCCAGGTTTCTCAAAATCGCTGGCATTTAAAAAACCAAAAAATATTTCAGATGCTTTTAATATTACCTTTCGGGCAAAAATAAAAAAAAGTGATGGCTGGGAAAGTTTATTATTTCCGCAGTTATCAAAAATTGACGGATCTGAAATAAAGGGTGAAATTAATTACAGGAAAAAGATTTCAAACGTTACCCTGAATATACCAACTATTTTTTTTAAGGATGTTCAAGTAAATGGAACCTATGCCAGACTCTATTTGAATCGGGGTGAAGGTCAGTTGGATGCCTCTTTTTCGGGAATCAATATTGGAGAAAAGATAGCATTACCGCCCTTTGTTTTTATTAGTAATGTTAATAAGGAAGAAATAAATTTTCAAACCAGACTCGGTGAAGATCAAAAATCCAGGAACGCGCTACTGGAAATGAATGGAAAAATATTTACCACAGGAAATGATAAAATAGCTATCAGGTTTGGATCGAAATCTTTTAAATTTTTGGCAAATAAATGGAAAGTAGATCCCAAAAATCTCATTTTGATTTCCTCAGAAAATTATGACATTCAACATTTATCTTTTTTCTCAAATGATCAGGAATTAAAATGGTCCACATTCAGGCAAAAAGGATTGAAAGTCTCTTTTAAAAATCTTGCCTTATCCAGAATTGACTCCTTAATTAAATTTACCATTAAGTTTTCTGGAAAGTTAAATGCTGAACTTAGTTTCGATGATTGGAAAGGTTTCAAAAATCTATCATTTAAAGCCCAGTCTGATGCCCTTTTAATGAATAAAAAAGATTGGGGAAATCTGTTAATTAAGGCGGAAAGACCAACAGAAAATCATCCGCTAAGTGCACAATTTTCACTCATAAAAGGTAATGCAAGTCTTCATTTGAGTGCTTTTTATAATATAAAAGATTTTGATAGCAATACAGAGAAACAAAAAGGTTACTTTGATTTACAACTAAATGCATATAATTTTCCAAATCATTTTGCTTCCTATTTTTTAGAAGGGGTTTTGAGTAATATTCAGGGTAAGTTTGATGCAGATATTCATTTTGATGGTAAATTTCCTGCTTTGAATACTAAAGGGAATATCTATCTTTCTTCGGGTGGCGTAACGGTAGATTATCTAAAAACCAGATACACATTTAAACCAACAACAGTTCCTGTCAATAATCAACTATTCGATTTAACCGGCGGTATTCTTTACGATAAGTATAATCATTCAGCACAAATAACAGGAGGAGTTAGTCACAATTATCTGAAAAAATTTGGGTTTAAGGCCAGAATTAATTCTAAAAGGTTTCTGTGTTTAGATACTCAGAAAGGGGATAATCCTACCTATTACGGACAGGCAATGGGAACCGGGGATGTATTCTTTAGCGGAACATTCAAGCTTCCTGATATTTATGTCAAAGCCTCTGTGTCAGATAGCACCAGAGTTGTAATACCCATTAGTAGCGAAGTTGCAACTCAAAGTATAAAAAATATTCGTTTTGTAAACAAACGGAAGGAAGGTGCTGAAAATAAAAATGCAAAAGTTAAACCCGCTTTAAAAGGTTTAAGTTTCGATATGGATCTGGAGGCAAAAGCAGGTGCTGTGCTGGAAATGGTGTTTAATGAACAGACAGGAGATATTTTAAAAGTAACAGGTCGGGGAAGTGTAAGATTAAGTGTTTTAAGAAATGAACCTTTCAAAATGTTTGGAGATATTTCCATTGATGAAGGTTCCTATTTATTCACATATCTGGCTATAAATAAAAATTTTAAATTAAGACCTAGAGGTACCATATCATGGAATGGTGATCCATATAAGGCGTTAATTAATATCGAAGCTACCTATGAAGATATTTATGCCTCAACAGCCGTACTCATACAGGAATATTTAATAACTGCATCACAAAATATAAAAAGTGAAGCAAGTCAGAATACGCAGGTTACACTTATATTGAAATTACAAGGTGATTTATTTAAACCAAATATTACATTCGATTTAGCTTTTCCAACCCTTCAGGGACCTTTGGAAAATTATGTGGAGAGTAAATTAAGAGTTTTAAAACAAGATCAAAACGAGCTAAATAAACAGGTCTTTGGTTTAATTGTTGCCGGTCAGTTTCTCCCTCCTGTATTTGCTATGTCAGGAACCTCGGTTATTTATAATACAGTAAGCGAATTTGTATCTAATCAATTATCAAATATTGTAAATCAATTAATATCGAATTTAATTGGAAAAGGTGAACTTGAATCGGGTACTAATTTTGATATTGCCTATAACAGGAATCCTAATTTTGTAATTACCGACTTTAAAGCAGGTAATGAACTACAAGTCAGTTTGAAACAGAGTTTATTTAATGACAGGCTCACTGTTATGGTTGGTGGAAATCTTGATAATAATTTTTTTGGCGGCTCTGCTGAATCTACTACTTTTCTTGGGAATGATGTAGTAGTAGAATATAATTTAAGTAAGGATAAAAGTTTAAAATTCAGGGTTTATCAAAAATTGCAACCCGATTTTTCAGGCAGAAGACTCCGTTTTGGGGCCGGTATCAGCTATAGAAAGGAATTTGAATCTTTCGCTGATTTTATTAGTAGTTTGCAAAAAAAATGATTAAATTAAGCCATTAATTATAAAATACCTGCAATGGCTAATTTTGACAAACTTGATTTCATCATTGTTGGAGCAGGCTCTGCCGGATGCGTGCTGGCAAACAGACTTACTGAAAATCCATTATGTAAGGTTTTATTAATTGAAGCCGGAGATGCCAGGCAACCCCTGAACGTAAAAATTCCTGCTGCTTATTCAAAATTGCATTATTCAAGTCATAATTGGAATTTTTATACAGCGCCGCAAAAACATGTTCTTAACAGGAAAATGTATCAACCCAGAGGAAAGCTTATGGGCGGATCAAGTGCAGTTAACTGTATGGCTTATATCAGGGGAAATGCAGCGGATTATAACGACTGGAGTCATTGGGGTAATGAGGGCTGGGGGTATGCTGAAATGCTTACTTATTTTAAAAAATCTGAGCAAAACCGAAATTTTGATAATGCATATCATAGTACCGAAGGACCTCTGACTGTTTCTTTTAACCGCTATGAAACGCCATTAACAAAGGCTTTTATCGATGCAAATGATGAAGTGGGAATTTCCTATAATCCCGATTTTAACGGGGAAATACAAGATGGTGCAGGTAAGTTTCAGTTTACGATTAAAGATGGAATGAGGCATTCTACTTTTGAATCATTTGTAAAACCAGTGTTAAAAAGACCCAATCTTAGCATTGCCTCAAATGTAATGGTTGCCGGATTGGTTTGGGAAAATGATAAGATTGCTGGCATTGAAGTTTTTAAAGATGTTAATAACAGGATAAAAGAAATGATAAAAGCTCCAGAAGTAATTCTGTGTGCCGGTGCATTTCAATCGCCACAACTTTTGATGTTAGCTGGCATCGGGGATCAGCTGTATTTGAAATCAAAAGGCGTAGTACCCCGTCACCACCTGAATGGAGTGGGCAAAAATCTGTCAGACCATTTATTTGTCAATTTGAACGTACTCTGTAATCAAAGGATAACCTATAACAAGGTTGAAAGATTGCCCTGGGTTATTCCCAATGTAATGCAATATCTAATTAATAAATCAGGGCCCTTATCTGCCAGTCCCCTTGCAGCATGCTCGTTTTTACGAACCTTACCAGATTTAGACAGACCAGATATTCAATTTCACTTTGCTCCTGTTGCGGGTTCAGACATTCATGATTATCCGTCTTTACCTAAAGAAGAAGGATTTACCATTTTACCCACTTTGCTCAAACCAAAAAGTCGTGGCTTTGTAGGCCTGCTGTCAGCTGATCCTGCAGAAAATCCCTGGATAGATCCCCAATATTTAAGCGATAAAAATGGAGATGATTTGAAAACATTACTGCGCGGTCTTAAATGGGCTGAGGCACTGCTTTTATCCAATGCATTCGACGATTTTCGAACAGATAAAAAACTAAATTTCCCCGGTATGTTCAATAATGATGAAGAGCGAATAGCGCATATTTTAAAAATATGTGAAACCGTTTATCATCCTTGCGGAACCTGTAAAATGGGCATAGATGAGGAATCTGTCGTTTCCCCATTATCATTGAGAGTTATCGGTTTAGAAGGATTAAGAGTCGTTGATGCGTCGGTCATTCCTGAAGTCATTTCAGGTAATACAAATGCACCCGTTATTGCTGTCGCAGAAAAAGCATCAGATTTAATCATCCACAATTCCTAATTATCTAAACATTAAATCGGAAATGCATGATATCCCCGTCCAGCACTACATATTCTTTGCCCTCCACTGACATTTTTCCTGCTTCTTTTACCTGGGCTTCTGATTTATAATGAATAAAATCGTGGTAGTGAATTACTTCAGCACGAATAAATCCTTTTTCAAAATCTGAATGTATCACCCCTGCAGCACCAGGTGCTTTTGTTCCCTTAGTTATGGTCCATGCTCTGACTTCTTTTTCACCGGCTGTGAAGTAGGTCACCAGGTTAAGTAATTGATAACTTTTGCGAATTAACCGATTTACACCTGGTTCTTCAAGTCCCATAGCTTCCAGGAATTCCTTTCTTTCCTCAACAGATTCTAATGCTGCTATGTCCGCTTCTATGCCTGCACAAATAAGAATAATTTCGGCTGGTTCCCCTTCGATGGCTTTTTCGAATTCCCTGGTTAATTGATTCCCATTTGGAAATGATGCTTCATCAACATTACAGACATACAAAATAGGTTTATTTGTTAAAAGCATCATTTCAGTCAGTATAGCTTTACCCTCATCATCCGTTTCGAAACTTCTTGCAGGCTGACTATTTTCAAGATGTTTGAGTAAAGAAGCACAATGTTCAACCGCTCTGACATCCTCCTTGTTTCCACTTTTAGCTTGCTTTTTATATTTATCCAGTCTCTTTTCTACCGTTTCAATATCTTTCAGTATTAATTCCATATCAATAATTTCCTTATCGCGAACCGGATTAACACTACCATCCACATGAACTACATTATCATCTTCAAAACATCGGACTACATGTAATATAGCATCAACCTCTCTTATATTTCCAAGGAATTGATTACCGAGACCCTCTCCCTTACTTGCACCTTTAATCAGACCTGCAATATCAAGAATTTCAACATTGGTTGGCAGTACATTTCTTGGATTAATCAGGGCTGCCAGCTGATCCAGTCTCTCATCAGGTACTATAATCATACCTATGTTAGGTTCTTTTGTTGCAAATGGATAATTCGCTGCCAATGCTCCAGCGGAAGTTAACGCATTAAATAAAGTTGATTTTCCAACATTTGGCAAACCTACAATTCCACATTTCAAACCCATGATTTTGTTTTTTGAGAATGCAAATATAGAAATCATAATCAGAAACTAAATTGAATTCTTTAATGTTTATGCAGTTTATTCTCTTAAGTATGAATTATCTGGCACATGCCTTTCTGTCAGGGGAAGATCCTGAATTTCTTCTTGGTAATGTCACCGCTGACTTATTGAAGGGAAATTTCCATAAAAGCCTGTCTGAAAAAATTTCAGCAGGGGTATTACATCACAGGAAAATAGATGTTTTTACAGATAATCATCCTGAATTTCGATCCTGTTTACCCATATTATACCCTCAACACGGAAAATATGCCTCTGTAGTATTGGATATATTATTTGATTATTTTCTGGTTAAAAACTGGCATTTGTTTAACGATCATTCCCTGGATACCTTTTGTGAAAAGACAAATTTATTGTTGTTATCGGGCATCAGCCTATTACCCGCAAACGTCGAAATTCAGTTAAAGTCAATGATTCAGGGAAACTGGTTATATCATTACGGACATCAGGAGGGACTTACCTATTGTTTCCTGCGTTTGACGAAAAGAGTGGCGCAACCTGACCGATTAACTAACTGGCAGGAGACCCTGAATAAGAAAGGGGAATTCCTGGCTACATCTTTTCTCAACTTTTTTCCGGAATTGATAGCTTATTCAAAAAATGAGGCTAACCTTCAAAATGTAATGATATCGTAAATGTTCTGGAAAGAATTTTTTCAAGAATCGTAGATTCTGTAAGATTTTTGTTGTAAATCAGGGTGTTTCCCATGCCCTGAGAAAATTTTAGCTCCGGAGAAAATATAAAGAAAGGTAAAAATATCTGAAATCCAACACCTGTCTCAAAGGCAAAATCATTCGGAGCAATCCGAACTAATGTTTCTGCCTGTTTTGTGCGGGAATCACTCGCTACGTCAAACGAATATTTTAATCCTGCCAGTAAAAATAATCTGACATCATGATAAGGCTCCGATTTATAACGAAATTGAAATGGTAGCTCAACAAATACAGATTCTACTTTCCGGTTACTAGCATAACCAGGATATTGATATTTAATTCTTTTTTCTGCAAAAGACAAGGTTGGTAAAAATCTGAAATCAAAATAATTACCCATTTTAAGGTTAGATACTATGCCAACGTTGAATCCCGGACCTCCCAGTCCATTTACAATTTTAACACTGTCATGCTTAAGAAAATCATTGGATTGATAAGTCCTGAATCTGGAATTATTAATAGCAAAAGTGAAACCAAAATAATAATCATTTTGATTAAACTGCTGGTAATTAGGATTATGTACACTGCCTCTTTGTCCAACCAGCAACAGTGGAATAAAAGTAATACAGAGGGTTATTATTTTTCTGCCAGATAAACAGAGCAGATGCCAACAGTTAATGGGGTACATTGAACAGGTTTAAAGCCATTTTTACCTAAAACATCAAGGAATTTATTTCCCGATGGAAATGCCTGGACTGATTCATATAAATACTGATATGCCCTTGGGTCTTTCGATGTTAAACGACCAATAAAGGGTAAAATGTATTTAAAATAGAAATTAAATATGAATTTAAATAAAAAAAAGGTCGGCTGACTGAATTCAAGGACAATTAATTTGCCTTCCTTTTTCAATACCCTTTGCATTTCGGATATACCTTTGTCCAGATTTTCAAAATTTCTTACGCCAAAAGCTACGGTAATAGCATCGAAATAATGATCAGGAAAAGGAATGTTCTCTGAGTCTCCTTCCAGCAAAGTAATACTTGGCGTCAATCCTTTTCTGTTTATTTTTTCCCGGCCTATCGCCAGCATTTCAACAGAAATATCCAGTCCGGTTATATTACTGTCAGGATAGTATTTTTTCAGCGTTAAAGCAACATCAGCAGTTCCCGTTGCCATATCGAGAATCTTTGGGTATTTACCATGACCTAACATGGAAATAGCTTTTTTCCTCCAATATCGGTCTATCCCTAATGATAACAGATGATTTAAAAAATCATAATAAGGGGCAATTCTGTTAAACATCCTGGATACCTGACCTTTTTTAGCTTCCTCCTCGGAGTATGGTTTTATTTCCATATTCATTTCATTTAGGGAGCAAATATAATCAGATTAAATGGCCCGCAAAATGGAATTTTTTTGTGTTAAAATAGTCGGGAATTTTCTTAAATTTGTACCTTATTTAATTAAACCGTGAATAGCGAAACCCTGATTTTAATGCATCATAATAATTTAAAAATCAGGATAACCAACTGCTGTAATGACTTCAGAAGACCGAATAATCCCTATTCAGATAGAGGATGAAATGAAATCAGCATACATTGATTATTCAATGTCTGTAATTGTATCCCGCGCGCTGCCAGATGTAAGGGACGGCATGAAACCCGTTCAGAGAAGAGTGCTTTATGCTATGTCAGATCTGGGTCTGACATATAATAAGGCTCACAAAAAATCTGCGCGTATTGTCGGTGAAGTTTTAGGTAAATACCACCCCCACGGCGATACTTCTGTGTATGACACCATGGTAAGAATGGCTCAGGACTGGTCTCTTCGGTATCCATTGGTTGACCCGCAGGGTAATTTTGGTAACATTGATGGAGACGGACCCGCAGCAATGCGTTATACAGAGGCCAGGCTAAAGAAAATAAGCGATGAGATTTTAGCTGATATCGATAAAGATACCGTTGATTTTACGCTTAATTTTGATGATTCCCTGGAAGAACCGACCGTATTACCAACTAAAGTGCCCAATTTGTTGATAAATGGAGCTTCTGGTATTGCCGTAGGTATGGCCACTAATCTTATGCCTCATAATTTAACAGAAGTTATCGATGGCATTGTGGCAACACTGGAAAATCCAGATATCGATGTGGAAGGCCTCATGCAATATATTAAAGCCCCAGATTTTCCAACTGGTGGAATTATTTATGGTACAAAAGGGGTAAAAGAAGGTTTCGCAACGGGAAGGGGTAAAATTGTTTTAAGAGGAAGGGCAGAGATTGAAACTTCTCCTTCAGGTAAGGAATCAATTATTATAACAGAGATTCCATACCAGGTTAATAAATCAATGCTGGTAGCCAAAATAGCTGAATTGACTATCGAAAAAAAGATACCTGGTATCTCTGACGTCAGAGACGAGTCTGCCAGACAAGGTATGAGGGTAGTTATTGAAGTTAAGAGGGATGCTATGGCTAAGGTGGTGCTATCTCAGCTTTACAAATATTCACCCTTGCAAACCTCCTATGGTATAAATAATGTAGCACTGGTAGATGGCAGACCAGAAGTATTGTCGCTGAAGGATATGATTGTGGAATTTATCAAATTCCGACTGGAGGTTATCATTAAAAGAACCCAGTATGATCTGAAAAAAGCAAAAGAAAGAGCACATATCTTAGAGGGTATATTGATAGCACTCGATCATCTGGACGAAGTTATTGCACTCATCAGGGCAAGTAAAAATGTAGAGGATGCAAAAGATGGCTTAATATCTACGTTTGGGCTTTCAGATATTCAGGCTAAAGCAATCCTTGAAATGAGACTTCAGCGATTGACCGGACTTGAAAGAGATAAGGTGAGAGCTGAATATAAGGAGGTGATGGAAAAAATAGCTTATTATGAATCTATTTTGGCCTCCGAAGACCTCCAGAGAGGTATTGTCAAAACGGAACTTTTAGAAATAAAAGAGAATTATGGGGATGCCAGAAAAACAGAAATCGTTGCCGCTGAAGGTGATATTAATCTGGAAGATTTAATTAAAGAAGAGGAAGTAGTCGTAACTATTTCCAACCTGGGTTACATAAAACGAACAGCTGCTTCCGAATTCAGAACCCAAAGCAGAGGGGGTAGGGGAGCAAAGGGTACCAGGACAAGAGATGAAGATTTTATAGTGAATATGTTCGTTGCAAATTCACATAATTATTTATTATTATTTACTGAATCAGGAAAGTGTTTTTGGTTGAGGGTTTTTGAAATACCTGAAGCAAGTAAATCGTCCGCCGGCAGAGCTATCCAGAATATTCTGAATATTGCTCAGGATGATAAAGTAAAGGCATATATTAATATTCCGAACCTGAATGATACAGAATTTGTTCAAAATCATTACATTATCTTTTGTACGCACCTTGGTATTATTAAAAAGACAGCTGTTGAAGCTTATTCAAGACCTCGGGTTGGAGGCATAAATGCCATCACCATAGCTGAAGGCGATATGTTACTATCAGCAACACTGACTGGTGGTGATCACCAGATTTTCCTTGCAAGTCGTCGGGGTTATGCCGTTCGTTTCCATGAATCAAAGGTGAGACCAATGGGAAGAAATGCAACCGGGGTTAAAGGAATGGAGTTGTCCGGCGAATCTGATGCGGTTGTAGGTATGATTTGTATAAATCCAGAAGAGAGTGTTCAGGATACTATTTTGGTTGTATCAGAAAAAGGCAATGGTAAACGTTCTGAGGTCGAAGAATACAGATTGACAAACAGAGGTACCAAAGGGGTAAAAACGATGCAGATTACCAATAAAACAGGCGCTTTAATAGCGATAAAAACGGTTCAGGATGATGCTGACCTTATGATTACGAACCGTTCGGGTATTATAATCAGAATGGCCGTTTCTACTATGAGGGTGATGGGTAGAGCTACCCAGGGAGTCAGGGTGATTCGTCTTGATGAAGATGATGCTATCGCAGATGTAGCGGTAATACCGCATTCACCGGAAGCCGAATCTATGGAATTAGATGAAACGACAGGATTATCGGGTGAAAATATAGAAACAGATGCAGATTCTGACGATAATTCAAGCCTTGAAACTGAAATTCCTGAAGAATTATAATATTTTTGCAAAACAATATGTTGAAGGTCTGAATTCGTTATTCAGTCGTGTCAAGTTTACCAAACAAACCTTAATGAACCATGAAAAAGTCATTTTTGTTATCCTTTCTCTTAGTAGGAACTATAGTTTTGAATGCACAGGATTTTAAATCAGAGTTTTCAAATGCTAAAAAAGCTTTTACCGCTTTCCAATTGGATATGGTCGGAAATAAAGCAAAATTAAATGATGCTGTTACCGCAATATCAAAAGCAATTACCTTTCAGGAAGCTACCTTATCTCCTGATGCGTGGTTGAAAAGTGGTGAAATTATGGCGGAAGTAGCCAATCAGATTGTTACTACAAAACAATTAGGCGTGGGAAAAGTTGAAGATTTACCTCAGGTTCCTTCACCTGAACTTACTGCTTTTGAGCATTTTATGAAAGCCATGGATATGGCAGTAAAACCTGCTGAAAAAAAGAAGACCCTTAAACTGATTGGCGGTCTTCAGAATTCGTTAAGTAATATTGGTGTTTACAATTACGATGAGCAGAAATATGATGTAGCTTTTAAAGATTTTTCAACTGTATTAACGATTCATGATATGTTGAAAAGTGCAGGAGAAACTTCTACCCTGGATGTGGAAGCTGATTACCTGAACCAGATATATATATCTGGTTTAGCTGCCATAAATGGTGGTTTTGATGCAGAAGCAGAAAAATATTTCACGCAGCTGGCTGATAAAAAATATGATAAACCAGCAATCTATGAGTCATTGTATAACCTGAAATCTAAGAAAACATCTCCAGAAGAGGCTTATCCAATTCTTGAAAATGCACGGAAACAATTTCCAGACGATTTATCTCTGCTTTTCGCTGAAATAAATCATTATCTGAAATTGCAGAAAATGAATGAGTTGATAGCAAGGCTTGAAACAGCCATTAAAATGGAACCTACTAATGTTTCGCTTTATTCAGTGATGGGTAATGTCTATGATAATTTACACCAGAAAATAACTAAGGATGGAGGCGATCAGGCTGAAGCAGATGGTTATTTTACCAAATCGCTGGAATATTTTAATAAAGCTATTGAATTAGATCCTAAAAATGTAGAGGCACTGTATAGTATTGGCGCTCTTTATTATAACAAGGCAGCGTTGACTTCCCAAAAGATGAATGCTTTAAATGAAGATTATTCAAAAGAGGGTTTAAAGAAATTTAATGACCTTAAAGCATTGGTATTCAAGCAATTCGATGAATCTTTACCCTATTTTCAAAGGGCAGAGGCTATCAATCCAAATGATTTGAATACTTTGATTGCCTTGAAAGAAATTTATGCTAAAAAAGATCAGCTTGAATTGAGCAAAGAATTTAAAGCAAGACTTGAATTGGTTCAGGGTGGCGGGAAAAATGACAAAAGTTACTTTCCAAAAAATTAACAGATAAAATATTTCCTGACAGACCGCTTTCAGCAATATGCCGAAAGCGGTCTTTTTTTTTTGATTTTATTCCTTTTTTGCGTACATTTCCGACCTAATTATGATCCCCCCAAAGTAATCTTAATATTATGAAATTCATTCACTTGTATATTTTTGCATTAGTTATTTGCTGCTCGATTCAGATTTCATTGCTTTCAGCTCAATCTACTTGTGAAATACCTTGCTCAAGGAATGAATGTGGTACGGTCAGCTATGATGTTTCACCTCTTGATTCTATAGTTTGTGAGGGTTCTATCTTAAGATTTAAAAATAATACAGCTGTTCAGACCTATACAGGATTGGTTATTCGCTGGGGGGATGGTAAACAGGATACGGTATATCAGTTAAATGATTTTTACCATAAATATGACCTCCCGGAATCGTTAAAAGCCTCTTGTCAGAATGATACCATTTTAAAACTTACCGTTTGTATTACTGCTTTTAAGCAATGTAATGAAGGGTTTACCTGCAGTCAAAAAGTACAATCTTTTCAGGTTAAAATTGCCCTAAGACCTAAAGCATCTTTTACTTCCTCAGCAACAACCGCCTGCGTTGGTGCCCGGCTGAATTTTCAGAATACAACCTGTTTTTCAAACGGCGCTTTTTATTCCTGGAGATATTCTACTTTTAGAATTACAAATATTAAAGATATTAATCTGGATTATGACTTACCCGGTCAATATGAGGTAGCCCTGACAGCAAGAAATAGCTGTGGTGCCGATTCTGTAAAACAAGTCATTACGATATTACAAAAACCCAAAGCCACTGTGCTTATAGACACCCAGCAATTCTGCTATCCCGTAGTGGTCAGATTGAAAAATAATCAGTTTAATACATCGGATGGCATCTGGAAAATCGTTGGGGATACCTCAGTTTGGGAACAAGTAAATACTTTTGCCTCGGGTGATTCCAGCTGGATCAGATTTAAAAGGTTAGGTGCAATAGATATTAAATTGATTACAACGAATGGATGTGGTACAGATTCTGTTACGGTACCTTTTATTCTTAAATCAACACCCTTTTTTAAAACTGATTCAGAGGTGAATTTTTGTCAGGAGGGTTTTGTTTCCCCTGAGTCCTTACTTTTTACGTATGATAAGCAAAGAATAAACTCGCTGATATGGAAAATCAATAATGAAAATCCAATAACAGTCCTGGGACCTGCTTTTCAACCCGCCTACTTTAAGAAAAATGGGACTATAGATTTACAAACGACAGGCCAGTGCGGGACTTTTAATCATATCATCAGAATTCAGGTTTTTCCTAAAGATACCTTGAGCATTCCAAATAAGGAAATTTCCTTTTGTACGAATGCAGCGCCCATTCAGTTATCAGCTAGCCCATCTGGCATTTGGTCCGGATTTGGCATTTCTAAAACTGGCTTATTAGACCCGGTCTTATTCGTTAATAAAAGAAAGAGTACTGTTTACTTTGATGCTTCCAATCCATACTGTACGCTTAGAGATTCTGTCGTTCTTTCGATTTCAGATGCAGTAACAGTTGCCCTGGCTCCTGTAGCGCCACTTTGCGAAAATGAGGAATATACCCCTGTATATGCTGTAAATGGTAATTTCACAGATGTAAAATGGCGGATAAACGGGGGAATTCCCTCCTTTTTTAGCGGTTTGGATATAGGAAAAATTAAATTTTCCAAACCCGGCCAATATGGCATTAAACTGGAAGCAACAAATAGCTGTGGAACCATTTTTGATACCACCACCCTGCAAGTATTTGCCAGACCCGTTTTGCAAAATCTGAATGTTTCATCGATTTGTCTCGGTGATCAAAGTAAAGTAACACTCCTTCTTACTAATCCTGAAAATGAGAGAATGAGTGTTTCCATCTTCCTTTCAGGTAAATTAATGCTGGATACCTTAATTTCGGGGAATACCCTTACCTGGATGTTTAGACCTATTGAAAATATCGGAAACTATCCCTTAAAAGCGGTGGTTTCAAAAGGACTGAATTGTACGTCAGAATTGATTTCTGAACTTCGGATTATTCAGAAGCCAACCCTTTCCTTACCAACATCTGCTGCCTTCTGTTCCAATATAGCCTATTCTCCTTCCTTAAATATCAATGGTTCCTTTGAAAATATAAAATGGTCTTTTCCAGGTGGTTCACCATCGGTTTTTTCTGGTGCTAATCCAGGTAATATAAAATATAGTTTAACAGGGAAATATACCGTTAAAGTGGAAGGTTTTAGTTCATGTGGTTCATCAGTTGACTCTTTAGTACTGGATATTATTGAACAACCTGCCATTTCCCGATTTGCAGCGACACCAGTATGTCTGGGAAAAGAATCAAAAATAAACCTGAAATGGTCAAATCTATCTGGTAACTCGGTAAGGGTTCAACTTCTCCAATCTGGAAATGCCTTGTTAGATACGATGGTTGCAGGAGATGTTATCGAGTATAAATATTTTCCGCCTGTCATTTCAGGGGATTTTCCGTTAACGTTAGTTACAACGGCAGGCTCTATTTGTAAAGATCAGGCCGTTGCAAATTTAAATGTATATACTTCACCGCCGGTTTCCATTACAAATCTGAAAAGTTTTTTGTGTGTCAAAACGAATAGCGTTGATTTAACAGGATCTCCGTCAGGTGGTGTTTTTTCAGGTACAGGTGTAGTTGATCTTTTGAATGGTAAATATATGCTTCCTGTAGGCAACGGGGTTAAAGATCGTTGGATTTATTATAATTACACCGATAATGGCGGATGCAAGGGTAAAGATTCTTTCCTGATTAAAGAACTTAAACAAACACCAGTATTGGCTTTTGAAAATCTTTTTAATGCTTATTGCAAAAGTGATAACTGGATTGATTTTAAAGCAAGACCTTCGGGTGGGTCAGTAAAAGCGGTGAATGGGCTTACCATTGAATCGGTTAATAAAGAAACCGGATCTTTCAGATTTAAGCCTTCTTCTTCCGGAGAATTTACATTTTCTTATCTTTATAATGATCAAACCGGATGTTCGGATACCTTACATTTTAAAGTAAATATTACAGATAAATTCCCGTTTGATCCGGGAATTGATACTTTTTTGTATTCAGGTCAAAAATTATTGATTGGTAAACCTCCTGTAGAAGGATATTCCTATCGATGGTTTGATGGTTCCACCCAATCGACTTACCTGATAGAGGATCCGGGTATCTATACGGTGGAAGTTTTTAACATCAAATCAGGATGTTCAATCATTGATACTATTAAAGTTTCATTTGGTGGGGTAAATGCCTTAAGGGATCCGTTATCAGGTCTTGATTTAATTGATGTATTTCCTAATCCTTTTGATAATCAGATATATTTGAAAAGTAGATTCACCGAATGGCAGTCTGAAAAAACAATACTGATTAATATAACTGATGTTTACGGAAATAAGATAAAATCTTTCGAATGGTCCAACGCCAAGGAAGAAATGATGCTCGATTTAAATTTCCTTCCATCAGGAATCTACTTTATTTATGGATTTGGAAAACCCTGGAGAATTGTAAAAATATAGTGCTGATTCAGAAAGTTTTAAGCTTATATTTCTGAATAACCCATGCACTTCGCTGATCATTATTTTCTACCTGGAATCCAAAATAATGACCACGAATTTCGGGGATAGAAGTGGTGACTATAGCGTTGTCTTCTATTTCAAATTCAAATTGATTCTTCTCTTTCTTAATTTTTATTTTCAGTTGATTATCAGGTATTAAAATAGACCCTGATTCAATAATATTTTTATTGTTTCTGAGCGTCCATTCCCTTTTTGCATTTAATGTTAGTATCCATTTATCATCAGGCCTGGAAGAAAATATAACACCAAATTCTCCGCTGTCTTCCGGTAAAGGAAGATGTATATCACAGGTAAAATGATAATCAGCGTTACTGGAAATATTAAAAGGATACATTCTGTATAATGATCCGTTGAAAACCAGCTGTTCTTCCTCATTAACGAACGAGCCTTTCACTTTTTTTCTGAAAGGACTATTGGCTTGAAAAGCATCTAAATATGAAAATATTTCGGGTGCATAACGTTGTACAACCAGCTTCATTTCCTCGGATTTAATACTGGATTTAAATTCAGCTTCTGACAAATAAGGAGGAATTGTAGCACCCTTTGAAAGTAAAATTCTGGCAATATCGGGTAAATCTAAGGCTAATGTAAATAATAAAGGGGTAATGCCTTTAGAATCTGAAAAATCAGGATCGGCACCTGCATTCAGTAACTTATTCACTAAATATTTATTATTCAATGTAATAGCATGTATTAAGGGAGTCTCTCCATTCTTATTCTGACGAGTATCCATATTTACTTTCTTACCTGCCAGATAATCCAAGATTTGGGGTTGATTAAATGCCACCGCAGCCCATGGTGCTGACCATCCCTTCAGAGAAGGATTTTCAATATTTTTTTCTTGTATTTCTAAAGGTATTTGTCCTTTTTCAGTTAAAAATTTCAGCGTTTTTAAATCACCATTCGCTATCGCTAAAATGACAGGACTATTATAATCATGATTATTTACAGTAATAACCTGTTGCTCTGGATTTCTATATGCAGCGCATTTTAAAACCATTCGTTCTACCTGGTGGGTATTCCCTTTAATCATTTCAAGCAACAGGGAATCGTTGCAATTAACAGGTGGCGAGATGAAAGCAGGAATAGCAAAAACGGCGGTTAGTAAGAGAACAAACAGACTTGCAAATACAATCCATTTTCTTTTTGGTTGTCTTTTTGGGGATAAAGGCTCTTTTTTTCCTTTTCCCTGGATTAAATTGTCTAAAACAGATGATTGCTGGGAATCGTCATCATCAAATATATCTAATGAACTAAACCCTTTTATCGGATTTATTTTTTGAAAAGTCTGACTAACTTCTCTGGGACTTATTTTTTCGCCCAGGTTTAAAAAATGAATTATTTGATCAGATGATTCCTTTCCAAAAGCATCATCAAGCGCCTCCTTGAATAAAATAGTGCTGAGTTTCCTATTGTTTAATAAGGAAAATAAATTGTTAATATCATTATAGGAGATAACCAGCTGCAGGTTCGATTTATCCTTTTTAATACTATTTTCCTTTTCGGAAAGTACTCGCTTTAGTTTTTCAGGACTCAAGGAATATGAAAAGGGTTTATTGGCCAGCATCAGTTCTCCCTTCCAATCTTTTTGACCTGGAAATAAGATAAAATCGGATTGCTTTAAAGCTTCTTTATAAAGATTATCCTTTGAAATTTTTGTTACATTCCCTGCTTTTTGTAAAATTTCCAACGAAACTAATTGGGCGAAAATTGATTTTTGAAAATCAGTAGAACCAGATTTCTCAAGTTGTTCCTCTCTGAATCCTTCAGGAGTAAGAGATTCAAATAGGATGAGTGATAATTTATAATCGGCAAAAAGAATATCATTGATTTTTTCGGATTTATTCGTGTCCTGATTTTTAACCGTTTTTTCAACAATTACTTTATTATAATCATTATTCTTCAAGTTTTGTACCAGCCAATCGTAAAAATCCTCTACTTCTTTTCTGATTGATTCAGGTAAAGAGGTATCGACTGCCAGTAAAATATTTCCATTTAATTTATTGGGATTAAAAATTACCCCTGGTTTTTCAAAGGCGATTTCAATTCTTGATCTTAGAAAGTCTTCAATAAATTGAAAAATAATGGATTGTAATTGTGCAATATTTTTTACTATGGGAAGATTTTTTACCTCTTTGAATTCTATATCCTGATGATAATAGTATAGCTTGACGCGCTTAGTCTGACTAAACGTTATTATTAAAACGTCACCTTGCATCAAAGAGGGTCCTTCAGCCATACATCAGAATGAACTAAATAAGTAAAAAGGACTGGGGGTAATCTTAAATAAGAATTTTATTTAAAAAATCTTCAAAAACAAAGGTAGCATATTATTATGGAATAACTTATATATTAAGGGTTTATTTTACCAAAAACATCTGTTTTAATAATTTTATACCCCGTAATTTCAGTGCCCAGGAGGACATAACCAAAATCATTGGATACGATCAAATCGACTAATTTTTCATTTGGTTTTTCCGGAGGAAAAGAATTTTCCCAGAGTAATTCACCCGCAGCATTTAATCTTATTAATTTATGATTATAAGTTAATCCGGCGTTTACCAGGCCCTCCCGCTCAAGAAAAATTAACTGCCCCTCCTTTTCGGAAACTATTTTTAAACCACAACTTACCCCGTATGTGGATTCTTTAGTAAATTCCCATTCCCGCTCGCCATTTAAATTCAGTGAAGTAACTAATGTTTTATATCCTTTCAGGGTTTTTTGTGCTGCGGTAATAAAAATTGACTTGCCATTTCCTGAAATCCCAGCATCTTTGGGGATAAAAATTGTGGGAAGGGATTTAGACAAGGTTAACGTACCATTTTTATCAAATCTTAAAAGGATGGCATTTCCTCCGGGTCTGGATCCAAGTACAAATAAAGTGCCATCTTGTGCCATGTATCCACCTTTTGGATCAATATTGGTGTCATAGGTATGAATCCATTCAGAGGTACCACCTGGCTTTATGGCATTGATAAACAAACGATTATCTTGAGTGAATTGCTTAATGATGCCAACTATAAGCCAATTGCCATTAGTATTTGACAGACAATGCATGCCTTCCGCATTTTCTATAAGGGGAAATTTTTTAGCAAGATCACTACTGACGATAGATTGAATAGTAGGGGAAATACCATTTGAAAATTGAAGAAACTGGACTCCTTCTTTTAGTTGTACCAGGGTTCCAAAGGCATTTTGACCATTTCCATTCTGTATATCACTTCCTTTTCCCAGACCGAGGGATGCGTCTGAAGTCGCAGTTTTTCCATCAGGAGTGACTTGTAGCAGATTAATATGTTGTTTTGTGTTTGTACCTATTATTCTGAATGAGCCATCTGTTATCTGAACAAATTGATGTGAATATTGGGTGTCAATAGCCGGAGAAATGGGGTAATGCCTGGAAAATGTATTTAGGGGAAATTTTTCAAGATCCCATTTTATACAGGAATGAAATCCTAATCCTAATATTAGTATTAATATTTTTGAAATTTTCATGGATTAAAATTTAATACGTAAACCCAGGGAAGTCTGGTTATTGAATAAAGCATCATTTTTTCCAAGTTGACCAACAGGCGGAGAGGGAATTCCTTGCATAAATAATTCCCGGCTTGTACGTCTGGCTTTATTATCTTTTAGGAAAACATGTATATCATTCATCACCCAGATACCTAAACATGCTGCTGCACTTATCAGGCTTCTATGATGCCAATTATTTGCATTATTATAGGACCATTCATTTTCTGCAACTGAAAATGTTTTCTTATGTATTTCATAATCTATATTGGATTGACGCTTACTTACCAAAGCAAAAAAACCGCTGCCAACCCAGAGACCAGTAATTACGGGCCAGATAGGAAGTGCCGGTTTTTTTTCTTTCATAGCCTGGAAATGCCGTAAGCCAAAACCGGGTAATAAATAGGTTACCGGAGAAACAGGTTGATATGCTTTTGGAGGTTCAGATGATTTGAGTGTCAAATCATTCCCCTGCAGGGAGTCTTTAACAGGTATTTCAATTTGGGCTAGAAGGGATAAATCTGTCAAAGAACAAGCCACCTCCGGCAGGTTATCACAGCTTTTTTCATCCCCTGTTTTTCCAATTCTTATAAAGGATACCTGCCAGTAGAACTTATCTGGTGCCGTTGGATGCTGTTTAGGAGCAGGATCTAAAAAGCAGCGCAATTCAAAAAACATTTCCTTGCAAATAATCTGCTCCACAGGTAAGCCATTCTTCAGAAATCCAATTCTTTCCCTGACGGGTAACGAACCCCGATATACTTCATAAAGCAAATTATCAGGATGTTTTTCTCCGTTTGGCAGTAAAATAGGGCTTGAAAAACCAGCCGGTTTGAAATGAACCATTTTACCTGATGATTCTCCGGGTAATGCCCAGCAAATATTGACTCCTTCTTTTCTGGTAGTTCGAGCTATAAGCATATCCATATATGCATCCAGATTAACATATTGCTCATTTATCTGTCCATTTTCTGCTAAAACCATTCCAAAATAAGGAGTACTTCCCGGAATTTCTCCTCGAGCGTCTTTAAAAAGGGATAAAGCATGCCTTTTGGCTGCCTCTTTTAATCTTAATATTTTTTCATTATCACTAATAATCCGGAAACATTGATGCAATTCTTGTGCCATGCCAAACGCAAGATTCCCAAAGAAAATCTTTTTCTCATTCAGAGAAGTTTCTATTTCCTGCTTTTTTATTTGCCATGACTCGGCAGTATAACCAGGTGGTATAGAAGCTGATTTTGGCGCTTCAAAAGTAAACTTGTTTCCATTTCTGTAAATGCCATCCTGGGCAAAGGTCCTGATACAGGTACTGGCAAAAATCAACATCCATAAGAGGAAAATAAGTGTGACTTTATTATTCATATAAGGTAACCTTTGACAGTAAAGAACTTTCAGGGGAAGTTTCCAATTGTTTTACGCCATTTATTACTGCTTGATCCAGATATCCTTTTTCTTTGTTTTGTTCCGTTCTTATGAGTAAATAATCAATGAAAGCATCGGTATCCATGAATTTTCTGACCCCATTTCCCTGATTGTTATTCACCAGTTCAATCATTATGTTATTGGATTTAAATAGTTTTTTGAACTCTTCAATTCCTCTCAACAATACTTTCTCATCATTCGAATAAGCTGATTTTTGAATCAGATTAATTTTATTCAGGACAAATGCCGGGGAGCAAAGTACAAGAATTTCAATTCTGTTTCGCTGGGATTTATCTGAATTATAGGCCTCCACCTTGTATTGACCCGGTCTTTGAAAAACATGGGATACTTTTTTTCCTGTATTCGTAGTACCATCACCTAATTGCCAGGTTAAAGCAGAACTGGTATTTACATAAAAAGTTATGGGTTCACCTACCTCCAGACGGGAGGAGGAGATTAAAATAGAGAAGCCATTCCCGTTTTTTAAGGATGGAACAGGATTCTCTCCTCCTTTAAATACTAAATCATTTCTATGCTGAACTGGAATGATGGATTCTTCAATTTTTTCTACATTTGTTATAATATCATCTGGTTTTTTTAAGTCATTTTCCATATCCGGACCAACGATTTCTAATGGAGCAAATTCAGGAACTGAAATGGCTACATCTTGTTGCATCGGGGTTTTGGGTAAAGATTCAGACTCCTTCGATTTACATCCGTTAAAAAACAGTAATATAATCGCCAGAACATAGACCAATAAAAGAGATTCGTGGGGGGTTCTCATTTTAATATATTAATAATCAGTAATTTAAACTGTTTATTTTAACCCAAAAATACAACTTTCCACACACAAAAAATTTATTTTTATTTTTTTTTGATAAAATAATTATTAATCATCGTAAAAGGTTGACTGAACCGGTTAAAATTTCCTTTTTCCCATTTAGATAGGTGATTTTTGCCTGCCATATATATGCGCCCTGTGGTAAGAGGTCTCCGAGGTTGTTTTTTCGTCCATTCCAGCTTTCTAACGGGCTATCCATATTTAATTTATTGGAATACCAAACTCTTTCTCCCCAGGGACTTACCATTTGAATTTCATACTCCTTCAATCCAATTCCCACTGGTTTGAATATTTGTGCGCCAGCATTACCAGATGCCGGAGCTAAGGCATTGGGAGCGTAAAAAGTTGTAATCCATTCCGGTTCTATTACTTTCAATATGGTATCAGAACAGGTGAACGAATTTGAGTAATCAGCATACGCAATGAGCTTAACCTGAATATTCCGGTTAATATCATATTCATGTAAAGGTCCAAGTGTCTGATCCCACTTGCCGTCTCCGAAATCCCAAAAATACCGATTTGCATACAGAGACTTATTTATAAACTGAACTTCACCTATGGTGTTTTTAATAAAATCAGTCCTGTAATCAAAATCTGCTTCAGGCGTAGGATAAATGGTAATACTTTTTGATTTTATAAGGGTATCGGGACATTTATTATCATTTTTTGTTATTAGGGTGATTGAAAAATCGCCGGTGTAGGAGGTTTTAAATGTTGGATTAGGTTCCTTACTTACCTCTGAAGTACCTAAATACCATTGATATTGGTTTGCATTTTTACTTTTATTTAAAAATACAGGTGCATTACCAACACATACATTACTGGTTTTGACATCAAAATCAGCAAAAGACTGGGTGTTAATACGAATGGCCTTTTTAATACTATCCATACAATCATAACTGTTTTTTACAAGTAAATGTAAGTCATAATCACCTTTCGTTTGACTGGCCGTTAATGCTGGCTCAAAATCTTTATAGGTGGTATTAAGCCAGGTCCACTGGTTTGTTGTATTGCCAATGGAATTATTTCTGAGATCGGCCAGCATCGAAAATTCACAATATGCATAGGTTGGTAAACTAAATGAGGCTGCCGGCTTTGGAAAAGTATGAATTGTAAGTTTATCACTTTCTTTTGTACAACCAAATTGATTGGTTGCTGACATAAATACCTCTGACTGTCCACTTTTATTAAATACATAGGTAAGATTTGTTTTTTGAAGGATATTTTCCTTTTCAATATGCCATATATATGAGGTACCTGGTTCGTCCTTATTTTTAAAATTTACAGTAAGGGGCGGACAACCAGCCAGCTGATCTGTGATCAGGGATACATCAGGAACAGGATGAATATTAATTATTTTATTCAATGATGTTTTGCATCCATTTAATGCGGAATAGGCAGAAAGGCTGATATTAAAAGTTCCCGCCTGCTTATAAAAATGGGTTGAATTAAGTCCTGTTGAAATGGTCCCATCTCCAAAATTCCAGTTAATTCCTGAAATTTCACGGGGCTCACGCGCGAAATAAATATCATTTATCGTATCCCCCAGACAATAACTATCTTTTAGGTTAAATCTTAGGTCCGGCGTTGGCAGTACCTTTATTTTTGTTGCAAAGGTATCCGTTCCACATTTGGTAGCACCCAGCATTAATTGATATTCGCCGGAAAGGGTTAACCCCCTGCTGAATGTTGGCAAATTCCCCGATGTAAATTTTCCATCGGGAGAACGTAATTGCCAGTTTAGCGTGGAACCTGAAGAAGAAAAGCTGGTAGCATGAAGCTGGAAGGGAGGACATCCCTGTAAAGAGTCTATTTCAAAAAATGCTTTTGTATCTCGCTTGTAAACAGCTATTTTCTTTTCAAGACTATCTTTGCCACAAGCATTTTCTGTCCATAACCTGATTTTATATTCTTTATAATCATTATCAACCAGGTTATAGATTTGCTTATCTGCTAATGAATCGATACTAACCAGGCCATTTCCAAAATCCCATTTATAAGTCAGAGGACCTCCTTCACTTACATTTGAAAATTGTATGGTTACCGGTGCACAACCCTCAGATGGGAAAGTGCCAAATCTGGCTGCCGGACGGGGATGAATGAGTATTTCACGGATTGACTTTACTTCTGCGCAAGTATTTTTTGCAATGGCTTCTATCTTATATACCGTATCCTTATTAGTTCCTGAAAGTTTCCAGACTGGTGCTTCCTGGTTGTAAATTGTGTCTTTTCCATTTATCCATTTTATATTTAATTCATCTCCTTCTACTTCTTTTACAATGGATAAGTCATGGGGCGCACAGGCTTCTTTTTCTGTCAATGAAATGTTAATTTTAGCGGGCGTATTTACAAAAATAGTTTTTTCAATACTTGCCTTGCATTCCTTATTGTTTTTTATTTCCAGTTTAATCCATTGAGTTCCTTTACTTTTAAAAGAAAAAGTGGGATTTTTTAATTGACTTTCTTTATTCTCACTGGTAATCCAGCTGAAATTTTCAGCATTTTTACTGGTATTCGTCAGGTTTAAAGGAGAATTAACACAAATTTTTTCATCCATTGTAAAATCTGCCGTTGGTGCCTCATTTAAAATAATCTTTTTGATTGCACAAGCCTGGCAAGTATTCAGATTGGCATCTTTTATACAATAGGTGAAAATATTTTCTCCTATTTTCAATAGTTTTACATCTACCCTGAATTGATTTCCCTGTTTTAAGCCGTTCCCCGCCCATAAACCGCCTGAAGGATATCCATCTTCCAGCATGATTTCTTCTATATCGGGACAGATTTCAATATCCTTACCAGCTGAAATGGTTAAACCTGGATTTAAAATATTAATTTTAACCAGACCTTCCTGAAAACAGGAGGTTTCCGGACGAAAAATATATTGGTAAATATGCTGTCCAGAACCGGGCAACAATAAATTAATTTTTCCAGTATTTTGATCAATTCCATTTCCTATCCAGGTACCTCCTGAAAGATTCGCATTTAATTGATAGGATTTTTCATCTATACATAAGGTAGTATCCCTTGCAATGATCAGCTTTTCAGGTACTTCTTTTTTTACAAAAATACTGTCAGATACAGTACAACCGTATCTGTCATATTGGACATACAAGCGGGAAATTTCATTTTCTGGTAATAAGGTGGCCAGAAAAGAACCTGCCTCATTCGTTACGCCAGTCCCTTTCCAGGTGAATATTCCGTTCATTGAATCAACTTTTATGTTCGTTTCCTTTGACAGATTTGAGAGCTGATTACTTTGACAGAAGGTCAGGCTGTCTTTCAGGGAGAGCAAGGGAGGTTTATCTACCAGAACAAGGCCTGATACCGTTAGTCGACATCCGTTTTGACTATTATAAGTGTATGATATTGGAAATTTTCCCGTTCCACTTATTGCCGGAGAAAATAGACCATTGGTAGCATTGATTCCTACCCCAGAATATACGCCGCCGAGGGGAAAACCACTTAAAACTTTTGGTGGATCGCCCATACAGAATGAATCTGTGAGCAGGGAAACAGATGGTGAAGGAATAATGGAAATTTTTAGAGAATCTGATGCATTACATTTCCCGGCATTTACTTCATAAATTAAAGTTACCGTTGAATTTTCAGTTACGCCTTTTGGAAGAAATTTTCCGGTATTGGCGTCTGAAATTCCTGGCCCACGCCATTTTCCGCCTGTAGGAGACATTTTTAATTGCAGCGTATCGCCACCGACACAAAATTTGTCTGGATTCATGGCAATATTAACAACAGGTTTTGGAATAACAGTTACTGGTATTACACTTTCGGGGTTATCACATACCTCAGTTTTTATTTTCATTGTTATTGTACCTGATTTCGTAAATGTTACAGGGCCGAAATGATCGGAGGAATCAACGCTTCTATCGGCACCTTCAAAAGACCAGGTTAGTGATTTGATTTCTCCGTGGGTTGAAAATTTTAAATCTTTTTCAGTGATTTTCCCACTTTCACAAAAAACTTCTGGGGTATCTATCTGATAAGATGGAGGGATGTAAACTTTATACTCAATCTTCTTTTTATCTGTACCACAAACATTTTGAGTTGTATGGGTAAAATTAAAAACCCCGTTTTTTCTGGCAATTATTTTTACATCCGGGGAAGACAGGGTACTCATTGTATCTGAAAATTTCCATGAAAAAGTGTCTTTGGGTTCAATCTCCCAACTGCCTCTTCCCCATGGATCATCATTCATTTTCAGTTGAATAACACCTGGTCCGCATAAGCCTTTGGAAGGATCAACAGTGAAGCCTGCCCGTGGAAATTCAACTACCCGGATTGTTTTTATAGTAGTGTGTTTTCCGCATTCATTAAAAGCGGTAAGTTTTACGTTATAATATCCTGTTGTTGTATATGAATGAGTAGGATTTCTCTCCGTACTTGTTTTTCCATCGCCAAATTCCCAAAGAAATGTTTCACCATGACATCCATTTTCCTTGAATTGAAAGGTTTTATTTACACATAATTCATTGTCAAGTTCAATATTAGCTTCCGGATTTAATTTGACACTAACTACCGTAGTAGCCGTATTACAACTTTTTTTTGTGCCACATCTTTTTTCTCCAATATAACTGATAATCTGGTTGAATTTGGCATTTGATTCACAACGTTTGAAAGGCAAAGAATAAGTATAAACATGTTTGATATCTGAGTAATCTCTTACCGTATCTTTTTTCCCATCTCCCCAGTCGATATAAAAAACTTCAAAATCTTTGGTGGTACTTTTATTTTGAAGGATGACTGTGGCCCCTTCGCAAAAAACATTTGACCCTATCGGACTGTAGGTTGCAAATACATCGCCACAATTGTTGTCATTACAAAGCGTAGTTTGTGCATTTATACTTTGTATATGTAAAAAATATAAAATACAGGTAACTTTAAAAAGATTTTCAGCAGATTTGCTCACCATATATTTTCGTATAATTTTTTGCGCCCTCGACTAAAAGAGGAGCTAGGACATTGAACTCCGGGATATGCTAAGGCATTATCCTTACCCAGCAGACCGCAGCCGGGACTTTTACTGAAATGAAAAGCGATACCTGCCTCAAGAAATGGTCCAAGGTAATTCCTGATGCCTGTTAATGGCACGTTATAAGTAAAGCAGATATCTATTTTTTTATCATACAGAAGGGAATTTCCTATGCCCATCTGTAAACTTATCCATTGCGTGTTTTCAGATTGTCCTCTTGAAACCTGTTGAAGAAAGGCACCCACCGATAAATTCCTGTTCAATGAAAAATTGGAACCTATGTTCCAGTAATGCAGGGAACCTTGCATCTCAAAATTAAATTGCGGTTTGATACTTAAGAATTGTCCTGATTTGTAATAGGGAATTAGTTCAACATTAATAAATCCATGAAATCGATACGGAAGGGTAGTTTCCAATCCTAATATTGATTCTGTTTGACCCCAGTTTTTCAGATTGCTCAATCCAAGCAAATGATGAATGGCCATTCCCCATAGCAGGGTAGTTGATTTTTTGTTTTCACTATTAAATAATATCCGATGGCTTATTCCCAATGCGGGCGTGAAAAACCAGTCCGTTCTGTTTTGCGTTGGAAAAATAAATGAACTTTGATTTAAATTTCCAAAGGAATCATAAGGACCATATTTGGGATTAAGTTGATCCGAAAAAATCAGATTTCCAGCATTTATAGCATTAAACTGCCAGCTCAGGCCAAGTCCAACTCTTAGATTATGAATGGTATTTCCTGTTTCAATTGGTGCAGTGCCTGCCATATTTCCTCCTATGCGAATAGATTTATAGATACCTGTACCTTCCCTGTTATACTCAGCTGAGAGATCATAATCAAAAACAGAACAGGGTAAACTCTCCTCCAATTTAAATAATCCGGTTTGAAAGCCGTTAAGTTGAGGTGATTGCCATTGGGAAACAAAGCGACCGGACAAGGTAAAAGCACCTCTGAATCCAGCAAGAGAAGGATTAAATGAAGACTCATTTCCCTGAAATCGGGAATAAAGCCTGTCCTGCGTGAAAACATGTGGAGCTAAGGTTATTAAGTAACAAATGACTAAAAAAACCCTTATCTTTGTCCGATTCATTTTGTTCTTCGCAATCATAAGATAATATATAAAGATGTTTGGACTACGATTTATAAATACAAGAATTGCCTTATTGTTTTTGGCCCTGTTTATTATTTTTTCCCTCGTAGCCCAGAGCTGGTTTTATTCGCAAAGTAATGAATTTTTGCGAGTTATAGGTATAAAAGATGGAGATACTGTTGTTTTGTTAACAAAAGAGAAAGAAGAAATTACGGTTCGGTTATCAGAAATTGATGCTCCTGAAAGGAAACAGGCATTTGGTACCGTATCCCGAACCTATCTGTCAAATTTAATTTTTAACAAAGAAGTTAAACTGGATAAAGTTGGTACAGACAGATATGGAAGGACTTTAGGCTTTATTTATAGCCGTAATGGCACAAATATTAATCTGGAAATGGTTAAAATGGGCATGGCCTGGCAATATGACAAATATTCAAAAAGTGCAGTACTGAGAAGGGCCCAACTGGAGGCCAGATCTCAAAAGATCGGTCTTTGGAAAGATCCATTTCCGGTTCCTCCCTGGGAATTCAGAAGAAGATAAAGACCTATTTACGGATTTTGATTGATAAATATTACTTCTTTTTTTGAATGTAAAATGATTAAATTAATTTCTTAATAATGTGTTTTTTGTACAGGTACTTCATTCCTTCATAAATATTGGAAATTTTCGCCGGTTAAAATTAGCATAATCATTTTTCCATATCAGCATTTTCATGCGTTTACTGCTATATAAATAGTATTTTTGCTGACACTGAAAAGAATTACTTATGAGTCAACAGGTTGTTCGCATGCAAGATGCCTCTGTTTTTCAGGAGGACAAATTAATTTTGCAAAATGTTAATTTAAGAATTCATTCTGGGGAGTTTACCTATCTGATTGGGAAAACCGGTAGTGGGAAATCCAGTTTGTTGAAAGTTTTATATGCGGCATTGCCTTTAAAAAAGGGAACAGGTGAAGTTGCTGGTTTTGATCTATGCAGGTTAAACAGAAAATCAATTCCACAGTTGCGTAAAAAGCTGGGTATCGTTTTTCAGGATTTTAATATGCTGTCTGATAGGAATGTAGAGGAAAATCTTGATTTCGTACTCCTGGCAACCGGATGGAAAGATAAAGTGCAGCGAGCACACCGGATTAAAATGGTACTGAATCAGGTTGGATTATCAGATATGTTAAAAGCAATGCCCCATCAACTGTCTGGTGGCGAGCAGCAAAGAGTGGTAATAGCCAGAGCATTGATAAATAGTCCTGAGTTAATTATTGCAGATGAACCAACAGGCAACCTGGATCCTGATACTTCTGACGATATATTGATGTTGTTAAGGGAAATATCCAGGCAAAACAATACAGCTGTTTTATTTGCTACCCATGATTACAGAATACTGGAAACATTTCCTGCCAGAATCATTCGATGTGTCAATGGAAGAATTTATGATGATCAGGAAATAGGGGTATAATGTACTTGTTAAAATCTTTTAGATTTCTCCGCTTGCTTTCATCAGGGCCAGCTTATATATACCCATTATGGTGATGGCATCTGTGATTTTTCCGCCTTCAATATCGCGTAAAGCCTCTTCCAGCGTTACTTTTTTCATGCTTAAATTTTCGGTTGGTTCTGGAGCGGAAGCGCCTTGAGTTAAATTTCTGGCAAGGAATAACTGTCCTTCTTCATCAGTAACGGAATTGGAAAGGTGAAATTTACATAGAGGTATCCACATATTTGCTTCAAGTCCAGTTTCTTCTTTTAATTCCCTTTTGGCTGCTGACAAATGATCCTCTTCCATCGGACACCCGCCCTCTGGAATTTCCCAGCTGTAAGTATCCAGTGGATATCTGTCCTGTCCCACCAGTACAATATTCAAGTCTTCATCAATGGCTAAAATGCCAATGGCTTTATTATGAAAATGTACCACGCCATAGATTCCTTTTTTTCCAGATGGATTGATAACCTCATGATGGCTGACTTTAATCCAGTCATTTTCATATCTCCCTTCAATGGAAAGGGTTTTCCATGCTCCCATAATATTATTAGTTATAACCTTTCAGTTTATAGGTGATTACACCAATCCATTCATGCAGAAGAGCTTCCCAGGCATATAAAAGAGAGGAGGATGGTTCAAAAATCAGTTTAAATAAATTATCTGTATGTTGAGAATAATAATCAGTAGGATAAATGGTGGTTGGAATGCCTGCCCGGTCAAAACAACCTTTTGATCGGGGCATGTGCAAGGCACTGGTAACCAACAGGCATGTTGCATTTTTTTGAAGGGAATCTACGATTTGTTTTGATAAGATGGCATTTTCCCAGGTATTTCGGGATTTATTCTCTATAATGAATGCGGTATCAGGTAATCCAATAGTCTTTAGAAAAGGGGCAACATATGCTGCTTCTCCAAATCTGTCGCCAAAAAGTTTACCTGAACCTCCAGTAAGAATTATTTTTTTCCCTTTTCCTTTCTTAAATAAATTCATTGTGGTAATCAGCCTGTTTCCTCCTTTTAATCCTAATTGAAATTCCGATTTACCCATTGCTGTTTGAAAGTCACTATATCCACCCAGCAGGATTATAAAATCGTACGATTTATCCAGGTCTTTTATATCTACCGGCGCGGGTTCCCACCAATTTACAACGCTTTGGAAAATGGCATTATTGGTAAAAAAAACAAGTAAGCATAAACCCGCAATCAATAATTTTCTTTTCCATTTTTCATTTTTCAAGAAAATAGATAATAAAAAACTGGAAATAATCCAGATAACAGGTTTAATACAGAAAGCAAAAATTTTGGATAGTATGAAAAACATAAGGTTAAGATTACATCACTGTAAAAAGGTTGGTAAACTCGGGCCTTCCATAAGTTTAGCTATGAAGTAATGAATAAATTCAGGTTTTAATATACTGGCGGCTATAAAAGCAAAGGCCAGGCCATAGGTAGCACCCCAAAAATGGGCATTGTGTCCAATATTGTCACCTCCCTTTTTGTCCATGTAAGAGGAATAGTACAAATAAGCAATGCCTAAAAATAAAGCGGGGAGGGGCGGAAATAGAAACCAGTTCCAGGGATCCTGAACAATATAAACAAAAACTAAAGCTGAAGTAGCTCCACTGGCCCCCAAGGATCCATACGATGGATTATCCTGGTGTTTAAAATAGTCTGGCACACTGGAGAATATAACAGCGCCAAGGAAGAAGAGGACAAAAACCAAAGAAGCATATTCGGAACCAAAAAGATAGCTAAAAAAACGTTCAGCCACTTCGCCAAATTGATATAAAACAAAAAGATTTATGATCAAATGATTCCAGTCTGCATGGATAAAAGCGTGAGTGATGAATCTAACCCATTCTCCATGGTATTTTATGGCGTAAGGGTGAAAAATTAATTTGGCCTTGACATGATCTTTATTAAAACCCTGCCAGGAAATAAATCCAATAATAATAACAAGTAAAAGCGTCAGACTAATGGTTTCCATATTTAACAGTTAAAATCAGGCATTGTGATAGGGCTCATTATTTAATATGGTAAACCCACGATATAGTTGTTCTAAAAAAAATAATCTCACCATTTGATGAGAATAGGTCATTTTCGATAAAGATAATTTAAAATTGGCTCTTTTTTGAATCGCTTCCGAGAATCCAAAGGCACCACCAATCAGAAATATTAACTTTTTATGCGATTTATGGAGTTCATTTTCAATAAAACGGGAAAATTGAATGGAGGTAAATTCTTTTCCCCCTTCATCAAGTAGTATTAAATAATCCTGAACGGCTATTTTTTGAAGTACCCTTTCTCCTTCCTTTTGAAGCCTTTCTCTAATGGCAAGATTACCTGCATCTTTTATATCTGGTAAGATGATAGTTTCAAAAGGGACATATTTTTTGATTCTGTAACAAAAATCATCTAACCCAGTTTGAAGATAGGTGGGTGATGTTTTACCAATAAACCAGGATTCTATTTTCACTAATTATCAGGCAATGGGGGGCTCTCCAAGGAATACTCGTATTTCAGGATTTAACCTGATTCGGATACGAAGATAAAAATCTTCAGGCATTTCTGGTTTTATTTTTTGGTACAATTTAAAAGTTGACTTGAGCGTATTGAAGACCAGTGTCAGACTTTTATCCTTTTCATTTAAGGAAATCAATTCCTCCCATTTTTCAATTGGAAAATCTGCACATTTTCCTTTGAATTCCGCATCGATGGAGGGATTTAAAGAAGCACCAAACGAAAAACTATACAATTGAAGGCCTGATTGCTCAATATGAGGAATAATTTGAATCCAGTCTTCTATTACTTTCTCATACTGATTTCTGGCATTTGCTGAAATATTTTCCGCCTGGTGCTTAAGGTTATTTTTTGCTTCGTCCAGAAGGTTTAAAATCTTGTCAACCATATCTTTTTTAATTTTATAACATTAAAATCCTGAAATGGTTCCTTTCTTAAAATTAAATTAGATAGGAGTATCAATAATCAAACTGCCATAGTTTAAATTTGACTGGAGATAAAAGCCCCTGGCCGATTTATAATAACCCTTATATTCTTTAGTGGTAGATTCAACCCTTTTAAGGTTAAAATGTATCTGGGAAGGAAATTTAAAAGAAGCATATTTACCCTGTGTGTAAAATTCAAAAGCATTATCATTTGGCAATTTAAGCGTGAATCCTGTATAACTTCCATTTAAATTAACCTTTTCTGCTTGTTGGGCCAGCGTCAGGGTATATCCTCCATACTTTGCTTCAATGTCCATACTTTCGATACCGCCAATTTTGTAAGTATCATATCCAGAGTTAATATGTAGTTTTTTGGCAGTTAATATGTTAACATTGGAATATTTTGTTACCAGATCAGCTTTTTGAACCTCTTCTGCTTTTAAGTTACTGTATTTAATCTCGGCGTTCAGGTTTTTTAATTTTACCATAGTACCATTTCCGTATCCCAGCAAAATATTAGTGTTGCCCTTTACTTCATTCAGGGTGAAATTCCCATATTTTACATCAATATTTGCGTCGCCACCGATAGATTTTGCGGTTAAATTTCCATATTTCAGATTTATATCCACATTATTTTCAAAAGGCAGCCAAACTTCATAATTAATTCTAAACTCGTTATTAGATTTACTAATCATTGACGATAATAAATCACTTAAAGAATTTATATAATCGTTATTGGTTGATCTGTTATATTGGAGAACCGTAATGGCGCTGACGCTGGATGGGCTATGGTCAAAATCAATTTTTATTCCATCAAATAATTCATTGGCTGCATTTTTATTTGATGCTTTAACTTCAATTTGAACTACAATTTTCACAGCGTTTTTATCCCAGTTATTCAGCACCACATGACCATATTTATTGGTGATACTCGTTTTACCATTTGATGTGATTTCAAATTCCTCGGTAATTTTTCTGGTAAAGGTTTCTTTAACGCCGCTTGCTTCCAGTAAAACAGGCAGTATTAAAGAGGTGATTAAAAGGAGCATTGGTTTAAATTGCTTTTTCATCTTGATTTGTTGTTTTTGACTCTAAACGAAGGATAATTCTGTCCAGCATTTCAATTTTAGTTTTATATCCCCGTTTGAGTTGTTCTAAAATAATTTTTTCCTGACCTTTAGGTATTCTTTCCAATTCTATTTTTAATTCCTCCATAGATATGTCCATCTGTTCCAAATCTGAAAAAATGCTCTCCTCTGCTTTTAAGGATTTAAGTTGAAAGATTTTTTCCCTGATGCTTTTTTTTGAAACGAGCTCGAAATCTGAAAATGGCATTGTTTCTTTACCCACATTCCATAGCGAAGGTTCTTTTGTATGTCCAATGAAATAACCAATGGAACCTCCCAGAAAGAGTAATAAAAATCCGGCTGCAATGCCTCTTATTAATCCTGAATGGAACCAAACCACTGATGTTGAGCCTGATTTAAGTTGTCTGGAAATATTTTCCCAAATTTTCTTATCAGGAATATTTGTATCGAATAATTCCCTTTCTTTTTGAACAAATCTCTCCAGTTTATCTGTCTTTTTCATTTGCTTAGGGTTTCTCTTATTTTTTGTTTTGCTCTGCTATATTGTGATTTTGAAGTGGCAACAGATATATTTAGAATGTCTGCGATTTCTTCGTGATCATATCCTTCAAATAAATAAAGATTACATACCGTCTTATAACCCATTGGTAATGAAGCAATAGCTTTGGTAATCATTGGAATCATAGTTTGATTGTATTCAGATTGTTCATGAATGTTTTCCTCATCGGGAATTTCAAAATGTAGATGATTTAAATCCTGTAACAGCAGGTTTTTTTCTTTCAATCTGTTGATGCACTGATGGATTACAATTTTTTTTATCCAGGCACCAATGGTAGCATCTCTTCTAAAAGACGGCAGATTTTTGAAAATAAGGATAAAAGCATTTTGCAGCACTTCTTCCGCATCACGGGTATCACTTAAAAATCGAAGGCATGTGTTGTACATGGCTTTTGAAAAAGTACGATAAAGGTCAAATTGTGCTTTCTGATTGCCCGCCAGACATTTTTCAACTAAGCTATCAATATCTTCTGTAATGGCTTGTTCCATATTTTACCCTTGTTTCCGTTTTAATGACCATATATTTTATAAATGGTTGCACCAATGATGATTTAACCTAAACCTTTTTTTAAAAACAATGTTCTATAATAAAACAACGTTTTGTATGGGTGTGTCTGAAAGAAGAATACGAGAAAGGCTGGATACCAGACAATCTATTTTAACGGTTGCAAGAGAATTATTTCTGGAAAAAGGATTTGAGGCTACGACCATTAGAAACATTGCCGAGAAGATAGAATATAGTCCATCTGTCATTTATCAATACTTCAAAGATAAAAATGAAATTTTTTACACGATTCATTCCGATGCTTTCTCCGAATTGATAAGATACATGCGTGTATCGGAAATGCATAAGAACCCTGTGGATCAACTCATTGCACTAGGTGAAATTTACATAAAGTTTGCTCTTGATAACCCTGGGTTATATGATTTGATGTTTATTATGGAAGCACCTATTGATTTCCTGAATTATCTGGAGGACAGTAACTGGATTGAAGGAAAAATGGCTTTTGATTATTTAAAATCAGTCATTTCCAGTTGTATCCGGGAAGGGTTTATCAAAGAAACGGATCTTGAATCTCTCTCTTATCTGATCTGGAGTACAGTCCACGGATTGGTAACTATTTCAATTAGAAAAAGAGGATTAAGAATTGGTTTATCAGATCCGGAGACCATTATCCAAAAATCGTTCTCTATTTTTAGTCATCTATTGGTTAAATCATAAGTCTGTTATGAAAAAAATGAAATTTCCAGGCTATTTCTCTCTTTTGTTCCTGGTTTTTTGTAGCCCTACGATTCTTTTATCACAAAAATCATTGCTGGATCAATATATAGAAGAGGCTATTCAGCAAAATCTGGTATTGAAACAAAAAAATATACCTCTGGCTAAAAGTAAACTGGCTCTCAGGGAAGCGGAAAAAAGATTTAAGCCAACGGCTGACTTTACCTTTTCCTATACCCTGGCTTTAGGTGGCCGGGCTATTGATTTACCAATTGGTGATTTACTGAATCCTGTTTATAGTACCTTAAATAAGTTAACTCAAAGTAATCAATTTCCACAGGTGGAAAATGTTGAAAATCAATTTTTGCCGAATAATTTTTATGATGGGAGAATTAGAATTTCTTACCCTCTTTTCAATAAGGATCTGAAACTCCAGAAGGATGTTAGAAAGCAGGAAATACTGCTTCAGGAGAATGAAATAGAGATTTATAAAAAAGAATTGATTTTTGCTGTTAAAATGGCGTATTACCAATTGGGATTGGCCTTGGAAAGTCAGAATATCCTGGTCAATACCACACTTTTACTTGATAAATCTTTAAAAACGGTTCAGGCTTTAGTTCGTGAAGGTAAGGCAATTCCATCTCAGATTTTAAGAGCTGAAAATGAAATATCACAGATTCAATCAAAATTGAAAGAAGCGGAATATAATGTTGTTAATGCCAGATTTTACCTGAAATTTTTATTGAACAGGGAAAATGAGGAAGACCTCAGATTTGAAAAACCTGTCCTGAATGTGGAAAATCCTGGTAATACAGAAGTAATGGATTATGTTCCTTCTAATCCTGTACTTGATAAAATCGCTTTGGGTCTATCCATTCAATCCTTAATTGAAAAAAGAAATAAGCAGTATTTTATGCCACAAATCAGTTTGTTTTCTGATTTTGGGTCTCAGGAATTCAAATGGAAATTCAATAAAAAAAGTGTTTATATCATGGGGGGTCTGCAACTTTCCATGCCCTTGTGGACTAATAAAATTAATAAAATAAAGGCAGAGCAGATCCAATTAGACATCAATACCTTACAATCGAATAAGGTGTTGATAGCGCAACAAGATAAATTAGCATTGGATGTTGCAAGGAATAAGTTACTTTCCGCAAAAACATCGTTTCTGGCAATGGAAAAGCAGGTTAGCACGGCTGCTACCTATTTAAGGTTAACAGAAAAGGGCTTTCAAAATGGATCTGTTACCCTATTGGAAATGTATGATGCTCAGCATCAATACACAAGTGCGTTGCTTCAGGAAAACATGAGGTATTTTCAATTTTTAATGGCTTTAGCCGATGTACAAAAATTAATATGAGCATGATAAAATCTACTTGTTTTAACTTCCTTTTGATTGGCAATTTATTACTTCTATCTGCATGTCAAAACGATAAAGTTTCGGTTAGTCAAAAAATAGAAGAAGATGTAATACCTGTTTCCATCATCGATCTCAATAAAGAAGTTATAAAAGAGCCATTCTTGTTATCAGGTGTTTTTACAACTGAAAATGAAAGATATCTTTCATTTAAAATAGGAGGCATAATAAATGCCGTACTTGTTAAAGAAGGGGATGCTATAACAAAAGGGCAAACACTGGCTACTTTAGATCCTCTTGAAATACAAAGTCAGATACAAATGGCCAGCATTGGTCTGGAAAAAGCGGAAAGAGACCTGCAAAGAGTTAAAAATTTGTATCTGGATAGTGTAACCACTCTGGAACAATTTCAAAATGCCACATCTGCTCTTGCTCTGGCTAAAGAGCAATTTAAAACGGCTAAATTCAATGGTCAGTTCAGTGCTGTAACCGCACCGGCAGGCGGATTTATTTTAAAAAAGATGGCAGATGCTGGTCAGGTGGTTGGGCCTGGCACTCCTGTTTTTTTGGTGAACGATGTCGCAGGGAATACGGCCTGGGTACTTAAAACAGGCGTAACGGACCATCAGTGGCAGCGTTTAAAGGTAGGTGAAGCTGCAAATATAAGCCTTGAAGATGGACTGACAGTACCTGCGAGGGTAGTTCGAAAATCAGCCTTGGTTGATCCGTTTAGCGGTACCCTGACGGTAGAAATAAAACCGTTAAATCCCTCAGGCATTTCCCTGGCCAGTGGTATGTTTGGTAAAGCCGTTGTTACTACTTCTGAAGGTATTGAGGTTTATCGGATTCCATTCTCAGCTTTACTCGATGCCAATCAGCAGCATGGTTTTATATTTATTACATCGGACAAAAAAATAGCCAGAAAAGTAAAAATTAATATAGCTGGTTTTGATAAAGAAGGTGCCTGGACGGATTATCCTTTTGAAGGACATACCTACCTGATTAAGGAGGGTGGTCCTTATCTGAAAGATGGTGCCGATATTAAGATCAAACCCTAATTCCCCTGTTATGAGAATCACCCATTTTGCTGTAAAAAATTATCCATTTACGTTAATCGTTTTTTTACTCATAGCTGTCGTTGGTGCCTTCACAGTGGTCAATATGCCCCGAGCTGAGGATCCGGAATTAAATGCTCCCATTTTTCCGGTAACCATTATTTACCCGGGAACCAGCCCGGCAGACATTGAGGAATTGGTTATCAAACCAATGGAGAAGGCCTTTTATGGTCTTGAAAATATACGCAGATTAAAAAGCATCATCGGAGATGGATACGCCGTAATAAGAGTTGAATTCAAATATGGGGTTGATGTTAATGAAAAATATCAGGAGCTGGTACGAGAACTTGCTTCGTTAAAGGGTAAATTACCATCAGACATGGCGCTTCCTACCGTTGAAAAAGTAAGTCCATCCAATGTCAATGTGATTCAAACGGCGTTAATATCGGAAACGGCCACCTGGAAACAGTTGAAAAATGAAGCTGATAAACTGGCGGAAGCACTCGAAAAAATTCCTTCTCTAAAGAATATAGAAATTGCCGGTTTACCAGAGGAACAGATTCAAATTTCTCTTGATTTTGAGAGAATGGCCCGATTAGGTGTATCTCAACAAATGGTTATCAATAATTTACAGAGTGAACTGGCTAATATTCCCTCAGGAAGTATCGATATCGGTAACAGATATTTTAATGTTAAATCAAGCGGGAATTTCAGAACGGTTGAAGAAATTAAAAACGCTTTGGTTTATTCTGCCAATAACAGAAATGTTCAGCTTAAAGATATTGCCGATGTTTCAATGACTTTCGCTGAAAGAGATCATATCACAAGGTTAAATGGACATAGGGGTATCTTTGTGGTTGCTGCCCAAAAGTCAAAGGAAAATATTGCAGCAACCCAACTGGCTTACCAGCCCGTTCTTAAGCATTTCAGAAGTAATTTACCGTCGAATATCGACATGATACATCATTTTGATCAGGCTGATGTAGTACAAAAAAGATTATCAGGATTGGGTTTTGATTTCATCTGGGCTATTCTTCTGGTTGCTTTTACCTTACTTCCTCTGGGATTCAGACCAGCCATTATTGTCATGATTTCTATCCCTCTTTCTTTATCCATAGGCATAATCATCTTAAATTATCTTGGTTTTAGTTTGAACCAACTCAGTATCGTGGGTTTGGTAGTCGCTTTGGGTCTTTTAGTTGATGATAGTATTGTGGTCATAGAAAATATAGAAAGATGGATGCTGAATGGATTCAGCAGAAAAGAAGCGGTCCTGAAAGCAACTTCCCAGATAGGTACTGCTGTTTTGGGATGTACAGCTACTTTAATCATCGCATTTCTTCCATTAATTTTTCTTCCAGAGGCCTCAGGTGAATTCATAAGGTCATTGCCGATAAGTGTCATTGCATCGGTTTTGGCTTCCTTATTAGTTTCATTGACGATTATTCCCTTTCTTGGAAATCTTTTATTGAAAGAATCTAATACTCATTCAGCGGGAAACTGGTTTATGCGCATACTTAAAAATGGCATCAGTAAAAGTTACGCTCCCATTCTGGAAACTTCGCTGAATAATCCTGTTAAAACGATTGGTATTATTTTATTTGTTTTTTTTGCCTCTTTACAGTTGATTCCAATCATAGGATTCAGCTTGTTTCCAGCGTCTGAAAAGCCTCAATTTCTGATTAGAATTACACCCCCGGCGCAGGTAAATATTAAGAATACCGATACCATTTCGAATTTTATAGAGAAAGAACTGGATAAAATTTCTGATATCCAGTTTTATGCTACCAATGTGGGCATGGGTAATCCACAAATTTATTACAACGAAGTCAGATCCATTAAAAAACCAAATTTTGCAGAAATTTTTGTCCAATTAGCACCTGCTACCTCTGTAAAAAGAAAACTGTTTTTAATCGATTCTTTAAGGAATGAATGGTCCCCTTTTCATGGTGCAAAAGTGCAGATAAATAATTTTGAACAGGGACCCCCTGTTGTTGCCCCGGTGGAAGTAAGATTATTAGGAGATAATCTGGATTCTTTAAGATCCTTATCCTTTCAAATTGAAAACCTGATAAAAAGTGTGCCAGGAACTATCTATGTAAATAACCCTGTAAGTAATCTTCAAACTGATCTTCGGGTAAAGATTAATAAAGAAAAGGCCGCTTTGCTGGGGATTCCTGCCATCTCCATTGATAAAACGCTTCGACTGGCGCTGGCTGGAATTCCTATAGGAATCATGTCAGATGACGATGGAGAGGATTATCAGATTCTGATTAAGAAAAAGGAAGATATTCCTTTGAATCTGGAAGTTTTTAACACATTATTTGTGGAAAATGTAAAAGGCAGAGCTATCCCGCTAACTCAATTTGCACACCTGGAGCTGGAATCTTCCCCTTTATCGATTAACCATCTGGATAAAACCAGAATGGTTTCTATCTCCGCATTTGTGAGTAAAGGATACTTGAATGACAAGGTTATTAAAATGGTTATGGAAAAAATGGATCGTTTTTCCATGCCTCCAGGATATACTTACATGATGGGAGGTGAATATGAAACCAGACAGGAATCATTCAGTGGTTTCACCGTGATTATCATTTTAACTATTTTTTTATTTATTGGCATTCTACTTTTGGAGTTTAAAACCTTTAAAAGTACAATTATCGTATTGAGCGTCATACCTTTAGGAATGGTGGGTGCCCTTTCAGCTTTATGGTTTACCGGAAACTCCTTGTCATTTGTAGCTGTAGTAGGTCTTATTGCCTTAGCTGGTATTGAAATTAAAAATACAATTTTATTGGTTGATTTTACCAATCAATTAAGAGAGGAAGGTAAACCATTGGATGTTGCCATCAGGGAGGCAGGTGAAATTAGATTTTTACCCATTATTCTGACTTCACTGACTGCTATTGGTGGTCTCATTCCCATTGCGCTTTCAACTAATCCACTTATTTCACCACTAGCCATTGTTCTGATTGGTGGATTAATAAGTTCTACTTTACTTTCCAGGATTTTCACCCCCGTTATCTACAAGTTAATCCCTCCTAAAATGGAATCGTAGTTTTTAAACACCGAACAGAAAATCCGTTACCCTTAGCATAGTGTCTTTTTAATATCATGCTATCATCATCATAAAGATTTATTCCTAAAGCACTGGTAGGGTCGTAATTCGTCATTGTCCACCAAAATCCGTTCGAATTGGCCAGGTCAAAATATCCCCGGGCATATCTCAGACCTCCCGGATAGCCGTTGAACTGCTCCAATTCTTGTATTCCGGAATTTTCAGATGTGTAACTATCCCAACATTCAGCAGATTTTAAATAAGACCCTGCTTCCAGTAATCCCCCGTAATGTGACGCCAGACAGGTCCAGTCAAGAGCAGAGGGAATAATAAAATTAGCAGGAGCCAGGCCATTTTCATTTATAACTGCATAATAATTGTACAGGTTACCAAAAATATGTGCCAAGTTCTGGTTGTTTTCATAATAGCAATATGCAGGTAATTGGTTTATTGAGGCATATTCCCATTCCTCATCACTAGCAGCATGAAATATCGGTGTTCCATTTCTGAAGGAGGTTGTATTCAGATTGGTACGCATCCATTCTTGTTCTCCAATCGAAATCGTTTCGGGCTGTAAAAACATGTATAAATTATAAAGCTATTATATTTTTTAAAAAGGAGGAAACCTGGTATTTTGCAGGAAAGTAAAATTAAATGAAAAAAGAGGAATCCCAAGGCTTGGTCAGACATTTAAATTTGCTGACTTTAACCGCTACCGGTATTTGCTCCATGGTTGGCGCTTCCATTTATGTGGTGCCTGTCATGATTCAAAAGAATGTTCCCGGCATAGGGCCGGATGTATTACCAGCTTTTTTGATAGCGGCGGTGCCTGCCCTTTTTGCTGCCCTTTCCTACGCTGTTTTAGCATCGGCAATGCCAAGCGCCGGGGGAAGTTATATTTATGCCAGTAGAAGTCTTAATCCCTACATAGGATTTGTAGCTACTTTCTCCCAATGGTTTGGCCTTAGTTTTGTTATAGGCGTAGTTGCTTTTGTAACAATTCCTTTTTTCAGAGATTTTTTTAATGCGCTGGGCTTTGTGGAGATTGGTACTTTCCTGGCTATACCTTTAGTCAGATTATGTGCTGCCATGGCAATTCTTCTATTTTTCACTTATACAAATATTAGAGGGGGTACATTCTATGCCAATACATTGATTCCACTTATGATACTTATGTTTTTTTTAGGTGGTATCGTTGTGTTTTTTGGATTTTATTACGATAAAACAGACTTCGCTAAAGCCTTATTAGCTAAAACAGGAATCCCATTAATGGAAAAACCTTTACTGGCATTTTCCTGGCAAACCCTGTTTACAGGGGCTTCTATTTTATTTGCCAGTTTTATTGGCTTTGATTCTATTGCTCAGGCAGGCGGTGAAGCCAAAAACCCATATCAGCATTTACCTAAAGCAATTATGCTGTCTATACTGCTTGTTGGAATATATTATGTTGTTTTTTCAGCGGCAGTTTATCATACTATTCCCTGGTGGTATATTGCGGAAGTGGCAAAAGAGAAGGATCTGACAGCCCCGGGCTTATTTTCTGTGGTACTGAATCCATTCTGGTCGGCCATCATTCTTTCAGGCGCAGCAATTGCCTTATTAAATGACTTGCCCGGAATGATTTTATCAGTGTCAAGACTGGTATTTGCCTGGGCAAAAGATGGTATTATAAGTCCTTTTTTTTTAAGAATAAATACAAAACACCGGACGCCCCAAAATGCTATCTTATTTAGCTCTTCCATGTCAGCTTTGGGAATCTTAGGCTGCCATTTTGCTGGTGATATATTTCTTGGTATTGATATTATGGTTACGTCCATGCTGGTAAATTTTATGCTTATTTGTCTGTCTGTTGTTTTTTTACCTCTCAGGAATAAATCACTTTCACATCAAATGCTAGGGTACCGGTTCCCCAAAACAAGAACTTTACTTGCTTTAATTGGTGTATTTTTATTATTTACACTGTTGATTTTTCATACCTTGAAGGATTTGAACAGGGAACAAAATCATTGGTATTTTAGAGCAACCTGGGTTTGGCTAATCGTTATGACTTTTGGAAGTGTATGGTACAGAATATTCCGGTTGAAAAATAAAAATGGGAAATCCCGTTTTTCAGAACTTCCCGAGGGGTGATATCGAAAGTAATATTTGTCTAATCTATTTATTTTTGCAGATAAGTAGGGTGAAAAAAATGAAGATAAAAAGTAAGTGATAATGATAAACAGGAAATTCTCAGGAATTTATCCTTAAAATGTTACCTGTTTTTGTTTGATATTCAGTGGTTTAAATTCCAAATCACATTTATTTTTTAAGAAAAAAAAAGTTGTTTATGGGCATAAATATACCCCCTGTTATTATTGGATTATGGCAGATTGCTGATTTGGAACGTAATAATTCAAATTTTTCTCCAGCATCGTTAGTTAATCATATGGAAGCATATCTGGATGCAGGTCTTCATTTTTTTGATATGGCTGACCATTATGGTTCTGCTGAAATAATTGCCGGTTTATTGTACAAAAAAAGAAAAGTAGAGGGTAAATCATTGCCTGTTCTGGCAACCAAATGGGTGCCTCAACCCGGCCATAACCCCAAAGAAAAAGTTAAAGATGCAGTGGTTCTGGCTTTAAATAGGCTGCAAATGGATCAACTTGATCTTCTTCAATTTCATGCCTGGGATTACTCAGATCCATCCTGGATCGAAACGTTGTTCTATCTTGATGAGTTGAGAAAGGAGGGTTTAATTAAAGCGTTAGGGGTGACAAATATGGATACCGTCCATTTGAAAATGGCAGTTGATTCAAATATTCCCATTATTTCCAATCAGATTTCTCATTCGCTTTTTGACCAAAGGGCAGTACAAAGAATGATTCCCTATTGTATTAAAAATCAAATAAAGGTATTGTGTTATGGCACTGTTGCCGGTGGATTTTTTTCAAATAAATGGTTGGGAAAAGTTGAACCAGTCATATCGGAACTGCCTACCTGGTCATTAATGAAATATAAAAGATTTCAGGAGGAGGTATGTGATTGGAATCAATTTCAAACCTTACTGCAGCAGTTGGATGAAATTTCAAAAGAAAGAAACCTTTCATTAGCTCAGCTGGCTTCCCTTTATATAAAAGAGGAATTTAGTTGTAATTCTGTCATTATCGGCGCGAGATTGGGGGAATTGGAACATATCGAAGAAAACCAGCAAATTGGACAGATTAGCCTGGATATGGCATCTAAATTGAAAATCGCTTCGATAATTAATACATTTAAATCTGTTCATGGTGATTGCGGTGATGAATACAGAAATCCCCCTTTTTTAACCGCATCAGGCGATTTGAGCCATCATATTTCAACATTTCCGCCCGCATTTCAGGTGAAAGATGAGGGAAATAAACGTTATAGTGCTTCCAGTGGTACCGTATGGGAATCTTTTGCCAGTTATTCCCGTGCTGTTAAAAAAGGAAATATGGTTTTTGTATCAGGTACTACTGCTACGCAGGGTTCTATGGTCATTGGGGGTAATAGTCCTGATTCTCAAATGCATTTTGTGCTGGATAAAATCGAAGGAGCGCTAAAATCAATGAATGCCTCAATGAAAGATGTGGTGAGAACAAGAATATTTGTTTCAGACATAAATCACTGGGAAGCTATTGCCAGGGTCCATGGAAAACGGTTCGACGGCATTAATCCGGTAAATACCCTGGTAGTAGCCCGATTGATAGGGGATGAATATCTGGTAGAAGTGGAGGCTGAGGCAATCCTCGATGATTAATGTGATTATGCTTTATTCAGCATATAAGCGGTTTCTTTAAATATATTATTAGGTATAACATATATGTCTATAGGTTATAAAGTAATCTTTGAGAAACAATGATAAAAATTGGTGTAGAAAGGCAAATATCAAAGAAATGAAAAAATGTAGCCTTAAGTAGTAAGTGCCCCACAAACACTTATCGTTTGCCCGCTGATATAAGCGCCCATATCGGAAGACAAGAAAACACAAACGTCAGCAATTTCAGCAGGTTTTCCGAATCGCTTTAATGGAATATTTGATAAGTAAGCTTCTCTTGTTTTGTCGTCCAGTTCATCGGTCATATCCGTTTCAATAAATCCAGGTGCGACGGTATTGCAACGAATATTTCTGGCTCCCATTTCTTTAGCTAATGATTTTGTAAAACCAATAATACCCGCTTTAGACGCTGCATAATTTGCTTGTCCTGCATTTCCGGTCACCCCAACTATGGAACCCATATTTATAATGACGCCATTTTTAGCCTTCATCATTGGTTTTAAAACTTGTTTACAAAGATTAAAAACGGATTTAAGATTTGTTTCAATCACCTTATCCCACTGTTCTTCAGTCATTCTCAATAACAAGGTATCTTGTGTTATACCCGCGTTATTTACTAAAATATCTAACTTACCGAAATCTTCAACTATCTGACTTACCAGTGTTTCAGCAGCATTAAAATTTGATGCATCTGATTGATAAGCCTTAATGGTTATACCTGGAAACGTATTTTCAGCTATTACTTTTTCTGCTTCTGCAGCACTTGATCTGTAAGTGAAGGCAACATGTGCCCCATGCTCCACAAATCGAGCCACCAATGCAGCACCAATACCTCTTGAACCGCCTGTAATTAAGGCAACCTTATCCTGTAATAATTTCATAACAGCTATTTATTAATACAAAGGTATTAAAATTTCAAAAATAATTTTAAAAAACGAAGAAACTAAATGAACCTTTTTAGTTTCCAGCGTTTATTATGACATGAATATAACGAAGGAAAATATATTGATGCAGGCTGAAGCCTTTTTTCTAAAATATGGCTTCAGAAATGTGACCATGGATGATTTATGTAAAGAAATGGGTATAAGTAAAAAGACATTATACCAATATTTTCAGACCAAAGATGCCCTGGTGGAAGCTTGCATATTGGGTTATATGGAAAAGGAAGCGGATAAAGTACAACAGATAAGAATGAAGGCTTCAGATCCCGTTGACGCCTTTTATAGTTTATCTAAAAGAGCAAGGGAATCATTAAAGGAAGTTTCACCTTTTGTTATATTCGATTTGCAGAAAAACCATCCTGAAATTTGGAAGAAGTTTGTTAATCATGATTTTGAATGGCAATATAATATGCTGGTTTTCAATTTTCAATCAGGAATTGACCAGGGATTTTACAGACCGGATATTAATCCAGCCAAAGTGGCAAAATTATTTTTATTGCAGTCTGAAGGCATGCTAAGACCCAGGATTTTCGAACCGGAATCTATGGAATTAATCGAGGCCATTACCCTCAGGGATGAGTTATTCCTGCGCAGTATTTGCACTGAATTGGGAATGGAGCGATTAAAAGCGTTGATGGGTCAAAACTCCTAAACCATATTGAAAGATCTCCAACAATAAACACAATGAATAAAATGAACTATTTTTTTAAATCTCGCACCATCTTGCCTGCTTTGGCATTTTTGTTCGTATTTCAAAACCTCCATTTAAAAGCACAGCTTGCCCTGGATTTAAAATCGGCCATGCAATATGCTGTTGATCATAACAGTAAGGTGATGCATGGGAAACTGGATGAGGCAAAAGGCATGTTGAATGTGGAACAACTACTTTCAACGGGTTACCCACAAATAAATGGAAATGCCCAGTTTGTTTATAATCCTCTCCTTCAGGTTATTTTCTTTCCTGATTTTCTGAATGGAAAACCTGATGATATCAGACCTGTTACTATTGGAACGCACTGGGGATCCAATGCATCGGTAGAAGTAACCCAACTGGTATTCAGTCCTGAATTCAGAGTTGGTTTAAATGCAGCAAAAAAAGCAACCGAATTATATAGAACGCAGGCGGAAGCAACTAAAGAGGAATTAATACTTCAGGTGGCAAAAGGTTATTATGCCGTACAGGCTGTAAAATCACAAAAAGCAATTCTGGAAGCGAATCTGTTCAAAGTTAAAGAATTATTGAAATTAACTAAAGCCCAGGTTGAAAATGGATTAGGTAGAAAAATGGACTCAGATCAATTAAGTTTAACAGCTTTTAATCTTGAGAATCAGCTGAATAATCTTGAAATACAAATTCAGCAACAAATGATTATGTTGAAACTTTCCATGCAAATGCCATTAACTACTGAAATTACGTTAACAGATATTCTTAGTGAATCGGAATATACCCTTCCTGATTTGATTACCCTGCAACCCAATTATAACAACAGAATTGGTATTACACTAATCGAGCAAAATCAAACGCTTAATAAGATTAACCTCGACAGGTACAAGGCTAGTTACTGGCCTACTGCCAATTTATTTGCAAATCTGGCTGCACAGGCCCAACCCAGGAATTTTAGTGATTATTTAAGTTCAAATTCATGGGCCAGCTTTAGTTCTGTTGGTTTAAGGCTTCGAGTACCTATTTATGACGGTGGTTTTAGAAAGTCACAGGTGGAATCGGTTAAAATTGATATTAAAAAAGGGGAGGAAGATAAAAAACAGTTGCTTTCTCTTTATGAGGCTCAATTTGAGCATGCAAAAAAAACACTCGAATCAAATTTGAATAATTTGAATCCATTAAAAAGAGCAAGAGCGCTTGCTGAGGAAATGTACGGACTAAGCCAGCAAAGGTATCAGCAAGGTCTCGCCCCTCTGACGGAAACGTTAAATGCAGAGACTACCCTGCGTGAGGCAAAAAATAACGTTTTATCTGCCTTGTTTCAAGTTAGACTGGCTGAGCTTGATCTCCTTCATGCTAATGGTCAATTAATGAAATTTTTACAATAATTCACCCAAACATTACATAAAAACATGAAAAAAGGATTTAGAATTTTAATCATCCTACTCGTTGCTGCGGGAATTTTTTCCCTGATAGGATGGAAATTAACTGAGAATAAAAAGAAAATTGACAGCTCTGCTGCAAAAGCTCAGATTAGAAACACTACGGTTATGGTTTCTACCATCTTTCCACAAATGACGGAAATGAAAAAAGATTTTGCTGCCAATGGCGCTTTCAGAGCTTTCAAAGAGGTTCCAATTATTTCAGAAGCTGCTGGCAGGGTTACTCAGGTAAATTTTGAAAATGGTAAACAAGTTCAGGAGGGAAATATTTTGGTTACTATTGATGCTGATTTGTTGTTGAATCAACTGGCTCAGGTGAAATTCAATATGGAAAAGGCTAAAAAAGATGTTCAGCGATTAACCAATTTATTACCTGTCGGTGGTATTTCTCAACAACAACTGGATGATGCTATTCATGCACAGGAAAATTTGAAATTTCAGCAAATTACCCTTGAGAAACAACTTTCATTTTCAAAAGTTAAAGCGCCATTAACGGGAACCATTTCCAATAAAATGGTAGAAAAGGGTTCCTTCATAACCCCACCAATGAAACTTGGGGATATTGTTCAAACCAGTAAGTTATACTTTCAAACTTATTTAACGGCAGAACAAATTTCTTTTATTAAGGAAGGTTTTGTTGCTGAGATTCAGGCTGATGCAATGAAAGACCTGGCTATAAAAGGTATCATCACTTTGATTGATGTAAAAGCAGATCCTTCCAGAAGGTATCTGGTTGAACTCCTGGTGGTTAATCCCGGTAAATTAAGACCGGGAATGACTGGTCAGGTTTCCTTTGGTAATATGGCTTCCACTGAGGTTTTAGCTATCCCCAGAAGTTGTTTGGTTGGCAGTTCAAGAAATGCCTCAATATATGTCATTGAAAATGGAATAGCAAAATTAAGACCAGTTCAAGTAGGCATACCATCAGGTAATTTAATACCCGTTTTGGGAGGAATATCCAGTACGGATGAAATTGTACTCACCGGACAAATAAATCTGGTGGATGGTGCTCCCGTAAATGTTAAAAACAAATAAGGAATTTCATTTCAATCATCCAAAAGAAAATTCATGT